>Ga0207901_1000005_pt1 | contig 326284 bp, 323 predicted proteins | sample LinPmetageLP46_FD_184057 | JGI IMG/M metagenome (GOLD analysis project Ga0207901, IMG submission 184057) | Marine viral communities from the Pacific Ocean - LP-46 (SPAdes) | ecosystem: Environmental > Aquatic > Marine > Oceanic | place: Pacific Ocean | collected 2011-06-12
CGATCTGGTCGACAATAGCCAATTTAAAGGCTAGGGAGTAATCACACTGGGTACGCTTTTTCTCAGGATTCATAACACTCTCCAATTGTCTTTATTGAAAAGTGTCAACCTTATTTAGGACGGGTCAAACTATACAAAAAAAGGGCCAGAGAAAATTCTCTGGCCCTTTTTTGTTACGTGTGACTGAGGTGATGGTTTATTTAATAAACAACATTTCACGGTATTTCGGCAGAGGCCATAAATCATCAGCAACTTCCGCTTCCAAAGCATCAACGTGAGCGCGTACTTTCAACATTAAGCCACGAATATCATGGGCGCAGAAATTCATGTGCGCTTCAATCGACTCAAAGTCATGTTGTTTAATAGCGCTGGAAAGTTCGGCAACTGCTGCGATCATGGCATTGGTTTCATTGGCAATCGATAGGGCAATGGCGTTATCCATTTCAATACCCAGATCGGCCATGCCACTGTTAGCCATTGATAGCTCAGCCAGATATTGCGTAGCGGCCGGGTAAATCATGGTTTTAGCCATTTCGACCACCAGTTTGGCTTCAACTTCGATCGATAAAATATATTGTTCGGCATACACTTCATAGCGGCTTTCAAGTTCAGCGGCAGAAAATACTCCTGTTGATGAAAACAGCTGACGAATTGAGTCATCACGCAGGTATGGAAGTGCATCAGCGGTGGTTGGCAGGTTTTTCAGACCACATTCTTCAACCGCTTTTTTATGCCATTCTGCCGAATAACCATCGCCACCGAATACGACATTGCCATGTTCTTCCATCAGCGTTTTTAATACGGCCAAAACAGCAGTGGTACGGGAATCGGTTTTTGCCAGTTCAGCTTCCAGTTTTCCAGCTACCCACTCTAACGAGTCCGCCAGAATGGTGTTCATTGCGACTAATGGGCCAGATACGGATTGTGATGAACCCACGGCACGGAATTCAAAGCGGTTACCGGTAAAGGCAAACGGAGATGTCCGGTTACGGTCACCCGGATCCCGTTCAAATTTGAGGATTTGTGACAGACCCAGATCCATTTCACCACCTTGTTTCGAGGTGGCGATTTTGCCGTCTTTAATGTCCTGGAACACTTTTTCCAGCTGGTCACCCAGGTAAACAGACAAAATAGCTGGCGGTGCTTCATTGGCACCTAAACGGTGGTCATTTGATGCGGATGCAATAACCGCTCTCAGCAATGGCCCAAATTTATGTACACCACGAATCACCGCACCACAGAACAACAGGAAGTTGAGGTTATCGTGTGGTGTGCTGCCGGGATCCAGTAAGTTACCTTGTGTGGCATTCCCGACAGACCAGTTGACGTGTTTGCCGGAACCGTTGACGCCAGCGAATGGTTTTTCATGCAACAGGCACATAAAACCGTGTTTTTTTGCTGTGCTTTTCATCAACGTCATCATCAATTGCTGGTGGTCGGCAGCGATGTTGGCAGACTCGTAATACGGGGCAATTTCAAACTGGCCCGGAGCCACTTCGTTATGATGCGTTTTGGCAGGGATACCCAGACGATACAGCTGGTCTTCAAAATCCTGCATGAAGATTTGTACTCGCTCTGGAATCGCACCAAAGTAATGATCATCAAATTGCTGACCTTTTGCTGGTGAAGCACCAAATAAGGTACGACCCGCTAACAATAAATCAGGGCGGGCATTAGCGAAATTGATATCGACCAAGAAGTATTCCTGTTCGGCACCACAGCTTGAACTTAAGGTAGCGACGTCGGTTTCGCCCATTAACTTCAGTACTTTCTGAGCGGCTTTATCCAAGGCGGCATTTGAGCGTAGTAACGGAATCTTCTTATCCAGCGCTTCACCGGTCCATGACATAAACACGCTTGGAATCATCAGCGTTGAACCATTTTCGGTATGCATGATGAACGCCGGGCTGGTTGGATCCCATGCGGTATAACCGCGTGCGGCATTGGTCATGCGCAGGCTACCGTTCGGGAATGATGAGCCGTCCGGTTCACCTTTAATCAATAAGCTGCCTGAGAATTCGGTAATCGCGTTCCCTTCAGAATTGGTCACAATAAAACCGTCATGTTTTTCAGCGGTGATATTGGTCATGGGATAGAAAATATGAGAAAAGAACTTCACGCCTTTGGATAAAGCCCAGTTCTTCATTGCTGCAGCGACAACATCGGCGACTGCCGGTGAGAGTGGTGCACCTGTTTGCACGGTTTGTTTAACCGCTTTAAATGCCGATTTATTCAATGCCTGTTCCATAGTGGCCAGGTTGAATACATCTGTTGCCCAAATCTTATCTAACGATTCAGGGGTTTTTACAGCGATCTTTTCGCGGTTGGTGATTTGTGAAATTGCTGCTAGGCGCGACTCATTTCCACTCATTTCAATATCCTTTATGCGGTGATTGTTAATTCATGTTTAAGTTTGTAAGAAGCTTAATTTCGTAAAGATTGATCATGAGTAGAGCGACGAAACAGAACACGATCATTAAGTTCTTTTGTCCAACCACAGTCATAAGCAATAAGCTGTCCAATTATCATAGAAAATGCAAAATTCAGCAAAACAAGCACAGACCTGTGTTACTGAGTTTATAAAGGGCTGACGGTGTGGTGGAGTCATGCTGGCTGCGAGCGAAGAAGGTGCATGACGCACCAAAATGACGCATACAAATACAGCCAGATGCTCCAATAACTGACGCTGTTTCGCGGCGTATTTACATAGGCCGGTTTTTCCAGCCTGGTAAACGGACCTTAAGTATGAAGCAAACGCAATTTTTGAGCATTTGAACAGGGATATTTCAAATATCGGAAATAATTCACGGTTTTTCCAGTGAATAAGGCGGATAAGTAGACATAACAGAAAATTCTTCTGGTCGTTGACGTTGTCTCTCTCGTTGTCTTTTGTCAGGCTTTTGCCTGACATCTTTTTATCTGCCACTGAAAATTTCACCACAGAGCCTGATTTACTGAGTGGCAAGTGTTGCCGGAAATGATCTGGGTCAATGACACACACTGCTAAAAGATCTAGGCTGCTTCTATTGCTCTCTTTACAAGAGAGCCTGATAGGCATTTACGAGGAGTAGTGTTATGGCAAACATGATGAAAGCAGCTATTTTTATTGAGCCTGGCCGGATCGAGATTGACGATAAACCTATCCCGGAGATTGGCGACAATGATGCCCTTGTCAAAATCACCACGACAACTATCTGTGGCACGGATGTGCATATTCTGAAAGGCGAGTATCCCGTTGAAAAAGGTCTGACGATTGGTCATGAACCGGTCGGTATTATTGAAAAGCTGGGCAAAAATGTTCACGGCTACCATGAAGGACAGCGGGTAATAGCCGGTGCAATCTGTCCCAGTTATACATCCTATGCCTGTCAGGATGGTTGCTCGGCACAGGATGGTGGAACACACTCTCATGGCTACAAGCCCATGGGCGGCTGGCGGTTTGGTAATACGATTGATGGAGCACAGGCCGAATACCTTCTGGTCCCCGATGCCCAGGCAAATTTATCCCCCGTCCCAGATAATTTAACCGATGAACAGGTGCTGATGTGTCCGGATATTATGTCGACCGGATTTGCCGGTGCGGAATCTGGCAATATTAAAATTGGCGATATTGTGGCGGTATTTGCTCAAGGCCCGATTGGATTATGTGCCACAGCAGGTGCCCGATTAAAAGGTGCCAGTTTTATCATTGCGGTGGATGGGGTGGATGAACGTCTGGCTATCTCAAAACAAATGGGCGCAGATGTCACACTGGATTACCGAAAAGATGATGTGGTTGCCGAAATACTCAAACTCACGGGCGGACGGGGTGTCGATGTGTCGATTGAAGCCCTCGGACAACAGAGCACTTTTGAAGCCGCGCTGCGCGTCTTGAAACCCGGTGGCACATTATCGAGTCTTGGCGTGTATTCATCGGATTTGACGATTCCGTTAGGCGCATTTGCTGCAGGACTAGGCGACCATAAAATCATCACTTCCTTATGCCCCGGCGGTAAGGAACGCATGCGACGTCTGATGGATGTTATTTCCCACGGCAGACTGGATTTAAGTCCCATGGTGACGCACCGGTACAAACTGGAAAACATCACCGAGGCCTATGATTTGTTTTCGCATCAGCGAGACGGGGTATTAAAAGTGGCTATTGAAGCCTGAATAGACTCTGCACATAAAGCAAAATCCTGAGCCGGGACAAGCAAATCCCCTTATGGCAATTTTGTGTGTCGGCGTAATATGAGAACCGTAAGACAAACAAAACAACCAACGAGGTGATTATCATGTGGACTAAACCAGAATATTCAGACATGCGTTTCGGTTTCGAAGTAACGATGTACATCTGCAATCGTTAAGATTTGAAACAACGCAAAACAAGAAGCCTCCGAAAGGGGGCTTTTTTGTGGGTGAGTTTTCCGTATTCAAGCAGGCAATCGCATTTTAAATCTCAAATTTCAGACATAAAAAAAGCACTCATAAATACGTGCCAGTTTTATTCAGTATCGTGGCCATAATCTAACGGGTATGGCCGAAAAAAAGATGTGTTTTAAGTGTTTTTAAGCATAATGTATGTTTCAGTTTTACTTTTGAATATTCTGAAAAGCTTTTGCAAGCAGTAAGGGGGCAGACTTTCCAGACAATTTCCTTGGTTTTCTTCCAAATCGACGGCTCATTTCTAACTCATGTTGTTCTTGCGCATCTAATTCATTGATCAGTCGATCCAATTCAGCCTGACTATGGATTATGGCGTGCTCTGATACGCTACTTCTTCGGGGTTTAACAGTCATTTTAACGATTCCATTACAGGTAAATAACTTCAGAGTACGATCTATTAAAAAAGTTCAACTTTATCCGATAGATAGTGAGTCTATTGTTTGCCAGGGTTTTCGACTTGATCAACAGATATAAAAAAGACACTTAAAATAAGTGCCTTTTTTTATGGAACTGGGAGGAATCTTCGTTAAGAACCGTGGATTTAACGCTAATCATTATTTGCTCAATGGCGTTCTCCAGTGTTTTGGTCAAGCCATCTGATCGTGGAATTACATGCTTTCTGCTTCAGATATAGCCTTTCTGACCAAACGCCCAGCGCCGCCAGTCACATCGGCATTTTTAATCTGTTCGAGATTCACTGGGTCACCTACGATGATCACACCGCCCATACCTGTACCAATATGTGGTGTGCATTTGTAAACGTAAATACCTTCCTCGGTGAAAGTCCGTTGGTAATTTTCACTCATCGGTGAGTTCCATTTCTCGGCACCTTCGGGAATCAAGCCATCAATGGATTCTGAGTTATGTGTACTCATATTGCGCCAGGACACAGAGTCACCAGGATTAATTTTGACGACCAGCGGATTAAATACCATGCCTTGTGCCGTCACGAAGTGGGTTTCTGCCCCTTCGCTTTTTGGCTCCTCGGCTTGAGCGGTTGTATCATCTGGTGTTCCAGTGAGGTTATTTTCTTCAGTCACCACGGTGGTATCAGTCTGATCAAGTTCAGCGGCAGGTTCGTTTTCAATCACCACTCCAGTTTCCGGTTCGCTCGGAGTGGTATCTTCAATAGCTTCTATGTTGCTCTGATTTTCGGAGCTCATTTCCGTTTCAGGGGTTGGAATGGTGTCAGAATTGTCATCGCTACCACAGGCCGTAAACAACGTAGCGGCTGCGAACGTCATAGTCAGTGCAAGGGTGATTCTTTTCGTCTGTGTTAACGTCGAAGTTGCCTTAAACATGTTTTGTACTCTCCTGATAAAAAATCCTCGTTCCAGATTAGGACACTGACAAACTTTGTCCGTTCGAAATAACGCTAAACCTCTAATTTGAATTCCCCTTTAAAGACTTAAAGCAAAATCCTGAGTCCGGACAAGCAAATCCCCTTATGGCATTTTTAAAAGTCAGCGTAATATCTGAATCGTAAGTTAACGAAATAACCGGGAGGTGATTAACATGTGGACTAAACCAGAATATTCAGACATGCGTTTCGGTTTCGAAGTAACGATGTACATCTGCAATCGTTAAGATTTGAAACCACGCAAAACAAGAAGCCCCCGAAAGGGGGCTTTTTTTGTGGTTGGTATTTTTTGATTTTTAAACTAATCGAATATCGCTTGCGGTGAATAATTAACTTAATCACCGCACAATATGCTGTAAATTAAATTGTTTTTGCGGTAAATAACGCTTACTATCACTGCATAATTTGCGGTGATTAATATGTGGATATATCAAGATAACAACTGGCCTCATTTTTCATGGAATGCAGACAAACTCGCTACTAAGCTTGCCGATATTAGGCACCAGCAGGGGCGATTACTTGGCAGGATGGAAGGACTTGGTTTTGATCTTAGAAGAGAGGCGAGTCTTAGAACATTAACTAATGATGTGGTGAAATCCTCAGCTATTGAAGGCCATGATCTGAACCCTAATGAAGTGCGTTCATCCATTGCCCGACGGCTGGGAATGGATATAGCTGGTTTGATTCCTGCCAGCCGTGATGTGGAATGTATCGTGGAAATGATGCTCGATGCCACGCAGAATTTTTCTAAGCCTTTAACAATAGAACGTTTGTTTGATTGGCATGCCGCTCTTTTCCCTACAGGGCGAAGTGGTATGCACCGTATCACAGTGGGTGATTGGCGATTAGTCGAGAATGATCCCATGCAAGTCGTTTCCGGTTCGATGGGAAAGGAAAAAGTACATTTTGAAGCGCCAAGTGCTGACAAAGTGGAAACAGAAATGACGACTTTCATTGAATGGTTTGAAAACAAAACGGATATTGACCCGGTCATCAGAGCAGGCATCGCCCACCTATGGTTTGTCACCGTGCATCCTTTTGAAGATGGTAATGGCCGGATAGCCCGGGCGATTGCAGATATGGCCCTGGCAAGAGCAGACGGTATCCCTGAGCGCTTTTACAGTCTTTCCAATCAAATTGAGACCGAACGAAAACAATACTACGCACACCTTGAAAAACAACAGCGTGGATCGCCAGACATTACAGAATGGCTAAGCTGGTTTTTAGATTGTGTGGGCCATGCCATTGCAAATGCAGATAAAACACTAAGCAAGGTGTTATTCAAAGCACGGCTATGGGAAAAAATTAACCAAAATCCAGTCCATGAACGGCAACGCAATATCATCAATCTTATGCTGGATGATGACTTTGAAGGCCATATGAATACCTCCAAATATGCCAAGCTGGCTAAATGCTCTACTGACACAGCTCTACGTGATATTCAGGATTTGGTGACAAGAGGAATATTTGTACTAAATTCTGGCGGTGGCCGAAGTACTAGCTATCGATTAACAGATCAGGTCGAAGAGTGATTTGAAGATTAAAAAATCCGAACCTTGATTAATTTGGTTAGAACTTGGAATCGAAAACGCTTTTTGTGTTAAAAGATGTAACTAACCATAAGCGGTCAAAGATAGGAACAGGGGTAAGTCGATACATCGCAAGTTTAAACAATAAGCAGTTAATCAAATGATTATTCAGCGGTATGAAGAAATTATAGTTCTGTGCAAGCACAAGGAAGAGAACATTGGAAATTCGCGCCTCAACATTGGATGACTTACTCTATGATGTTTATGAAAAGCTATTGAATGATGGAGAGGAGGTAATCGCAACAAAAGGAACAAACTTCGAAATTGACTCAGTTCTACTTCATCTAGATAACCCCCTAGCCAGAATTAGTAGAACAGAGACTAGAAGCCTAATATTCAGTTGTCTAGGTGAGTTAATCTGGTATTTGTCAGGTTCTAATGATTTATCTCAAATCGAGTTTTACATCCCCAATTACGGTGCGCATGCCTCAGATGATGGTAAGACAGTTCATGGTGCTTATGGTCCAAGGTTACTAAACTCTTTTGGTGTAAATCAGATCAATAACATTATAAGCCTCTTGACAAAAAAACCCTCGTCTAGAAGAGCTGTAATTCAACTATTCCAAGCCAGTGATTTGCAGAGCGAACATAAAGATATTCCCTGCACATGTAGTCTTCAATTCTTAGTTAGGCACGAACAGCTAAATCTGATTACATTCATGCGATCAAATGATGCCTACATGGGATTACCTCATGACATATTCTCCTTCACAATGTTACAAGAAATCATCGCTCGTACATTGGGGCTTAAGCTAGGCTCATATACACACTTTGTTGGAAGTCTTCACCTATATGCAGATAAAGTTGAAAGCGCTAAGCACTTTCTAAGTGAGGGCCTCCAGTCTACACAAAGAATAATGCCAGAAATGCCTGCTGAGCCATGGCCGTCTATTGAGCTATTGATTAATCTTGAGAGGTCATACCGAGAAGGCGAATCAGTCGACGATAGAATAGAGGAACTGGCTCATTATTGGCGCGATTTATCGTACCTGCTCAAGGCTCATGCATGCAAAGACTCAGTGGAAGAGCTCGATAAACTCTATAATCTTTTTACTGATGACGTATTCAAACTTTACATATATAAAAAGATTCAAGCACTAACGTAATTTTTAACACCATATTAAAATGAAATCAGAAGTAATTAAGTTAACTACCCAGCTCACGGATCTCACAAAGAATAACATGGGAGTAATAGAGTGGGCTTCACCAATACCTGTGTTTGGTGATATCGAAATATCAAAAGTAGCTACCCTGGGATTAAATCCTAGTAATCGTGAATTTATTGATGCATCAGGTGAAGAACTTACCGGTTCAAATAGACGTTTTCATACGCTCCAATCTTTGGGGGTCAGTGATTGGAGAAGTCTCACCAAGGAACATATTAGTCTGATTGAAGGTAGTTATAGAGACTACTTCAAAACTAACCCATACAATGGATGGTTTAAGAGGTTAGACGAGCTTTTAGTCGGGGTCGATGCTTCGTATTATGGAAATAAGTTATTTGATGCCTGCCATTTAGACCTAATTCCATTCGCAACTTACGAAAAGTGGACTCATCTCACATCCAAGCAAAAACGGGTTCTCTTAGAGAGTTCTAAAGCCCACCTTATTGAAACTCTCAAGAATACAAATATCGAGCTATTAATTCTTAATGGTCGAAGTGTAGTCAATGCGTTTCAAGTATTAACGGATGAAAAAATTTCATCTCGAGAAATGGCCAGTTGGTCACTTCCAAGAACCAAGGGCGGAAATATAAAAGGGTATGCTTATGAGGCAAAAGTCAGCAAAATTTCTGGACACAGGTTGAATAAAGAGGTCAATGTTATTGGCTTCAACCACAACATTCAGAGTAGCTTTGGAGTTACCAAGCAGGTAAAAAAAGCCATTAGGGATTGGATTTCAAGGTACAGACATGAGGTCAACAATGAATCACGCTCAGAAACTACAAAAACAAAAACAACTAAACTCTGAACTAGAGCAACTCAAGCAGACTTGTTTACTACCGGGATTAAATGATTGTGTAAGACAAAGTGTCTTTGTAAGACAACTTCTGGATAGCATCAGAAGAGTTAGTTTCGTATACACACTTCAAAATAGAAACATATCTCAAGAGTGCATTGATCCAGCCTCAGATGCTTTTGACCCCATAAAAGCATCAATCCTCCTACACCGAAATGGTGAAGTAGAGGAAGCCTTTTGGCTTGTTTTTTTGGCTACGTTCTGTGGTAAAAACCTAAAGAAAGGTTGGCTCATGCTTAAGCAGTTTTATTCAATGTTGAACTCTGGGCAGATATTGACTTGGGAGTATATATCAAACGATATGGCTCAGTTCCATGTTTGGTATGACCATAACCACACTGGCATTACGAGGGCGTTTGGTAATCATAGAAAATTTGAAACTTTAAAAGCTACCTCTCAGGAAGGTCCCAAAAGAGTTTTTGAATCTTACGTGAATTGGGTTGGCCCTAACTTGAGCCATCAGCAGATGATTTCAGATCGTATCAACGGCATCGCTGGACATAATCTTGGTGCTTTGTTTGATGATCTTTACAACAGCATGAACACAGTTGTCAGGTTTGGCAGGATTAGTCGTTTTGACTATCTAACGATGCTTGGAAAAGTCGGTTTAGTTAATATTGAACCACCTGAGACTTATCTCAGCAGCTCAACAGGTCCAATCAAAGGTGCCAGGTTAATGTTTGGGCATCAGAGTGCAGATGTTTATAAATCCAAGCTCGAACTATTTGAAAATGGTTTATCACTTGGACCCATGGCGATGCAAGTATTAGAAGATGCATTATGTAATTGGCAAAAAAGCCCCACAGAATATAAGTTATTTAGGGGGTAATGATTTGATTAAAGTGAAAAGACTTCTTGCTTGTTATATCTAGCTTTAAATTTGTTGAGCTGATTTCGATTAATATAATTATTATGTTGAAGCTGGCCAACTACAATCCCAGCCGAAATGTCTAGTTTTTTGGCAAACCTGGGGATTTGTCTCCATGTCTTAATGCTCAAACCTGAGAACTCTCTTCTGAACTCTACTGGTATCAAAACATTTTCGGCAAATACATTTGCTTCTTCTTCTTCTTTCTCTGTGATGAAATTGTCACCCTCAATAAACAGCTTGCCCTCGCCGTGCAAAACTAAATGCCCTATTTCGTGGAAAAGTGTAAACCAGAAATGGTCATCACTCAGGTAGCGAAAGCTAATTATCATTACAGGGTGGCCCTTGTTATTGAAGAATGTTGCTCCACTGGCACGGCATTTTTCTGGGGTGGGTAATAAAACAACGGCTACACCACAACTTTCAAAGATTTCTAATAGCTTAGGAAAAAACTCTTTTGGATCAGCTAGTCTCGAGAGTTTTTTGATCTCAGAAATACGGTTCTCAAGCTTTTCTCTATTCCAACGGGATAATTTTCTTTTAGAACTTAAAATTTCGCCCTGCCTCAACCAAGTAACTACCGACTCAGACGAAGAATCAAAGGACTTAGAAGTTCTAAAAGCAGTTCTCAATAACTTGTCATTGTATTTGGTGTACCATTCTTGTATTGAGCGGACTTCAAAAAAATTAAGACAAAGTTCTAATTTGTTTTGAAGTGTACGAGCCCTCTCAAGCCAACCAAATTTGACCATATCTCTGATAGGAAGTAAGTCTAACCATTGTTTTACTGCAAGGTCTGACTTGTAAAGACGTTCGAGATCGTCCCTGTAATCTTTTTCTCGATTTAGCCAAAATTCTGTTGAAGCCCCAAGGATTTCTGATAGTTTATTTGCTAGGTTAAGGTCAAGCTCAATATCCCCCCCAATTAACTTTTTTGCCTGGAGCATATTGATGCCCAAAGACTTTGAGAAGTCTGTCAGAGTGATATCTTTCGCTTCGAGGACTTGGACAATAGTTCTGCCAGGAGCAGAAGTCCAGTCTGGACTGAATGAGCTAAGTTCCATCTTTACATCCCTCGATTCTTATCAGTTTTAATCTAGTTATTCTGGCCCAGTCTATATTTCCGCTATCAGTAACTGGCTTTTTTCTTATGTGATTTGGCAGAAATATTAATTTAGAGGGACCGCCGATACATATAGTGACAACTTCGGCCTGAAGAGTATCGTCGAGTTCCACTTGTGGATCACCAAGTGATAATACAAATATATCATCAAGGCATGTAGCAGCAAAAATTTCTTTTAAGCGATTCCTCATATTCGAGGATGCTTCTTCGCCCAAAGCTTCTATGCCTTGCTGCAGAGACTCACATATTTCGCGCAGCCCCTTAGAATTGAATGCAATTTCCAACCAACAATCCCTGCTGATGTAGTTGTTTATAATACAAGTTAACACTTATGTATTATTTGTGTCACTGTGAATCGCCACTAAAAAACTAGACACCTTTCAGACAAAGTATTGCACTAAGCCATAAACAAAAAAGCCCCAACACTTTTCAGTAATGAGGCTTTGATATTTCTGATGGTGCCCGGGGCCGGAATCGAACCGGCACGACCGCAAAGTCGAGGGATTTTAAGTCCCTTGTGTCTACCAATTTCACCACCCGGGCAGCAAGCGGGACATTATAAACAAGATTGCACAATTGTTCACACCCAATTCACTTATTTTTTACTGGAAGAGGGTAATTGGTAATGGCTTTCGATCATTTCCCGGGTCAAAATCCCATAAATCCGGTCAATCATCGGGGTGCTCTGACGACTGACGTACAGCGCCTCGACTTCATATTTATTAAGCGCCTGATAGGCTTCATGCAGACTGGTATGCAGTGAGATTTTATGTACATTCCGTCTGGTGGCCGGGATTTGCATTAAATCAATTTCAGACTCACCTTCGTCTTGTTTAACACTTACCGCTCTGGCCAGGTCGCTGGCGGGCATCAGGGCAATCGGATTGCGTTCTTTGGTGATTAATATCCATTCCGGGTTGTTTTCGAGTGTGTGCAGAGCCAGATCACGATTGATTGTCTGATTCAACACGGCGATATTGCGTTGCATCGCGGCACCGACACTGATTTTGCGAAGCGTTTGTGAGATGGGGTCATTACGAAAATCCAAACCTTTTACTCGCATCAAGTTGACGAACATGGGTTCCTGTTTGAAATAATCGTGCGTAATCAGGCTGGAAAAGACGATAGCAAGCATACCGGGCAGAATGATTTCCGGGTTGCCGGTGAGTTCGAGCATGGCCATTAATGCGGCAAGCGGCGCTTTTAATGTGGCCGACATCATCGCGCACATGCCTAACACCGCATAAAAGGTCATTGATGACGCATAGTCGGGCAAGATGATTTGTCCGAAGTAACCTAATATTGCGCCGGCACAGGCGCCGACGACCATGGTCGGCCCAATGATTCCGGCCGGTATGCCTAAACCGACGGTGGCGGATGATAACAGCAGTTTCATCACCATGATGATGACCAGCGTGCCGATGGCAATATCATTGGCGGAAATACTGCCAATAATGCCGTAGCCCATTCCCATAACCTCTGGCACCATCATGCCGCACAAACCCATTAATACTCCGGCATAAACCGGACGAAGCCATAACGGGTGATTGGTGTAGAGATTGGTAAACAGCGTCAGTGTTTTTAATGCAATGGTGGCTAGGCCGCCGATAACGAGACCCAGAAAAACAATATAAGGCAGTTCCCACAGTGACTGCATCTGGGCACTGAGATTGATAAAAACAGTGTCATCGCCAAAGGTCAGTCGACACACTACCGCGCCAGTGACGGAAGCGAGGATGACCGGAATAAAACTGGCGATGTAATATTCCATCATGATGACTTCCATGGCGAAAATCACCCCAGCGATGGGGGTATTGAATGAGGCGGCGATGGCGGCGGCAGTACCGGATGCGACCAGAATCCGAACACTGTTATTAGGTAATTCCAGACCATTGGCTAATAAGCTGCCGCTGGCGGCACCAAGATGCACGCCGGGACCTTCACGACCGACGGAATGACCGGTAATAATGGCAATACTGGTGCCGAGAAACTGCCGAACCGCATTTTGCCAGGGCAGACGGCCTTCATAGGCCGAAAGGCGTTCGATCACATGCAGGATACCGGTGGTGCGTTGTTCCTGATTTAACCCAAGAAACAATAAACCGATAAGCAGGCCGCCGAGAATCGGCAGACCTAACAGGCCCCACCAGGGCAGGCTGGCAAAGCCTTCGACTTCGCCGGAGGGTAATAACAGCATTTGACCGTGTTCAATGGTAAGTCTGAGCAGGATGATGGCAAGGCTGGCTAATAATCCGGTGATAACGGCAAGCACATAAAGCTTTACGCCTAATCGACCAAATATGAAGTACTGTCGGATTTTTTCCAGCATCAGCCCTATATAACTTTGGAAAATCGCTGTTTTGCCTGTTGACTGTATTTATCAAACGCCATGCAGATATTACGGATTAACAAGCGCCCAGCGGGTAAGACCACTATGGATTTCCAGTTATACTGCAACAGGCCGTCTTCGGCAAATTGTTCGAGCTGAAGGTAGGCATCGGCAAAATAGTCTTTAAATTGAATGTCGTACTCTTGTTCAAGTTCCGCAATATTCAGTTCAAAATCACAGATTAAACGGGTAATGATGTTGCGGCGCAGTTTGTCATCCTCGCTGAGGCTGATGCCTCGCATTAAAGGCAGTTGGTTTTGTTTGAGCAGCGTATCGTATTCGAGCAGGGTCTTAACGTTTTGAGCATAGGCGTCACCAATATTGCCAATCGAAGTGATGCCAAAACCAATCAGGTCGCATTCGGCATGGGTGGCATAACCCTGAAAGTTTCGATGCAAACGATTCTGTTGCTGGGCCAGGCTCAGTTCATCATCCGGTTTGGCAAAATGATCCATGCCGATATATTGGTAGCCCGCATGGGTCAATTTCTCAATTGAAAGCTGCAATATGCTCAGTTTTTGCTCGGCGGTCGGTAAGTCTTCACTTTTAATCTGCCGCTGTGTTTTAAACAGTTTTGGCATATGGGCGTAATTAAATAATGAGATACGATCAGGATCGGCGGCAATGATTTTATCGAGTGTCGTATTAAAGCCTGACAGTGTTTGCAGCGGTAGCCCATAAATCAAATCAATGCTGATGGAGCGAAACTGATGCTGACGTGCTGCATCAATTACCGCCAGTGTTTCAGCTTCAGACTGAATCCGGTTAACGGCTTTTTGCACGGCTGGATCAAAATCCTGTACCCCCAGACTGATACGGTTAAAGCCTAATTTTTTTAACAGGGCAATAGTCTGACCATTGGCTTCGCGAGGATCAATTTCAATCGAGATATCAGCATCATCGGCAATATGAAAATGACGACGGGTTTCATCCATCAGCTCCTGCATTTGCTGTTCGCTGATAAATGTCGGTGTGCCACCGCCCCAGTGCAATTGTGTTACCGGTCTGTTGCTATCAATTAATTCGGCTTTGAGCGCGAGTTCTTTAGAGATGTTTTCAAGGTAGGGCGCGGCATGATCACGATTTTTGGTGATGATTTTGTTGCAGGCACAGTAAAAACAGACGGTATCGCAAAACGGCAGATGGAAATACAAAGACAGCGGTCCGCCACGCTGATTGGAGAGTTCAGCATGCTGCAGAAACTCCTTTGCCTTGAAGGTTTCATCAAATTCCAGCGCGGTCGGATAAGAGGTATATCTGGGGCCGGCTGTGTCGTATTTCTGAATAAGCTGGCGGTTCACGATCAGCTGATTTTGCATAACAAACGCCTTGTAACACGGTGGCAAATGATTATAACCAGCTGATTTTTATCCCGAATGGCTAATGCACGATTTCTTGATCCAGATCAGACAGAAAAACGCTGATCATCTTCCGGGTGGGCACCGAGATCGGCAAAATGTTTTTCAATAATGGGCAGCACTTCTTCGGGGGTATCCACCAGGTGGAAGATATTCAGATCTTCCTGTTGAATACAGCCGATACGCATTACTTCAGCCTGAAGCCAGTCAATCAGTCCTTTCCAGTATTCCGAACCATATAAAACGACAGGGAAATGACGAATTTTGCGGCTCTGGATCAGTGTTAACGCTTCAAAAAACTCATCCAGCGTACCGAAGCCACCCGGAAACACCACATAACCCATTGAGGATTTAACAAACATCAGTTTGCGGACAAAAAAGTAACGGAAACTCAGGCTAATATCCTGATTCGGATTAGGTTGCTGTTCCATCGGTAATTCAATATTGAGGCCAACCGAGTGGGCGCCCTGTTTAAATGCCCCGGCATTGGCGGCATGCATAATGCCTGGCCCACCACCGGTAATCACCGAAAATTTTGCTTGTGAAAGTGACTGAGCAACCTGTTTGGCCGCCTGATAATACGGTGAATCCTCTCGCAGGCAGGCACTGCCAAAAATGGATACGGCGGGGCCCAGTCCGTTAAGGGTTTCGATGCCATCAATTAATTCGGATTGAATACGAAAAACTCGCCAGGCTTCTGATGTTTTTAAATCTTCCACAATATTTTCCTGAGCTCTGTTTATCTCTCATCGCCACCACGGTTGGAGTCTGGATATCACAATAATCAAAAGCCGCCACAGTTACAATCTGTGCCCGGGTCTGCTGATCTTTCATCGGTGCTTCTGTTGTGACTCTGAAAGATCAACTGACCCTAATGCTGGCTGCGATCAAACGGGTATAGCCATCTATTAATATTTGGTTATACAGACATCTACGGTATCATTGGCCGTTTCTTTTAGCAGGTATGGCAACAACATAATGAAAGTTCTGGTCATTGGAAGTGGCGGTCGTGAGCATGCGCTGGCTTGGAAACTTAAACAATCACCGCGTTGCAGTGAAGTTTTTGTCGCGCCGGGCAATCCGGGAACCGCAAATGAAGAAGGTGTCAGCAATGTCGCCATTGCGGTAGATGATATTGATGCGCTGGTTACCTTTGCGCAGAAAAATGATATCGGCTTAACCGTTGTCGGCCCTGAGATCCCATTGGTTCAAGGCGTCGTTGATGCCTTTGAAAAAGCCGGTTTACGTTGTTTCGGTCCGAGTAAGGAAGCCGCCCAACTTGAAGCTTCTAAATCCTTCACTAAAGATTTTCTTGCCCGCCATCAAATCCCTACTGCCGCCTATCAGGTCTTTACTAATATCTCCAATGCGATTGAGTACATTCTGGAACGTGGTGCGCCCATCGTTGTAAAAGCAGATGGTCTGGCGGCCGGTAAAGGCGTTATCGTGGCGCAGACCGTTGAAGAAGCGATTGCGGCGGTTGAAGACATGCTATCGGGTAATGCCTTTGGTGAAGCGGGCCACCGTGTGGTCATCGAAGAATTTATGACCGGTGAAGAAGCCAGCTTTATTGTTATGGTGGATGGTGAGCATATTCTGCCTTTGGCAACGTCTCAGGATCATAAAGCCCGCGATAACGGTGATAAAGGGCCGAATACTGGTGGCATGGGTGCGTATTCTCCAGCGCCTGTCGTCACTGATACGGTATTTGATCGGGTGATGCGTGAAGTGATCGAACCTACTGTAAAAGGTATGGCGGCAGATGGCCGTCCATACACCGGTTTTTTATATGCCGGTCTGATGATCGATGAAATGGGCGCACCACGAGTGGTGGAATATAACTGCCGGTTTGGTGACCCGGAAACCCAGCCAATCCTGATGCGTCTGCTGTCTGATTTAGTCGAATTGTGTGAAGCCGCTTTGGATAAACGTCTGGATGAGGTCACTGCTGAATGGGATCCACGTGCTGCCGTAGGGGTGGTGATGGCCGCTGGTGGTTATCCTGACAGCTATAAAAAAGGCGATGTGATTAGCGGACTGGATGTTGTGGATACCGCAGATACCCGCGTATTCCATGCCGGAACGGCTTTTGATCAGGACAATGTCGTTACCGCGGGTGGCCGCGTGTTATGTGTGACGGCTCTTGGTCACGGTGTTGCCGCTGCTCAGCAACAGGCTTATGCTGGGGTGGCAAAAATTCATTGGCAGGATGCCTACTACCGGACCGATATTGCTTACCGTGCAGTTGCCCGCGAAAAACACCAGAACTGATAGCTTACGACTTTAAGGAGAAGGCGGAATGTCTGTGTCCCATCCGATCATTGCGGTAACTGGTTCATCTGGTGCTGGAACATCAACGGTAAAACAGGCATTTGAGGATGTTTTTCGTCGTACTAACGTTAAACCGGTTGTCGTTGAAGGTGACAGTTTTCATCGATACAACCGTGAAGAGATGCGAGCTGCTGTGGCCAGGGCTGAAGCAGAAGGACGTGCACTGACGCATTTTGGACCGGAAGCCAATCATCTCGATAGACTGGAAAGATTATTTCAGACCTATTCAGAAACAGGTCGTGGCGAAAAACGCTATTACATTCATGATGAATCTGAAGCGGTTAAATTCAATCAACCGCCGGGTACGTTTACCGAATGGGAAGAGCTGGATACTGACAGCGATTTATTGTTTTATGAAGGATTGCATGGCGGCATCGTCACAGATGAAGTCAATATCGCCCAGCACACCGACTTATTGATTGGTGTGGTGCCGGTTATCAATATCGAGTGGATTCAGAAGATCAAACGTGATTGTGCCAACCGTGGCTATTCGCAGGATGCCGTGGTCGACATTATCCTTAAGCGTATGCCGGATTATATTCACCATATTACACCGCAGTTTTCACGTACCCACATTAACTTTCAGCGGGTGCCGTTGATTGATACCTCCAACCCATTTGTGATGCGCGAAATACCTACAGCAGATGAAAGTCTGTGTGTGATTCGCTTTAAGGATCCAAAGATGGCTGATTTTCCCTATTACCTGTCGATGCTGAAAGATTCGTTTATGTCACGGCCAAATAACATGGTGGTTCCTGGAGTAAAAATGGGTCTGGCCATGGAAATAATTCTGATGCCATTTATTGAAGAAATGATGCATAAAAAACGCCAACGTGGTTAATTAGGTATCGAAAAGAAGCGAAATGAGTCGAATATGAGTTTTTCAGATTGGCAGTTACGACAAGCATGCCATGCTTTACAGGAGGATGGTGTCATTGCCTATCCGACTGAAGCGATATTTGGTGTTGGCTGTGACCCGTGGAGTGAAACAGCCATTATCAAATTGCTGGCGCTGAAACGCCGACCATTGGAAAAGGGGCTAATTCTGATCGCAGCTGATTTCAATCAATTGCAGGATTTCATTCAACCTTTATCCGCCGAACTTCTGGCGAAGGTAAACCAAACCTGGCCTGGCCCGACGACCTGGTTACTGCCTGTTCGTGAGTCGATTTCCCCTTTATTAACCGGTGGTCGTCAGACATTGGCGGTCCGAGTCACGGCACATCCTTTAGCGGCAGAGTTATCACGTCGATTTGGCGGGCCTCTGGTTTCAAGCAGCGCAAATATTACCGGTCTGCGCCCCGCCAGAAATGTGCATCAGGTGCATTGGCAGTTACCTGAGCTGGATTATGTGCTGCCCGGTGCATTGGGCGGTGCCACTAAGCCATCAACCATTCGTGATGCATTAACTGACGAGGTGCTGCGATGAGTGCACCTGATATAAATGCGGTACGTGAGTATTTACTCTCACTGCAAGATACTATCTGTAATGAAGTTGAAATTACCGATGGCAAAGAGAAATTTGCCGAAGATGCCTGGCAGCGTCCGGCTGGCGGTGGGGGCCGGACCCGCGTCTTAAACAACGGTGCTGTATTCGAACAGGCCGGGGTCAATTTTTCTGAAGTCAGTGGTGATAATTTACCGCCCTCAGCAACAGCCAGCCGTCCTGAATTAGCCGGACGCAGCTTTCAGGCGATGGGCGTTTCACTGGTGATCCATCCGCATAATCCTTATGTACCCACCTCACATGCCAATGTGCGTTTTTTTGTGGCTGAGAAAGCGGGTGAAGAACCTATCTGGTGGTTTGGTGGCGGTTATGATCTGACACCGTATTACACCTTTGATGAAGACGTAATTCACTGGCATCAAACCGCTAAAAGCGCTTGTGATCCTTTTGGTGACAGTGTTTATGAAGCGTACAAAAAATGGTGCGATGACTATTTCTTTATCAAGCATCGCAACGAGCCGCGAGGCGTTGGCGGTTTATTTTTTGATGATTTGAATGAGCCGAATTTTAGCCACTGTTTTGCTTTGTTGCGCAATGTTGGCGACAGTTACACCGCAGCCTATTTACCGATTGTCGAACGTCGTAAGGATATGCCTTATACCGAAGCGCAGCGTGATTTTCAGTTATATCGTCGTGGTCGCTACGTAGAGTTTAATCTGGTGTATGACCGCGGAACACTTTTTGGCTTGCAATCCGGCGGTCGCACCGAGTCGATTCTGATGTCACTGCCACCCCTAGTGAAATGGCGCTATAACTGGCAACCTGAACCGGGTTCTGCTGAAGCCCGGCTATATGATCATTATCTGCAGCCTCAGGATTGGCTGACGTTAAAAGCGAAATAGGGCTTAGGAGTCTTTCGAGAGTAACGCCAACTGATCGGCCTGATATTCGCTGATTAATGGATCAATTACCTGATCCAGCTGACCCGACATGACTTCATCCAGTTTATACAGCGTCAGATTGATCCGATGATCGGTAATACGCCCCTGAGGGTAGTTATAGGTACGGATGCGTTCACTGCGATCGCCACTGCCCACTAATAACCGCCGGGTTTCCGCCTGCTCTGATGCTTGTTTTTCTTCCTTGGCAGCCATGATGCGCGACTGTAAAACCGACATCGCTTTGGCGCGGTTTTTATGTTGTGAACGTTCTTCCTGGCACTCAACAATAATGCCTGTTGGAATATGGGTAATACGTACGGCTGAATCAGTGGTGTTAACGTGCTGACCACCGGCACCGGAGGAACGGAACGTATCCATTTTGATATCAGCAGGGTTGATTTCAATCTGATCGATTTCATCGGCTTCCGGCAAAATAGCTACTGTGCAGGCTGAGGTATGAATACGGCCCTGCGATTCGGTTTCCGGAACCCGTTGCACACGATGCGCGCCGGATTCAAACTTCAGCCGTGAATAGGCTCCCTCGCCGACAATACGGGCGATAATTTCTTTATATCCGCCATGTTCACCTTCCTGAGCGTTGAGTATTTCGACCTGCCAGCGGCGGGACTCTGCGTAGCGGGTGTACATACGGAACAAATCACCGGAAAAAATGGCGGCTTCATCACCGCCGGTGCCAGCACGAACCTCGAGAAAGATATTACGTTGATCATTGGGATCTTTAGGTAACAGCAGTTTTTGCAAGTCAATCGCCAGCTGTTCCTGTTTTTCCTCAGCGATGGCTAACTCTTCTCTGGCCATTTCACGCAGCTCAGGATCTTTTTCCTGCAGCATTGTCTGAGCATCTTTCAAATCACTTAATGTCTGCAAATACATGCCAAAGTGTTTTACAACAGGCTCTAGCTGCGCATATTCCTGCGATAAGGTGCGAAATTTATTCTGATTGGCCATGGTTTCCGGATCGGAAAGCAGGCCACTGATCTCTTCATGGCGATCAACTAAGGCTTCAAGTTTATGCCTGATGGAATCTTTCACAGATCAATCCTTAATATTAAATAAACGACGGGCAGCATCAATCATGGGATTATTTTCATCTGATTCAAATGCCGATTGTCGCAGTTGTCTACTGGGTTCGTGTAATAGTTTGTTGGTTAATGTGCGGGCCAGTTCGGTCATGACTATTTCGGCACTCATGCCCTGTTCCAGCTGGCGTAACGCTTTATCAACAGCCTGGGTGCTCAGCATTTGTCCCTGATCACGTATCGCTCTGATCACCGGAACAGCATCCTGACTCCGCATCCAGCCGGCAAAATGATCGGCCTGAGTATCAATAATTTCCTCAGCCTGCTTGGCGGCGTCACGGCGGGACTGTAAATTCTCTTCAATAATGTCGTGCAGATCATCAACGGTATAAAGATAGATATCTTCCAGCTGGCCGACTTCGGCTTCAATATCACGGGGCACGGCAATATCCACCATAAAAATGGGCCGCCGTTTGCGTTGTTTCAACGCGCTTTCGACAGTCCCTTTTCCTAAAATAGGTAATTGACTGGCGGTCGAGCTGATCACGATATCGGCTTCAGCAAGGTGGGCCGGGATTTCACTTAAACTGATGGCGTAGCCATTCACCGACGTTGCCAGCATATGTGCTCTTTCAACGGTACGGTTAGCGATAATCAAACGTTTAATGCCATTATCAAATAAGTGACGTGCCACCAGTTCAATGGTTTCTCCGGCACCGATTAATAACGCGGTTGATTCCGCCAGATTACTGAAAATCTGCTTTGCCAGACTGACAGCAGCGAAGGCGACTGAAACCGGACTGTTACCAATGGCGGTATCCGTGCGTACTTGTTTGGCAACGGCAAAGGCATGCTGGAACAGACGACCTAATGATTTTCCCAGCGCTTTTGCATTCAGGGCCTGAGTGTAAGCTGTTTTTAGCTGACCGAGAATCTGCGGCTCACCTAACACTAACGAATCCAGACCACTGGCGACACGAAATAAATGCCTGACTGCATCCGCACCTTCATAGTGATAAAGGTAGGACTGTAACGCAGTGGCATCCTGTTGCTGAAAGTTATGCAACCATAACAGGACGCTATTGTCATAATCCTCGTCCAGGTGACAGTATATTTCGGTGCGATTGCAGGTTGATACAATGACTGCTTCAATGACGCTGTCATTTAACATCAGTGACGCTAAAGCCAAAGGTAATTTATCAGCATCAAAGCTAAGCTTCTCGCGCACAGCAACCGGAGCGGTTGTGTGATTAATGCCGTAAGTGACAAGATGCATAATTAAGGAGTCGTGTTGTATGCTGTTAAACTTTACAGCCTTCAGCTAAGTTGTCTGATATTTCGGTCTGGATAAGACTAATTCGCCATTCTATCAAACTCAATCAGTCAGGTCGTTGAATTATGGATTTATTGCAACAGTTACACTGTCATTCCAAACAGTTTGCCGCTTCGGCAACTTGGTTGATGATACCTATTTTACTGTTTGGATGCGCTGCTACTGCTCAGCAATCAGACGAAAGCGCTACACTGCAACAGATTGACTTAAACAAACCTGAAGTGGTCGATACTGCGCAACCTGCAATGGATTTGCCACTTACGCCGGAACTGGTTTATTACGTACTTGCCGCTGAAATTGCCGGGCAACGCGGACAACTGGACATCGCGGTGGATTTATACAATCAGGCAGCAGAAATAACCGACTCGCCCAATCTGGCAGGTCGTTCCGCGCGAATATCTACTTTTTCCCGGGATCCCAAACGCATCAATCGGGCATTGACTCGCTGGCAGGAAGTTTCACCGGACGAAGCCGAAGTCTATGTGATGCGGGTGCCGTTTTTGTTAATGGAAGATAACTACCCTGAAGTGGTTAAAAACATGAACAAGGCATTTGCTCTGGAGCCGGAAAATAAAGAAAGATATCTGGAAAGTCTGGCTGCCAATTTAAGTGAAAAAGGCGATCCGGAAAGAGGTTTACAGACCATTCTGGAATTGGATATCTATAAAAATGACGATCCGGCAGCACGTTTTACTTACGCCCGGCTGGCGGCATATTTCCAGCGATTTGATGTTGCCGAAATGACCGTGGATGAATTGCTCGAGGAAGAGCCACGCAACGAAGCGTATCTGGCATTAAAAGCGGATTTACTGCAAACATTCAACAAAAGTGACGAAGCATTAAAACTTATTGCCAAAGCGGCAGAGCAGGAAGGGGCCAGTGAATCCTTACGCTTTACCTATGGCAAATTATTAGGGGAAAGCGGTCAATCGGAAAAAGCCAAACGGGTTTTTGAAGAATTGAATCTGGAAAACCCGGATAATCCGGACGTCATTTTTGCACTGGGACTATTGGCGTTAGAGCGTGAAGATGGACAAACCGCCAAGACCTTTTTCAGTCAGTTATTACAAATGGGTGATGCCGGAGGCCAGGCCAGTTATTTTATGGGCCTTGCAGAAGAAATGAATGACAATATTGATTCTGCGCTGGTGTGGTTTGCTTCTGTACCTGTAGACAGCCAACGATTTGAAATGGCGCAAACCCGTTATATCAATCTGCTTGCTGAACAAGGTGACATTGATAAAGCACGGAAACATTTGCAATTACTGCGTCAGGAACGTCCACAGCAGGCGATTGATTTTTATTTGTTTGAGTCTGCTTTCTTACGCGACCAAGGCATGCCGGAAGAGTCTGTTAATGTGTTAAGTGAAGCATTGGTTAATTATCCGGGCAATCTGGATTTGCTGTACAGCCGAGCCATGGTGGCAGAATCGATAGATAACCTGGAAATGCTGGAAACCGATTTACGAACCATGTTGCAAATCGATCCGAATAATTCTCAGGCTTTAAATGCATTGGGTTATACCCTGACAGATCGCACTGACCGTCATGAAGAAGCGTTAGAGCTGATTAATAAGGCTCTGGAGTTGCGTCCCAATGATCCGTATTACCTGGATAGTCTGGGCTGGGTATATTACCGAATGGGTGATTTGGAAAAAGCGGAATATTATTTGCGGGAAGCAGTCGCTATTCAGGCTGATGTGGAATTCCTGGCGCATCTCGGGGAAGTTCTCTGGGTGCAGAATAAAAAATCAGAGGCCAGAAAATACTGGAGTGAAGCGTCAAAACTGGATGCTGAAAACAAAGTGCTTCAGGAAACATTGCAACGGTTGACCAAATGAAACAACTGTTGGTGATTTTGGCGGTCAGTTTGCTGACCGCCTGTACTCCGTTCTGGCAAACAAAACCACTCGCCCCTGCAGAAGTTCTGTGGGAAAACCATCAAACATCATTAAAGCAGTTAAACGACTGGTCATTTCGTGGCCGGACAGTGATAAGACAGGACAAAGAAGGCTGGAATGTCGGCGTGACCTGGCAGCAACACCAGGATGATTTCACTATTCGTCTGATAGGTCCGTTTTCTCAGGGAGCCGTTGAATTAAAAGGTGACGATGAGCTGGTCACAATGACGTTTTCCGATGGCCAAACCTATTCTGCTACTACTCCTGAGCAGCTTCTGGCAGAAGTGATGGGTTGGTTGCTACCCGTTAGCGCCCTGCGCGACTGGGTGAGAGGCTTACCGTATTCAGCGATTAAGATCGACGGCAAAACACTGGATGACAAAGGCCGATTGATGACGCTATCTCAAGCTGGCTGGGAAGTTGAGTTTATCGATTATGTACCGTTGGAAGGTAATGATGTGCCGGCCAAAATATTCATTGAGCATCCCGAGTTAAGTATCCGATTGGTAATGAATGGCTGGAAAGTTGGTAAATGAATGAATGGTGGCCTGCGCCGGCAAAAATAAATTTGTTTTTACATATCACCGGCAGGCGATCAGATGGTTATCATGAATTGCAGACGGCATTTCAGTTTCTCGATCAGGGAGACAAGCTAAAATTTACTGTCACCGATGATGCACAAATTAGCTTAAAAGCGGATCTGCCAGATATTGCTGATCAGGATAATCTGATTGTTCGCGCAGCCAGGTTTCTACAGGCAACTGCTAAAATCACCTCGGGTGCCATTATTCAACTTGAAAAAAATCTGCCAATGGGTGGTGGTCTGGGGGGCGGCAGTTCAGATGCTGCAACCACATTAATTGCGCTGAACAAACTCTGGCAATGTGGTTTAACTGAGGACCAGTTGGCCGCTCTGGGATTGCAGCTGGGCGCAGATGTACCGGTTTTTATCCGCGGTCATGCCGCATGGGCTGAGGGGGTGGGGGAAATATTTACCAGGATTGATCCACCTGAACCTTGGTATTTAGTTATCTTTCCCGATTGTGCCGTCTCTACAGCAGAAATATTTTCCGCAACTGAATTGACACGCGATTGTGAACCCATCACAATAGCGGGCTTCCTTGCGGGGGAAGGCAGTAACATTTGCGAATCGGTGGTAAAAAAATTATATCCACCAGTTGCACAAGCACTGGCATGGTTGGCACAATATGCAGCCATTCCACGAATGACCGGAACGGGTTCTTGTGTATTTGCCCGCTTTGATTCAGCCGCTGAGGCTGAAAATGTTTTACAAAATGTGCCGGAACATTGGCATGCTTTTACTGCCAAAGGCTGCAACGAATCACCGTTGAGTCTTTGTGCAAAAGACTTCGATAGAAGTCTGAATGTAACTGCAAATTGATAGAGTTGAGTAAAAACAGTTGGGGTATCGCCAAGCGGTAAGGCAACGGGTTTTGATCCCGTCATTCCCAGGTTCGAATCCTGGTACCCCAGCCACTCTTTTTGTTTATTGAACGAACTCGGCATCTCAATAGTGACTCAAAACCGACTCCTCCAGTTACAACAGCGTACCGCAGACGGCAATATGATGGTCTTTACCGGTAATGCTAATCGTAAACTGTCAGAAAGTATCGCCAATTTTCTGAATATCAGCCTGGGTAAAGCCACCGTTGAAAAATTCAGTGATGGCGAGATCATGGTTGAAATTCTTGATAATGTCCGCGGTAAAGACGTTTTCATCGTCCAGCCTACCTGCATGCCAACCAATGATAATCTGATGGAACTCATGGTAATGACCGACGCTATCCGTCGAGCATCCGCCAAACGAATTACTCTGGTTGTTCCTTATTTTGGTTATTCCCGTCAGGATCGCCGTCCCCGCTCAGCACGAGTTGCTATCACTGCAAAAGTAGTAGCGAATATGTTGACTGGCGTTGGTGCCGATCGGGTGTTAACCGTCGATTTGCATGCGGATCAGATTCAGGGCTTTTTTGATTGCCCGGTAGATAACGTTTATGCCTCCCCGGTGTTATTGGGGGATATCTGGAAACATAAATACCAGGATTTGGTCGTGGTTTCTCCGGATGTGGGGGGGGTAGTACGTGCTCGGGCATTGGCCAAACATTTGGATGTTGAACTGGCGATTATCGATAAACGTCGCCCACGCGCCAATGTGGCCAAAGTGATGAACATCATTGGTGATGTTGATGGCCGGACCTGTGTAATGGTTGATGATATGGTCGATACTGCCGGCACCTTGTGTGCTGCGGCAGCCGCGTTAAAAGAACATGGTGCGACCAATGTGGTTGCTTACTGTACACATCCGGTTTTGTCGGGTGCAGCCGTGTCCAATATTAATAAATCTTTGTTAAATGAATTAGTCATCACTGACACGATTCCATTGCAGCCCGAGGCGGCCGCATGTGACAAAATCCGCGTGTTGAGCATTGCGGAAATGCTCGCAGAAGCGATGTACCGAATTAGTAATGAAGAGTCTGTAAGCTCTTTGTATATGGATTAACCAGAAGTCAGTCTTTTGGTTGTATGTGCTGAACCTGGTCGCGGGGGAGGCGAAAAGCCGTAAAACGGCATATTTAACGGACTCCGTGTCCGTTTTTTAGTCTTGGAGAAGAAGATGGAAAATTTATTTGAAGTACATGCTGAAGCGCGTACTGACCAGGGGAAAGGTGCGAGCCGCCGCCTACGTCATGCGGGCAAAGTACCAGCAGTAGTCTATGGCGCTGAAAAAGAACCAGTCTCAATTTCAGTTAACCATAACCAGTTCATTCGCCATTTGGCAGAAGAAGCGTTTTACGCACACATTCTGACATTGGTTATTGATGGCAAGAAAAATCAGGTTGTATTGAAAGATCTGCAACGCCACCCAGCCAATGACAACAAAATCATTCATGCTGATTTCCTGCGCGTTGATGCCAAGCATGCAATGACAATGACCATTCCATTGCATTTCCTCAATGAAGAAAAAGCGGTTGGTGTTAAAGCCGGCGGTTTGATCTCACATCTGATGACAGAGGTTGAAATCTCTTGCCTGCCTAAAGATCTGCCGGAATACATTGAAGTTGATGTTGCAAAACTGGCAATGGATGAAGCAATCCATTTATCAGAACTGAAACTGCCTAAAGGCGTCACTTTGACGGCCTTGACGCATACACAGGATGAGCAGCTGGAAGAAGGTGAACGTTCTTCTTACGATCAAGCGGTTGTTAATATTCATGAGCCACGTGTTGCTAAAGTGGATCTTGAAGAAGATACCGAAGCTGATGAGGAAGCGACTGAAGAGTAATTCAGTCGTCGGGAACTGTTATGACAAACTGGATTATCGCCGGTCTGGGCAATCCCGGTTCCCAATATGAACAAACCCGACATAACGTCGGGTTTTGGTGGTTGGATCAGTTGGCTAAGGATTTGGGGCTGAGTTTTAAAACAGAATCCCGATTTCATGGTCAACTGGTCCAATACACAACTCCGGAACATAAAGTCTGGCTAATTAAACCTCTTACGTTTATGAATCGCAGCGGACAGTCTGTTGCTGCACTGGCCAATTTTTATAAAGTCCTCACAGAAAATATTCTTGTTATTCACGATGAACTGGATTTACCTGCTGGCACAGTTCGCCTGAAAAGTGGCGGCGGCCATGGCGGTCACAATGGTTTGCGTGACATCGTAAGTCAACTGGGCAGTAAAGAATTTTTACGTTGCCGGATTGGCATTGACCATCCTGGCAATAGCAAGCAAGTCGCTGATTATGTCCTGAGTAAACCCTCACCAGCAGATCGGGAAAATATTCTGACAAGTATCGATAACAGCTTGCGGGTTTTACCTGAAGTACTTTCAGGCAACCTGGAAAAAGCCATGAACTGGCTGCACTCACAATAAGAACAGCTTGGTTTTTTAACTCAGTTTATTGTGATTTGCATAGGCAACGGTTTAAGGTGCGAGTAATTTTTAATCATTCTTATATAAATAAACCCTAAGGATTTCTCATGGGATTTAAATGCGGTATTGTCGGTTTACCTAATGTAGGCAAATCCACTTTATTTAATGCGCTGACGCAAGCCGGAATCGAAGCACAAAACTACCCGTTCTGTACTATCGAGCCGAATGTTGGCATCGTGCCGGTACCGGATCCGCGGATGGATAAGCTGGCAGCCATTGTAAAACCGCAACGCGTTTTGCCTACGACCATGGAATTTGTCGATATTGCCGGTTTAGTGGCCGGTGCATCGAAAGGTGAGGGGTTAGGTAATAAATTTCTGGCCAATATTCGTGAAACCGATGCTATCGCACATGTCGTACGTTGTTTTGAAGATGAAAACGTCGTGCATGTTTCGGGTAAGGTCTCACCACTGGATGATATTGAAGTCATTAATACCGAACTGGCATTAGCCGATCTCGAATCGGTGGAAAAAGCCATAACCAAAACCACCAAGGATGCCAAAGGTGGTGACAAAACAGCCAAAGCACGATTGGATTTACTGGTAAAGATTCGTGAGCATCTGGATCAAGGCTTACCTGTCAGGGCAATGAACCTTGATGAAGATCAGCTGGGATTATTAACAGGTTTGCATTTACTGACGATTAAACCCACGATGTATATTGCCAATGTTGCTGAAGATGGCTTTGAAAATAATCCGGCTCTGGATGCAGTCAAATCACTGGCTGAAAAAGAGAATGCGATTGTGGTGGCCATTTGTGCAGCGATCGAATCCGAAATTGCCGATCTGGCTGATGAAGACAAGGCTGAATTTCTTGAGGAACTTGGTCAGGATGAGCCCGGTCTGAATCGAGTGATTCGTAGCGGCTATCAGTTACTTGGATTACATACTTACTTTACCGCGGGTGTTAAGGAAGTACGTGCCTGGACTGTTGAAGTCGGCGCGACCGCACCAGAAGGTGCTGGCGTCATCCACACTGATTTCCAAAAAGGCTTTATCCGTGCTGAAGTTATCGGCTATGAAGATTTTGTTCAGTTTAATGGTGAACAAGGTGCCAAAGATGCCGGAAAATGGCGTCTTGAAGGGAAAGAATATGTCATCAAAGACGGCGATGTAATGCATTTCAGGTTTAACGTTTAGACCAAATACTGCCTCTGCCATGTAAGTTCGAGAAGGCACTCTGAAAACAAAGGAAGCGTCATGAAAAGATGGTTTGTCGGGGTGCTGTTGGCACCATTTTTCGCCAATGTAGCCTATGCAGATCAGGCAATGGATGCATGCATACTTTCCAAAATGGCTACATCGGACGATAGTGTAACCGTTGGAAATATTCGCGAAATCTGTTCTGCTGATATAGCTGCAGAAAAAAAAGAGCAGGAACAACCGGCATATCTTTCTGAAATGAATGATGAGCAGCTGGAAGCTATTTCAATTGATGAGAATGAAGGCACAATTGAAACGGCAGATGGATCAGCCTTATCACGCCGTTTAGTACTGGAAAAAACGCAATCAAATAATCCCTTTGCCTTTTTACCACATCGTCCGAATTACTTTATCTTCAGTAACAATGTAGGTTCAGCAAATGAGGCGCCTTTCGATGCAGCGGATCCGGATCGTGACTATGATTTTCAACCATGGGAAAGCAAATTTCAGATCAGCTTAAAATTGCCCGTTGTTCGTGGGTTGTTTGATGGTCGTGCCGATGCGTTTATTGCCTATACCAACCGTTCTTTCTGGCAAATGTTCAATAGTGATAGCTCGGCAGCATTTCGCGATTCAAACCATGAACCTGAAGCATGGCTGTCTTTTGCAAATGATACAGAGTTGCTGGGATTCAAGAACTCTCTGATTAATGTGGGTATCAATCATCAATCGAACGGCCAGAGTGGAGAGCTTTCCCGAAGCTGGAATCGTGTGTTTGCCGAGTTTGTTGTCGAAAAAGGGGATTTCTATTTCTCCGCCCGTCCGTGGTATCGCATCCCGGAGCGCAGCAGTTCGGATGATAATCCGGATATTGAAAAATATTTGGGTAATTTCGATTTCACCTCGGTTTATAAATATGGTGACCACAGCTTTGATCTGATGATACGTAATAACCTGCGCGGTAATAATAAAGGTGCAACGCAACTGGGCTGGAGCTTTCCTCTGTATAAAAACTTCAGAGGTTATGTGCAATGGTTTAATGGGTATGGTGAAAGTTTGATTGATTACGATCACCGTACCAATAGCATTGGTTTTGGTATTCAATTCAGTGATTGGTTGTAACCCTATCGCTAAATTGTTGATATTTACTGCCCAGACAAGTAAAATGCTCGGCTTCGTGGCTACATAGCTCAGTTGGTTAGAGCACATCACTCATAATGATGGGGTCCCTAGTTCGAATCTAGGTGTAGCCACCACAAATTCAAAAACCTGCTTCGGCAGGTTTTTTTATGTCTGAAATTTTCGCCTTAATTTTATTCTTTCAGTTAACCCAGTGAATTGCGTAAAGCATTGGCTAATATCAACAATGTTTTCCTGAAGGTTATAGGGAAAATGACCTCAATGTTGGGGCGGGAGAAACTTTGAAATTTACCCTCTAGTCTGCAGTAGATTCGTCTAACTTATATTACTCAGGAGCAAATTCATGTCCATTAAGCCGGTGTCTGTCGCGCTGTTTGCTTGTTTTGCCGGAATACTTTTATCAGCCAATAGTTTAGTGGCAGCCGAAGACGATGCCAGCCGCTTTATTGAGTTCTATGAAGAAGCGGATGAGGATTGTGAAAAGAAAGGTGGTGCACGGATTTTTGTAAAAAATACGCATGAAAAACAAATCATTGACTTGCATCTGGACCGCTATTTTTATGATGTGCGACAGGGCGGGCGATCTATGTTTCCCATAAAACCCTCCGCTTCTCAGGCATTAGGGTGTAGCAGGGTGTTTGATGCTGAGCAGCGTTGGGAGTTGGTTTCAGCGACCTTTATAAGCGAAGCCGGGGTAAACGAACGATACGGAGATCAACAGTAATACACAGCATGATTTGATCAGCAAAAAATCGGTGATTGTTTACAAACTTAATAGGGTGAAACACTAAAGGAGCAGACTAATGGAAAGCTCAGTCCATGGCGTAATAATTAAGCGTTTATTGATCGTCTTTTCTGTCTCCTTAAGTTTCATGGCAATAAGTGGCTGTGAAGATAATGAAGTGCAACAGTCTCAAGAGTTTGATGAACAACCTTCATATGCTGTTATCAAGCCGGTTCCGCAAAATTTACAGCAAGGAATGCCTGAAGCTAAACCCGTTGAAATGTTATCGGTTGCCGATCCTACTCCACCTGAGCAATGGTTGTTAACCCTTTATCAAGCTAAGCCAGGTGCTGATAAAACACGCGATACCAACTATTACCAGACACTTCTATCGTCTATTAAGCCCCATGTGCATGAACAACCTCGTGTGATAGCCAATCGTACTGTGCAAACCACCCGCCAATTACAGGAAATGGGCATTGCAGCAGACGAAGATCAAATGCTTGAGGATTTTGCAGCTCAACTTCAAACCGTAAATGGGCGTTTTGTTTATGGTGAACTTTGTGCGAATTACAGTAATTTAAGACAACAAAAACTGAGTCATCAGGAAGCGATACTGGAGCTCTTTGAATCGCTTTAATTTCGGCATTTTATCCCACATGACTTTGTCAGCATTGGAGCAATAGACATGCAGGAGCTAATAAACGGTTTGTTAGTTTGGGCAGTTACGTTAACCGGGTATCAACAGCCTGTTGATTTGCCGGTGGTTGAAGCGGTGAGCCATCAACAATTGGTTAAAACATTATGTGAAGATCAATTCTGTACCGCTGTAGCCTATTACGACACAGATACACAAATTATTTACTACGATGAGCGGATGCAATTAGAGCAGGATCAAAGTGCCAGAGGCTTTATTATTCACGAAATGGTGCATTATCTGCAGGACTTAAATGGTGAGTTAGTGCCGTCGGAAATGAGCTGTGAACAACGCATTGAAAAAGAACAAGAAGCCTATAGAGTGCAACAATATTTTCTGCGAGAACATCGAGAACCCACTTTTCAAATTGATTTGGCTGTCGCGGTATTAGCGAACGTTTGTAAAACAAATAATGTGGTGGAATAAGTTGGTCAGTTAATTGGTAAATCAATATAGTCTTCGTTGATTTCGGCGGCTTCTACTGGAATGCTATTGATCGAGGTGACTTTGTCAGTGTCTTGAACATCATCACATCCAGTTTGGTATTGCTCAAGGCTGAATTGATCTGGAGTGGTTTTATCAAAACTAATACGAAAGGAATTTCGTTCACTATGCTCACTCATTGTTGCACAGTTATCTTGGACCAGAGGGAATCTGCCTTTTAATATCGTTGAGCCGTTAGCCAAGGAAATAACACTTAAACTGGTTTCATTACTGCCACCCATGCCAAAACTGCTCACCAGTGCTAATTCATCCAGCCCATCATCATTAATATCTACAACGGGAAATAAATGATGAGTGCCTCCAGCAAATACGATGTTGCGAACAAGCTGCTGATTTTCAACGATGGCGAGTCCCATATTGCTGCAACAGCGTGGCCATAAGCTCAGTAAATATAATACGGCGGTTTGCTCGCTAGCTGATCGGGTGAAGTTGCCCTGAGCACTATCCATGATTCGAAAATCTTCTTCATACACAGCGTTATGCCGGAGCCAGTATTCTCTGGACTGACTACTCGACTGAAGAATAGCTGGATGGTTTAGCCAGTAACTTTGATCAGTGGCTGCCAATGGCAAGCGACCATCGGCAATCACATATATCTCTTCTGTTTGCTGGGCCAGACTGACATGTGATATGCCGATACATATCAATAAGACAATTGAATAATTTCTCATTACCCAGCCCCCCATTCTTTATACCGATCCACTCGTTCTGGTTTACCAGATATTACTCCGGTTTTTGGGTCTCGATATCCACACCTTCAAAACTGACGGTCGGTTCTTTACGTGTCGTATGTTTAGGTTTTTCAGCGACTGTTTCAGGGTTGATAACCAGTGGTTCTTTACGCTCAGTTTTATTTTTTTGTGTAATGACTGGCGCTTCATCCATGACAACGGGATCCTGGCGACGGACTTTATTGGGTCTGGCCGCTTCGAGCCCGGTTTTCATCCCTTTGGGAAGTTCATCAAAGAATAATGGATCAAGCCGGCCATTTATATATTTCAATGGTTGGGAAAGTTTTTGCTGCTGGCAATAACGAATTACCCCCATCAATACTTGCCGAACAGCTTCCAAATCATCCAGGCTGCCCCGCTTATCCTCTGCAAAATAGGCGGCCATAAAACTGAAACGGTTATCAATGGAAAAGGGCAATATCTGACGCCACAAACTATAGATATCCTCAACTTTAATTAATTCGCCTGCTACAGCACGATCCAGGCTGCGGAACCAGAACAGAATTTCATCCAGCACACTGGCGGTCAGTAAATCATCCTGATCAGTGATGACTGCCATGCGGTCACCCATATGCCATGACGTCTTAATATTTTGCGGGGTATACCAGCTTACTTCAGGTGTCAGAGCCAATGCGAATTCATAGACCACTTTGGCATCAAATGTTGATCGATTGGTTAACCATAACGCCGGTTGATTGCTGATAGACAGAAATTGGCTTTCCAGGTCCTGTAACAGGCGTTGTCGTTCCAGTTCTTTATTTGTCTGTGAACCATCATTGGCTCGTCGTTTGACTATCCATAACAAAAATACTGCAATCAGCAGAATGCCTGCCAGAGTCAGCAGGATAGTCGAAAAATACAACGCTAACTGTGATGAGAGTTGCTCCAATTGTTCCGCTGATAGTGCAGTAGCGTCGTCAGCGTTCACAATATTGCTGATAATTTCTTCAATGCGTTTTTGAAAAAAACCAATTGCCATAAATAGCCTTATACATTTGTCGATGAATGAGAAAGTGTTTACTTACATAAAGACACTTCTATTGTCCGCTAATTTTCCAAAGAAAATTTTTTTATGTCATATATTCTAAACTGCTGATATAAAAGACGTAAAAATGCGTTTTGTCAGGAAGTTTGTTCAAGTCAAAAGGAGAGTGTTTATGAGCATGGTACAAGAATTCAAAAAGTTTGCGATGCGCGGTAATGTGGTTGATATGGCAGTTGGTATCATTATCGGTGTGGCATTTGGCAAGATTGTTTCATCGTTTGTTTCCGATGTCATTATGCCGCCACTCGGTTTGTTAATGGGTGGGGTCGATTTCAAAGATCTGGCGATAGTCCTCAAAGAAGCGGTTGGTGATACGCCGGCAGTCGTTATTGCCTATGGGCAGTTTATTCAAACGATTGTTGATTTTGTGATTATTGCCTTTGCGATTTTTATAGCCATCAAGGTCATGAACTCATTGAAAGCGAAAGAAGAGGCGGCTCCTGAGGCACCACCTGCGCCGACAAAAGAAGAAATTCTGTTAACCGAAATTCGCGACATTTTGAAACAGAAATAAATCTGGTTGGGCCGGATACCTGTCTGGTGTCCGGTTTTTTCTGTTTCTGCCATGATGCCATTATTTGCCAGAGTAGCTGTTAGCCTTATCGTGGCGATATTGCTGGTTTCGATGTTATTTTACGGCTATCTGGCTGGTTTTATCGGCAGTCCGTCAAGGTATGCAAAATGGCTGGTTCCGGTATTTTTCTATACGGGCGTTATATTGTGCCTGACCGGAGTGATTTTCACCTTAGTTGAACAATTTGTCTGGGTTCGCTGGTCATTTATTTCTGCAGTATTTGTAGTGTTCGTATTTGCTTTGTTTCTGTTGTTTATTGAGCCGAAATGGCAACAGATGGAAAAGCATGATTTTGTAAAAAACATGCAGCGACTTTATCTGCAGTATTCAATAACCCAGCTGGATTGTGATGATCGATATCAAGTACATCTCAGCAAAATTGAACAACGCCCGGCTGAGGTGGTGTTATTTCAGAAAGGTAATTTCTCCCAATCCATTCAACGCCTGGCGGGATGGGATAAATCCGCTTCAATGAATGATTGCCGATTTATTGAAAACACCTATTCCCTCGGCACACAGAGACGCTTTCTCAGTCAATGCCACAATCAGCAGCAAACTTCGGTGGTGGATTTGATTGATCAGGCTAAACGTCTGGGGTGCCAGCAAGGATAGCACTGTCATGCGTCAATAAATGTTCGATTTCCTGTTCACCTTCCTGTTGCAGATAATCCAGAAATGTCTGTGCGGCCAGTGACAATCGTTTGCCTTGACGATGCACAGCATACCAGCGGCGGCGTAATGGAAAGTTTTCCACATCCAGTATTACAATTTTATTAGCAGCTAATTCCAGTCGCAGACTATGTAATGACAACACTGCCACCCCCAGGCCAGCCATCACCCCATGCTTGATTTCATCTGCCCCACTTAGCTCCATATAGGGCGAGACCTTGAGTCCTGATTTGGCAAATAATTCTTCAACTGCTTTGCGTGTGCCGGAACCGGGCTCCCGGCCAATCAGACGTTGTTCCGCAATGGCTTTTAACGGAATGTTTTTTTGTGTAGCCAATGGATGATCAGGCCGGGCGACAATGACCAGGACATTTTCCAGAAACGGATATTCAACTACGGGCAGATCCTCGGGCACCTGACCCATGATATAAAGATGATCTTCATTGGCATCCAGACGCTCCAATAACCGTGCTCGATTGGTTACCCGGAGTCTTGGTTCGACTTTGGGATAGCGTTTTATGAAATTACCCAGGAGATAGGGCAGAAAATATTTGGCGGAGCTGACCACCACCAGATTGACCGGCCCGGCGACTTCACCCTGTAAATCAGCCAGAGCGGCATCGAGATCTGCCAGCCGCTCTAATACATCGCGACAGGCATCATAGAGTTCATGGCCCGCAACCGTCAGGTGCAATTTTCGGCCTACCGTTTCGAAGAGTGGCATGCCGACAGACTCTTCCAGTTTTTTCATCTGAATCGACACGGCCGGTTGTGTTAAATGTTTTTCTTCTGCGGCGCGGGTAATACTCATCAATCGAGCCGTCGCTTCGAATAAACGTAATTGTTGTAAGGATGCATGCAGCATATATAACTTTAATTTATGTTAAGGATAAAAATTATTAACTTGTTTTAATGGTTAAAGTCAACTATTTTTGTCACAGACATAAAATTGTCGCTGAAGTAAACTTACCTCGGCAAAAAAACAGTTTGATTAATCTGCTTGCGCATAATCCTGGAGAGAACACCATGGCAAAGACTTACCAAGCGGGTGTAAAAGAGTATCGCGAAACATACTGGATGCCTGATTACACTCCGAAAGACACTGATTTCCTGGCCTGCTTCAAGGTCATCCCGCAAGAAGGTGTGCCTCGTGAAGAAGCGGCTGCGGCGGTTGCGGCGGAATCATCGACTGGCACCTGGACCACTGTCTGGACTGATTTGCTGACAGACCTGGATTACTATAAAGGTCGCGCTTACGCTATTGAAGATGTTCCAGGCAACGATGAGGCGTTCTATGCCTTTATTGCATACCCCATCGATTTGTTTGAAGAAGGTTCAGTCGTAAACGTGCTGACTTCTCTGGTGGGTAACGTTTTCGGTTTTAAAGCAGTGCGTTCATTACGTCTGGAAGACGTGCGAATTCCTGTTGCGTACGTAATGACTTGTGGTGGTCCTCCTCATGGTATCCAGGTTGAGCGTGACATCATGAACAAATATGGTCGTCCATTGCTGGGCTGCACCATCAAGCCAAAGCTGGGTCTCTCTGCCAAAAACTACGGTCGTGCCGTATATGAATGTTTGCGTGGCGGTCTGGATTTTACCAAAGACGATGAAAACGTTAACTCACAACCATTTATGCGCTGGAGACAACGTTTTGACTTTGTTATGGAGGCGATCGACAAAGCTGAAATCGAAACGGGTGAACGTAAAGGTCATTATCTGAACGTTACAGCGCCAACCCCTGAAGAAATGTACAAACGTGCTGAGTATGCCAAAGAACTGGGTGCACCCATTATCATGCATGACTACCTGACGGGTGGATTCACGGCTAACACAGGTCTGGCCAACTGGTGTCGTGATAACGGTATGTTGCTGCACATTCACCGTGCAATGCATGCGGTACTGGATCGCAATCCGAACCATGGTATCCATTTCCGTGTATTAACCAAAATGCTGCGTCTGTCAGGTGGTGATCACCTGCATTCAGGTACTGTGGTTGGTAAATTGGAAGGCGACCGTGCTGCAACACTGGGCTGGATCGATATTATGCGTGACTCTTATATCAAAGAAGATCGCAGCCGCGGCATTATGTTTGATCAGGATTGGGCATCCATGCCTGGTGTTATGCCGGTCGCTTCCGGTGGTATTCACGTATGGCATATGCCTGCACTGGTCAGCATCTTTGGTGATGATTCGGTATTACAGTTTGGTGGCGGTACATTGGGTCATCCATGGGGTAATGCGGCGGGTGCAGCAGCCAACCGTGTGGCATTGGAAGCTTGCGTAGAAGCACGTAACCACGGCAGAGAGCTGGAAAAAGAAGGGAAAGAAATCCTGACCGCTGCTGCTGAGCATAGCCCTGAGCTGAAGATCGCAATGGAAACCTGGAAAGAAATCAAATTCGAATTCGATACCGTCGATAAATTAGACGTTGCCCATAAATAAGCGATGCTGGTCGGCACTGCTGACCATGGTTTACTGATATCGAATTTGACATTATTTGAGGAAATGACAATGAGTGAAATGCAAGATTACGCTTCAAGCCTTGCCGATGCATCAAGCCGTAAGTTTGAAACCTTCTCATATTTGCCGGAAATGGATGCTGCACGTATCCGTAAACAGGTTGAATACATCGTCAGTAAAGGCTGGAACCCTGCAGTAGAACACACTGAACCAGAAAATGCATTTGGTCACTACTGGTATATGTGGAAACTGCCTTTATTCGGGGAAACCGATGTGGATCGCATTCTGGCAGAAGCCGAAGCCTGCCACAAAGCACATCCGAAAAACCATGTGCGTTTGGTGGGTTATGATAATTATGCTCAATCTAAAGGCGCAGAAATGGTCGTGTTCCGCGGTCAGTCGGTATAACATCAAATCGAATCAGTCCCTGACCACAGTGTCAGGGGCTTTTTCAAATACGTACCACCAAACTTTCCAACGAATACCCTGAGGTTACTGCGATGAGCGAGAAAATTGCTGAACAGTATAAAGTCAAAACAGAACCTTTTTACCGTCCGGTCAGTAATGAAGTGGAGCTGTATCAAGCCGCTTACGCGCGCCGTATGCCGGTAATGCTTAAAGGTCCGACCGGTTGTGGTAAATCCCGTTTTGTCGAATATATGGCTTGGAAGCTAGGTCGCCCGCTGATCACAGTTGCCTGTAATGAAGATATGACCGCCTCCGATCTGGTCGGGCGTTTTCTGCTCGATAAGGATGGCACCAAATGGCAGGATGGTCCCTTGACCACCGCTGCCCGTATTGGTGCCATCTGTTATCTGGATGAAGTGGTTGAAGCACGTCAGGATACAACGGTGGTTATCCATCCTTTGACCGATCATCGTCGCAGTCTGCCACTGGATAAAAAAGGTGAGCTGGTTGAGGCTCACAAAGATTTTCAACTGGTGATTTCCTACAATCCCGGTTATCAGAGCCTGATGAAAGATCTCAAGCAATCCACCAAACAACGTTTCGGGGCGATGAATTTTGATTATCCGGACGCCGAGCTGGAGGCCGAAATTGTCGCCAAGGAAACCGGTGTCGATGCTGAGATAGCCAAAAAACTGGTACAGATTGCCCATCGTGCCCGCAACCTGAAAGGTCATGGCCTGGATGAAGGTATTTCCACCCGTCTTCTGGTCTATGCAGGGCAAATGATTGCAGAAGGTGTTGAGCCTTTGGCTGCCTGCCAGATGACGTTAGTCACACCATTGACTGATGATCCGGATATGCGTGAAACGCTGGAAGCCGCTGTTCATACCTTCTTTGTTAGCTGATAAAGGCCGATCCGGTCTTTCCGGTTTGGATATCACATCATGAGCGTCAATCTAAACGATTACCGCGAACAGCTTGAAAAGACAGCGCCCGAGCTGGCACATACCTTGGACAGTACTTTCCAGGATGCGGCCAGAATCATGTCGCCTGCTGGTTTACAGGAGTATATGGAAGGTGCCAAAGGGCTGGCAGATCTGGGCCGTGGTAAAGAACTGGTGATCGCCTTTCTGGAAGATATTCCACAAGTCGTCAAAGAATGTGGTGAAGATGTCATTCGTGATTGCATCAATGCGGCGATGAAATTATCGTCAATGACCTCAGGTGAGGTCATTGCACTGATGATTCATAGTCTGCCAACGGCTGCCCGGCGGTTGGGCGATCCGGAGTTATTACGCGGTTATTTAAACCTGATTCATCAGCTGTCAGCCAAATCTTCCCGTGGCTTAAGACCTATGCTGGGTATTATGGATGAATTATTGTCCAAACTTACTTTGTCCGGTTTACGTCGCTGGGCCAACTTTGGTGCCGAAGCCTACCGGCGCGACTTGAATAACCTGGTCAAATACTTTGCCCTGGAAACCGCTGACAGCAAGAAAATGCTGCAGAAGGAACGCCGTGGCACGTTGTTTATTGATACTCAACGCAAACTGAATTTTTATCTGCGGGCATTATGGGGCAGGGATTTTTTTCTGCGACCCACCGCAGCAGATTACGAAGGATTCAAACCTTATATCGACCATTTTGTGATGCATCTTCCGGATGCTGTGGATGATATTGAAGGTGTCAGTGGTCTGGCGCTCTATCGGGCTCAGGCCGCCCATCTGGCAGCCCATATTCAATATACCCGAGCACCGATTTCCGCCGAACAACTCAGCCCGGCGCAGCTGTTTTTTATCGGACTAGTGGAAGACGCCCGCGTTGAATATCTGGCGATACAGGATTTCCCCGGTCTGCAGAAGCTCTGGGGCAACCTGTTAAATGTTGAACAAAGTCAGAATGTGGAACATGCTGGCCTGTTAAAACTCGAACAATTCGCCCGTTGCCTGCATGATGCATCACTTAAAAATGATGATGAGCAATTGGATGCTTTAGCGGTCAGGTTTCATGAAAACATTGCAACTCAATCTCAGAATAACCAGTTCAGCTGGGATCTGGGAATGGAGCTGTTTCATGTGTTTGCCGAAAAGCGCGAGGTGCCCAGTTTACGAATATTAGAATCCATTCGTTTGCCTTATCGCGACGATAACCGTTTTGTCTGGGAGTTTGAAGAATTCGATTTTCTGGCGCACGGGGCTGAATATATTCCGGCCAGCCAGCGGCAGGTTCGCAGATATGTCAGCGCCGTTGAAATGGCCAATGAAGTGGATTGTGAGCTGGCCGGCGATGATGCCCAGGAAATCTGGATCTGCTCAACCAAATTCATGCCATATGAAGATGCCGGTGAAGCCACGGTCAGCTTTAATGAGATGTGGGGTAAAGATCCCGTCTCCGAACCCTATCATTATCAGGAATGGGATTATCAGGTACAGCTTTATCGTCCGGATTGGAGCACGGTCTATGAATATCGTCCCAAAAAAGGCGATCCGGATGACATCGATAACATTCTGCAAGAATACAAACCGGTGGCACATCGTATCCGGCAGATCATCGACTTATTGTCACCGGCCGGAGTACAACGGGTTCGCAATATGGAAGATGGTGATGAGATTGATATCAATGCTGCAGTTGATGCGATGATTGCCATCCGTATGGGCGAGCAACCCAATACTCGGATTACCATGAGGAATGTCATTAAAAATCGGGATCTGGCGGTGACGGTGCTGCTGGACTTATCTGAATCTACCAATGATGTAATAGAAGGCAGTGACAAGACGGTTCTGGATTTGACGCGTGAAGCAGCAACCCTGGTGGCTACAGCCATCAATGGCATCGGTGATCCCTTTGCGATTCATGGCTTTGCCTCGGATGGCCGGCATGATGTGCAATATTTCCGCTTTAAAAATTTCAATCAGCCTTTTGATGATGAAGCAAAATCAAGGCTGGCGGGGATGAAGGGTGGTTTATCGACACGAATGGGCGCCGCGATGCGTCACGCGGCACAACACCTGCTAAAACAACCGGAACGCCGCAAATTATTATTGCTGGTCACCGATGGTGAACCTTCGGATATAGATGAGCGCGATCCACAACATTTACGACATGATACCCGCAAGGCCGTGGATGAATTATGGAGCCGCGGTGTGATGACCTATTGTCTGACGCTTGATGCGAATGCTGATAGTTACGTTAAACGAATTTTTGGTGAAAATAACTACACGATCATCGATCATGTTGATCGTTTACCGGAAAAATTGCCTACTTTATTTGCCAGCCTGACCCGTTAGGGCTTGTTGATCTTTCATCTCCGCCTCTGTTGTGAGCTGAAAAAGCGTCAATCAAGGCACGAGGAGCGCTTTTTAGTTGTTCTAAATAAGTGACGAGCAACGAAGAGTGGCGTTTTTCAGTCACAACCCAAAGGGCTGGGGCTATTTTTCCGCCCTACGGCGTTGGAAATGACTTATGTAGAACAACTACATCGCATCATTTCCGTCTTGTAGGACGAAAAAATAGCCGCCAGCAGTGGTGGATATGAAAGATCAACAAGCCCTAGGAAAAATCATGAAAGATCAAAAACGTTACGTTGGTATTGATAAGGAAATTAATGGTGCGATGACCGATACCGGCAAAATCATTCGGGATGCCTGGGTATTCGGTTTGATCCCGGAAACGGAAACCTGTGAAGGCTGGCTGGCGGCCGGATTAGAAGATTTGTGGCGCAAGGTCAATCTCGAATGGGAAAAATATGGCTTTCGGGTGGCGAATCTGCCACCGGAAATGCAGCAGAATTTTATGCGTATTCATAATTCTGCTTTTGCTCAAGCCAAGCAGGCCGGCTGGGACGCCGAGCGAGATCTTATCGACGAAGTCTGAAGAGTCTCGATGTATACCCGACATCTTGAGATTCCGGTTTTTGAAACTCGACATGTCTGGGTAGAAGCCGTTTTATTCAATCAGGCTCAGCGGGTATCAAAGCTTTTTCCAGATGGCTTACGCTTTGCGATTCCTGAGTTAAAAACGCTTGAACTGATAGTGCAACGTGATGCATGGATTATTGTAGATAAAGCGTTAAATGACGTTCCTGTAGCCGCCTGGTTGGAGTTTGAAACACGGCATCGGGACAATTTACATTTACCGGTTAATTGTCATCTGCGTTTATTCCATGTTCATGCCGGACTGGTATTAAAAAGAGCTCAGCAAGGCATGCTGGAAAATCTGAGTGCCATCCTAAAATCTACCAGTAAGTAAATATAGCCATAATCGTTGATTACCACTGGGATGGTGATGCCAGAATGGTCTGTACTTCTGCATATAACTTTTGCAGGTCTGCAATGCCCTTTCGGGCTGATTCAGTCTCGTTTTCTTCAAATTGATTACGCAAACCGGCCGCGGCATGAAACAGTTCGTAATAGGCCAGTTTGAGTCGATCCAGCCAGAACTGGTTAAACAATTCCTCCTGCTTGCCTTGCTCCAGCCAATGTGTGAAGTGACTGCGTTTAGGATTCATTAAAGGCCAGTTGATGATTTCCGCAGGACTACTGTGAAGATTAGCAATCACCCGCTGTAACCATTGTTCCCCTTGCATTTGCATCAATGCCAGCAGTCGTTGTTGAGGCGATAATGAATTACGCGCATGGTTCAGCCAGCGTATTTCAGGTTGGTAATCCTGCATCCATTGACTTAATTTATCTGCGGGCATTGGCTGGGCAATAACGTATCCTTGTGCCATATCGCAACCTATCGTCATCAGCATTAAACCGTGCTCTATACTCTCAACACCTTCAGCAATGACCTGATGCTGAAAGGCATGACTTAAGCCAATAACACCTTCGACAATAGTGAAATCATTTGGATCATCCATAATGTCGCGGACAAAGCTCTGATCAATTTTAATCACATCGACTGGCAGATGGCGCAGATGGCTTAACGATGAATAGCCGGTACCAAAATCATCCAGGGCAATTCGGACTCCAAGCCCATTGCGACAGGTTCCGATAATTGACGAAACAGTGTGAATATCGGTTAAAACACTGCTTTCAAGAACTTCCAGCTGCAAATATTCTGCGGATAAATCGGGGTATTTCGACAGTATTCTATCGAGACTGTCATAGAATCCTGGCCACTGCAGATGATGGGCAGAAATATTGACACTGATTTCTATCTTCCGGCCCTGCTGATGAAACGTCACTAATTGTTTTAGCGTTTGGGCGATAACCCAGTTACCAATACGAATTTCCAGGTCGGTGCCAGCCAATAAACTTAAAAAAGTGGTGGGTTCCAGAATGCCCTGCTGCGGGTGATTCCAGCGGAGCAGTGCTTCAGCACCGTAAATACGTCCATTACGCATATTAATTTTAGGCTGGTAAAACAGACAAAACTGATCATTGGTAAGTGCATGATGCAAATTATCTAGCTTGCTTTGCTGGAGCAGAATTTGTTTGTCATGGATGGCATCAAACACTGAATAACGGTTACGCCCCGTCTGCTTGGCCTGATACATCGCCTGGTCAGCATGGCGCAGTAAAGTGTCTGCATCAGCTTGATCCAACGGATAAATGGTGACGCCCATACTCGCGCCCAGTTGAATAAAATCGCCGTCAATCCGGTAAGGCAGTTGGATGGTGCGTAACAATCTACTCACTAAACGCTCACAATGTTCGACTGAACTGATGTCATTGAGCAAAATAGCGAATTCGTCTCCACCTAACCGGGAAGCCGTGTCATCCAGACGGATACATGCCTTAATGCGTTGAGCTACTTCAATGAGAACCTGATCGCCGATTTCATGACCGTAAGTGTCATTTATGGGTTTAAAGCCATCCAGATCCAGAAAAATAACGGCCAGCAGGCTATGCTGACGAATGCTATGCGCTATGGCTTGTTGAAATCTGTCTGCAAATAACGTTCGATTAGGCAACTGGGTCAGCATGTCATAATGCGCCATCATTTCCAGCGCATGTTGCTGTTCTTTTATCTCGGTAATATCTGAAAATAATCCAAGGTAATGCAAGGTTTTCCCTTGCTCGTCGGATAACGTCGATATTGTCAGAAGCTCGGCAAATAATTCACCGTTTTTACGACGGTTCCATATCTCTCCCTGCCAGTAACCATTTTCTATAACGTTTTTCCAGATATCTCTGTAAAAGGCTTCACTGTGTTTCCCTGATTTGAGGATAGAAGGGTTTTGATTAATAACTTCTTCGGGGCTGTAACCGGTAATGTTACAAAATGCCGGGTTTACGTCCACAATGCGACCATCCGGGCTGGTGATTAGAATGCCTTCATGTGCCTGATGAAATACCCGGCCGGATAATTTCAGTTTTTCTTCGGCCAGTTTACGTTCACTGATGTCATAAAAAATAGTGATAAACACATTGGTCTGACCATCATTAATCGCTGTGCTTGAAATCAAAACATGCTTGGTTTGTTGTTGACGGGTCATGACTTTAACTTCAACTGCTTCACCACGGTAGGGAAGTCGCTGTTGCAATGCCTCCGCTACAAACTCATCCCAGGTCTGTTTAGTGAGTTGACGATAGGATGGATCCGGATATGCTTTTTCAAGCCATGCTGCCAAGCTGGGTAAGTCTTCAAGTGCGTAACCAAAACTCTCAACAAAGGCTTTATTTACAAAAATAATTTTACTTTTACCATCACTCAGAATATGCGGGATAGGCGATGCGTTTACGATACTGCGTAATTTGGATTCATTACGCGCTAATGCCTGGCCAGATTGTTTGAGGCGATAGATCCAGAACGCAAAAACCATAATAATAGCGACTATAGTCAAGGCAATTTTGATGAGGGTTGCTTTTGAAATACCACTGTTAATGCTTAGCCCCATCCAGGATTGTTCGATTCGTTGTCTTTCTTCTGCCGAAATACTGGCCAAAACCTTATTTATAATAGATTGCAAGTGGGGATGTCTGGGATTGATACCCATTCGATAAGCGTTGTATTGCTGAGTTTGTCCGGCAAATTGCAAGTTGATCAGGTTGGCCTGTTTGATCGCGTAATTGGCATATGCAGCGTCTCCAACATACGCATCAGCTTCGCCTGTAGCGACTTTTTTCAGGGCTTCTGTTGTCGTTTCAGTGAGTAACAGGTTAATTTCAGGATAATTCAATGCCAGGTTTTCCTGAACATGATAGTTTTTCTCCACCGCCACAGTTTTACCCTTCAGATTTTCCAGAGTACCGATATAGCCAAAGCGGTTAGCATTGACGATGACAACAGGATTGGTGATGTAAGGCTGGCTGAACAATAAATATTCTGAGCGTTCAGGACTCATATTCAAACAAGACAGCATATCCAGTTCACCACGTTTTGCCATCGCGATAATCTCATGCCATGGTTTATCAGTGATGATCTCAAACTCTATACCGAGCTTGGCTTGCAGTAGCTGAATATACTCTGCCGCCAGACCTTGATAGTTGTTTTCGCTGTTAATCCACTCATAGGGAGCAAAGGCGCGATCAATGCCGAGTTTGATGACAGGATTCTCTTCCAACCAGGATTGTTCTTCAGGACTCAGTCTTAGCGCGGCATTGGATTGGTAAATAAAGCCCTCTAATTGTGATTCAGAAAGTGCCGGAGCAATATTTAAACGTTCATATATTTGTGCGCTGCGACGTAAACGGGCTGGATCCAGCTGTCCTAAGGGGATCAGGTCGGGCAATATCAGTTTTTGGATTTCTCTGAATTCATGTTTGAGTTGTTCCAGGCTGGCATCACTGCCATATTGATTGATAATCAAGTCAATAATTTCATCGGGATTATCCAGTGCATAGCGCCAGCCCTTTAATGTCGCCCGGCGGAAACGTTCAGCGCGGCCAGGATTGTTGCGCAGCTCCCGGTCACCTGTAAATAAAATATCCCCATAAAAATCAAAGCCATAGCTTTGAGGGTTGATGATGTTAACCGTAACGCCAAGCTGATTCAAAGCAAAAAGCTGATCGGTCCGATAAATTGACATCACATCGACACGATCATTGATAAAACTATCAAGCTGCTGATCCTGTGGAATAAGTTTGTAGTCTTCCGAGGATATGCCGGCATCAGCGAACATGGCGAGGAATACGGCATCATTTCCTGCTGAATCATCAAACATGATTCGTTTGCCTGTCATTTCATAGGGACTGACAATGCCCGACTGGGCTTTGCTTATCAGCACTAATGCATCATGCTGAAATATGGCAGCTAATGCCCTGATTGGGCTGCCATCAGCATATTCTGCTAACAAGCCAATACCGCCAACGCCATAGTCAGCACGACCACTGGTCACTTCGTTAATGACGCTGATACCGGGATGACGTTCGCGGAGAGAGACTTCCAGACCTTCCTGCTGGTAAAAACCTTGCTGAATAGCCGCATAAAAACCGGCAAACTGAAATTGATGACGCCATTTAAGTTGTACCGTTACAGATTCCGTCGATGCTGCTTTAACCTGGCCGAGCAAGCTGGTAAGCAGGATAAACAGTAACAATAAAGTTAAATTGTAAGGCGTGACGCGCATGAGATTCGTCTTGGAATAACATGCTGATAATAACAAGAATTTTAATTCTTTGACGGATTAATCGGTATCTGGATTGCTGGTCGTTATAATTTTAATCGGGCCAAGTACAATCAACTGGCGGTTTTACGAAATGGTTTTACGCTTTTGTTCCTTTTAAAGGAGAACCCGTTTTCAGGTAAATACGCTAAAAACAAAAAGATCAGTGATAAAGCGGCAGGGATAAAACTTAAATCTGTTTGCCGGATATGCCGCTGGGAAAAGTCTTCATGCGTTAATGCGTTATATAACTGATTGGCCGTTTGCAAGTGATGATAATGAAGTTTTGCCGGTTCAGCCAGTGATTTCAGATATTCCTCTTTCACACTGGAAAGATGTTCATTACCAGCACGGGATTGATTTCCCCACGGGGCATTTCTGGGGACATATCCTTCGATTTTACTGGGATCTTCAGGTAAACCAAAAGTCGTGCCCTGTGGCACATCCTCTGCTGTATAGAAGCCAATCTGGATGCCGTCTTCATCATATTTTGGGATCCGGCTCAAAGCATGATCACCGGTGCCGACAATCAGTCCACGAATTCGCTTTTGAGCATTATTATCGGCAGATTGTAATTCAGCCAGGTCGGGGGCATATCGCATATTCATCGGAGGCGCTTCCTGACCATCCGTAAAAAATACCAGGGTCGTGTTTTCAATTTCAACAGTACGCATCAACTCAAGCGTATTGGTTAAAGCCAGAATAATATTGCTGTCAGCCACCCAGGCCATTCGCCAATCGATACGCCTGATGCTCTCACGGATTTCCGGATAGTCTGCACAGACCTCCATTGGCGTGTAGAGCAGCGTCGGCATACGTTCGGTGAACACACCCAGTCCCACACGCGAGCCACAGGGCAGTTTTTGGATGGCAATCAATGCATCTGCTTTAACTTTTTCCAGTCTGCTGACAGGGTCACCATTGTCATTCTGATAATCCTGTACATTCATGCTGCGTGTAATGTCCACCATAAAAAAATAATCATATTTTTTGCTGGGAAAGGGCAGATTTGGCATTAAAACAGCAATTAGCAGCAGTGAGGCTGAACTGATAAGTAACCAGATGGATTTCATATTGCCAACACCTAGGGTAGACCAATCGGAAAACCAGGCATGGCGGACCATAATTCTGTACTGGCATCCTGCGACTCTTCACTGATCGTGACATCACCCATTGGTAAGTCTCGGGATAAACGTTGTGCTGCCTCCAGATTGTATTTGGCTTCCCAGAAAGTCGGCTGATTTTTCAATGCTGATCGATAAAAGTCTTTTGCCACATCCGCCATTGCAACAGCACGATCGACGGAGAGGTTCTCCGCTAAATCTATTGCTTGAATCAGATACAGATTGCCCAGGTTATAGTGAATATGAACCCGTTGTTGCTGGTTGGCCAGTCGTTCCGTACCACTATAGGTTTCCACTGCTTCATCAAACAAATTTAATCTACGCTGCAGATGTGCATAGGCGATTCTGACTTCAGGAGACTGCATATTTAATTTATCGAGATCAACCATTTCACCTTGATTAAGCAAAGTAATTTGCTGATTGATTTGTTGTCGTTGTTGTAAAGTGACAATACTGAAAGCCAACCCAATCAAAACTAAGATCAGCAACAAACTGACCAGATAAATAAGTTTGTTTCGGTTTAAAAAGATCATTTTGCCTCCAGCGATTTAATGCCTACTAAAATAATAACGGCAAACAGAGCGCCTAAAAAACATAAACGTGTTAAATCGTTGCGGGGGATAAGTTCGTTGTAGACCAGAGGCAAACTTTCCAGATCATCCAACTGATCAATAGCTGCTTCCAGAGATTCCGGGGTATCCACTTCATAAGCGTGATAGGGGATCGGCAGAGTACGAAAAAACTGATCCAGATACCTTTCCGGCATGACTCTTGGGTTGTCATCTCGTGGTGTTTCCGGTTCAGAAGTGATACCTAGACCGTTTTCGGTACGCAGAAAAAACCAATATAAACGAACTTGATAGCGTTCAAACCATTCACGAAGTACCCTCTGAGCACGATGATCCAACGTGGCGGCACCATCAGAGACCAGTACGATCACACGGGATCCGGTATGAGGTTGATCCTGAAAGTAGCTCAATCCCATGCCAAGCCCTTTGGCGACATTGGTAAATGCCAACCCGGGGCTGGTCAGACTGTTTATCGCGGCTTGTGTTGCTGACTTGTGTTCTGTTAATGGACTGATAAAAAAAGGCTGGGTACTAAATCCCACAACACCAAATAAATCGTGTGGGCGTTCGTCAACAAAGTTGGATAACAACCGACGGGCAACCTGACTTTTAGCTGGGGTATCCTCATCCGGGACCTTGCCACCAAATGTTTCATTCATACTGGCGCTACGATCCAAAACAAACACGATATGTGCCCCTGTTCCAGTGCGTGTGAACGATTTTTCAGATTGATAAAGTCCTGCTAAACCTAACACAATGCCGGTAAACGCCATGACTCCCAGCAGTTTAATAAACCGGTTAATCCAGCGGGTGGCATCTGAAGCTGGAATTAAATGATTCCAACTCGCTTTGCGCTTACGGAAAATTCCACCCAGAACAGGCAACACAGCTAACAGCAATAATAAAAGCGCCCATGGCTGGGCAAATGCTATGTTCATGATTTTTTCAGTGCCAGTTTTTCAGCGCCGGCTAATTGTCTGCAAAGTATTAGTAGTTGATCGAAGTCACTGGGAGAAGCCTTTTTTTGTTCTGAATAAAGCGTTTCAGCAGATGACTGGAAGAAATTATCAATTTCTTCCTTATAGGCCAGTAACTCCGGATGCTGCAATACAAAATCATCTGTCTGGTGGGCGAATAATGCCTGTTTTGCTCTGCGATTAAAGGCCTGATGTACCGCTTGTAAGGCTTGAGTAAAAGCGGACTTCTCCGCATGATATTTACGAAGTTTTTTGACCTGGTGGTAAGCCTGTTGAAAAGGTGAACGGGTAAAAGCAAACAGATAACCTTTTAAACTTAGCCAGAACAAAACGAGGATGATAAAGCCAGTCGCTAAGATCCAGATTTGTTCTTGCAAGTCATCAGTTGGAACCGTTATAGGACGTAAATCTGCTTTCATAAAAGCATTTTGGGTTGAATCACTGGCTACGCCGCGAGGAGCAATTTCTTTAAGCGGTGACATAGTAAAACCCCAAGCCGGTATGACAACAGGGTGAGCCTTGTCATCCGCATTAAAACGTATCGTAAATGATGGAATAACTAATGCTCTGACATCTAAAGGGGCATAAAATGTTTGAAAGGTGAAATGCAGTCGATAGCGACGCATCTGAGCGTTTTCAGCGATCAGTGCATAATCACTATTGAGCAGTTCTAACCAGTAATCTAATTCACCATCCGGGGGAAGTGAGGCGGGAGTCAAGCTATAGTCGGCAGGTACTTGAACAACGTAATAATGTTCAATGATGTCGCCTACCAGAATCCCGAAGTCCCGCCCCAGGGACTGTTCGACAATACCGGTACGGACTGGATTGGCATGAATAGGGCAGGTAAACATAAGCAACATCAGAGTCAGAGCAACGAAGTTTCTTGTATCCATTTTATGTTTGAAAAACAGATTAATGCCCATGAAAAAACTCACTCAGGTTTTGTGCTGAAAATTGATCAATCAACCAAAATGCTCTGCTGTTGTGGCGTTGAAATTGATTATTAAGAAATATTTTTCGGTCAGCAAAAGTCGATTCGATAAGCTTTTTTTGTTTTGGCGTAACAAAAATCAGACGATTTTCATCCGTTTCTGCATCACGGATTTGCACAAATCGCCATAACGGAAAATTTTCATATTCTGTTGAACGCCATATAACAATCGGCACCAGGTAATGTCCGGATAATGTATTCAACACCTGATTAAGTTTTTCGTTGCTCCAGTGAAAATCAGAGAGCAAAAAAATTAGCGAGCGACGCTTGGGTAATAAGCGTTCTAGATCTTTAAACGCCCGGGCGGTGTTGTGACGGGACAAATTTTCACTTGGAGAATAATGTTGGTATAGCAAATCTGAATCCGTTACAGAATGAATCGAGTTGCTGAATAAATAACTTTGATAATTGTCATTTCTCGCAGCAACCGAACAGGAAATGCTTCTCTCGCTCAAGCTCAGCAGATCAACTTTCCCGGGAATAGCCATTGAGTCAGAACCATCAATAAAAGTGAGTACATCGAGTTTGCTGCGTTGACGAAAGGTTTTGACATAAATGGATTCAAACGGATCGGTCACACTGCTTGCCAGATCAATTCGGGCGGGATTTGGATCGGCTAGAAAAACAGATTTTTTGTAAAAATCACTACCCGGTCCCTGACGTTTACTTTTATGTTCACTTTCACGTAAGGCGTTCAACAAAAATGGGGTCTTGTAATCAAATACAAGGTGTTGAATATCGTGCTGCATCATGGGGATGGGATAGTATTAAGGACGCTGCTGATCAGTTCTTCAATAATTGCTTCACCGTTATAGTTATAAACCGGATTAATAAAAATGCGGTGCTTGCTGATCGCTCTTATAACAGCATGAAAATCTTCAGGTATTACATTATTGCGTTGTTTTAACCAGGCATGAGCTCTTGCACTTCGGGCTAAATAACTAATTCCACGAGGCCCCATCCCACCTAAGACTAACTTTGATGAATCGGTATCACTGATCTTAATATCATAATCCTGTGGTCTTCGCAGGGCCTGGCAAAGATGGTAACCATAATCCTGAATTGCCCCACTGGTATGAATCTGGGCTTGAATCATAACGGCAATATCATTTAACTGATTAAACGGTAAAACCGCTTTGTCAGCACTGTCGACTAATTTATCGGCATCGTAGTAACGTGTGTTAAACATTAATTCTTTCAGTTGGGCTTCGGCCCTGGGTTGCTTTATATGCAGTTCCATCATAAAACGATCACGGGCAGCAGCTGGCAATTCGAATGTTTCATCTTTTTCGATACGGTTTCGATCAGCAAACACTTGCAGATGTGGAAAGTGAAACGTTTTGTTAAATGCACTGACGCTGCGTTCTGCCATCACTCGAAGCAGTAGCGAATGTACTTGAGGTCGGGCGCGATTGATTTCGTTAAAGAAAAAGATGGATAAATCTTCACCGTGTTTAAGTAATGGGCCTTCACTGACAGCGGGTTTGCCATCACTGGCAATATGGGTGTAATACACCAGATCATGGGGCATTAAATCTATCGTGCCTTCAATACGCTCAAAATCCCCCCCCAGACTCTCCGCTGCTGCCCGTAACAAAGTAGTTTTACCTACTCCAACATCACCTTCCAGCAAAATATGGCCTCGGCAGAATATTGCTAAAACCATCAATTCAATGATGTTTTCCTGGCCTAGGATTGTCTGGTTAATATTGTTTTGTAGAGTGATTGCTTGATGATGCCAATCGTTTAAGTAGTTATCAGATTGAGTAGCAGCGTTGCTCATTTGCTTTATGCCTGGACGGGGAATGGACGATGGAGTTATAAATAAAAAAGAGGCCAGCTTTTACACTGGCCTCTACGTGGGTTTAGTAAGACCATTTACCCGTTTTTTTGAAATTTTCTACACGCTTTGCATTACGTGCTTCCATAGCTTCCATGGCACTGGTTTGTTTATCCAGCTCAGCTTGGCTATGTTTAGGATCATATTTAGACCCTTTAATTTTTTCAGGGAATCCTGGCTTAGCTTCCCAGCAGTTTCCTGATGCTTTGCATTTTGTGCCATCGTAAGCCATTGCTGACATGCCGAAGGTTAACAATAATGCTGTCGCGCCAGTTACGGCTAATGTTTTAATTTTCTTCATATTTCTCTCCTTTTGGTTTTGACAACATAATGTTTGATAGCCAGGCTGCCCTGAGCTGGCTGAGGCCAAGCTATCAACCACTAATCTTTAAAATCTGTCTTTATCATTCAAAATAATTAATTTTAATTAATGAGTTTTGTTGAAGTTTTCTAAAGCTTCTCTAAACTCTTCAGGCATTTCTGCTGGAACCAGATTGGCGCGTTCTTCCTCAGACAGCCATAATGCTTTTTCTGGATCATCCCAATAAACACTGCGAACGTAAGCCATAACATGCAGAATTTCATCAATGCTCAGGTTATTTCGTTGAGGTCCCATCATCGCGCGGGCACCGTCATAAATGATTTCAAAGAAACCTTTATCGTAGCGGCCTGCTGGGTATGTCCAGTAGGCATCTCCTAATGCCGGTCCCAGCTTGCCTTCAACATGATGACCATGACAGCCTGAACATGCTGTCATATAAAGGTCTTGTCCGATTGTGATGGCTTCTTCATCCTGGTTGTATAAGTTTTCTGCTGTTTCCATAAAATGTTTTACGGCTTCAGTTTCTTCACCTTTTTTACCAAATGAAAAATCAATCACTTCACCTGTTGTGGCATTACGAAAGGTTACTTGTGCCTCTGCAGTCATTGGTGTCAAGCTGACGACGGTTATCATTGATAAACCCAGTAGACAAGCTGCTTTACTGGTTAAAATCTTTACATTGTTAATCATAGTGTTTAAGTAATCCTGTTAAATTGAAAGAGACTGCGTAACTACGCATCAAAGCAGTGGAATCCCTTCTTTTTTGAGGATGGCAGTTATCTTTGGTGCTGCAGCTGCCAACCCTTTATTGATAGCTTCAAGTAAAGCTTTATCATCTTCACGTACGGCTACAGATTGATCGTAATGCTGAACAATTCCTTCACCACTTTTAAGTTCGCCTATTTCTGGTGTTAAAACCATTTCTAAAGGTGTATCTGAATCACGTACATAACGGGCAACTTCCGGGGCCCACAGATGGGCGATATCCCCATTTCCAGAGGTTACTTCTCCGATTAACTTACTAGGCTCAAGACGGATATACTTATTACGTGGAGATTTGAAGCCAGCCAGTGATTTGGTGTAATTGAAATTACCTTCATATTTGCCCACTTCCCGAAGCATTACTTCTGATGGGCTGCCAGGCACGACAACAAAGCGATTCAGCTTTTGAATGTCAGGACTATCCCAGTCGCTGATGTCCAGATTCTTATCGGCACGATAAACAAATACATAGCCCGATTTGTAGTAAGGGTTGCTGGTGGCAACGCGTGGGTCATCAGTATCCACCCCCATAACCACATCGCACTCATTCTTTAATAAATGTTCTGTCACTAAGAAAATCGCCGCTTTGTCAGACCAGACAAATTCCAAAGGCATGTCCATACTTTCAGAAAGAGCTTTAGCGATTTCGTTTTCGAAACCTTGTTGCTGCTTATTTGAGTAAGGCATTTCATTACCAGCCGCGCAGACTTTTAAGGTTTCAGGTAATTCGCTGTTTGCTTGTGCAGGAGTCAATACCGTAAGCAGTGAAGCCATCAGCAGGCTGCAATGGGTTAATAATTTTGTACTGACTTTGTTTTTATTGGTTTTACAATCGTTGTTTAACATGTCTTACACTCTCAGAAGGGGCTGGCAACACAATCGTTGTGCTGCCAGCCGGATTGAATACGACGATATAACTTGATATCCCAAGTTATATAGCGAGTCAGTGATTACATTTCGTACTCACCAACACTCAGATCGTCGTAAGGTCCTTTACCATCCAGAGCAAAGACCATCAGACCACCACCCATTTGGGTGTTACGTGCCAGTTCTTTAAAGGCACCTACAGCACCCAGACCAGCAGATGGGTCATTCAAGTCAAAGACCAGACCAACGGCAGGCCAACCACCTACACCGTAGTTAATGGCAACGTACTGAATACCATTGTTGGTGTAAGTCATTGGATGGCCGATAGCGCCTGAAGGAAGTTTGAATTTCCACAGCAAGTCACCGTTGTCTGCATCACGCGCTTTGATGAAGCCATCGAGAGTTCCGTAGAATACCAGGCCACCAGCTGTTGCCATGGTGCCGCCCCAGATTGAGAATTTTTCCATTTTTTCCCAAGCGAACTCACCTGTAATAGCGTTGTAGGCTTTAACCTGGCCAGAACCGATACCACGTTGACGATCACCTTTAGGTCCAGGATAGCTCCATACGTTTGCACCTACGAAGAATTGACCCGCACGATAAGGCAGCATGAACGGTTCCCAATCCATACAAAGATGATTGATACCTAAGTAGAAGTTTTGTCTTTCAGGATCGTAAGAATCCATACCCTGGTTGTGGAAACCCATGGCTGAAGGACAGATGTCACGTGAACGGTGACCCATTCTGGTGCTGAATTCCGGGTCACGAATTGGCAGACCTGTTTCCAGATCAACTTTTTTCACCCAGTTTGCAGTGTCATCCATTTTGTCTGCAGAAACCAAATCACCTGTTTCACGATCCAGCGTGTAGATAATGCCGTTACGATCAGGATGAGTCAGCAATTTACGCATTTTGCCGCTTTTGTCTTTTTGCTCGGAAAGCATCATGACGTTAACGCCAGCGTAGTCCCACTCATCATGAGGTGTTTTCTGGTAACCGAATTTGGCTAAACCGGTATCCGCATCACGACCCCAGATAGTCATGGTCCATTTGTTATCACCTGGACGCATGGTTTCGTTCCATGGAGCAGGGTTACCTGAACCGTAATAGAACATTTCTAAATCAGGGTCGTATGCATACCAGCCCCAGTTTGTACCACCACCGATTTTCCAGGCATCATCTTCCCAGGTTTTCAGACCCAGATCTTTTTGGCCGTAATGTGGGTTAGCACTGTTAAAGTCTTTTGCTAAACCAATTTCATCATCAGGACCGGTTGCATACCAACGCCATACCATTTCACCTGTGTGGATATCAAAAGCAGTGACATAACCACGAACACCCAGTTCAGCACCAGAAGAACCTTGGATGACCAGGTCTTTAACAACAAATGGTGCTTGTGTTTGTGTTTGACCAACACTGATATCACCATTTTCAACCTGCCAATGCACTTCACCGGTTTCGGCATTCAATGCAACAACGTGACCATCCAGCTGACTTTTCAAGATCATTGCCGGAGTTTTGTCATCACCTGGCCAGTAAGCCAGACCACGGTTAACCACGTCACAACAGGCAACTGCACGGGCAGCGGGATCCTGTTTTGGTTTGTGTTCCCAGACAATGGTGCCTGGATCTTTTAAGTTGATTGCAAAGGTATTGTTTGGAAAGGGTGAATGAATGTACATCATGTCACCAATAACCAGAGGAGCACCTTCATGACCACTTAAAACACCTGTGGAGAAAGTCCAGGATGGCGCCAATTTACTGACGTTCTTTTTATTGATTTGTTTTGAAGTACTGTAGTGGTCAGCAGAATAGTTTTTACCCTGCATAACCCAGTTAGCTTCATCCTTTTGAAGTTCAACCAGCTTGTCATTGGCGAATGCAGCGCCTACTGTCATCATGCCGATGACGGAGCTGACCAATGCAGCTGAACCGGTTTTAGATAACCGGCTTAGTTTTTTCTCTCTCATATATCCTCCTATTTTAACTGGATGTCAGCTTGCGCTGACCCTGTGTCTCAACACACATTCGGGAATGCGGTTGTGCACAGTGATATCATCAGTTTTTAACGGGGTTAGGGGATAGAGAGTAGCGCCATCTGTGTTGTAGGGAAGTGTTCACATAATTATCAGGGTCATGGGCTTTTCTTACGGATATTGCTGAATTTCAACCGTCATTGATTATTTGGTGGATGAATTAAACCTATTTTCTGCGCCAGAAAAATAATATCTGCAAGTTTGGTAGTACCAAGTTTTCGCATCATATTCGTCTTATAGTTGGAGACGGTTTTAGGCGCTAAGGTAAGACTTTTAGAAATTTCTTCAATGCTCATGCCCTCTGCAACCATTCTGAAAACAGCAAATTCCTGATGGGATAGCGAGTCAATTTTCTGATCGGTTTTAATCAGCTTTTCCATCGCAATAGAGCGGGCAACTTCTGCTCCAAGATAATGACGTTTTTCAGCCACCGCTTTAACGGCTTCAATCAATACATCCGAGGAGCAGGATTTAGTAATATAACCCATTGCACCTAATTCGAGAGCACGCATGGCTAACGTTGTTTCTTCATGCATACTGCAAACAAGGATGCGAGCATCCTTGTCCCGGTTGCAGATCCGTCTAACACATTCCAAGCCACCGGTTCCCGGCATCGTCAGATCGATAATGCAGACTTTAGGCTGCAATGCGATAAACGCCTGATAGCCATCCTCCGCATTTCCTGATTGACCAATTATTTGAAATCCGGCTGATTCAAGTAGTTGCTGGTAACCCTCCCTGAGGATGGCGTGATCATCTATTAATAAGATGGTAGTTCGTTGTTTATTCATTTATCTAAGTGCCTCATCACGAAAGTGAAATTTGCTCATGTTGATATTCATAACGGAATATTTAATGTTAAAACTGAACCCGTTGGTTCTGCTTGATGGAGTTTGAACAAACCATTAAGAGCATGAACCCGTTCTCTTATGCCAATGAGGCCCAGTCCTTTGCCCATGGCTTCATTGGGATCAAAGCCTTTGCCATCATCACGAATAGTCAGGCTGATATCATTTCCCTGAACGGATTTGTTCTGGGTAACCAGATCAATACAGATTTTATGGGCTTCGGCATGACGGGTTATATTAGTTAATGCTTCCTGTAAACAGCGGTAGACAGTCAGTGCGGTGTCATAATCAACAAGTCTGTCATCGACCTCAATGTTGATATTAATTTCGTATTGGGGAAATGACATTTGCCATTGTGAAATAAGATCTTCAATTGCGGCTGACAGTCCAACCGTTTCAAGACCCGGCGGTTTTAAGCTGCGCAGCTGTGAACGGGTGACATTGCGTAGGTAGCTGGCACTGTCTTGAATGGTTTTTAAAATGGATTGAAGTTTGGGATCATCTGTTTTGTATTTGATAGCCACAGAAGCATTCACATCTATTGCGGCCAGATATTGTCCAAAGACATCATGCAGCTCAGAGGCCAGGTGGTTTCGTTCTGCCTCTCTTACCTGAGTGATGTGTTTTATAAGTGCTCTGTTCTGCAATAGTAACTTGGCATTGTCAGCATTCTGTAATTCGAGTTTGGTTTTAATTTCAAGATTGCGTTTTAGTGTTTCCTGTAATTCGATATAGCGTCTCCTGCCGAACCACATCAATCCGCTGCTGAAGACCAGTAATACAAAAATAATCTCATCCAGTTGATAAAACTCACCTAATGCAGCCCAGTTAATCCAGCGCTCAGCTAAATCAAAATAGCCGGCGACAAGGTAGGTTAGCAATGATGCGACCACAATGATTGCTAAATCAATTTTGCCCCTGTTTTTCTTATCATTCAGGGATAATTTAGTTGAGATCATTTCAGGTCATGTCCATATCTAACATTTAGTTTAAACAGCTATTTTATGATGATTAATTTTGATATGTATATGGCAATTTTAAGGATAAATACAAAAAAACAAAAAACAGGAAAAAGTCATAACAATAAGCGTGACATTTTCCCTATGTGATATGGGGTGTCTGCTCTATTTGGCAGCAACAGACAGTCTGTAGCATAAGTCAAGTTTTTATTGGAGCCCTTATTAATGAAAAAAAGTTTAAATAATATTGTCATATCAGTCTTTCTGGTCCTGTGGACACTAAATATAGCTTCTGCAGAATCGGCCCCATCCATACCAATAGCAGAGTTTGAATTTGTTAAGATTTTTTCTGGTAAAGATGCTGATTTTGTAAAAGATAAATTAGGTGAGCCAGCAGAAATAATGAAGCGTGAAAATGAAAGTGGAACAGTGGAATTCTGGATTTATAAAAATATTGTCAAAATTGGTAATACAGATAAAACATATAAATACACACAAATTGGAATTATAAATAATTATATTGAGACTTTAGGGAATACAAATAGAAGTCCTGAATAAATTTTATATCTTTGAAAAATAGAAAAGGTTGGAAAGTGAATACAATTATTAAGAAATTATCTTTGGCTGGTTTAAGTTTGGTCTTTATGAGCAGCAGCGTTTTTGCTCATGGACCCACTCCGCAGCGTGTCGATGAACAGATTATTATTGATGCTGATGTTGCGACGGTGTGGCAGCAGGTTATGGCCTTTGACCAACTGGATAAATGGCACCCTGCCGTCGAATCTATAACCATGCAGGACGATTCAACCAGAATTGTAAAATTGAAATCCGGTGGTGAAATCACTGAAAGCCTGGACGAGTCAGATGCTGAACGGCATTACATTGGCTATCGGTTATTAACTGAAAATGTCGAAGCGATGCCAGTCAGTTTTTATACTATCGGCATTGAAGTCGAAGCGGCTGATAAAGGAAGTCAGGTGATCTGGAGCGGACGCTTCTATCGTGCAGATACTGGTAATTTTCCACCAGAAAACTTAAATGACGAGGCTGCAGTTAAGGCAATGACGGAGTTTGCCACATCTGGACTGGAAGGTTTAAAAGCCTCATTGGAAAAATAAACCGTGATGCTTACTAAGACATTAATATATTGCGTCGCATTATTACCAAGTATGGTTATGGCCGATGATTTTTATATCACCAGTCAGGCCGGTAATCAGTTATCTGTATTTGATTCTCAAACGACAGAAATTAGAGATTCTTTTGATGTGTCTGCCGCGCCAGTGATGATCGCCATTGATAAGCCGGATAATGCCATTTATTTATCTCATCCTGAACAAGGAAAAATATCAGTATTAGATCTTAATAGTCATGAATTAATCAGCGAAATTAGAACCGGCGGGCAGCCTTTTGCAATGGTTATTGATAGCCAAAAATCGCAGATGTTTGTTACAGACTGGTCAAGAAATACTGTATTGGTAATCAACACGACCAGTAAGCAGTTGGTTGATTTACTCGCAGTAGGAGAAAGTCCGGCAGGTATTGCGATTGATGCTGTTGGCAGAAAGGTATTTGTGGCAAACCGCGAAAGTAATAATGTGATGGTGCTGGATGCAGATACTCCCGATCTGCATGCTACGATTGAAACTGGCGAACGCCCTTATGCCGTGGCATTTAATCCGCATAACGGTCATTTGTATGTTGCTTGCGTACATGATGACTCATTGACTGTCATTGACTCGAAAAGCTACAAGAAAATTGCTGACCTCAAACCTGGCCGTGCACCGTATGGAGTTACGGTCAGTGATGATGGTAAACAGTTTTATGTGGTGAATCAGAATGATAATACCCTGGTCGAATTTGATGCAAAGAGTTTAGCAATCAGTAAGACCATCAGAACCGATAAAATGCCAGAAAGTGTGGTTCTTTCAAACGATCAGCAACATGCCTATGTCACAAATTGGTTTAGCAATTCACTGTCAATTATTGATTTGCAGCAAGCAAAACAAATTCAATCAATTCCACTTAAAGATGGGCCGCGCAGTATCAGCTCTGCCCAGTAAAACCAGAGGAGCGGTGGCGTGTCTCACACCGCTCCGTTATAACCCAACTGTCTCCATGCCTCATAAAGAATAATTGCTGTAGCATTGGAAAGATTCAAGCTGCGACTATCTGTATGCATGGGAATACGGATTTTCTGTCTATCCGGTAATGAGTCCAATATTGTTGCAGGTAACCCCCGGGACTCCGGTCCAAACAGTAAAACGCTCTCATCCAGAAAGTTTGCCTGATGATGAAATTGTTTAGCCTTGGTAGTACAGGCAAATAGCGGACGATTGTTTTGCCACTGCTGGAAGGCTGCAAAATTACTATGCACTTTTACATCAGTAAACTCATGATAGTCCAAACCGGCTCTTCTGAGGCGTTTGTCATCCAAAACAAAAGCCAGTGGTTCAATCAGATGCAACTGTGCCCCTGTGTTGGCACATAGACGAATGATATTCCCGGTATTTGGCGGGATTTCAGGCTCATAGAGCGCAATGTGAAGCACGACTAACTGTGACTGATTTGTAATGTCGGATCGACGTAGAGAGTCAATTTCTGTCCTGGTTGCAACAAAGTGCGATCACTTAAACCATTCCATTCCTTGACCTTGTCCACCGTAACATTAAATTTACGGGAAATGGTCCACAGCGAGTCACCATTGCGAATAGTGTAGTTAATGGTTTTTAATTTTGACTGGGTCTGTTTTGGTTGCCAAATAACCAATTGCTGACCAGAGTGCAGAACATCCGAAGGCGTTTTATCATTCCATTGTGTCAGTTCAAACACATCAACCGTATACGCTTTGGCAATATTCCACCATGTGTCACCAGCTTTGACTGAATAATTCAGTTTTTTGCCCTGTTGTAATCTGCGATTGTTGATGGCATTTTCTTCGGCCTCATCGGCTTGGGCGGTGGATATGGGAATCAGCAAATGCGCGCCTGCACGTAGAAAGTTAGAAGTAAGTTTATTGGCTTTTTTCAGTTCAGGGACAGTCGTCTGATGCTGAGAAGCAATCGTGCTGAGTGATTCACCCGGTTTTACTTCATGACGTTTCCAGCGCAGTAGATCTTCATCAGAGAGACCTGACAATGCTGTTTTAAACGCGCTGACTTTGGTTGAAGGTAATACCAGTTTATGAGGGCCTTGCGGCGCAGTCGCCCAACGGTTGAAACCAGGATTTAACAAGTACAACTCATCCAGCGTAATCTCGGCCAGATCGGCTGCCAGAGATAAATCGATCTGGCTGCCTACATTAATCACACTCAGGTAAGGTTCGTTGTTAATGGGACTGAGTGTTAAATCATAGTGTGCAGGTTGTTTAACCAAATGGGCCAAAGCGAGTAATTTTGGTATGTAAGCCGTTGTTTCTGCTGGCAGTTCCAATGACCAGAAATCGGTTGGCAAGCCAGCTTCTTGATTTTTCTTGATGGCACGACCTACAGTGCCTTCGCCCGCATTGTAAGCCGCTATTGCAAGTTCCCAATCATTAAAATCATTATGCAGTTTTTGTAGGTAATCCAAAGCGGCAGTGGTGGATTGAATGACGTCACGGCGGCCGTCATACCACCAGTTTTGTTCAAGGCCAAATACTCTGCCCGTAGCAGGAATAAATTGCCATATGCCCGCTGCTTGTCCAGATGAAAGTGCGAACGGCTGGTAACCACTTTCTACTATTGGCAGCAGAGCAATTTCCAATGGCATATTGCGTCGATCCAACGCATCGACAATATGGAACAGATAGGGGCGAGCACGTTCAACGACTTTATCAACGTATTCAGGATTATTAACAAACCAGGTCAGCCGGTTTTGTGTTTCCGGTTGCAGGCTATGATATTCAGACAGTCCATAACCATCACGAATCCGTTGCCAGACGTCAACGGTTTGCGGTGCAACAGCTGAATCATCATCCAGAACGGATAAGTTTAAATCCTGAAGACTCAGTTGAGTGAGATGATTTTTTTTCCAGTTGGTATGTTTTTTTAGAGGACCATGAGAGGTATTTTGAGGAGGATCCGCGCTGACCGTTTCGGTATGTTTTGAGGTGGTGCTACAGCCGCTGACAAGCACTGAAAGCACTGCAAATAGAGGCCAAAGCCGTTTTTTAATTTTTAACATAACGGATTATCATAATGTCGTAAGTTTATAATCGTGCTCAATTTATACCTTAATAAAACATCAATGACCAGCCTTTAACACACCTTTACGATTATCGGTTTTTAAAGCCATCGTTTCCAGCTGTGTACAGTCCTCCGGTATTGTTGAGATTTCATAGCCGGCTCAGTTTAAGTCGGAAATGGGATTGCTGGATAAGACTTTCGTTCCTCCTCATACTCACCAATAATCAGGCTTTAAGTTATTACCGGCCATGTAAAAAAACGGTCATCTATTGTGTCTCAGAATAATTATTACACGACTTCTATAGGTGCCATTGTCAGGCTACGTTAAACTATCGGTTGTTTTAAACAAAAGGGTTAGCTGAGTGACAGAATTTGCAGGACAGCTCAATAAGATGCAGGTAACTCTGACGGATCAGGATGCTCCCGTAGATTACAAAATGATTTTGGGCGAGCACCAAGTGCCAATGAATCGGCTTGTAGACGAAAACATACAGTTGATTTACGCGGGCGAAATCCGCTGTCAACATTGTCAGCGAAAGACAAAAAAAAGTTATAGCGGTGGCTTTTGCTTTCCCTGTTCACAAAAACTGGCACAATGCGATTTATGTTTTATGAAGCCGGAATTGTGTCACTTTGCACAGGGCACTTGCCGGGAGCCGGAATGGGGTGAGCAGGTCTGTATGCAGGACCATATTGTGTACCTTGCCAACAGTTCGGGTATTAAAGTGGGCATTACCCGCATCTCGCAAATTCCGACTCGATGGGTGGATCAAGGAGCCACTCAGGCTTTACCTGTTTTTCGGGTGAGCAGCCGTTACCATTCAGGTTTAGTTGAGGTTATGTTCAAACAGCATGTATCTGATCGTACGGATTGGCGGAAAATGTTGCGTGGATCGGCTGATTATATTGATCTGGCTGAACAGCGAGATCGTTTACTGACAGAATGCGCTGACGAAATCCAGCTGCTGCAACATCAGGTGGGGGAAAGTGCTATCACGATTTTTACTGATGAGAAGCCGCTGGAAATAACTTATCCTGTTTCACAATATCCGCAAAAAGTCAGTTCATTGAACTTTGATAAAACCCCGGAAATTACGGGAAAGCTATTAGGCATAAAAGGGCAATATCTGATCCTCGATATTGGCGTATTAAATATCCGCAAGTTCAATGGTTACCAAATAACAATGAAGGTGTAATGGTAATGTATCGTCTGCTACGAGACCTGATGTTCAAAATGGATGCTGAAAGGTCACACCATATTGGTATGACTGGTCTGAAGTGGTTGGAAATGTCTGGCTTACTTGGCTTGGCTGTCCCGAAAATACCAACAGTACCAGTTCATGTCATGGGATTACGTTTTCCTAACCCAGTGGGTTTAGCCGCTGGTCTGGATAAAAATGCCGACTATCTTGAAGCCCTTACGACACTGGGGTTTGGTTTTATAGAAGTCGGTACAGTGACACCAAGACCACAACCTGGCAATGCCAAACCCCGATTGTTCAGACTGCCTGAAGCAGACGCCATAATTAATCGTATGGGCTTTAATAATCTTGGTATTGACCATTTGCTTGAGCAGGTTCAGGCCGCTCAAACTGATGCCATTATTGGCATTAATATTGGTAAAAACGTTGATACTCCGGTCGAAAAAGCATTGGATGACTATCTGATTGGACTGGAAAAAGCCTACCCACATGCGGATTACATCACCATAAATATCTCTTCACCCAATACGCCGGGATTACGTAATCTGCAATTCGGTGAAGCATTGGATAAATTGCTGGATGCGTTGAAAAAACGCCAAACAGAACTTGCCGAGCAATGGCGACGTTATGTGCCGATGGCCGTTAAAGTAGCGCCGGATTTAACTTTGGAAGAAGTGCAGCAATTGGCAGAATGTTTTAGTCGCTTCAGGATTGATGCTGTCATTGCAACCAATACCACCCTGTCCCGAGAGGCGGTTGCCGGATTACCGCATGCCGATGAGGCGGGAGGGTTGAGTGGCCGTCCGGTATTTGCTAAATCAACTGAAATTGTTCAACAATTCAGACAGGCTTTGCCAGTCGAAATGCCGATTATTGCTGCTGGCGGCATTATGAGTGCAGAAGATGCTATGCAGAAAATTGAGGCAGGGGCAGAGTTGGTGCAAATATACAGTGGCTTGATTTATCAAGGCCCAAAATTAATTCAAGATATTGTCAAAACCATTCAAGTAAGGAGATAACATGGAGACCGGAACAGGCAGCGTCATAGGCGATATTCTGCTGAGTATTTTCTTTGCGACCTTGATTGTCATTATTGGTCGCACAGTGGTTAGCTGGTTAGTGAAGCTGTCTCGTAAAGTGATGGTCAGGGCCAATATGGATCCGATCCTGATCAATTTCTGCAGCTCGATTATTAATGTACTGTTGTTGCTGTTTGTATTGATCGCCGCACTGGATCAGCTGGGTGTAAATACCACATCAATGATAGCCGTACTGGGGGCTGCGGGCTTAGCTGTCGGTTTGGCGTTAAAGGATTCATTACAAAACTTTGCGGCTGGGGTAATGCTGATCATGTATCGCCCATTCAAAATCGGTAATTTTGTGGAAGTCTCGGGTGTAATGGGTATCGTTGAACAAATCACCATCTTTAATACCGTAATGCGTACCCCCGATAATCGCGAAGTCATTGTTCCCAACGGCAAAATTTACGCCAATACGATTACCAATTTTTCGGCACGGGATACCCGACGCATCGATATGGTATTTGGTATCAGCTATGAAGATGATTTATTGAAAGCCAAACAAATTATGACCGATATCGTGACCGGACATGAACTGGTATTGAAGGATCCCGCGCCGATTATCCGCATTGCTGAGTTGGGTGACAGCTGTATCACCTTTAATGTATGGCCATGGGTAAATTCTGCTGATCTGGCCACTGTGAGAGCGGATTTGATTGAAACTATCAAACTGGCATTTGATGCTAACGGCATCAGTATCCCTTATCCACAAATGGATGTGCATTTTAATAATGTTGATGCAGCAAATGAACCATCCACTCAGGACAAAAACGAATCAGCCTAAAAATTATCTTTCCAGGCGCGTAATACCTTAAATACCGCCAGAGGGCTCTCGAGCGGCTGACCAGCGTAGGCTTCAGCCGCTTTAATTATTGCGGCATCATCACAGCGTAAAAACGGATTTGTCTGTTTTTCCTCCAGCAAAACGGAGGGAACCGTTGCGATATGCTGTTCTCTCAAGGCTTCAGTTTTCTTTAAGCGTTCATGCAGAGCCGGATTATTTTTATCTACCGCCATGGCAAATTGCAGGTTTGCCAGAGTGTATTCGTGGGCACAGTAAATATAGGTAGTATCTTTAAGTTGTTTGATTTTCCCTAATGAAGCAAACAACTGTTCCGCCGTACCACCCAACAGACGGCCGCAACCTGCTGCAAATATGGTATCGCCACAGAATAGGTTATCCTCTACTAAATAACTGATATGTCCTGGAGTATGGCCGGGCGTGTCCATTATTTTAAAGTGGGGAAAGGATGGGTGTAACAATTGATCTGCCTGTGCGTACAAAGGGGTATCAACAGTTTTAATATGTTCTCGCTGTGGACCGAAGACCGGTAAATCATATAAATCATCCAGACGACGGATACCACCAATATGATCCGCATGATGATGCGTGACTAATATAGCAGCAGGTTGCAGATCATTTTTTTCCACAAATTTGATCACCGGCCCGGCATCACCCGGATCGACGATTAAGACATCACGGTTATGGGCTGACTGGATCAACCAGATATAATTATCACTGAATGCCTTTACAGCATGAATTTGTAACATTTTTTACTCCGCCGGAATGGCCTATGTGCGATTATAAAGAGCATGACCTAGAGATGACACAATGGTGGCAATCTTCGCTTGCCCGCTACTTGCAAACCCAGGAACAGCAATGGTTGCAGTATCGACAGGCGAAATTACATGGTTATTTTCAACTGCAGTTTGGCGGACAAAAACTTATCCTGCCGCCTTCAATACGCCCTGCTTATCAGGCTCTAATGGGTATGGAGGGGCAATTTCATGCACAAATTGAACAATTACCCTTTAAAACAGACAGTGTCGATGTCATGTTATTACAGCACGTTGTGGAATTTTCCAGACATCCACATCAATTGTTACGGGAAGCAGACAGAGTATTAAGCGAAGACGGCACCCTTATTTTATTATGCTTTAATCCATTTAGTTTCTGGGGCTTGCGACGGTTATTTTCGTGGCAAGATAAACTGCCCTGGCGCGGCCAGTTTTTTTCGCGTCAACGATTAAAAGACTGGCTGGCATTACTGGATTTTGATGTAATTGAAGCCCGTTCCATTATCTATTGTCCACCATTGCAAAATGAACGGTGGATCAAGCGCAGTGGTTTTTTGGAGCGGTGGGGCCGACGTTTGTGGCCTTACTTTGGTGGCGTAACGGCGATTGTGGCGAAAAAACGTACGATACTGGTGACCCCGTTGCAAAGTCGGTGGCAGGATAGAAAATTATTTCCCAGACCACAACTGGTGACCCCTTCAGCAACACGAAAAGAGCATTAATGGAACAGGTTGAAATTTTTACCGATGGTGCATGCAGTGGCAATCCCGGTCCCGGTGGCTGGGGAACCATATTAAGAGCCAAAGGCACAGAAAGAGAATTGTCTGGTGGCGAAAAAATGACCACCAATAATCGCATGGAAATGATGGCCGTCATTGCTGGTCTGGAAGCATTGAAAAGGCCTTGTCATGTCACCATTACCACTGATTCACAATACGTGATGAAAGGCATGACGGAATGGTTGAAAGGCTGGAAAGCTAAGAACTGGAAAACGGCCGCCAGACAACCGGTAAAAAATGCTGATCTCTGGCAGCGCATGGATGCGGCATCACAGCCACACAAATTGGAATGGCAATGGGTTCGGGGTCATGATGGTCATCCGGAAAATGAACGTGCCGATCAATTAGCCGTCGATGCCCGAACGCGAATAGCAATACAGGATTAAGCCATGGCAGAGCAAACCAGTCAGCGTCAAATTGTCTTAGATACTGAAACCACCGGTCTGAGCACCGCTGATGATCACCGCATTATCGAAATTGGCTGTGTGGAGCTGGTCAACCGTCGGCTGACCGGTGAAACCTTTCATCAATACATTAATCCACAACGTGCCATTGATGCAGGGGCCATGGAGGTGCATGGCATTACCAATGAATCATTGGCAGATAAACCTGTTTTTGCCGATATTGCTGAAGATTTCCTGCGGTTTATAGAAGGCGCTGAACTGATTATCCACAATGCAGCGTTTGACGTGGGATTCCTCAATCATGAATTCACCAAGTTAGGTCATACGTCTCAGATTGAAGATATCTGCTCAGTGTTGGATACGCTGAAACTGGCAAGAGACAAACATCCCGGACAGAAAAACAATCTGGACGCGTTATGCAAACGTTACGGTGTAGATAATTCTAACCGCGAATTGCACGGCGCTTTACTGGATGCCGAGATCCTGGCAGATGTTTATTTAATGATGACTGGTGGGCAGGTCAGCTTAACATTAGCTGCCGAGCAATTTGAGCCACAGCAGGATATTGAGCAGAATGATCTCACTACAATCGAACGTCCACGCTCGGTATTAAAAGTGATTCAGGCTGATACTGCCGAACTGGCTGCTCATCAGATGATGCTCGAAAAATTGCAAGCCAGCAGTGATGGAAATTGTGTGTGGCTTAAATAACGTTGAAATTGTTTTAACAAAAAGTTCTGTCCGCCGCTTGAAATCAGATTTTTGACCCCCAAATAGCAGCTTTGTGTTGAGCAAAGCGGAATCTGATTAATCATGAGCAACGAAGAAATCGAAAAAGCGACGGCGGAATCTGAGCCGGTCGAAACCTCACCTGAAACAGCTGAGTCAGCGGAATCTGAAGCAGATGTTGTAAAACAGCTGGAAGATGCCCGTAACAAAGCCGATGAACATTGGAATGAATTGCTGCGTGCCAGAGCCGATCTGGAAAATATGCGTCGCAGACATAGTCGTGATCTGGAAAATGCCCACAAACATGCGCTGGACAAGTTCGTAACAGAACTGTTGCCTATTTGTGACAGTCTGGAATTTGGTCTCAACGCAGCAAAAAATGAAGATGCCAAGCTCGAAACAGTGCGAGATGGCATGGAAATGACACTCAAAATGTTTATGAGCTCGATCGGTAAGTTCGGTCTTGAACAACTTAATCCTGAGGGCGAGGCTTTCGATCCTGATCTGCATCAGGCCATGGCAATGCAGCCTGCAGAAGGCGTAGAAGCTAACCAGGTATTGAATGTTATGCAGAAAGGCTACCGCTTCAATGGACGTCTGTTACGTCCTGCCATGGTAGTGGTCTCTCAATAACCGGACGAAATTTAAGGGCTTGAAATCAAAATTTCCTGCCCCATCTATTATCACAACGGCTGGAATAGCCAGACGAACTTAGTACGATGGAGAAAAGATTATGGGTAGAATTATTGGTATTGACTTGGGTACGACCAACTCATGTGTAGCGGTGATGGAAGACGGCAAAGCCCGTGTCATCGAAAACAGTGAAGGCGATCGCACAACCCCGTCAATTGTTGCATTCAACAAAGATAACGAAGTGATGGTAGGTCAGTCTGCTAAACGTCAGGCTGTCACTAACGCCAAAAACACCTTGTACGCAATCAAGCGTTTGATTGGCCGTAAATTCAAAGATGATGTAGTACAGCGCGATATTGATATGGTGCCGTACAAAATCGTTGAAGCAGATAACGGTGATGCCTGGGTAGAAGCCAACGGCAAAAAAATGGCTCCGCCTGAAATTTCAGCTCGCGTTTTGATGAAAATGAAAAAAACCGCTGAAGAATTTTTGGGTGAAGAAGTCACCCAAGCGGTTGTTACCGTTCCGGCCTATTTTAATGACTCACAACGTCAAGCCACAAAAGACGCGGGCAAGATTGCCGGTCTGGAAGTCAAACGTATCATCAACGAACCGACTGCCGCAGCGCTGGCTTACGGCATGGACAAAAAACGCGGTGATTCCACGGTTGTTGTATATGATTTGGGTGGTGGTACTTTTGACGTATCTATCATTGAAATTGCTGATATTGAAGGTGAGCATCAGTTTGAAGTACTGGCTACCAACGGTGATACATTCCTGGGTGGTGAAGACTTTGACCAACGTATCATTGATTATCTGGTTGCTGAATTCAAGAAAGATCAGGGTGTTGATCTGAGTAAAGATCCTTTGGCCTTGCAACGTTTGAAAGATGCTGCCGAGAAAGCCAAAATTGAGTTGTCTTCCAGCTCACAAACGGACATTAATCTGCCTTATATTACTGCAGATGCCAGTGGTCCTAAACATATGGAAATCCGTCTGACCCGTGCCAAGCTGGAATCTTTGGTAGAAGACTTGATTTCACGCAGTATGGAGCCATGCAAAATGGCGCTTAAAGATGCTGGTCTGAAAATCTCTGATATCAACGACGTTATTCTGGTCGGTGGTCAAACTCGCATGCCTAAAGTGCAGGAAGCGGTTAAAGAAATGTTCGGCAAAGAGCCACGTCGTGACGTGAACCCCGATGAAGCGGTTGCCGTTGGTGCGGCGATTCAGGCGGCTGTTCTGGCTGGTGATGTAAAAGACGTATTGCTGCTGGACGTTACCCCATTAAGCCTGGGTATCGAGACCATGGGCGGTGTAATGACTAAACTGGTTGAGAAAAACACCACCATCCCAACAAAAGCGAATCAGGTGTTTTCAACAGCAGATGACAACCAACCTGCGGTGACTATTCACGTGCTGCAAGGTGAACGTGAAATTGCTTCAGCGAACAAGTCACTAGGCCGTTTTGATCTAGCGGATATTCCGCCAGCTCCACGTGGTACACCGCAAATCGAAGTCACTTTTGACATTGACGCCAACGGTATTCTGAACGTGTCTGCGAAAGACAAAGCGACTGGTAAAGAGCAGTCTATTGTCATTAAAGCTTCCAGCGGTCTGTCCGATGAAGAAGTTGAACAAATGGTTAAAGATGCTGAGGCTCATGCTGATGAAGACCGTAAGTTCCATGAACTGGTCACAGTACGCAACCAGGCGGATGGCTTGATTCATGCCACCAATAAATCACTCACTGATCTGGGTGATAAAGTGGAAGCGGATGAAAAAGCCAAGATTGAAGCGGCCATTGAGGAGTTACAACAGGCTCTGAAAGGTGAGGATAAAGCGGATATCGAAGCCAAAACCGCTGCATTATCAGAAGCTGCAGGTAAGCTGGCTGAACGTGCCTATGCTGAAAATGCAGAAGCAGGTGAAGGTGCTGCAACAGATGACGCAGCAGCACAAAACGATGATGTGGTAGATGCCGAATTTGAAGAAGTCGATGACGACAAGAAAAATTCATAATCTTTCACACAATTAACTAAAAACAGGCGTAGGCATTGAGCTTGCGCCTGTCTTGTTTAAGAGATACAAGAAAAACAAAACATGGCCAAACAAGACTATTACGACCTACTTGGTGTATCACGCACTGCGACTGAAGCCGAAATCAAAAAAGCCTATCGTCGTATGGCGATGAAATATCATCCTGATCGTAATCCGGATGATGCAACCGCTGAAGCCAGGTTTAAAGAGGCTAAAGAAGCCTATGAAGTACTCTCTGATTCTCAAAAACGTGCGGCCTATGATCAATTTGGCCATGCCGGAGTGGATAACAGTGGTGGCGGTGGTGGTTTCAGAAGTTCTGGCGGTTTCAGCGATATTTTCGGCGATGTATTTAATGACATTTTTGGCGGAGGTGGGGCTGGCGGTCAAAGCTTTCGTGGTGCTGATTTAAGATACCGTCTTGATTTGACACTCGAAGAGGCGGTTGCCGGAACCACGGCTAAAATCCGTATTCCAGTCAACGTAGAATGTAAAACCTGTGATGGAACGGGCGCCAAACCCGGTACCCAGCCAGTCACCTGTACCACCTGCGGTGGCCATGGTCAGGTACGCATTCAACAAGGCTTCTTTACTGTTCAGCAAGCCTGCCCGCACTGTCATGGTACCGGCAAGATGATTCAGGATCCTTGTCATGACTGCCATGGTCAAGGCGTTGTACAAGAACATAAAACGCTTTCCGTTAAAGTGCCTGCCGGTGTGAACACAGGTGATCGTATTCGTCTTGCCGGTGAGGGTGAGGCTGGATCGCGTGGCGCACCTGCCGGTGATTTATATGTTGAAGTAGCCGTTAAGCGCCATGATGTGTTTACCCGGGATGGCAATAATTTATTTTCCGATGTACCGATCAGCTTTACCACAGCCTGTTTAGGTGGTGAATTGGAAGTGCCCACCTTGCAAGGTAAGGCGATATTAAAAGTACCGGAGGGCACACAAACCGGACAGCAATTCAAAATGCGCGGTAAAGGCGTTAAATCAGTCCGCACGGGTGAAGTAGGCGATTTAATGTGCCGCGTAATTATTGAAACACCGGTGAAACTATCGAAAAAACAGAAAGAGTTATTGCAGGAATTTGCCGAGACGATGGAAGGCTCTGGTGCTACTCATAGCCCAAAACACGAATCATGGCTGGATGCGGTAAAACGTTTTTTTGAATAACATATTTGCCAATTGGAAGCTGACTGGGCTATTTTTGCCAGCCAGCTTTTTTATTTTCTAAAAAACCGCCATTAAGGATATTCGTCATGGCCATTAACATTGCTATCAACGGCGCCGCTGGCCGTATGGGCCGTTGCCTGATTCAAGCCGTCGCGGAAACCGAAGGGTTACAACTATCCGCTACTATTGATCGGCCAGAGTCTTCACTGATTGGTGTGGATGCCGGCGAATTAGCCGGTGTAGGAAAACTGGGCGTTCTGTTGTCAGCTGATCTGGAACTGGCGACTCAGCAATCCGATGTGATTATTGACTTCACTATCCCTGAGGCCACCATGGCATTGTTGCCATTATGTGCCAAAAATCAATGTCGTCCGGTCATTGGTACAACGGGGTTTGATGACACTCAGAAACAGATTATTCAACACACCGCCGATCAGATTGCCAGCTTGTTAGCTCCGAATATGAGTGTTGGCGTCAACCTTTCCCTCAAATTGCTCGATATGGCCGCCCGCGTTTTAGGCGATAGCGTCGATATCGAGATCATTGAGGCGCATCACCGTCATAAAGTAGATGCACCTTCCGGCACCGCTTTACGAATGGGTGAAGTTGTCGCTGAAGCTTTGGGCCGCGATCTGAAAGAATGTGCTATTTATGGTCGTGAAGGCCGTACCGGTCAGCGCGATCGCAATACCATTGGTTTTGCGACAGTCCGCGCCGGAGATATCGTCGGCGATCACACAGTATTATTTGCTGCAGAAGGCGAGCGGGTGGAAATTACCCATAAAGCCTCAAGCCGCATGACATTTGCCTATGGGGCGATGCGTGCCTCAAAGTGGCTGATGCAGCAGCAAACGGGGTTGTTTGATATGCAGGATGTATTGGACCTGCGTAATTAAATAACTAGTAGCGCGCGGCCTGTTCGCGCGCTGATTTTGCACCCGCTCTATCACCCGACTTAGTACGGATTTCGGCTAGCAATAACCAAAAACGTTTCTGTTGGGCATTATCTCCCTGCGCATAAGACACCCCTTTTAAAGCCACCTGTTCCGCTAAGCGATAATCTTCGAGTTCATAATGTGTCTGGGCTAATTGGTAATAAACCTTGGGATCCCGCGGTGAAATTCGTTGTGCACGTTGCAAACGGGATTGAGCTGCAGACATATTACCCTGCTGTTGATATTTTTCAGCATCACTTAGTAAAGCCAGAACTGCCGGGTTACTGGGGGCTGGTGCCGGTTTGGTTGCTGGCAGCAGCTCCTCTGCTGATGTCGATTCACCCGGGGGCATGGGTATGCCCTGAGGAGTAGCTGGTTGGGTAGGGTCAGCCTTTGTTTGTGCTGAGTCCGGTGTCTGCGGGCGAGATGGCACGTCCCGGCTGTCAACCGGTGGTTTTTGTGTGACCGGAGCCGTAGTACAAGCCGATAAAAACAGGACCAGCCAGGTCATGATAAAAAAAGATTTTGATATGGTGTGTCGCATTGGAAAACCTATCTGAAAATATCTTTGACCCAGTCGATTGACCGCTTGATTGGGTTTTCAATAAAAGTTTCTTCTGGCATGGCGCAGGCTGCAGTTTCAGTCGGTTGCGTGCCGGATATAAACGGTATCTGTGTCGCATTCTCGCATAATCCATCAGCGAGTTTTCCGCTTAACGGATCAATCCAGAGCATTTCAATGCCCTCAGGCATTGCCGGTTCATAGGATTGTAACGGTTCTTGAGCAATAAACCTTGTCCACGCGCGCAAGGCACCATTAGAGCCGGTAATTGGCATTGGGCTGTTATCATCCAGTCCCAGCCAGACTACCGCCAAGCGGTTGCCAGTAAAGCCGGCAAACCAGCTGTCGCGTTGTTGATCCGAGGTGCCGGTTTTCCCTGCAGTATTGATATTCATTGGCAATTGTTGATAGATACTGCGTGCTGTGCCATTGCGGGTTACCTGTTGCAGATTATACTGCAGCAAAAACATGGGTTTTTCATCAATGCTTTGTTGCAACTGAAAAGGATAGCTCGAAAGTGGTTCTCCAACACTGTCTGTTACGGTGCGAATGGTACGTGGCGGAATTTGAAATCCTGTTGCTGCAATAGTCTGATACATGGCGGCCACCTCCAATGTCGACAAACTCTGAGCACCCAGTAGCAAGGAAGGGTAGGCGTCCAGCTTGCGTTCCACGCCGAGTCTTTTTAATGTCTCAATGACGTTATCAACACCTAACTCCATCCCCAACTGTGCAGTTGATAAATTATAAGAATTTGTCAAAGCAGTATGCAGCGGTATCTGGCCGTAGGTTTTTCCATCAAAATTTTTCGGTGTCCAGGTTTGCTGGTTAGGTAAAGTGAGGCTGAAAGATGAATCATCCAATTCACTTATCAAGGTATATCCCTGTTCAAATGCTGTCAGATAAATCGCGGGTTTAACTAAAGAGCCAATAGGCCGCATCGCATCCAAAGCACGGTTAAAACCCTGATAGCGGGTATTGCGATCGCCAATCAACGCCAGTACTTCTCCGGTTTGCGGATCTGTTACCACCATACTGCCCTGGAGTTTTGCCAGGCTTTCACCATAGGTTTTGCCTAAATCTTCAATGGTACTGACAAGCGAAGCTTCAGCTTTGTGCTGACTGATTGGATCGAGGCTGGTAAAAATCTGTAATCCTTCCGAACCGAGATCCTCATCTTTGTATTCGCGTCGTAACTGACGTTTCACTAAATCAATATAAGCCGGATAGGCTTCTTTCATCGAACGACCTGATGGCACCACATCGAGATCAGCGGTGGAAGCCAGCATATATTCTTCATCGGTAATAGAGCCTTGCTGGTGTAAAACACTGAGTACCAGATTTCGCCGGGTTTTGGCACGTTCTGGATTGCGGCGAGGATCATAATAGGAAGGGCCCTTCACCAGGCCGGCCAGTAATGCCAATTGATGTAATTTGAGATCCTGTATTGGCTGAGCAAAATAATGTGCTGCTCCCAGACCAAAACCGTGGATCGCACGATTACCGGACTGTCCCAGATAGACTTCGTTTAAGTAGGCTTCAAGAATTTCTTCTTTGCTGTAATGCCATTCCAGAATCATTGCCATTGGCACCTCCAGCATTTTGCGTAGCAATGTGCGGTCGGCAGTCAGGTAAAAATTCTTGATTAATTGCTGAGTTAAGGTACTTCCACCCTGCACAAATGCTCCAGCGCGAATATTGGCTAAAGTAGCGCGGGCAATGCCTTTGGGTGAGATGCCAAAATGATCGTAAAAGTCTCGATCTTCAATCGCTATCAACGCATCAATAAAGGCTTGCGGTGCATCTTCAAGTTGAATTAAATCGCGATCTTCATTATTCAGTGGATAAATGCCCCCAATTAAGGCAGGTTCCAGCCGGATTAATGTCAGCGATTGCTGATCAGCTGAACGAATCTGACTTAGGGAGTCACCACTGAAATCTAAAATAAGTTGTCTGGCAGGTTCATGCTCATCAGGAAAATGAAAGCCGCGGGTGGAAATCGTTGCCTGTGAAAAAGAAAAAGCAGCCTGTCCCGGCCCTTTGACCTTATCAACAAACTGATAGCCCAAAGCTTTTAACTCAATTTTCAGATCGTCAATGGATAACGGGGCGCCAACATAGAGCTCCAGCGGTCTGGCAAAAACTTTAGCCGGTAATTCCCAGCGCTTCCCTTCAAACTGGCTGCGGATTTGAGTATCCAGATAAAATGTTGCCAGCCCTAGGAGCGCCAGGAAAATAAGCAACAGCTTGAAAAGTGTTCCTTTGGAAATAAAAGCTCGACGGTTTTTGTTCAATCGAGGATTTGTTCGTTGCCGGCGAGAGGGGATGTTTTTTTTACGTACCATAGCCTGAAAAGTAAGTGTGGTGGTGGTAAAAGATCAATAAGGCCTTTTGGGCCTGACAATCCTGAAAGTTTTTGGGCTGGAGATTAACGTTATCGGTTAGCTGCTTATATTAGCAAAGTCTTTCTATTCTAACTGGAGCAATCGTTATTATCCTGTTATAAAGCTGAAGGTTGCCGTCAAGTCAGCTTGCTACAAACTTCGGCAAAATTAATTTAAACAGACAAGGAGGTCTAACGTGTCAGAGTTGCGCTATGACGTTGTTCTGAGTGGACAATTATTAGATGGATTCCATATCAAGGAAGTGAGCGAAAATCTAGCGAGTTTGCTAGCCATGACAGAAAACGCTGTTATTGAATTGTTTCAGCAAAAACATACCATGGTGATGCAGGGGGTGGATTACAAGCAGGCTCAGTTGCAACAGGAAAAATTACAGAATGCCGGGGCAGATTCGTATTTAATGCGGCATATGAAAAAGGAGCCTCGTTTAGCGACTACTCATCAGCCTTATTTATACGGGAATTCTGCAAGTGAGCAGAAGTCGGTGTTGGAACCTGAAATAAAGCCACGGGGAAGGGCATTTTTTTTCAGTGGACAAGGTGCTGAATATTTTCGGATTTGGATAGTCAACGTTGTTCTCACAATTTTGACTTTGGGCATTTATTCAGCCTGGGCTAAGGTTCGCAATAAACAGTATTTCTATGCTAATACGCAACTGGATGAAGCAAGTTTTAATTATCGAGCCGTTCCGCTGCAGATTCTTAAGGGGCGCTTGATCGCCTTTGCTTTTTTTGTTGTCTATATAGCCGTAACGTCACTTTTCCCTGCTACCGGGGTAATATTTGCTCTGTTGTTTGTCATTGTGTTTCCTTGGCTGGTTGTCAAGTCACTGACATTCAATGCTTTTTATAGTGAATATCGAAACGTGCGGTTCGGATTTGATGGTAAATATGGTGAGGCCTTTACCGTTTATATTATTTGGCCTGTTCTTGGTTTATTAAGTCTCTCTTTGCTGATGCCTTTTGCCGTATATAAACAGCAGTGTTTTATGGTGAGAAATATGCGTTATGGTGATACCGCATTTGAGTTTGAGCCTATGGTCAGTGCCTATTATAAAATCGCTCTGGCGATGATTGGCATTGTGGTCATAACATTGATTGGTGTGTTTCTGCTGGCAAGTTTATTAAACCGTGAAGCCTTAGGAGTGCTAACGATAGTGCTATCCATGATGATGTATCTCACATTGTTTGTGTTTTTCACTGTTAAAACAACGAACTTGTTGTTTAATCATGCAAAACTCGCTCAACATGGATTTTCTGCAAACTACACAACACCATCATATCTGTGGTTAGTATTAAGCAACACATTTGCGATTGTGCTCACTTTAGGCTTGTTTATACCATGGGCAAAAGTTCGAGTGGCGGCGTATAAGGCAGTACATACTAAAATGCTGGTGCAGGGTGATTTGAATCAGTTTTCCAGTACTGTCAGTCAACGTGTGGGGCCATTGGGTGAGGGTGTCAGCGATGTATTTGATATGGATGTCGGTTTTTAACAATGCAACCACTTTGGCAACGTGTGCGGATCGATGGTCTCTGGTATGAAGAAGGTGTTTCCAGACAGCGGACTGCCTTTTTACGACATATTTCCGAGCAGGATATCGAAGTTGTAGACAGTTCGGATGGCGCTCAGCTGGTTTGCTGTTCACTGGATGATCTGAAAATTTCTTCACGGTTGGGTAACACCAGTCGCCAGTTGTATTTTCAGCAAGGCCAGAAATTTGAAAGTCTGGATAATGAGACCATTGATCAACTGCTTATCGCCAAAGGGCATGGCTTTTCCCGATTCATTTACCTGCTTGAAAGTCGTTGGCAACTGGTTTTTATTGCACTGATACTATTTGTCGGGTTCGGCTATGGAATGGTGCAGTATGGTGTGCCTGCTGTGGCAAATAAAATGGCTTTTTGGTTGCCCTCAAGTGTTGCTGATCAAGCGGCCAGTCACACACTCCGTTTGCTCGATGAAACCGTGTTATCACCCTCAAAACTGCCACGATCACAGCAGGATCAGCTTTTAACGAAGTTTAAGGTGTACAGCCAACAAGTGGATTTGCCGATAACTATCCAGTTTCGACATGGCGGTAATTTAGGTGCAAATGCGTTTGCCTTGCCGGATGGCACAATAGTATTCACGGATGAGCTGGTGAAACTGGCAGAGCGGCCTGAAGAGTTGATTGCGGTACTGCTGCACGAGATTGGCCATGTGGCCCATCGGCACGGAGCCCAGTCGGTAATGCAGAATTCATTGCTGGTGGTGATGGCAATGGCTTTTGTCGGGGACACATCAGGAATTGCCGAACTCTTTATGGGGATGCCTATTGTGATGATGCAGAGTGCCTATTCAAGAGATTTTGAGCGCGAAGCGGATCGTTTTGCTTTGCGATATATGCACTTCAATCAGATAGCAGGCTCTCATTTGGCTGATCTATTGGATCGTATTGAACTCAATATCAGATGTCGTGCCTATTTTTCCTTACAAGTTGAAGATAACTCGCAATCATCCCTGTGTGACACTCCAGGTGGTTTACAACAGGCTCAACAGAAAGGCTGGCTTATCAGCCAAGCAACTGAGGGAGCGGGTTGGCAAAGTTATCTTGATTCTCACCCTGATAATGCTGAGCGCAGAGCAATGTTGGTGAATGAAGTCGCTGAATAAGTTCTGCTGACTAAAACAAGTCCTGCGACTATATCGGTTTTGTCTCAATATACAAAAACCTAGCGAACATATTCTGGCGAATTGGCTTATTTCGCATTATCTAAATTGTCTGGTAATATGCTGAACTCCAAATTGGTTTCGTGTGGTTAAAGATCACCGAAATTGCCTAAAAACAGGAACTAAAGTGAGATCTTAATGGCTTTAGAGACACCCGTCTGTGACTTTGGCCAAGCGGCCATAGACTTTGCCCTGCCGGGCACAGATAACAAAATCTGGACACTGGAAGACTGTCATGGTGAGAATGGCTTGTTAATCATGTTCATCTGTAATCATTGTCCTTATGTCAAAGCCATAATGGATAGACTGATCCGTGATACCAACGAACTCAAACAGCTGGGCATCAATTCTGTGGCAATTTCTGCCAATGATGTCGCTGATTACCCGGAAGACTCTTTTGACAACATGAAAACTGTTGCTGAACAAAACGGGTTTTCTTTCCCTTATCTGTATGACGAAAGCCAAGAGGTTGCTCAAGCCTATGGTGCGGTGTGCACGCCGGATTTTTTTGGTTACAACAAAGATCTGACATTGCAGTATCGTGGTCGCCTTGATGCCAGCCGCAAAGAAGCCGCTCCAGCGGACGTACGCCGTGATTTATTTGAAGCGATGCAGCAAGTTGCTCAAACAGGTCATGGTCCAGAACAACAGATACCCAGTATGGGCTGTTCCATTAAATGGCGAGCAGCTTAATTTTTTTTAATAGGAGAACGTAGATAATGGCTACACGTAGACATTTAGCAAATGCAATCCGTGCGTTAAGTATGGATGCAGTGCAAAAAGCGAATTCCGGCCATCCAGGTGCCCCAATGGGTATGGCAGATATCGCTGAAGTATTGTGGAATGACCACATGAAACACAACCCGAACAACCCGAAATGGGCTGATCGTGATCGTTTCATTTTGTCTAACGGTCACGGCTCTATGCTCATTTATTCATTGCTGCATTTGAGCGGCTATGATTTGCCGATGGATTCCCTGAAAACATTCCGTCAACTGCATTCACAATGTGCGGGGCACCCTGAATACGGTTATGCGCCAGGCATAGAAACGACAACTGGTCCATTAGGCCAAGGTATTACCAACGGTGTTGGTTTTGCGATGGCTGAGAAGTTAATGGCTGATCAGTTCAACAAACCTGGTCATGACATTGTTAATCACCACACCTATGTATTCATGGGCGATGGCTGTTTAATGGAAGGTGTTTCTCATGAAGCATGTGCTTTGGCTGGTACCTGGGGCCTCGGCAACCTGATCGCTTTCTGGGATGACAACAATATCTCTATCGACGGTCATATCGATGGCTGGTACACCGATGACACCGTCAAGCGTTTTGAAGCATACGGATGGCACGTTCAATCAGTAGACGGACATGATTCTGATGCTATCAATGCCGCTATTGAAGCAGCAAAAAAAGTCACTGACAAACCATCTTTAATTTGCTGTAAAACTATCATCGGTTTCGGTTCACCAAACAAATCTGCCAGCCATGACTGCCACGGCGCGGCATTAGGTGAAGAAGAAGTTGCATTAACTCGTAAAGAGTTAGGTTGGGACTACGAACCTTTTGTTATCCCTGATGATGTTTATGCTGGTTGGGATGCTAAAGCGAAAGGTGACGCTGTTGAAGCTGAATGGAACAAAAAATTCGACGCGTATGCTGCAGAATATCCAGAATTAGCTGCTGAATTCAAACGCCGTATGGCAGGTGATTTACCGGCTAACTGGAAAGACGTTACCGAAAAACTGTTTGCTGAAACCAATGAAAAAGCAGAGAGCGTTGCGTCACGTAAAGCATCACAAAACGTCATTGCTGCTCTGGCACCTACATTGCCTGAATATCTGGGTGGTTCTGCTGACTTGACCGGGTCTAACCTGACCAGCTGTTCAAGCTTCAAGCATGTTTCAGGTAAAGAGCCTGGTAACTACATCTCTTACGGCGTACGTGAATTCGGTATGTTCGCCATCATGAATGGTATGGCGTTGCACGGTGGTTTGTTGCCATTCGGTGGTACGTTCCATATGTTCTCTGACTATGCGAAATCAGCTCTGCGTATGTCTGCATTGATGAAACTGCGTACTATCGCTGTTCTGACGCATGACTCTATCGGTCAGGGCGAAGACGGTCCTACTCACCAACCTATCGAAAACACTGCTGGTCTGCGTTACATTCCGAATATGGATGTATGGCGCCCTGCAGATTCAGTAGAAGTTGCTGTGGCATGGGTTGCTGCTATTGAACGTCAAGATGGCCCAACCAGCCTGGTTTTAAGTCGCCAAGGTATTCCGGGTCGTAAGCATGATGCAGCTGACTTTGAAGGAATGCGCAAAGGTGCTTATATCCTGTCAGAAGCTAAAGGTGGCAAAGCGGATGTCATCCTGATTGCAACTGGTTCAGAAGTAGATCTGGCAGCAAAAGCACAGGAAGCATTGGCTGAAGATGGTATCAACGCACGTGTTGTTTCTATGCCTTCAACCAACGTCTTTGATCGTCAGGATCAGGCTTATAAAGACAGTATCCTGACACCAGGTGTCAAACGTGTTTCTGTTGAAGCCGGTGTAACTGACTTCTGGCGTAAATACGTAGGTCTGGAAGGCGGCACAGTTGGTATCGATACCTTCGGTGAATCTGCTCCAGGCGGTGTTTTGATGAAACACTTCGGCTTTACTGTCGAAAATGTGGTTAAAACTGTAAAAGATACTTTGTAAATCACAAACGTAAGTTTTAGCTGAGGTTAATGAGATGGCGAGTGAGTGAAAACTTACTCGTCATTCTTGTTTTTGATGAGTGTAAATTTTTTCTTGTCTGAGAAGTTAAGTGGGCGTTGAAATGGATAGGGCTCCAGCTATTAATTTACAACACAAACTATAAATTTCATTTATCTTCTGGATAAAAATAATTTAGTTTGGTTTATTAAAAGAATCCCATACACTTCATGTGAGATTGCAGGAAGTGAAATTTAAAACAATATGAATGTTTGACGAGTCTGTGTTAACACATCGTGGCGATACTGATTTTTAGCAGCATGGGTGTTGACTATGTTTAAACTTCTTTGTGTAGTTAAAACCTTAGACGTATCGTTTAAATACGGAAGGAAAAACAATGACAATTAAAGTTGGAATCAATGGTTTTGGGCGTATTGGCCGCATGGCATTTCGTGCTGCAGCAAAAGATTTTCCTGAGATTGAAGTAGTAGCAATCAACGATTTGCTGGATCCGGATTATCTGGCATATATGCTCAAGTATGATTCTGTGCATGGCCGCTTTGACGGTGATGTCGAGGTTAAAGATGGACATCTGGTCGTTAATGGTAAGACTATTCGCGTTACCGCTGAACGTAATCCTGCAGATTTAAAATGGAACGAAGTCGGTGCCGATTTGATTATTGAATGTACCGGATTTTTCCTGACCGAGGAATCCTGCCAGGCGCATATTGATGCAGGCGCTAAAAAAGTAGTGCAATCTGCACCTTCCAAAGATCACACTCCAATGTTTGTTTATGGTGTGAATCATGAATCTTATGCAGGCGAAGCCATTGTTTCTGCTGCATCCTGTACCACCAATGCCTTGGCTCCCGTAGCCAAAGTCTTGCATGACAGTTTTGGAATCAAACGGGGTCTGATGACTACGGTACATGCCGCAACTGCCACGCAGAAAACGGTTGATGGGCCGTCCATGAAAGACTGGCGCGGTGGTCGCGGTATTCTGGAAAACATTATTCCTTCATCCACCGGTGCAGCAAAAGCCGTGGGCAAGGTGTTACCAGAATTAAACGGTAAATTAACCGGTATGGCATTTCGCGTACCAACATCGGATGTTTCGGTAGTCGATTTAACCGTTGAATTAAACAAAGATGCCAGCTATGAAGCGATTTGTGCGGCGATGAAAACTGCTGCTGAGGGTGAGCTGAAAGGCGTTTTGGGTTATACCGAAGAGAGTGTGGTATCAACAGATTTTCGTGGTCATACAGCGCCATCAAATTTTGATGCGGGTGCCGGGATCGCGCTTGATGGTACTTTTGTCAAAGTAGTGGCCTGGTATGACAATGAATATGGTTATACCTGCAATATGATGCGTCTGGTCGGACATGTAGCGAGTTAATACATCGTTGCAGTGTCTGAAAAAAACTAATGCAAGGCTTCCTGTAAAGGAAGCCTTTTTTTATGTATTGTGAAGGCTATAATCAGAACTGGTTCACAAAATAATTACAAGAGGGCAAAACCTTATGTCAGTAATAAAAATGGCCGATTTGGATTTGGCAGGCAAGCGCGTGTTAATACGACAGGATTTGAATGTACCGCTCAAGTCCGGCGTTGTGGCAGATGGCACGCGTATCCATGCCTCTTTAGCGACCATAAAACTGGCATTGGATAAAGGTGCCAAGGTGATGGTCATGTCACATCTTGGAAGGCCAACTGAAGGTGAATATGAGCACAAGTACTCATTAGCGCCGGTTGCCAATTATCTTTCGGCATTATTGGAAAAACCGGTTCGTCTTGAGCAGAACTGGCTGGAGCCCGACTTCATTCCAGTGGAAGTGGGTGAAGTTGTTTTGTGTGAAAACGTGCGATTCAATATTGGCGAGAAAGCCAATAATGATGATCTGGCAAAACGTATGGCCAAGATGTGTGATGTGTTTGTGATGGATGCTTTTGGTACAGCGCATCGGGCACAGGCCTCAACCCACGGAATTGCTAAATACGCCACGATTGCCTGTGCAGGACCTTTATTATCAGCTGAGTTGGAAGCGCTATCCAAAGCACTGGATAATCCTGCCCGGCCGATGGTGGCTATCGTGGGGGGCTCAAAAGTCTCTACCAAGCTGACGGTGCTGGAAACCCTGTCTAAGAAAGTGGATCAGTTAATCGTTGGTGGTGGTATTGCCAATACCTTTATTGCTGCAGCGGGTCATAATGTGGGTAAATCATTATATGAACCCGATTTGATCGATACCTGTAAAAGACTCTCCGCAGAGGCGATTAGTCGGGGGGGGAATATCCCAGTCCCCAAAGATGTTGTCTGTGGCAAACATTTTGCTGAAAATGCTGAAGCAGAATTAAAAGCCGTTGAAGCGGTAAGTGATGATGATATGATTTTTGATATCGGTCCTAAATCTGCTGCTGAGTTGGTTGAAATTATCAAGCAAGCTGGTACGGTGGTATGGAACGGACCATTAGGCGTTTTTGAATTCAGTCAATTTGGTGAAGGCACCAAAGAGATAGCGATGGCGATAGCGGAGTCGGATGCTTTCTCAATTGCTGGTGGAGGGGACACGCTGGCAGCAGTATCTAAGTACAAAATTTGTGATGATGTATCTTATATTTCAACCGGTGGTGGTGCTTTCCTGGAATTTCTGGAAGGCAAAACATTACCTGCAGTAGAAATTCTTGAGCAACGTGCCGCGAGTAATCAATGAGTAATTAATATGTCTGTTCGTCGAAGAACAAAGATTGTTGCTACCTTAGGTCCTGCGACAAAAGATCCTGCTGTTCTTGATGCGATGATATCGGCGGGCATGGACGTTGTCCGGCTCAATTTTTCTCATGGATCTGCCCTTTCACACATTGATATGGCCGAAAGGGTTCGCAATCGCGCCAGAGCCTTTGGTCGCCAGGTTGGGGTGCTGGTGGACTTACAAGGCCCGAAAATCCGCATTTCACGTTTTAAAAATGGTGGGGTGGAACTGGCTGAAAATGACCCTTTCATCCTTGATGCCGCATTAGCGGATGATGCCGGTGATAATCAACAGGTCGGAGTCGACTATAAATCCCTGCCACTGGATGTAAAGCGTGGTGACACATTGCTATTGGATGATGGACGTATTGTTCTGTGGGTGGAGTCAGTTATTGACCAGCAGATATATTGTCGTGTCACCGTTGGCGGGCTGTTGACGGATAACAAAGGCATTAACCGGCAGGGTGGCGGGCTGTCTGCCTCAGCCCTCACATCGAAAGATATGCAGGATATTCAAATCGCTGCAGATATGCAGGCCGATTATCTGGCCGTTTCCTTTCCCCGTAGTGCTGAAGATATTCATCTGGCCCGTCGATTACTTCGTGAAGCCGGGGGCTATGGTGGCATTATTGCCAAAATTGAACGTTCTGAAGCCCTGGATGATATTGATGCCATTATTGAAGCATCAGAAGGTATTATGGTCGCCCGTGGTGATTTAGGTGTGGAAATGGGGGATGCTGCTTTACCGCCAATTCAAAAACAGTTAATTGCCAAAGCCAGACGTATGAACCGGCTGACCATTACAGCGACCCAAATGATGGAGTCAATGATAGAAAGTCCGATTCCAACCCGTGCAGAAGTATTTGATGTCGCTAATGCCGTTTTGGATGGTACTGATGCGGTTATGCTTTCTGGTGAGACGGCGGTTGGTCATCATCCGGTAAAAGTCATTGAAGCTATGGACCGTATTTGTCTGCAGGCTGAACAACAGCGGGAAATTCGCGTGTCACGTCATCGGATTGATTCAAAATTTGAACGTATAGATGAAGCCATTGCGATGGCGGCTATGTACACCGCCAATCATCTTAATGTTAAAGCAATTGCCGCGTTAACAGAATCGGGATCTTCAACCTTATGGATGTCACGAGTCAGTTCGGGTATTCCGATTTTTGCTTTAACGCCCCATGTCGCGACACGACGCAGAGTGACTTTATATCGCGGGGTCTATCCCGTAAGTTTTGTCGTGGAACATACCGATCACGCGGCTTTGAATAAAGAAGCCGTTGAAGAATTACAGCGTCGCGGCGTGGTTCATGATGGTGATATAGTGATCATTACCAAAGGGGATCTTGAAGTACAGGGCAGCACCAATGCCATAAAAATTGTACGCGTGGGGGAATTGGTCGAACCCAAGGAAACAGCAGTGAATAAACCGGTTCAGTCGGAGAGCAGCAAATGGCATTAGTTTCAATGCGACAATTACTGGATTATGCAGCAGAGCACCAATTCGCCATACCTGCTTTCAATGTGAATAATATGGAACAGGTGCATGCGATTATGCAGGCCGCTGATGCGGTTGATAGTCCGGTTATCATGCAAGGCAGTGCCGGTGCACGGGAGTATGCGGGTGAACCGTTTCTCAGACATCTTATTCTGGCAGCAATAGAAGCCTATCCTCACATTCCTCTGGCAATGCATCAGGATCACGGTGCCAACCCGGCGATATGTGCTCGTTCCATTCAATCCGGTTTCAGCTCAGTGATGATGGATGGTTCATTGCTTGAAGATATGAAAACCCCGTCTGATTTTGACTATAACGTAAACGTCACCCGAAAAGTCAGTGAAATGGCTCATGCCTGTGGCGTTTCAGTAGAGGGTGAGCTGGGATGTCTGGGGTCATTGGAAACTGGCATGATGGGTGAAGAAGATGGGCATGGTTCAGAAGACAAACTTGATCATAGTCATTTGCTGACGGATCCGGATGAAGCCGTTGAGTTTGTCAGGCAGACTCAGGTAGATGCGTTGGCTGTTGCCATTGGTACCAGTCATGGCGCTTATAAATTTACCCAGCCCCCGACTGGCGAAGTTCTGGCAATCTCTCATTTGAAGACCTTGCAACAACGTTTGCCAAACACCCATTTTGTGATGCATGGATCCAGTTCAGTGCCGCAGGATTGGTTAGAAATCATTAACACATACGGCGGAAATATTGGCCAAACCTATGGTGTGCCGGTTGAAGAGATTGTTGAAGGCATTAAATACGGTGTGCGTAAGGTCAATATTGATACTGATTTACGTATGGCCTCGACCGGCTCTATCCGGCAGTTTTTGACGGATGAAAAAAACGCAGCCGTATTTGACCCGCGCAAGTTTTATAAAGAGGCTACCAAAGCGATGCAGATAATTTGTCAGTCACGTTATGAAGCCTTTGGCAGTGCTGGTCATGCCAGCAGGATCAAACCTATTTCATTACATGACATGGTCGAACGGTATCGCAGTGGAGAATTAACACCCAAGTTAAATTAACGATGATTTGACCATGGGGTAGTTTCATAATCCTTCGAACACATTCGCTGCCTGTCTTGGTTATGAATCAGGTAAAATAACACACTTTGTATCTACAGGGCTTATGCCGTGTTGCAACTTACTGCTATCGCTGTTGGTGGTGCTGCTGGTGCTTTATTGCGTTTTGCAATGTCCAATGGTGTTTATAAAATATTAGGGCGTGACTTTCCTTATGGGACCTTGGCGGTTAATGTGCTTGGCTCATTGCTGATCGGAATACTGTTCATCCTGCTGATTGAAAAATTAGCCGTAGCAGCTGAATGGCGGGCCGGATTGATTGTTGGACTGCTTGGCGCCTTTACAACCTTTTCCACCTTTTCGCTGGAAACGTTTACATTATTGGAAGATGGTGCATTTGTTAAAGCAGGACTAAATGTATTGTTAAGCGTCGTGTTATGCCTGTTGGCAACATGGTTAGGCATCAGTCTGGGAAGACAGTTATGAATCTGACATTAGTGAGAGTTTACTTATCTGATGGACGACATGAAGTACGGCAAGTGCTTAAACAGCTGGAGCAGAATAAAGTGCGTTTTACCGTGTTTCGGGGGGTAGCCGGCTTAGGTTCCAACGGTCTGGTTCATAAAGCGTCGATACTAGATTTGTCGTCGGATTTGCCAATGGTTATCGAGTTTTTTGATAAACCAGAACAAATAAACGATATCATCACTAAAATAAAAACTATGGTGGAAGTTGATCATATTGTCAGCTGGCCAGTGCAAAGCGGAATTTAACATGTTAGACCTCAAATTATTACGTACCGAACCTCAGGAAGTGGCAAAGGGGTTGGCCCGTCGTGGCTTTCAGCTGGATGTGATCCTGCTTGCAACATTGGAAACTGAACGCCGTCAGGCACAGTTGGATGCTCAGTCATTGCAAACCGAACGTAATGCGCGTTCCAAAATGATTGGTAAGGCCAAAGCCTCGGGTGAAGACATTGCACCATTGCTGGCCGAGATCGACGATTTAGGTGATCAGCATAAAGCCGCTGAAGCCAGACTTGCCAAAGTATTGGATCAGTTGAACGATCTTGCGATGAGCATACCGAATATCCCACAGGATGATGTGCCCGAAGGTAAAGATGAAAATGACAATGTCGAGGTCTCTCGCTGGGGCGCTCCGCGGCAATTCGATTTTGAACCTAAGGATCATGTAGATTTGGGAGCAGGCTTACAGCAGATGGATTTTGAAACTGCTGCCAAGATCAGTGGTGCGCGCTTTGTGACCTTGACAGGTCAATTGGCGCGACTGCAACGGGCGTTAATTCAGTTTATGCTGGACACTCATATAACTGATCACGGTTATACCGAAACTTACGTACCCTATCTGGTCAATGCCGATTCTTTACGTGGAACCGGACAACTGCCCAAATTTGCTGAAGATCTATTTGCTGTTGATGATGGTCAGCTTTATCTAATCCCAACAGCCGAAGTACCGGTGACCAATATTGTGCGTGACAGTATTGTCGATGCTGCACAGTTGCCATTGAAATTTGTTGCACATACACCCTGTTTTCGCAGCGAAGCCGGTTCACATGGCCGTGATGTACGTGGTCTTATTCGTCAGCATCAATTTGAAAAAGTCGAGCTGGTGCAGATCGTTGCGCCAGAAGTCTCTGCCGAAGCCCACGAGCAATTGACCGGTCAAGCTGAAAAAATTCTGCAGATGTTGGATCTGCCTTATCGTAAAATGCTGCTTTGCACTGGCGATATGGGATTTGCTTCAAGCAAAACCTATGATTTGGAAGTCTGGTTACCGAGCCAGAATACTTATCGGGAAATTTCCTCCTGCAGTAATTTCGGCGACTATCAGGCGCGGCGAATGCAGGCGCGCTGGCGGAACCCTGAAACAGGAAAACCTGAATTGGTGCATACTTTAAATGGTTCAGGTCTGGCTGTGGGACGCACTTTACTGGCGATATTAGAAAATCATCAACAAGCAGATGGCAGTGTCGTCATTCCCGAGCCACTTCGTGCCTATATGGGCGGCGTGGATAAAATTCATGGGTGATGAGTTTAGTCTGATCCAGAAGATTATTATCTGGACATTGCCGGTTTTATTCGCCATCACTTTACATGAGGTCGCTCACGGTTGGGCGGCATTAAAGCTGGGTGATAAAACAGCCCAGATGATGGGGCGATTAACACTCAATCCGATTAAGCACATCGATCCATTAGGCACGATTCTGGTTCCTGCTTTATTACTGATGTTTACCGGCTTTATGTTTGGCTGGGCCAAACCGGTACCTGTTACTTTTCAAAATCTGCGAAATCCTAAAAAAGATATGGCTTGGGTCGCTCTGGCAGGGCCAGGTGCAAATTTAGTGATGGGTTTTTTCTGGGCGATGGTTGCCAAGATTGGTCTATTGCTGGCCGTGAATGATGTGCTTATTTCCGGGCCGATGATTTACATGGGGGTTGCCGGTGTATTAGTGAATGGTATGTTGATGTTATTGAATCTGCTGCCGTTACCCCCACTGGATGGTGGAAGGGTCTTGGTCAGTGTATTGCCACCTCACCTGGCCTGGCGGGTAGAAAAAGTTGAGCCTTACGGATTTTTTATCTTGCTGGCATTACTCTATTTTGGCATCGTTATGATGATTTTATGGCCTTTGATGCAGGCATATATGGGATTGCTGGCATTTATCTTTGATATGCCAATGCAAGTATTTTTTATTCTGTAAAACACTGAATTGAGCAAGCTCATCAGGAGATTATTTTGGACACGGTAGCGTATCAGTCACGTCGTATTGTTTCAGGCATGCGTCCGACAGGGCAGTTGCATTTGGGGCATTATCATGGCGTTCTGAAAAATTGGATTAAATTACAACACGAATTTGATTGTTTCTTTTTCGTTGCTGACTGGCATGCTTTGACCACGCACTATGAAGATAGCCGGGTGATTGAAGACAGTGTCTGGGAAATGGTGATTGATTGGCTGGCGGCGGGTATTGAACCTTCTTCAGCTTCATTGTTTCTGCAATCACGTGTACCTGAACATGCTGAGCTGCATTTATTATTATCAATGATCACGCCTTTATCCTGGCTGGAACGTGTACCGACTTATAAAGATCAGCAGGAAAAACTCAAAGAAAAAGATCTGTCGACTTACGGCTTTTTGGGTTATCCATTACTGCAAAGCGCTGATATTCTGATTTATCGCGCCGGTCAGGTGCCGGTCGGTGAAGATCAGGTGGTTCATGTTGAGTTGACACGTGAAATTGCCCGTCGCTTTAATCATATCTACGGACGTGAAGCAGATTTTGAAGATAAAGCCGAATCTGCCGTGAAAAAAATGGGTAAGAAAAATGCCAAGTTGTATAACAATTTGCGTAAAGCCTATCAAGAGCAGGGTGATACTGAAGCATTACAGACGGCTCGTGAATTATTAAAAAATCAACAAAGTCTGGCGCTGGGTGATATGGAGCGTTTATTTGGCTTTCTGGAAGGCGGCGGTAAAGTGATCTTGCCAGAACCGAAAGCATTGTTGACCCCGGCTTCTAAAATGCCAGGTCTGGATGGGCAGAAGATGTCCAAATCCTATGGTAATACCATCTCATTGCGAGAGTCGGATCAGTCCGTTGCCGAAAAAATCAAACGTATGCCAACGGATCCCAACCGGGTACGCCGTACCGACCCCGGTGAACCGGATAAATGTCCGGTTTGGCAATTACATGAAGTGTATTCTGATGAAGATCAGAAACAATGGGTTCAACAAGGTTGCCGCTCGGCTGGGATCGGCTGCCTGGATTGTAAAGGTCCACTTATTGATTCGGTAATCGCCGAACTTAAACCCATCCGCGAACGCGCGGATGATTTCAGCCGACATCCAGAAGATGTACGACGTATTATTGATGATGGCAGTGCTGCAGCAAGAGAAGTAGCTCAGGAAACATTGAGCGAAGTACGTGCAGCAATGGGTCTGGCTTATAAATAGCCGAAGGAAAAATATTATGGCTGAAAGAATACAAAAAGTACTGGCTCGTGCCGGATACGGCTCGCGCCGTTTGATTGAGAGTTGGATAAAAGACGGCAAGTTACAGGTCAATGGTGTGCCCGCCACTCTCGGCGATCAAATTTCTGAAAGGGATAGGGTAACGCTTGAAGGGCGACCTTTATCATCCAAGCGGATCTGGCAGCAATCAATGCCGCAGGTATTGCTGTATCACAAACCGGTGGGTGAAGTCTGTACTCGCAGTGATCCGGAAGGTCGTAGAACTATTTACCAGTCCTTGCCTGTACCTGAAGAAGGTCGTTGGGTCAGTGTCGGTCGTCTTGATTTGAATACAAGTGGCTTGATTATCCTGACTACCGATGGTGAACTGGCTAATCAGTTAATGCATCCATCCAATGAGATGGATCGTGAATATGCCGTTCGTGTATTAGGCGATGTTACCTCGGAAATGATGCAGACGTTACGTGATGGTGTTGAACTGGAAGATGGCAAAGCGCATTTTTCTGATATTCAGCCCGGCGGTGGCGAAGGGGCTAACAGCTGGTTTCATGTGGTGATTCAGGAAGGCCGTAATCGTGAAGTCAGACGGCTATGGGAAAGTCAGGGTGTTCAGGTAAGTCGTTTGGTTCGTTTACGTTATGGACCAGTGATTATGCCGAATAAACTTAAACCTGGTCGTTGGATGATGCTGGAAGGGAAAGAGCTGGAATATCTGTATGAAGAAGCGGGATTAAAATCCAAACCCGGCAAGAAGGGAGCACCAGCAGAAAAAATTGCGGATAAAAAAGAAGTTCCTGTCGATAAAGCGCCTAAATCATCAAAGTGGCCTGATAAATCCGCAAAAGCGGCAACAAAGACCGCCCCCAGATCTGGTAAACGTGAAGCCCCAAAAACCAGAAAAGGGCCACGTATTCGTGGACGCAGTGAACATTAAAGGCTCACACTGGCCGTAACTACCTGATTACGCCCGGCAAATTTTGCCTGATACAACGCTTCATCAGCTTTAAGAAATAAGCTGTCAGCTGATTCTCCTACACATAATTCAGCCAGACCAATACTGATAGTGATGGGAAATTGTTGTTCACTATCACTTTGATTTAAATCATTGATGGCGTGACGAAGTCGTTCTGCTGCCAGCAGAGCGGCTTCATGATGGCAATGACTGAGTACGATGGCAAATTCTTCACCACCAATACGAAACAATGCATCACTGCGTCTTAAGCTGGACAGTAATGTGTCAGCAACGCGGCATAAAGTCTCGTCACCGACCTGATGACCAAAGTTGTCATTTATCTGTTTAAAGTGATCGATATCTAAAACCAATAACGACAATGGCAGTTTTAACCTATGAGCCAGGTCAATTTCACGTTCAATGGTATTTTTATATGCTTGTCTGTTGGGAAGCTGGGTTAACGTATCAGTCAGAGCAGCATCTAAAGCGCGGGTATAAAGCAGACTGTTTCTGAGTGGGTAAACCAGTTTGCACAATAAATCCTCAACCAGGTTAATTTCTGTACTGGAAAAACGATAAGCACGGCTTATAGTCAGTTGACCAAGATACTCATGGTCAATTTCCAGTTGATAATTGCATTTATGATGGCGTTTTGCGCCCAATCTGAACTCAAATTTATTATCAGGATGCGTAAACTGCAGGCCACTGTGAGCGAGCAAAGGTTTGATCTGTTCATCAAACAGTCTGAGTAACTGTCTGGTATCCAGGGATGTCTGTAAAATTAAAGGTAATTTAGCTAACGCATCATCGCGTTCAGCGGAAACCGGGCCTGCTTGTATAACCGAAACCGTATTCTGTTCCAGTCGACGCAAATTTGTGGTGTCTGATGGCAGTGAATGAATCATGTGCACGCTCGTAAATAAGATAATTTACAATAACCATGCTAAATATGTGCCATGGTTTAAATTACTAATATTTACAAGGTGTTATGTAGTTAAGCCAAAACTTTGACGGGTAATTCCATCTGCGCATTCAAACATTGACCATGTAAATGGCCGCTTTGTGCGCTGGCAAGATAGAGATAGGCCGGAATGACGGCGGTGGGTTCCGGCAAGTGCTGTGGATCAGCTGCTGGGTAAACCCGGGCATGCAGTTTGGTTTTTACCTGACCGGGGTCAATACAATTCACCCGGACTTTAGCGGCAGCTTCAGTTTCCAGTGATAATTGGTGGCAGAAACACTCTAAGGCGGCTTTACTCAAGCCATAGGCGCCACGATAGGCCTTATCATGTTGGCTGTCAGTGGTGAAAATAATAAAGCTTTGCTCAGCCGTTTCCTGCAACAATGGAAGACATGAATGAGTCAGTAAGAAAGCTGCCGTCAGGTTAACCTGCAGGGTTTCCGTCCATTGTTTAATATCCTGATTGGCTATGGGGGCTAACTGTCCAACATCCGCTGCACAATGAACTAAACCATCAAGGCGGCCAAAGGTTTCTTTGATGGTGTGAGCGAGTTGTTGGTAATTCTCTGCATTTGCCCCTTTAAAATCGATGGGAAATATAGCGGGTTCAATGCCACTTTCCTGCAGAATAAGATCGTAAAGCTTTTCCAACTGGGAAATATGTTTGTCGAGCAGAATGATCGTTGCGCCATGCCGAGCGTAAGCCAGTGCGACTTCGCTACCGATGCCACCTAGGGCACCGGTAACAAGCACAACCTGCCCGCTGAGTATGGACTGCTCAGCTTGGGATAACATGGCGAATTTTATTCAGATTTAGGAACGATACGGCCGTAAGTGACTTTGCCATCTAATAATTGGGCAATAATCAATGCGTCATCATTATGCCATTCCAGAGTTTCCATATTCATTTGATCAAGCGTTCTTTCTTGAGCAATATCAGGCTCGCCGTAAGTCGAGATAAGCTCATTTCTGGTCATACCGGCCTGGATGCCGTTTTCATTTTCTTCGGTTACTGCTTCAGCAGCTTCCGGTGCAGATTCTACTGTTGCAGGAGCTGATGTCTCTGTTTCACTGCTATCGGTGACAGCGTTGTCGCTTTCATTGCTACAGGCGATCAGGGCCAGACTCAAAAAAAGACCGGTAAAAATTAAACGCATACGATTTAACATGGCATCCCCTCTTTAGGTTTAAATGAACTAATGGGCGAGTATAACAAGCAATTACGACTATATCGACAGGTTGTTAGGGTAAATTTCCCACTAAAATATTTTCTGCCGCTCGATAACCATTCATTACAGCACTTTCCAATGTAGCAGGATAAGCGTTTTCTGCATAATCTCCAGCTATCCAGAGCCCATTTATTATGGTTTTACAGCTAGGTCTCTGGCTGTTATCAACCACCCCGCAACTGAAAGTGGCTCGTTTTTCCCGGATTACATGTGTTGCCAGATAATGATGGGGAAGTTCAGGCAAAATTCCTGTTAAATCAGTGATAACCTGTTCAATGAGCTGTAGTTTTGTTAGCAATTCATGCTCTCCTGGCCCACTGATAACGACTGCAATCAGGCCGGGGGATTGATCTGAGCGGTCAAAGATCCATTGAGATAAGCTATTACTCAAACCGATGATAGGGGCTTTTAATCTAAATTGCGCCGAATACTGCAGATACACCGTGGTTATCGGATATTCAGTAACTTTCGGTAAGTTAAGCTGCTTACCTAAAAGTTTATGCAGAATACGGGGTGACACCGCGACAATGATATTTTCTGTGTTAATAAATTCATCTTTACTGGTGATTACACCAGTGACTTTTCCAGCATCAATTACGATTTTCTCAATACGGGACTGCAATCGCACTTCACCGCCCTGGTTGAGAATAAATTTGTTGCATGGTTCTGGAAGTAGCTTGCCGAGGGGTTTGTTAGGGATTAGCAAATCGGCAGATTGCCTGTCTGCAGCAAGGCTATCCTTCAAAGTGGCAGCAAAAACACTGGCTGACGCCTGACTTATTGGAGTGTTCATAATCGCCAGACACAACGGGACCCATAATTGCGAGATGATGCGTGACGATTGGTTTGTCTGTCTGCACCATTGTTCTACTGTAAGGTGTGGTGAAACGGATGATGAATTTATCTGTCTGGCAATTCGCAAAAAGCTCATTAAGCCTTGCCAACCGAGACTGCTATATAACTTTGGCAATATTGCAATTGGCCAAGGTAATAACCTCGTGGTGGATAAATGGAGTGGAGAAAAGTAAGGATCAAGGATTTGCAGATCTAATGACTTGCGCTGAAACACGCTGTTTTCTTCTATGCCAACCCGATGAAGCAGATCCAGCATATGTCGGTATGCACCAATCATCAAATGTTGGCCATTATCAATGTCAATATCTTGCCATCTGACCGTTCGTGCCCGTCCGCCAAGTTGTTTTGCTGCTTCAAAAACTATGGGGTTTTGGCCTTTTTCAGCTAAGCGAACTGCCGCAGCAAGGCCGCTCCAGCCACCTCCAATAATAACGGTTTGCATATTAGCGATGGCTTTTGATGCGCTTTTTTTCACGACGCAGGGTTCGCCAGGCCAGCCACAATTTACGGATTGGAGTAAGCGATATTCGCTGCTTCATTACCGGGAAATTATCGTGGGCAATTTCGTGCAAAGTAGTCCGGTAAATTTCAGCCATAATCAGTGCAGTACATTGATTATGTCGATCCTGTTCAGGCAACAGTTGCATGGCTTCCTGATAAAACTGCTCAGCTCGCTGTGTCTGGAATTTAAGTAGCTCCGTCAACGCTTCGGTTTGTTTTAAAGCCAGAACACTTTGTTCAGTGACACCAAACTGTTGCATCTCATCCAATGGCAGATAAATCCGTCCCCGCTCTGCATCTTCACGAACATCGCGAATTATGTTGGTCAGTTGAAAGGCGAGGCCGAGTTTCTCAGCAAACTTTAAGGTTTTTCGGTCAGAAAAACCGAAGATTTGTGCGGAAAGTAAGCCCACCACACTGGCAACGCGATGACAGTACAAGGCCAGATTTTTATATGCTGGATATCGATGCTGGGTTAAATCCATTTCCATACCATCAATAATTTCGTGAAAATATTCTTCATGCAGATCAAAGTCGTGCAAAGTTTCTGCTAATGCTTTGCCAACCGGATGCGTCGCTTGCCCAGCAAATGTCCGGGAGATTTCCTGACGCCACCAAGCCAGTGTCTGTGCAGCCACAAGTGGATCACTTATTTCATCAACGGCATCATCAACCTCACGGCAAAAAGCATATAAGGCCATGATAGCCTCACGTTTTTTGACAGGTAAAAAAAGGAAACTGTAGTAGAAACTTGAACCGCTTTTCGCCGCTTTATCCCGGCAATATTGCTGCGGTGTCATTTTAATAAACGCTCGACAATTTTGCCGTTGACCAGATGGGTGTCGATGATTTCATCAATATCGGCTTTGTCATGGTATTGATACCAGACACCTTCAGGATAAATAACCATAATTGGTCCCAATTTACAGCGGTTAAGACAACCGGAATTATTGACCCGGACTTTTTTTAATTTGAGGTCTTTCACCCGCTGTTTGGCATAGTCACGTAGTGACTGCGCGCCGTGTTCCTCACAGTAATCAGAGCTATCATCACGCTGATGTGTGCAAATGAACATATGATATTTGTATATTTCAGCCATAGTGTCGATTCAGCTTAACGAAGCCGGAATAAATATGTAAAAGCGGAAGTCGTGTCGTCATTTATCCCCATTAAAAATGTCGTGAAACAGCGAAATCAGCCAGCCCAATCAAGGCGGATTTGTACTCTGAGTCGGGAATAATGATGAGCTTGTCTTTTGCCTGCTCCGCCTCATTGAGAGCGGCTGAAGCGGTATAATCAATAGCGCCAGTGATGTGGATAATTTCAATAATGTCCTCAATTTTATCGCGTTGGCCTTGTTCGATTGCTTCTCGAATAATGGCTGACTGTTCGACGGTACCATTTTGCATGGCATAGATCAGCGGTAAAGTCGGTTTGCCTTCAGCCAGATCATCACCAATATTTTTACCGATAGTTTCACTGGATGCACTGTAATCGAGTAAATCATCTACCAGCTGAAAAGCGCTGCCAAGGTGCATGGCGTAATTAGCCAAAGCCATTTCAATCTCGTCGGAGGCATTACTGATGAGAGCGCCCAGCTGACCGGCTGCTTCAAATAATTTGGCTGTTTTATGATGAATGACTTGCAGATAGCGTTCTTCAGTCGTATCGGCATCATGTACATTCAACAGTTGCAATACTTCACCTTCCGCAATGACGTTTGTGGTGTGGGAAAGGATTTGCATCAAACGCATCGAATCAAGTTCCACCATCATTTCAAACGCACGGGTATAGAGAAAGTCACCGACCAATACACTGGCTTCATTTCCCCAGACACTGTTCGCTGTTTCCTGACCACGCCGCATAGTGGAATTATCAACTACATCATCATGCAGCAAGGTTGCAGTGTGAATAAATTCGATAATAGTCGCAAGATTGATATGCGCAGAAGCCTGATGATTACAGGCTCGGGCGCTGAGCAGTGCAATAGCGGGACGCAAGCGTTTTCCACCACTATTAATAATGTAATGTCCAAGCTGGTTTATTAATACAACCTCAGATTGCAGCCGATGTTGTATCATTGCGTCAACTGCATCCATATCCTGCTGGATAAGTGCGTAAATGGATTGTATATCCACGGGGCGTTTGTCTGCCTGTCTAGATTAATTGAACGCGTACTTTCTCATGGGTCACGGTGATTCGCAAATAATTCAATTTGCATTTGATCTGTATGTAGAAAGCAGTTAAAATTCTCGGTCTTTTGTTGGGTTACCCACAATAACATTTATTTTTTTGGAGAAAGCGATGTACGCTATTGTCGCGACTGGTGGTAAGCAGTACCGAGTTAAAGAGGGCGAAAAGCTCCGTATTGAAAAACTATCCGCAGAAGCCGGAGATACGGTTGAGCTGGATAAAGTTCTGTTGGTAGGTGAAGGCGATGACATTAAAGTTGGCGCTCCTTACCTGGAAGGCGCCAAAGTCACTGCAACTGTGTCAGCCAATGGCCGTGGTGATAAAGTCAAAATCATCAAATTTCGTCGTCGTAAGCACCATCGGAAACAGATGGGGCATCGCCAATCTTATACAGAAATCGAAATCACTGGCATCAGCGCCTAAGATTGACAAATTTAAAGAGGATTTAACATGGCTCATAAGAAAGCTGGCGGTAGTACCCGCAACGGTCGCGATTCCGAGTCGAAACGCCTTGGTGTTAAACGCTTCGGTGGAGAAGCAGTATTAGGCGGTAACATTCTGGTTCGTCAACGCGGCACCCGTTACCATGCAGGTCGTAATGTTGGTATCGGTAGAGACCACACCTTATTCGCGACAGCCAATGGTAAAGTGGTATTCGAAACCAAAGGTGCGAACAATCGCATGTTTGTCAGCGTTATCGCTGAATAAAGATTTTGTTAGCCCGTTGGGGCAAACAGCTGAAAGCCCCGCTGATGCGGGGTTTTTTGTTTGTGGCAATTATTAAAAAAATTATCTGGTCGGCAGTATGAAATTTGTTGATGAAGCGAAAATAAAAATCAGCGCGGGTGCCGGCGGTAATGGTTGCCTGAGCTTTCGTCGTGAAAAATATATCCCTTTCGGTGGTCCGGATGGTGGTGATGGAGGCGATGGAGGTGATGTGTATCTGCTGGCAGATACACAAGTTAATACGCTGATCGATTTTCGCTATAAACGTAACTTTAAAGCCCAACGTGGCGAACATGGCCGCGGCAAACTTTGCAGTGGTGCCCGTGGTGAAGATTTGATTATTAAAGTGCCTGTCGGGACGGAAGCCTGGGATGAAGATACCAATGAACTGATTGGCGATTTGGCCAAGCATGGTGACAAACTGATGGTCGCCAAAGGTGGCTGGCATGGTTTGGGTAATGCACGTTACAAATCCAGTATTAATCGTGCGCCACGTCAAACCTCAGACGGAACGCCAGGCGAAGAGCGTACATTGCGCCTTGAAATGAAATTACTGGCCGATGTTGGATTATTGGGACTACCCAATGCCGGAAAATCGACCTTTATCAGTCAGGTTTCTGCTGCCCAGCCCAAAGTGGCCGATTATCCTTTTACCACTTTGCATCCAAACCTTGGTGTGGTGACTCTCAGAGATGTACGCAGCTTTGTTATTGCCGATATTCCCGGGCTGGTGGAAGGCGCGGCGGAAGGTGCCGGTTTAGGTATCCAGTTCCTTAAGCATTTAACACGCACTCGATTGCTGTTGCATCTGGTTGATATGGCACCCGTTGATGTGAAACAGGATCCGGTGGAAAGCGTTAACATTATTAATCGCGAATTACTTCACTACAGTGAAGCGCTGGGTAAACAGCCGCAATGGCTGATTCTCAATAAGATGGATTTGGTGCCGGATGATATCCGTGATGAGCTCACTCAGGAAGTGTTAACGCGTCTGGATTGGCAAGGACCGGTCTACAAAATCAGTGGACAGACGGGTGAAGGTTGCGCGAAGTTGTGTGAAGATATCATGCAATACTTGGATGATTTACGTCAGAGTGAACAGCCTCCCGCTAAACCCATCGAGGACTAACTGTGGAAAATCCGCATCAGCAACTTTTATCAACCAAACGTTGGGTGATTAAAATTGGTAGTGCTTTACTAACCAAGCCGGGAGAAGGCTTGGATGTGGATCGCATTCGCTGGTTAAGTGGCGAAATAGCCGAGTTGAGAAATCAGGGTAAAGAGATCGTTCTGGTCACCTCCGGCTCAGTTGCTGCGGGTATGCAAAGACTGGGCTGGCGGCGTCGTCCCCATGCCTTACATCAGTTACAAGCCGCAGCCAGTGTGGGTCAGATGGGGCTTATCCATGCTTACGCTACAGCTTGTGAGCAACATGGCATTCATACTGCACAAATTCTACTGACTCATTCTGATTTAGCTGATCGTGGCCGCCATTTGAATGCACGCAGTGCATTACACACTTTGCTGGATATGGGTATTCTGCCGGTTGTGAATGAAAACGACACCATTGCTACCGATGAAATCCGTTTTGGGGACAATGATACGCTGGCGGCAATGACCGCCAATCTGGTTGAAGCCGATGTATTGGTTATCCTGACTGATCAGGATGGCTTATTTGATAGTGATCCACGGTTAAATCCAAATGCCAGAATGCTGGCGGCTTCTGCCGCGAGTAATTCAAATCTGGACGCTATGGCCGGTGACAGTAAAGGTGAGTTAGGCCGTGGCGGTATGGCAACCAAATTAGCGGCGGCCAGACGTGCCGCGAGATCCGGTGCCACGACAGTGATTCTATCTGGAAAACATCCGTTGAATTTACGTCACCTGGCAGCTGGCCAGGGCGTGGGTACGTTGTTGTGGCCCGATATGAAACCGATTAAAGCTCGCCAGCAATGGCTTGCCGGACATTTAATTCCCAAAGGACGATTAATGCTGGATGATGGCGCAGTAGCTGTGATCAAACAGCATGGCCGCAGTATTTTACCGGTTGGGGTACGTCAGGTTGATGGGCAGTTTACTCGTGGTGAATTAGTGTTATGTACAGACTTGCACGGGCGGGAAGTTGCAAGGGGCCTGGTGAACTACAATGCTGATGAGGCCGTAAGAATTATGGGGCAGCCCAGTCAGGCGATTCAAAGTTTATTGGGATATGTTGATGAGCCGGAGTTAATCCATCGGGATAATCTGGTCGTTACGGGATAAAGGACAGACATAAAAAAACCGGCGTTAGCCGGTTTTTTTTAGCTGATTCTATAGAACAGTCAATTACATCGCACGGACAGCGTTGTTTAAACGGCTTTTGCCACGAGCAGCAGTATTTTTATGAATCAGGCCTTTACGTGCCATACGATCCAGAACGGGTACGGCAGCTTGAAATGCAGCCACGGCTTGTTCTTTATCACCAGCGATAATCGCTTTTCTGAGTGCTTTAACTTTAGTACGCATCGCAGAACGCTGACTAGCGTTTAATTGACGGTGTGTTTCCGCCTGACGGGCGCGTTTTTTTGCTTGTGCTGAGTTTGCCAAAGTGTTTCTCCTAAGAATCAGCTATTTGTATATGAACCGGGCATTATCCTGATTTTGCTTCCATTTGTAAATGGTATGATGCTGTCTTTTTTCAAGTACGAGTGAATGATGCGAATTATAACAGCGAATTTGAATGGGATCCGAGCCGCTGCGCGTAAGGGATTTTTTGACTGGTTAAAAAAACAGGATGCCGATGTGGTGTGCATTCAGGAGACTAAAGCGCAAGTTCATCAGCTGGAAGACAAGATTTTCACTCCTGAAGGCTATCACTGTTATTACCACGATGCAGTCAAAAAGGGCTACAGCGGTGTCGCGATATACAGTCGACAAAAACCGGACGAAGTTATTACAGGCATGGGCAATGCCGAGTTTGATATCGAAGGTCGTTATATTGAAGCCAGATTTGGCAATCTGAGCGTGATCTCCCTCTATCTGCCATCAGGCACATCAGGTGATGAACGGCAGCAGGTTAAATATCGCTGCATGGAGTTTTTCGAAAATAAAATGCAGGAAATGAAAGAATCCGGTCGAGATTACATTATTTGCGGTGACTGGAATATCGCTCATAAGAATGAAGATATCCGGAATTGGAAAGGCAATCAGAAAAACTCCGGCTTTTTACCTGAAGAACGTGCCTGGCTGGATAAGTTGTTTTATGAGATGAATTTTGTCGATGCGTTCCGTGAACTGCCGCAGGCTGAACATGAATACACCTGGTGGTCCAACCGTGGTCAGGCCTGGGCCAATAACACAGGATGGCGTATCGATTATCATGTTCTGAGCCCGAGTCTGAAAGGTAAAGTCAAAGCAACCGATATTTATCGCGATGAACGCTTCTCTGATCATGCACCGCTGACTATTGATTACGATTACGAACTACCAAAATAATGAACTTTCCTGTTTTGTTTCTCTCTGATTAGGGTCTATCTGAGAGAAACAAACCATGTTTTCATTATTCAAGTCGGACCCAGTCAAAAAACTGAAAAAGCAGCTTGCTCAAAAACGTGAGCAGGCCATGCTGGCGCAACGTAATGGTGACATACGCAAGTTTGCCAGGCTCACCGAAGAGTCTCAGCTTCTGGTTGAAGAGATTCAACGGCTTGAGTCGAAACCTGAATAATTCAGTTACCTCAAAAAATGGCTTGGCTTCAAACCCCGACCTGATCTAAGCACTGACTATTCGTGATTACTGCGAAGTTGTCAGCTTTAGTCTGCGGCATGAATGATGGGCTTAAACATTCGGCGATACTGGCTTGGCGTTAAGCCGGTTTTGCGTTTGAACAAGCGACGGAAAAACGACGCATCTTCATAGCCGATCTCAAAACTGATGTCATCCACCGGCAGTTGAGTCTGTTCAAGCTGGCGCTTGGCGGCTTCGATGCGAATATTCTGCAGGTAATCAATCAGAGTCAAGCCTGTCGCGGATTTGAATCTGCGTTTGAGCGTGCGTTCCGGAATATTGGCTTGCTGCAGCGTCAGCTGAAGAGCATGGCCGTTTTTGTAGTGGCGTTTGAGTGCATTTTCGCATTCGGCAACAAGATGATCGCTATGGGGATTATTCCGTAACAAGGTGTGATAGGGCAGCTGACCCTCATCATGCCACTTAAGCAGATAAACCTGAGCAATTCTGACCGCTTCCGCGGGACTGAAGTGCTTGGAAATAATATAAATAGCCAGGTCGTGCCACTACGTGGTGCCACCGGCTGTCACTATTTTCCCTGCGGTATCTGCAAAGGCTAAATTGGGCTCTGGTTTGAAGCGGACTTTCGGATAATGTTTGCGGAACAAGTCCTGATATCCCCAATGGGAAGTAGCATCACAGGCATCCAGCAGCCCTGTCTCGGCGAGCATAATGGCGCCTGAGCAGGCCGAGTAGATATAGGCGCCTTTTGCATGCTGCGTTTTTATCCAGGCGATCAACTCCGGATAGCGACCGGTCAACGGTTCATCAGGACCGAGCCATAGCTCCGGCAGTATAACGATATCAGGTGAATCGGCCAGATGATGAAAGTCGCTGTCAGGCTGAATGGGGATGTTATTGCCGCAGAAAAACATCTCACGACGGTTTGACACGATATGCACATTAAAAGGAGTTTGCTGCTGTTCTTTACGTGACAGTGTCTGCCAGATATTGCCCGTCGCCATCAGCACATCTTTCATGCCATATAAAGCCGACCCCGCTGTTTCCGGAATCGCCACAATACAGACATCAAGCGAGGTTGCAGTCATTTTTGGCATAAATGAACCGTTTTTTGGTTTTTTGCATCTTCATAGCGCATTTATACGACGCTTAATCTTTTTCATAACTTCATTAAACGTTAATGAAGCAGATGAATGAGGAAAATACCATGAATATGATGAATCAGGCTTATGTAAATGAGCAACAAATTACGCCATTCGCACACCGTTATCAAAGATGTGTAATGGCATCAAAACGGGTTTCCTGGCGGATTGAAGAAGATGTGATTCGAGGCCGGGAATTTGACGCCACACAAAAGTTTTTGCCCGACCAGTTATCACGGGTAAATCAATGGGGATTCCTGACTGCAGAGGACAAACGCTTTGTCAGCCAGATCCAGGGACGTACTTATGCCAATATTTTTGGTCTGGTGGAGCGATTTATCAACGCCAAAGTATTGGAGCTGGGCCAGCATCATGTGTTGGGTGATCAAGTGGCACTGGAGGCACTGATCAGGTTCAGCGATGAGGAGCTTAAACATCAGGCGCTATTTCGCCGGATAGAAGTGATGACCGGTAAAGTGATGCCTGAAGGCTATTATTTTACGATTGATCCGAATGATGTGGCGCGTGCTGTGTTAACCAAGTCCACCTGGGCGGTGCTTGGCTTAACCTGCCATATTGAATTGTTCACGCAGCAGCATTACCGGCAGAGTATCGCTGAATGTGAGGGCTTATCACCGTTATATAAAGACGTATTTCTGTTTCATTGGAAAGAAGAATCCCAGCATGCGATTCTGGATGAAATTGAATGGCGGGAAGAGGATAGAAAACTCTCCCATGTGCAGCGTGAACAGGCTGTTGAGGATTTGATGGAATTAGTTGCTGCCGTAGATGGCATATTGCAACAACAGGCCAAGGCAGATGCCAGCTATTTTATTGCTGTGTCGAGAGCCGCATTCACTGCACAGCAGCAAGCGGCGATAGCTGAACAATTTCTTAGCGCATATCGCTGGCAATATATTGTCTCTGGAATACAGCACACCCGGTTTACCAAAGTGCTGAGTGAGTTGACCACGCAAGCTCAGATGACAAAGATAAACAATGCGCTGGCTCCGCTGATCCATTCAGCTGGTTAATTGGTGTGAATGAATTGCTACGTAACAGGTTCCGGCCGCAGGTCGGAACCTGTTACGTAAAGTACCTCAAAAAAGTACAGTACTAATGAACTGAGGCCATCACGCAGCGAATCACCCCGTAATCGTATGCTTCATCCAGCGCATGAAACACGGCTTTCAGGCTGTCGGCCTTTTCTCCCAGCGACTCAATGGTGGAAATAATCGCATTGAAGTCACCATCTTCCAGTTCCAGTACATTCTTAACATCCAGCAGACCGGCTTCAATACCATCGGAGAGATGACTGTAGACCGTGCTGATTTTTAGCTCACGGTGTTTCGCGATCTGATCAGGGCTCAACCCTTGTTCATGCAGTATCAACGTCTGATTTACCGTGTCACGTAAGCCGTTATTTAATAATTCGGATAATGGAAACTGCTGAATGACGGATAAAAATCGCTGACCGTAACTTTCCAGTTTTTGTGCGCCGACACCGGAAATACGGGCCATGGCTTGCATATCGTTAGGTCTGGTCTGACACATTTCCTGTAAGGTTGAATCATGAAATATCACAAAAGGCGGCACGCCATTTTGTTGGGCGATCTCGGTTCGTAACTGACGTAAAGCCTCCCATAATTCCTGATCCTGAGGACGCACGGTAGATTGTTTTTTCTCTTTTTTGCTGAGCGTTTGTTTGGCTTGCTGTTTGCGCAGCAGCAATTTTTGTTCACCGCGCAAAATCGCCCGACATTTTTCTGTAAGACGCAAAGCCCCGTAGCGATTGATATCAATATCAAGATAGCCAGTGGCGATAAGCTGGCGGAAGATACCGCGCCACTGGGTGGCGGTCAGATCTGAGCCAATACCGAAGGTACTGAGCTGATCATGCTGGTTAGTCTTGATACGTTCATCGTCACTGCCCACCAACACATCAATTAAATAATTCACCCCAAAGCGTTGGTCGGTGCGATAGACACAGGACAAGGCTTTTTGAGCAACTTCGGTGGCATCAAAATGCTCTGGCGGGTTCTGACAGTTATCGCATTGTCCACAGGTTTCCGGTGACGTTTCATCAAAATAGGCGAGCAGGGCATGTCGACGGCAGCTGATGGATTCGCATAAGCCCAACATGGCATCCAGCTTATGATGTTCAACCCTTTTGATGATCTCCGGTGCATCTGAGTTCTGCATAAACTGCCGCAGGGTAATAACATCTTGCAGGCCATACGCCATCCAGGCATTAGCCGGTAAACCATCACGACCGGCGCGGCCGGTTTCCTGATAATAGGCTTCAATATTTTTTGGCAGATTTAAATGCGCGACAAAGCGTACATCGGGTTTATCAATGCCCATACCAAAGGCGATGGTGGCGACGATAATCACCCCTTCTTCGCGTAAAAACCGTTGCTGATGCTTAGCACGGATTTCTGATGATAAACCGGCGTGATAGGGCAAAGCGACGCGACCCTGATCGGTCAGCCACTCAGCAATTGCCTCGACCTTTTTACGAGACAGGCAATAAACAATCCCGGCATCGTTGGCATGCTGGGTTTCAATAAACTGCCAAAGCTGTTGTTTAGCCTGATTGGCTTCGGCAATGGCATAAAAAATATTGCTCCGGTCAAAACTGTTCAGATAGACATTGGCGTCATGCAGATTGAGCTGTTCGATGATTTCAACGCGAGTACGTTTATCCGCCGTGGCGGTCAGCGCAATACGCGGGATATCCGGAAAGCGTTCATGCAACATGCGCAGTTGCTGATATTCCGGGCGAAAATCATGGCCCCATTGCGACACACAATGCGCTTCATCAATGGCAAACAGTGACACCTGTATGCGTGACAACATCGTCAGCGTGCGTTGATTTAACAAACGCTCAGGTGCCATATACAATAAATCGATTTCACCGGCCTCAAGCGCAGACTCAACAGCATTGGCTTCAGCAGCCGATAAGCTGGAATTCAGAAAGGCCGCATTCACGCCCAGCTCTTTTAATGCCACCACCTGATCCTGCATCAAGGCTATCAGCGGTGACACCACCACGCCCGTACCCGGCCGAATCAAAGCCGGAATCTGATAACACAATGACTTGCCGCCACCGGTTGGCATCAAAACCAACGCATCACCACCAGCAATTACCTGATCTACAATAGTTTGCTGGTTATGGCGAAAATCGCTGAAACCAAAGACGCTTTGTAAAACAGTGAGTGCGGTTTGCCCGACGTGTTGCATAAGAAAATCAGTAAGCCATTAAAATACCCATTATGGCAAATTGCCCTCGGTCTAAACATGGCATGTGGTCGATAAATTCGGTTTATCGCTAAAAGACAGGCAAAATAGGGTAGTTCAAACGTCTCAAATCAGTCTGGTTTTGGGAATAAATCAAAAATTTAGGAAAGAAAATGAAAGAAATTACAGTTGATAACAACCCTAGTGCAGCACGTTTAAAAGAATTGGGTGTTGCTCACTGGCCAACATGGGAAAAAGAAGTCTCCACCTTTCCATGGTCATTTGTGACCACAGAAATCGCGTTTATCGTTGAAGGCGAATGTGTCATGACGCCTAATGATGGTGGCTCCGCGACGACATTTAAAGCGGGAGATTTAGTCGTCTTTCCGAATGGGTATAAAGGTACTTGGGAAGTTAAAAAAGCGTTGAAGAAGCAATTCAAACATAAAGATGGCAATTTTGTGAAATGTGCTCTTAGCCGTTTTAAAATTTTGAAAAATAAATTTAAATCAAACGCTTAAAATATAATTTGTTGCCTGTTAATTTGGGTTAAATGCAATGAAGTTCAACAGATAGCTGTCATTCCCGCGCATGTGGGAATCTAATGACATTTGTAGGTTGGGTTGAGGTACGAAACCCAACAATCGGCATGGGTCCATTTAAACCGATTTGATATTTAATAAATTTATTTCGACTTAATGTCGAGTCAGGGGAGTAATAAGCCACATCCCTGTGGCTCACCTGCAAGCAGGTTGCTTCGCAGTTCAAATTCGTTCCCGACGAATTTGTGCGTGCCCATCCCCTAACAACCCCAGGGCAACCCTTGTGCTGGCCTGCGGCTTCACTGCGTTGCGTTTTTTGTCAGGGAGACTCACCAAACTCGCTTCGCTCACAAATTTGTCTGGAACAAATTTGGACGCCGGAGCCGCCGTAGGGTGAGTGGCATGGATGCCACGAATCAGACATTCCGATTTCTAATCCTGAGATAACCATTTTTATCGGCAGCACAAAAGGGGATTTTGTCGCCGACCCTCTAATGCCCTTATGCGAAGCTGAGCATCGCAGAGCTGGTCGGATCGCATGACGGATGTTTGACCGAAGGGAGTTTCCGTCATGCCCAGTCAGCCTTTATGTTTGGGTTGAATGCAATGAAACCCAACAATTTGCATAGGTATATTTAAACCGGTGTGATATTTAACAAGATTATTTCGACTTAATGTCGAGTCAGGGGAATGCGTGCCCATTCCCCTAACAACCCCAGGGCACCCCATGTGTTGGCCTGCGGCTCCACTGCGTTGCTCACTTTGTCTGGCGTACGGCCAAAACTCGCTTCGCTCAAACACTGGCCGTCCGTTATCCAGACAAAGCTCCGCTACTCGTCAACACAAAAGGGGATTTTGTCTCCAACCTCAACGGCTCTCCCTAACGCCCTTATGCGAAGCCGAGCATCGCAGATCAGTTTGGATTAAACATGACGAGTGTTTGAGCGCAGCGAGTTTTCGTCATGTTCCAAACTGATTGAGAAGCGCAGGGAACCCGCAGGGCGAGCATGGGCTGCCCTTTTGTTTGGTTCGTTTATTTTGGGCAAGCAAAATAAATGAACGCCCAGCGGCAGCGATGGAATGAGCAGCATGTTTCAGATTGTTGGGTTTCGTACCTCAACCCAACCTACGGGCTATCAAATTTTACTTACAGATAGTTTCTCTAATATATTTGTCAAAACTACAATAGGAATTACATTTTTTGAGTTTTAATATTGAAATTTCTTCAGCAATTTTCTTATTGTGAATTGTGTTTAAGTAACGTTTTTTTCCATTTCTCCAAACCAAATTTCTTAAATACTCTTTTGGTGAATTTATTGATTCACATTGCGAGTCTATTTTTGGTGTTTTGTCTAAGCCAAAAACTTTTTTTATTGCCTCAGGATCCGTTAATAACCATGCTTCCATTTCTTCAACTGGAATGATAATTAAAGAGTTTGGGAACTGGTTGATACTGATTTTTTTCTCCAACTCTTTTCGTAACTTTACTTCATTATTTCTATCTAAATCATGAAATACAAGAATATGTTCGCATCCTGAATTATAAAGTTGCGTGGCCCAAGAGTTGCATTTATTTCTAAGTTTTCCACAACCATTTCCAACAAATTTCTTTACTGCAAATTCGCACTTATCAATATATTTACTTAAAATATGTTGGATTACATCAACATCACTTAAATCTTCAGCGATTACTCCGATCTTCTTAGACATTTTCTAGATCTCCATGCTTCCAATACTCTCCTAAGCTTCCTTCTGTCTGAAGATATTCTTTAAGTGCTTTCATTTCTTCGTTTTTAAGTATTTTTGAAATATTCTTAACGATGGTTCCTTTTGAAGAATCTCTTTTCACAGAGAAAACATTTTCAATATCGACATTATCTAGCACAGTGTCGGAGTGTGTGGAGATGAATATCTGCTTTTCTTTTGAGTAAATATTTATTAGCTCAATAATGCTATTCAACAAACCATGATGTACACATACTTCTGGTTCCTCAATCATAAGCATGCTGCTTTTATCGGTGACTAGATTGAAAATTAATGCAAGAGTCTTAAATGTTCCCTCAGATAGTTGGCTCGGTGACAATGTGCTTTCTGAAATTGTGAATCCTGGAACTACCATTAAATTTATTTTTTCACGCTTTCTTACAGTACCCCCTGTGAGAACACTAACACTTGATGAGGAGGTCTCAATCTCTTTGAAATCAATTTTATCAATCAAACCAATACCCGATGGACCGACTATATTAAAGAATTCACTATAAGCTTCTGTATTTTCTTTGAATTCGGAATACATGTTGTAAAGAAATGTCTTATGACTACTTCTGATGGAAATTCCTCGACGAAGACCAGAATTACCCTCAGCCTCAACTTCAAATGATATTGGACAGTTAGATGGGTTTGTAAATTGAGAGGCACTGTAGTAGCTAATGTTAGCTATATATTCTGAGATTGAAATCATCACCGATAATGATTTTTCATCAAACCCTCTTTCTTCTAAATACTTCTTTAAAAACCCACTTCGATCTCTGGCACTTCCATGTACATTCATTTTTCCAAAGTGAGATATGTCGTATATTATTTCTAGCGGAATATAGGCTTTTTTTCTACTGCCAGTTATGTCAAACATGTACCAACTTTCACTAGACTCTATGACTTCATCTTCATTTTTTTCATTAACTACAAGATTTACTTTTGCATTATGAATGACGGTTTTTCCATTCATATTAAACCAAGTTTTTATTTCACTTGCTGTGTAAAGGGACTCTTCACGTCTTTTTAAACTTGATCGTCTTCTTACATATAATAGTGAAGACAATAGCTTTATTGCTGAAAGGATATTTGTTTTGCCACTACCGTTAGGTCCAATTAAAGCTGTGAGTTCAGAGTCGGGAAGGAATACAGTATTTTCACAACTCCTATAACTTTTTATTTGTATCTTTGATATTCTCATATCGCTACCATTTTTTTGTTAAATGTTTTATTTAAGCAATGTCAGTATGACTTAAATCTAACTGCTGTTGAACATTCTCAACAACAACCGGCAAATCAAACCCACTCAAACTCAACCCCACCAACCTGACTGGTTTATGCCCAGCTTCAGTCCGAGCCAACAACTTTGGAATCCACTCCTGCAAATCAGCTAAGCCAATACTCCGATCCAGAGTCTGAGCCCTAGTAACTTGCTGAAAGTCTGCGTATTTCACTTTCACTGTAACGGTTCTGCCTTGCATATCGTGTTTGTTGAGGCTTTCAAGCACTTGCTGAGCAAGGTCGAGCAAGATATTTGTCAACTCAGGAATGGACAGAATATCTTCGGCAAAGGTGGTTTCTTTGCCCAGCGATTTACGGATTCGTGAGCTGCGAACCGGCCGTTCATCGATGGCTCGGGCGATGTTGTAATAATACTGACCGGATTTACCGAAGCGTTCGGTGAGTTCAGTTAAAGATTTCTGCCGTAAGTCATTACCAGTATGAATGCCGAGGTTTTTCATTTTGGTTTCGGTGGCGGGGCCGATACCGTGAAATTTGCCGATGGGTAGTTGGTTTACAAATTCCTGGCCCTGTTCTGGGCGGATGAGATACAGGCCATCGGGTTTATCCATATCAGAGGCAATTTTGGCGAGAAATTTATTGTAGGACACACCAGCCGAGGCGGTGAGCCCAGTCTCGTCAAGGATTTCAGTTTTGATGGCTTTGGCAATCAATGTGGCAGAGCCATTAAACGATTCAGTGTAAGTGACATCCAGATAGGCTTCATCTAAAGAAAGCGGTTCAACTTCTGAGGCATATCGCCAGAATATTTCGCGGATTTGGTTGGAGACTTCCTTATAGGCGTCAAAACGGGGACGAACAAAAATGGCTTCGGGACACAAACGATAGGCCCGCGATGAGGCCATTGCAGAATGAATGCCAAATTTGCGTGCTTCATAGCTGCACGCGGCCACCACGCCACGGCTATCGGGTTGACCACCGACGATCAGCGGTTTGCCTTTGAGCTCGGGAAAATCACGTCGTTCAACCGAGGCATAAAAGGCGTCCATATCTACGTGAATGATTTTTCGTTGCTTAGCCATTGATATTTGAGGTGATTAAGTTCTCGTTATTTTCTCACAATCTAGGACGAATAGGTGGAGTGAGATATTTCCATATTGAACTGACGGTTATTTCAGAGTGGATTGCCAGAAGCGTCAATGTTACTTTAGCGAATTAAACCTCATCAGTGAGCTTACGTTTGATTGCAAATATCCGTTCCTGGCAGGGAAGTCTGCGGGCTTTCTTTACCCCTCAAGTTATCACCATGCTGTTTCTCGGCATTGCGGCGGGGTTGCCGTTATTACTGATTTTTTCATCGCTTAGCTTATGGCTGCGGGAAGCCGGTGTGGAACGCAGCGCAGTCACCTATTTCAGTTGGGCGGCGCTGGGTTATTCCTTCAAATTTGTCTGGGCTCCACTGCTGGATATTTTGCCATTACCGATTTTGCATCGCCTGTTAGGTCGAAGGCGCAGCTGGTTATTTTTATCGCAATTGATGATTATTACGTCGATTATTTTGATGGCGATGGTGGATCCGGCCACACATTCACTCACATTAATGGCTATTGCCGCAGTATTACTGGGCTTTTCAGCCGCGACGCAGGATGTGGTGATTGATGCTTATCGTATTGAATCTGCCGATACGCGTTTACAGGCGTTAATGTCCGCCAGTTATATCGCCGGTTATCGAATCGGTATGTTAATGGCCGGAGCGGGCGCGTTGATGCTGGCCAGTTATTTTGGCTCGGAAATGGGTGAATATGATTATCTGGCTTGGCGACAAAGCTATTTGATTATGGCGGCATTGATGTTGATTGGTGTAGCAACAACGCTGTTAAGCCCTGAACCCGAAGTGAATAAAAAAATTCATGATGATCGAAAGCGGGATTATCTGGGTTTGATGCTGACTTTTGCCTTGTCGATTAGTGGTTTTATCGGCTGTTTTTACCTGACAGGTGATTGGGCGGTGCAAGCACGATTACAGATGCTCAGTTGGGTCCATAATGGTCCATTGGCTGCAGTGGGTGTTGAATTGGTGCGGTTAGTGCTGGCAACCCTGGTGGCGGTGATTATTGCCAGAGTGTTAATTTTAATGGGATGGGTACAGAAGAGTATTGTGCATCGCAGCTATGTTGAGCCAGTACAGGATTTCTTTAAACGTTATGGTCTGTCGATGGCGTTGTTATTGCTGCTATTGATTGGTCTGTATCGGATCTCCGATATCGTGCTGGGTGTTGTTGCCAATATTTTTTATCAGGATATGGGCTTTACCAAACCGGAAATTGCCACGGTGGTAAAAACCTTTGGTTTGTTTATGACCATTGTCGGCGGTTTTCTCGGTGGGATTCTGGCACTGCGTTTCGGGGTAATGCGCATTCTGTTTTTAGGAGCAGTGTTATCCGCTCTGACTAATCTGTTGTTTATGTTGCTGGCACAAATGGGCAACGATATTGTGATGTTGTATATCGTGATTTCCGCCGACAACCTGTCGGGTGGCCTGGCGAGTGCAGCATTTATTGCGTTTTTGTCCAGTCTGACCAATATCTCGTTTACCGCCGTGCAATACGCTATTTTCAGTTCGCTGATGACCTTGCTGCCGAAAATACTTGGCGGTTATTCCGGGACCATGGTGGAAAGTATCGGCTATGAACAGTTCTTTTTGCTGACGGCATTCATGGGAGTGCCGGTGTTGTTGTTAGTATTCCTGGCGGCCAGACGTTTTCGAATAGATGATTAGCTGAACATCGTTATGTGGCGCTGGCTGTTAATTTTAATAGTAGTTTTTTTCGGCTGGCGTCATTGTTCGTCGGCTGAGACAGAGTTTGTTGAGCCCCACAGAGTTATTGAAAACGCACCTCGGCAAACTGAAGTATCTGACATAGCTTCAATACCTTTTGATCAATATCTTATCCAGCCTGTGGCGGAATTTCATCTGGAAGCCCGTGTGTTGGCACGGGAAGATTATTACTTAGGCCGTGAAGCGGATTTATCCCCTACTGATTTGGTATTAGGATGGAAAGATATGGCAGATCCGCAGGTGGTGAAACAGATCAACATCCGCCAATCCGGCCGCTGGTATTTCTGGCAGGTTGACTCGTTTCCAATCCCGCGCCGTCATATTGAAACGCAAAGTGCCAATATGCATTTGATCCCGGCTAACGATGAAATAGCCAGAACGCTGAAGCAGATACGAGCTGGACAATTGATTACGCTTCAGGGCTATCTGGTCAATGTGCATGCTGAGGAAGGCTGGCGCTGGCGCAGCTCGCTCAGCCGTGAGGATACCGGTGCCAATGCCTGTGAATTGATTTATGTGATGCAGCTTAAAATCATTTCCGGATAACGGTTTTGGGTGTTTTATCGCGGGAAATTTCCCCGAAATATTTATGTTATGTTGGCTTTATCCATACACAGCAAGGAGATTTCTATGTCTAATACCGCGACTTCAATCAGTGATTACGATGCCATTACCAAGCTGATACAGCACTATATTGATGGTGCCGTTTCGGGCCGTGGTGAGCTGATGAAACCGGCTTTCCATCAGGATGCCACCATCTACGGTTATGTTGGTCCGGATTTATTTGCCGGCCCCATTCAGGGTTTGTATGACTGGAATGATGAAAATGGTCCGGCCAAAGAGATGAAATCAACGATTACGCATATTGATGTGGTCGGTAATGCCGCCAGTGTACGTTTGGAGTCAGATAACTGGACCGGTCATCGTTTTACCGATTTTTTCAATTTGTTAAAAATTGATGGCAAATGGCAGGTGATGAATAAAGTATTTCATCTGCATGATTAAACCTGAGCTGCTGGGTTAATCCAGCAGCTTATAACAAGGTTTGTAGGCATTTTCGTCCTGCCCCAGTTTCATACGTTTTTCGCGGACAAATTTGCGTAACAGATCATCAATGGCGCGTAGCAGTTCCGGTTCACCGTTAATAACATACGGACCATGTTTGGCCACTTCACGAATACCAAAGGCTTTGACATTACCGGCGACAATACCGGAAAAAGCCGAACGTAAATTACTGGCTAGCTCATGCTTTGGCATGTCTGAATACAGACGCAAAGAAGCCATGTTTTCATGAGTGGGAATAAATGGCTGTTGCAACATCGGATCGATATGCAGTTGCCAGTTAAAGTAGTAGGCATCCTGTGATTCACGACGCGCCAGATGCACCGCATCAACCGAATCACGGATGGTCTGTCCCACTGTTTCCGGCTCGCCAATGACAATTTGATAAAGCTCGGCAATCTCATCACCCAGACAGCGGCGCAGGAATTTATCCAGCGTATCAAAATAGTCGCGACAGGACTCAGGGCCGGCAAACACTAAGGGTATGCCTTGTTTGTTTTCCGGATGCAGCAAAATACTGAGCAAATAGAAAATTTCTTCAACGGTGCCGACGCCACCTGGAAACACAATAAAACTGTGACCCAGACGCACAAATGCTTCCAGCCGTTTTTCAATATCCGGCATTATCACCAGTTCATTAACAATCGCATTTGGCGATTCAGAAGCAATAATGCCCGGTTCACTGATACCGATATAACGGCCGGTTTTGATTTGCTGCTTGGCATGGCCAACAGCTGCGCCTTTCATCGGACCTTTCATCGCACCAATACCACAGCCGGTAATGATATCCAGATTACGCAGACCTAATTCATAGCCCACATGTTTGGCGTAATCATATTCTTCTCGTGGAATGGAATGACCACCCCAGCACACCACGAGATTCGGTGTCATATTCGGCTTGATAGCATCGGCATTGCGCAGAATCATAAATACGCTATCCGTTATCTGCTCAGAGGTTGGCGAGGTTTGCCGAGCGAGAATTTTGAAGTCGGTATAGATAATATCGCGCAGTGCCGAAGATAAATGCTCCTGAATGCCACGAATAATCTTGTCGTCAACAAAAGACTGTGCCGGTGCATTTTTGATTTCCAGCACCACACCACGCGATTGCGGCACCAGTTTGATATCAAAGTCGGCAAAGGTATGAAAGATCTGCTCAGCATCATCCTGATGACTGTCGGTATTTAGAATCGCCAAAGCGCAATCGCGAAATAATCGATGCAGATCTTCGCTGGTGTTACTGATACGTTGGATTTCTTCCTGAGACAGCAGATTTAATGTTCGTAATGGACGAATCGTGGTGTGTTGAATTTTGTTCATAGACTTCTATTGATAAAAAAGGCAAGCAGACATACTCCCACTGTTGAGTTTGGGAATCAATGTAAAAAAATCTACCAAACGAAACAAAAAAGCCCCTGTGTCAGGGGCTTTGGTATAAATATCTTACTCGATCAAAATGGAATATCGTCATCATAATAATCGGCTTCACCACCTGAACCATAATCCGGGCCTGCAGAAGCTGAGGCAGGTTGCGGATTGTTGTAGTTACTTTTTGCTGCGGGTTGAGATGGTCGACCTTGATTGTAATCCTGATTATCACTGCTTCCGCCGCCGGCACCTTTGCTGTCCAGCATGGTCATTTCATTACCGACAATTTCAGTGGTGTATTGATCCTGACCTTGCTGATTTTGCCACTTACGGGTTTGAATACGGCCTTCTATATAAACTTGTGAGCCTTTACGCAGATATTGCTGAGCAATTTCACCCAGTTTGTTGCGTAACACCACGCGATGCCATTCCGTACGTTCCTGGCGTTCACCGGTTTGTTTGTCACGCCAGCTTTCTGAGGTGGCAATCCGTAAATTACAGATCGAGCCACCATTAGGAAAAGCCCGGCTTTCAGGATCGACTCCGAGTCTGCCAACCAGAATAACTTTGTTTACTGACATGGTGAATTCCTTTTTTAATTCAATTATTTGTTCATTTTACGCATAAATCAGACATGCTTCGAGTTCATGCAAATCGACATCATCGGCGAGATATTTGACGTAAGCAAGCCTCTCTTCTAGCACGATAACTATCTCTACCACGCCTTTAATCGCATTCAGCCGTTCTGCAAATTCATCAGCCGTCTCGGCCGTCACTTCATTTAACGGAATAATGCGGCTACTGTAATGTTTTGGCGCTTGCATGGGTAGCATAAATATCAGCCAAACAGCACTGATCAACCCGGCGGACCAGAAAATCCAGCTGATATCACCAACACTGTAAATGATTCCCCCCAGAATGCCGCCGAGAAATGCACCGATAAATTGCGCGCTGGAATAGATGCCCATTGCAGTGCCTTTATTTCTAATGGGACTGAGCTTGGACATCATCGAAGGCAGGCTGGCTTCAAGAATATTAAAGGCGGTAAAAAATAACCACAAGCACACCATCAATATGGCTAACGAGCTTGGCAGCAATGCCCAACCGACCTGGGCAATGGCCAATACGGCGATTGCGCCGGTAAAGACCATTTTCATTTTGCGTTGTTTTTCGGCCAGCAGAATAAACGGCACCATCGTGATAAATGCCAGTAGCAACACTGGCAAATAGGTGAGGGCTAAATCAGCTTTGGCCACGCCAGCAAAATCCTGCAAGGCAATCGGCAAGGCAAAAAAGCTTAAGGTCAGTAATAAATGCAGCACCAGAATACTGATGACCAGTCGCATAATAGAAGTATTTGCCAATACCTCACCAATCTGTGCGCGGGCAGGTTTCATATCCTGATGTTGCTTATGCTTAAATGGAGTGGGCACCCACCAATGCAAGATGATCATGCCGAAAACCGCCATTAATGCGGTGGCCCAGAAGATACCATCCAGTCCAATCCAGCTTTCCAATGCGGCACCACCAGCCAATGCCACAGAAAATGACAGGCCAATGCTGATGCCAATAGCTGCCATGGCTTTGGTGCGATGCTGGTCGCGAGTCAGGTCAGCCGTTAAGGCCATTACCACCGCAGCAATCGCGCCACTGCCTTGCAATAAACGCCCAAGAATCACGGTATAAATAGAATCTGCCATCGCGGCCAATAAGCTGCCAAAAGCAAATAAAATTAACCCCAGATAAATGACCTTCTTACGACCAATTCGATCGGAAAGCATGCCAAACGGAATTTGTAATACAGCCTGCGTTAAACCGTAGGCACCGATGGCCAGACCGATTAATAGCGGCGTGCTGTGTGAATACTGTTGAGCGGAGAGCGAAAATACCGGCAAAATCATAAATAACCCGAGCATTCGCAGGGCGAATATGAGTGATAAACCGGAAATAGTTCGTTTCTCCAGCGCACTGAGTGCGTCAGATGTGGCTTGCTTTTGCGTCATGATAGGGTGACAGAGTATATTGATCCGTTGGATTTTACTACGGAACAGGCATGAAAAAAATCAGTATCCGCGGCGCCCGTACGCACAACCTGAAAAATATTGATCTGGACCTGCCCAGAGATGCGCTGATTGTCATTACCGGCTTGTCCGGATCAGGCAAATCGTCACTGGCTTTTGACACCTTGTATGCAGAAGGGCAGCGCCGTTATGTGGAATCACTATCGGCCTATGCCAGACAGTTTTTATCGATGATGGAAAAGCCCGATGTTGATCATATTGAGGGACTTTCTCCAGCCATTTCCATTGAACAGAAATCGACATCGCATAATCCGCGCTCTACCGTCGGTACGATTACTGAAATCTATGATTATCTGAGATTATTACTGGCGCGAGCCGGTGAGCCACGCTGTCCGACCCATCATCTGCCTTTGGAAGCGCAGACAGTCAGCCAGATGGTGGATACCGTATTAGCGATGCCGGAAGGCAAACGGTTAATGTTGTTGGCTCCGGTCATTCAGGATCGCAAGGGCGAACATTTATCGGTATTTGAAGGTTTGCGAGCACAAGGTTTTGTGCGTGCAAGAGTCAACGGCGAAGTGGTTGAACTGGAACAGCCACCAGAGCTGGAGTTACGCAAAAAACATACTATTGAAGCTGTGGTAGACCGATTTAAGGTACGGGAAGATATTCAGCAGCGTCTGGCTGAATCATTTGAAACCGCTTTAAAGCTGGCGGACGGTGTGGCTAAAGTCGTATCAATGGATGATGACTCCGATCAAACCCTGTTTTCCGCACGCTTTGCCTGTTCCGAATGTGGTTATTCGATTGCCGAACTTGAACCACGCATGTTTTCGTTTAATAACCCGGCTGGAGCCTGCCCTACCTGTGATGGACTGGGAATAAAACAGTTTGTCGATCCTTCCCGCGTCGTTGCACACCCTGAACTGAGCCTGGCGGCCGGCGCGATTAGAGGCTGGGATCGTCGTAATGCTTATTATTACCAGATGATTCTGTCTCTGGCGAAGCATTATCAGTTTGATATTGATGCGGCGTTTGATTCATTACCGGAAAATGTCCGCCAGGTCATTTTGTATGGCAGCGGTCGCACTGATATTGATTTCAGTTATATCAGCGACCGCGGCAAACGGGTGACCCGTAAACATGCCTTTGAAGGCATTATTCCGAATCTGCAACGTCGCTATCATGAAACCGAATCCGGCAGTGTGCGTGATGAACTGGCGAAATTTCACTCCATCAGAGCCTGTCCGGATTGTCATGGCACCCGATTAAGAGAAGCCTCACGTAATGTCTTTATCAACGAAACCAATTTACCGGCGATAACGGCAATGCCGATAGGCGAGGCCACTCAGTTTTTCCAGGAATTACAATTGCCCGGCAAACGTGGCGAGATCGCCAGTAAGATCGTCAGTGAGATCAGTGCACGCCTTAGCTTTCTGGTGAATGTCGGACTGGATTACCTGTCTTTGGCGCGTAGTGCGGATACCTTATCTGGTGGTGAAGCCCAGCGTATTCGTCTTGCAAGTCAGATTGGCGCCGGTCTGGTGGGGGTGATGTACATACTTGATGAACCTTCCATTGGTTTGCATCAGCGTGATAATGATCGTTTGCTGGCAACGCTGACCCGATTACGCGATCTGGGTAATACGGTAATCGTAGTTGAGCATGATGAGGATGCGATCCGCAGTGCTGATTATGTGCTGGATATCGGGCCGGGCGCCGGTGTACACGGTGGTGAAATTGTGGCCCGTGGAACACCTCAGGATATTATGAAAAGTGAGCATTCGCTTACCGGCCAATACCTGTCAGGGCGGCGCAAAATTGAGATACCAGTTAAGCGAGAAGCTTATCATGCCGGTAAGGCGATTGGTCTTCGTGGTGCCTGCGGCAATAATCTGAAACATGTGGATGTGGATATTCCGATTGGTTTGATGACCTGTGTCACCGGTGTATCAGGGTCCGGTAAATCCACATTGATCAATGAAACATTGCTGAAACTGACATCCAAAACCCTCAACGGTGCTTCCGATGAACCGGCTCCGCATACGGAAATTCTGGGCTTGGAACAGCTGGATAAAGTGGTGGCGATTAATCAAAGTCCCATTGGTCGCACGCCACGCTCCAACCCTGCCACCTATACCGGCTTATTTACCCCGATTCGTGAATTATTTGCTGGGACTCAGGAAGCTCGGGCCCGGGGTTACGGCCCGGGGCGTTTCAGTTTTAATGTCAAAGGCGGCCGCTGTGAAGCCTGTCAGGGTGATGGTCTTATTAAAGTGGAAATGCACTTTTTACCGGATATCTATGTGCCGTGTGATGTCTGTAAAGGCAAGCGCTATAATCGCGAAACCCTGGATATTCGCTACAAAGGCAAGACCATTACTGAAGTGCTGGATATGACCATTGAAGACGCCAATGTGTTTTTCGAAAATATCCCGGTGGTTGCGAAAAAACTGCAAACCCTGATTGATGTTGGCTTGACATATATCAAGCTGGGACAAAATGCCACGACGCTTTCCGGCGGTGAAGCGCAACGGGTCAAACTGGCAAAAGAACTCTCCAAACGGGATACCGGTAAAACGCTTTATATCCTGGACGAGCCAACTACAGGCTTGCATTTTTATGATATTGAGCAGCTGCTGAAAGTGCTGCATCATTTGCGTGATCGTGGCAACACTATCGTAGTGATTGAGCATAATCTGGATGTGGTGAAAACCGCGGATTGGGTAATTGATATGGGGCCTGAAGGTGGTGCGGGAGGCGGCGAAGTGATTGCGGTCGGCACGCCAGAACAAATTGCTGAATATCCGAATTCACATACCGGCCATTATTTAAAGCCTTTACTGAAATGAGTCTTGAACAGGAAATCAAATTAGCCGTTGCAGGGTCTGACAAGCTGGATCTGTCAGAGCTTGACTGGTTGCAGGCCATCACCACGGAACAGCAGCAGCTGCATTTGCGTACCGAATATTTTGATACACCAGAGTTAAAGCTGAAAAATCAGGGTATTGCTTTACGTATGCGGCAAATTGGTGATCAGTGGGTGCAAACGGTAAAGAGCAGTGGCCAGGTCAAAGATGGCTTGCATCAGCGTGAAGAGTGGGAACATCCCATCATGAATAGCGAGTTTGATCTACCATTATTGCGGCAGACGCCATTAGCACCGATTGTTGATGACAGTGGCAGCTGGAGACAATTAACGTGTCTGTTTTATACCGAGTTTCAACGTGATGTGTATTTGCTGGAAGCACCGCAGGATACGCTGATAGAACTGGCATATGATTTTGGTGAGGCGGGTTCAGCTGACAACACGGCTGTCATCCACGAAATTGAGCTTGAGTTACGTCATGGGGCGCTTGAAGTGTTACGGCAAATTGCCGAAAGGTTGAGAGAAGAACTGAGTCTGACCTATAAAAACAGCAGTAAAGCAGAGACGGGCTATCAGCTCTATCAGCAAAACCAAAGTAAATAATACTGCTTAACGGGCCGACATGCCGCGGGCGCTTTCAAATTTCCAGGTACGGATAATGGTTAACATATCACTGCCCTGTAGAACATCCTCAGGGATGGCAGCATAGGGCGCACCCAAGCGAACAATGCGCACCGCCGCATCATCCAGTACTTTATGCCCGGAAGAGCGTGACACGACAATTCCATCGGGAGGCACGCTGCCATCTGGTTTAATATCAACGGATAACATCAAGCTGCCGTTAACACCCTTATCTTTGGCTTCCTGAGGGTAATTCATATTGCCGATGCGCTCGACTTTCATTGCCCACGCCCGCATATAGGCCGCAGCAGAATATTCTTTAGTGGCTGCCGAAATGCGGCGTTTTTTCGGTGTTTCACTCAGGGCTTTGCTGTTATTGTTCAGTGTGTTTTGCAGCGAACCGATTTCGGTTCTTGCCCGCGCAATCAATTCTGCGCCGGAAACGGTTGGTTGGAGGGCTTCTGTTTCCTCCGGTGCATCGACAATATCATCCGTCTTAATTTCACTGGTTTCGACTTTACGCTCTGCGTTTTCAGCAGTGATTTTCTTACTGGCGGTTTCAGGCTCTGGTTTGGACTCAACTGGCTCGGCAGGTGGCTCAACCACAGGTGGTTCTGGGGCTGCCTCAACCACGGCAGGCAACTCTTCTGCTGTTGGGGTTTCATCCAGAACGGGTTCTGGAGTCACGGATTCAACCGGAACAGGATCCCGTTCTGTGATTGGAGCAGGCAAAGGTGCTATAGCTGCTGGAGGTTCTTCAGCAATGGGTACCGACATATCCGGTGTCGGTTCTGGCGATTTTTCTTCTGTTTCCCCGCCGCCTTCATTGGTGACTTGAGCTAAATAGCTGGGCTCTTCCGGAGCCTGCTCAGTTTGTTGTTTCACCAGGGTAATATCAAGTTGATTTACCGGGGCATTGGTTGGTGGAGACGTCACATTAAAGCTGATAGCAAACACCACTATCGCATGCAGAATGACCGACCCGATAAGGGTCAGAATCATACGATCAGTGGCGCTCGAAGTGCTAATCATTCACTTACTCTTGCGGGATTTCACGAATCACAGGGTCACGATCATGTCCGGTTAATCTGACACGCTTTTGCATCGAAGGACTCATTTCGACTTCGCCATCTTCAGTCACTAACATTACCATATCAATTCCCATTTCAGCAGCGATGGTTGGCCAGTCGCTGCCGGCAACAAAAATAGCGGTGGCCGCAGCGTCCGCCATTGAGGCATTTTCGTGAATAACGGTTGAAGACATGGCTTGATCAGCAGGATATCCGTTACGAGGATCCAGAATATGCGGGTAACGTTTACCTTCATAGGTGAAAAAGCGTTCGTAATCTCCGGAACTGAAAACACTTTCATCACCACTCACCGCTACAGAAGCCAATACCCGGTCATGCCTTGGATGTCGAATACCAATAATCCAGGGACGTTCACCATGCGACCCTATGGCGCGTAAATCGCCGCCGATATTGATGACGGCATTTTCGATGCCTTGCTGTTTTAATACAGCTATGGCGTTATCTACGGCATAACCTTTGGCAAAACCACCGAAGCCTAACCGGACATTGGTGTTGTTGCTGCTCAAAACACCATTTTCAATCACAATATCTTCCATCGTCGGACTGTCTGCAAGCCATGCATCAATATCCTTTTGTGATGGTGGTGGACGGGATTCAAACCAGTTATCCTGTTCGTAACCCCATAGCTGAAACAGATTGCCGGCTGCCGGGTTGAATAACTGACCACTTTCACCGGCCAGTTTCTGTGCAAGAAGGATAACTTTGGCCACGTTGTCATCGACTTCAATGGATTCCCCGGCAGTAATTGCTTCATTGATTTTGGTTAACACACTGGGTTGCCAGGCGTGCCACAGATCATTTACCTCTGAAAAAGACTGCTCAAGTGTGTCTATGGTTTTAGACGCTGTTTCTTCATCAACGCCATATAGACTGACGTCAATTTCGGTTCCAAACGCATAAAACTTGGCTTGTAACGCCCGATCGCTATCTCCACAAGCACTCAATAAAGCTAAACCAATTAATAATAAAAGGCTGTGTACAACAGTCTTCATAAATGGGCCTCAATACAATTCATTAAATCACCGGCAATATTCAGATTGAACTGCCGATCAAGCTCACGGATACAGGTCGGACTGGTGACATTAATTTCGGTAAGGTAATCACCAATCACATCCAAACCGACAAATAACAGGCCTTTTTCGCGTAATTTCGGTCCGACTTGCTGGCAAATCCAGTGGTCTCTTTCAGTCAGCGGGCGACCTTCTCCGCGACCACCTGCTGCCAGGTTTCCGCGGGTTTCTCCGGCTGCCGGGATGCGGGCCAGGGCATAGGGCACCGGCTCACCATTGATCAGCAAAATGCGTTTATCACCGTCTTTAATTGCTGGCAGGTATTGCTGCACCATCACCGATTTTTTACCTAACTCAGTCAATGTTTCAACAATCACCGAAAAATTCGGATCGTCCTGACTGACTTTAAAAATTGAAGCACCGCCCATGCCGTCAAGCGGTTTGATAATAATATCGCCGTGTTGTTGCTGAAACTCACGCATCAGTGATTTTTTGCGAGTGACCAGAGTGGGGGGGCAACATTGGGGGAACCAGGCGGTAAACAGTTTCTCATTGGCATCCCGAAGGCTTTGTGGTGGGTTGACTACCAATACACCTTCTGACTGGGCCTGTTCAAGCAGGTAAGTGCTATAGATATATTCCATGTCAAATGGCGGGTCCTTGCGCATCAGAATCGCGTCAAGTTCACTCAGCCGACGTGTTTTCGGCTCGCCTAATTGATACCAGTTTTCAGCATCATCATTGACCTGCAAATCCCGCATGCTGGCCATGACTTTGCCCTGGCTCAGATAAAGATCCTGTTGTTCCATATACTGGAGCTTCCAACCTTTGGCCTGAGCCGCCAGAAGCATCGCAAAACTGCTGTCTTTTTTGATATTGATGGCCGAAATGGGGTCCATCACGATGCCGATAAGTCGCGACATAATTATGCTCTTTAACGATTAATGGGTGGCTGCATTGTACCGTATCTGTTTCTTTGCGGTGACAGTCGCACATGTCAACTTGGCAAGGCCATCAATTCATTACCGAGTTGTCTCTACATGCCACTGCTTTATTCGCTATAATCAGTGCATTTTTAGTGATGTGAAGACAATTTTCTCAATGAGTGATTCTGCGGCAACTGTGGCGGCCACGCCAAAAACCTTTCAGGAACTGATCCTGCGCCTGCAACAATACTGGGCGGAACAAGGCTGTGTATTACTGCAGCCCTACGATATGGAAGTAGGTGCAGGCACATTCCATCCGGCAACCTTCTTACGCGCCATTGGCCCGGAGCCATGGAGTGCGGCTTATGTGCAGCCCTCGCGTCGTCCGACGGATGGCCGTTATGGCGATAATCCCAATCGCTTGCAGCACTATTATCAGTTTCAGGTACTGATCAAACCGTCACCATTAAATATTCAGGAACTGTATCTTGGATCGCTGAGAATGCTGGGGATTGATACCAGTATTCACGATATTCGCTTTGTGGAAGATAACTGGGAATCACCGACATTAGGGGCCTGGGGGCTGGGCTGGGAAGTCTGGTTAAACGGTATGGAAGTAACACAGTTCACCTACTTCCAGCAGGTTGGCGGTCTCGAATGTAAACCGGTCAGCGGGGAAATTACTTATGGCCTGGAACGTATCGCCATGTATCTGCAAGGTGTAGCCAGTGTCTATGATCTGGTCTGGGCTGACGGTCCGTTAGGTAAAGTGACTTATGGTGATGTGTTCCATCAAAACGAAGTCGAAATGTCGACCTACAACTTTGAACATGCCAATACCGAACATCTGTTTCAGCAGTTTGATACCTGTGAAAAAGAGAGTGAGAGAATGATTGCAGCGGGCTTGCCGTTACCTGCTTATGAAATGGTGTTGAAAGCGTCACATACCTTTAACTTGCTGGATGCGCGTAAAGCCATTTCGGTTACTGAAAGACAGCGCTTTATTTTGCGGGTCAGAACGTTGGCCAGAGCGGTCGCTCAGGCTTATTACGACAGACGTGAATCCTTGGGTTTTCCGATGTTAAGCAAACAGGATGAGGTGCAGTCATGAGTGATGTACGAGATTTCCTGTTGGAGCTGGGTACTGAAGAATTGCCGCCCAAAGCGCTTTCGACATTGAGTGATGCTTTATTGGAAGGCATCGAAAAAGGTTTGGCGGCAGCAGAACTGAGCTATTCGGCTTCGAAGGCCTATGCCAGTCCACGCCGTTTGGCACTCGTGATTACTGGACTGCAAACCCATCAGGCTGATCGTAATGTCGAAAAGCGTGGTCCTGCGGTCACCGCTGGTTTTGATGAAGATGGCAACCCGACTAAAGCCTTACAGGGTTTTGCCCGTTCCTGTGGCGTTGAGGTTGATGCACTGGAGACACTGGAAACTGATAAAGGAGCCTGGCTGGTCTATCGTGAAAAACAGTCTGGACAGGCGGCTACAGAATTACTGCCGGAAATTGTCAAACAGGCGTTGGCGGCATTGCCCATTCCCAAACGTATGCGCTGGGGAAGTCTGTCAGAAGAGTTCGTCAGGCCGGTGCATTGGCTTATATTGATGCTGGGTGATGAGATTATTCCTGCCAATCTGCTTGGTGTGCAATCCAATCAGTTGAGCTACGGCCACCGTTTTCATCATCCTCAGGCAATTCGCATCAGCAGCCCTCAGACTTATGCACCGCAATTGCTCAGCGAAGGCCATGTCATGGTGGATTTTAAAGAGCGTCGTGAAGCCATCCGGGGACAGGTCAGTGAACTGGCCACGCAACTGGGCGGTCAGGCCATCATTGATGACGAATTACTCGACGAAGTGACGGGGCTGGTGGAGTGGCCAGTTGCCTTATCCGGTAAATTTGACAAGCGTTTTCTGGAATTACCATCACAGGCATTGATTTCCTCAATGCAGGGCCATCAAAAATATTTTCCGGTAGAAGACGCTGCAGGTAAGTTACTGCCCTATTTTATTACCGTTTGTAATATTGAAAGCCGTGATCCTGCACAGGTCATTGCGGGTAATGAACGAGTAATTCTGCCTCGTTTAAGTGATGCGGCATTTTTCTGGGATACCGATCGGAAACGGCCATTAGCCGATCGTCAGGAGCAGCTCAAAACTATTGTATTCCAGAAACAATTGGGGACGGTGCATGACAAATCACAGCGTGTGGCAAAACTGGCCAGCTTTATTGCGGTAAACATTGGTGGCGATACTGCTTTGGCGGCGCGCGCAGCAATGCTGGCTAAATGCGATTTGGTCACTGAAATGGTTGGTGAATTTCCTGAGCTGCAAGGCATTATGGGCAGCTTTTATGCACGCCTGGATGGTGAGCAGGAAGAACTCGCAATGGCAATGGATGAACAGTATCTGCCTCGCTTCGCTGGCGATGTATTGCCACAAGGTAAAACTGGTCAGGCACTGAGCCTGGCTGAAAAAATCGATACCCTATGTGGTCTGTTTGGTATTGGTCAACCACCATCAGGTGCCAAGGACCCGTTTGCCTTACGTCGCGCTGCGCTTGGTGTATTGCGAATCATTATTGAAAATGATCTGGATCTGGATCTGGCCGAGCTGTTACAGCAGTCGGTACAAAGTTACGACCAACAACTGACTGAAACCGATATTGTTGAACCGGTGATGCAATACCTGTTTGACCGATTACGCGGCTATGCCGCGGATGCAGGACATCATGGTGATGTATTTGAAGCTGTGCTGGCTTTGCAACCGACACGCCCTTTAGACTTTATGCATCGAATGCGGGCTGTATCGGCATTTCGGGAAATGGAGCAGGCTGAAGCGCTGGCGGCGGGGAATAAACGGATTGATAATATTCTTCGCAAAAATGCGGCATATGAAGCTGATCTGCAATTGAATCCGGATTTGCTTGAAGAAACGGCAGAGCAGCAGCTGGCTGAAACGTTAAAACGTGTTTCTGCAGATGTTGGTCCGATGATGCAAAACGCGGATTACACCGGCGTATTACGTCGACTGGCTGACATGCGCGACAGTATTGATGCCTTTTTTGACGAAGTCATGGTTATGGCAGAAGATGAAGCTATTCGTCATAATCGTCTGGCGCTGTTAAATCAGACACGGGCATTGTTTTTGGGTGTGGCGGATATTTCCCGATTACAAAATTAGGATGCATATATGTCGCTGATAATTCTTGATCGTGATGGTGTGATAAACCATGATTCCGATGAGTTTATTAAATCACCGTCTGAATGGGAGCCTATAGAGGGCAGCCTGGAAGCCATTGCGAGACTGAATTATGCTGGTTATCGGGTGGTGATTATTACGAACCAGTCCGGTATCGCAAGAGGTTTACTGGATGTAGAAACACTAAACCGTATCCACAGCAAAATGCGGCGCATGCTGGCACAGGTTGGCGGACGCATTGAAGCCATTTTTTTCTGTCCGCATGGACCGGATGATAATTGTGATTGCCGTAAACCTAAAGATGCTGCATTTAAAGATCTGGCTCATCGCCTAAGGGTTAATCTGGGTCATGTGCCTGCTGTGGGTGACTCACTTCGCGATATCCAGGCAGCGCAGTCTGCTGGTGCCAAACCCATTCTGGTGCGTACCGGAAAAGGTGAAAAAACTGTTAAAAAAGGTATTCCGAAAGGGGTGCCGGTCTATGACAATCTGGCTGCAGTTGCCGACGCCTTATTGGAAGCCGATATTTGATGCAGACTTTCCGTTCGTTCATTTTTCTGATTATTTATGCGACAACTGCCATACTTTTTTCAGTGGTAGGGGTGTTAATCTGGCCATTACCTTTTAAACAACGCTACTGGGTAGTCAGCCGCTGGGCGGTGATGAATATATGGCTGCTGAAAATTATTTGTGGTCTTAAGCTGGAAGTTGAGGGGCGAGAAAACATACCGAATGAACCTTGTGTGGTTTTATGTAAACATCAATCCGCTTGGGAAACGCTGGCATTGCAGGCCGTATTTCCACCACAGGTCTGGGTGTTGAAACGCGAATTATTGTGGATTCCGTTTTTTGGTTGGGGACTTGCTTCATTACGCCCCATCGCCATTGATCGTAATGCCGGTCGTCAAGCTCTGAATCAGGTGATTGAGCAGGGTAAGGAACGGTTACAATCCGGTGCCATGGTGGTGGTATTTCCTGAGGGTACCCGTTTACCTCCCGGAACCATTGGGCGGTTTGGCATCGGGGGAGCACGTTTAGCCGTAGATGCTGGGGTTCCAGTGGTGCCGGTAGCCCATAATGCCGGTAGTTTTTGGGCAAAAAGCGGCTTTCTGAAACGGCCGGGCGTGATCCGGATGGTGATTGGCGCTAAGATTGATACTCAGGTTTTGTCGGCGACTGCCGTTAACCAGCAAGTGTATGACTGGATGGCATTAACCATGACCCAACTGGAAGGGAGTGCACCGGTGCAATTCAATAAAGGTGAACAGCGTGGCGAGAGCTGAAGGTATTTTACGGCTATTAATTGTTGATGACTCGCTGACCGAAGCTGATGCCATCATTAACGTCTTACGAAGTGCTGGACATGCGGTCCGCGCCGGGAGAGAAGATGAGTATGATGCACTGGAACAGTGTTTAAGTAATCAAAGCTGGGATCTGGTTATCTGCCGTGATGCGCTTCCATCACTGGCACCCATCGAAATAGTGAACTTAATCAAACATCTTGGCAAAGATCTCCCCTGCATTGTGATAACCGAAAATAAAGCGGCTGAAAAAGAGTTATTTCGAACGGGCGTTCAGGATGTCATTTTGAAAGATGATGTTGAGCGCCTGAAATTTGTTGCCGAACGGGAGCTGGATAACTTATTCATGCGGCGTCTGGGGCGACGAAATGAACGGGCTTTACGTGAAAGTGAAAAACGTTCACGTGCATTGCTGGAAAGTTCACGGGATGCTGTGGCCTATATGCATGAGGGCATGCACATATATGTCAACGGGGCTTATCTCAATCTGTTTGGCTATGAAGAACAGGAAGATATTGATGGTTTGCCCATTCTGGATTTGATTGATAGTGAAGATCATGCCAAATTCAAAATGGTATTCCGCCAATTCACCGAAAAAGTTGATGCAAGTCCGGCAATACTGACAGCCCAGTGTCTGAGAAATGATGGTTATGCGTTTGATGCGGATATCGAATTCAGTCATGCACAAGTGGAAGGAGAAGACTGCACTCAGGTCGTTGTTCGCGAACGTAGTGAAGACATTACTGAAGATGATGAGCAATTAAAACAATTACGTGATTTTGATTTACTCACTGGAGTATACAGCCGCACTCGTTTTGTCGACGAGCTTCAACACGCGGTTAATCAGGCTGCTGAAAATCAAAGTGATTCAGCATTGCTTTACCTGGTGTTAGATGATTTTCAGCAAATAAAAGAATTAGTAGGACTGACTAACAGTGACATAGTAATTAAAAGTGTTGGTGAACAGTTACAAAAAACTGCCCAGGAGGGTGAAAAGCTTGGCCGTTATGGTGACCAGATCTTTACGATTATTGTGCCGAGTGCTGATGAAAGTACGGTGAACCAACGTGCTGAAGCCTTTCTGAAAAGTGTTGATGAATTTGTATCCCATGCCAACGGTAAAATCATTGATTTACATTGCAGTATTGGTATCGCACGCGTCAGTGAAAATGTAGCTTCCGCGCAAACAGCATTGGAAAATGCAGACAAGGCCTGCACTCTGGCGCAACATGCCGGTGGTAATCAAACGGCCCGATTCGAAGAAAAAATCACCCAACCGGATAAAGAAGATCTTTCTGCCTGGCAGTCGATGTTACAAAATGCCTTACAGAAAGATTTATTCAGTATTCACTTTCAGCCAATTGTGGGGTTACATGGTCCTCAACAAGAACTGTATGAAGTTTTGTTAAGACTACAAGACGGTGAAAAAACCTTACTTGCTGAACAGTTTATTCAGTATGCCGTTGATCTGCAGATGATGACGGAAATTGATAAATGGGTGATACGTACGGCCCTTAAAAAGCTTTCTGAGCACCGTAAAACATATCCGAAAACGCGGTTTTTTATTAAACTTTCTGAACAAACATTACATGATAAAGATTATGTAGACTGGTTATCGGTCAGCTTGTCAGCACACAATTTAACTGGTCAGGCTTTGATATTTGAAATCAGTGAAACAGCCGCGTTGGATAATATCGAAGACACAAAAAATATAATTGCCAAACTTAAGGCCATTGGCTGTGAATTTGGATTAGAACATTTTGGATCAGGTATTGGGTTTTCGCATAGTTTGAGTGTTCTGGATGTGGACTACCTGAAGATCAACGGTAATTTTGTTGAGAATATGGCGCATGATACTGAAAATCAGGCCGCTATTAAATCGATAATTGATATGGCAAAACAGGCTGGAAAACCCTGCATTGCCGAGTTTGTATCCGATGCTGTGAGCCTGGCTCTACTGTGGCGTCTGGGGGTGGATTACGCTCAGGGATTTTATATTCATAAACCTTCAGATAAGCTGGATTACAACTTTGAAGACGAAGATCTTTAGATTGAGAGATTAATGAACGGATAAAGGCCGGCTGTATTAAATGCAGCCGGCCTTTTTTTACAGGGTTAGATTCGGCCTGTACGCAAAGCTTCAATGCGTTTTTCAAGCGGAGGATGGGTCATAAATAAGGCGCTGATGCCACCACGACCACCGGAGATTCCCATTGCATGCAGTTGATCTGGTAGAGGTTGCTCAGAGGTTTTTGCAAGCCGCTGCAAGGCAGCAATCATTTTTCCTGAACCGACTAAACGGGCTGCACCGGCATCGGCGCGAAATTCCCTTTGGCGACTAAACCACATCACAATAATGCTGGCCAGAATACCCAGAACCAATTCGGCGATGATCGAGGTGATCCAGAAAGCCGGACCATGACCACGTTCCGTTTTAAATACTGTACGGTCAATCAGATGACCAATAATCCGTGATAGAAAGATAACGAATGTATTTACCACACCTTGAATTAATGCCATCGTCACCATGTCTCCATTGGCAACGTGGCTCACTTCATGCGCTAAAACCGCCTCAACTTCATCTTGTGTCATCGATTGCATCAGCCCAGTGCTTACCGCGACCAGGGCGTTGTTACGATTCATTCCGGTGGCAAAGGCGTTCGGTTGAGAGGATTGATAAATGGCCACTTCAGGCGAGCCTATTCCCGCTTGTTGAGCCTGGCGCTTTACAGTTTCAACCAGCCATTTTTCCGTTGGATTTTTAGGTGAAGTGATCACTTCTGCACCGGTCAGGCGTTTTGCTGTCCATTTGGATATAGCTAATGAAATTAATGAACCACTGAAGCCAATAACCGCAGCAAAAATCAGCAATGAAGTCATATTCAGGTCAGAGCCCTGTTCATCCAGCAGACTCTCAATACCCAATAACCGCATGGTTATACTTAAAACCGCCAGTACGGCAATATTGGTGGCGAGAAACAACATGATTCGTTTCATTTAACATTCCCTCAGGTTAACTTGCTTTTAATATGGGTAAGCCGAAGCCTGTTTTCAAGCTGCCGAAGATAAATTTTCAATCAATTTATTTGCAAACTGATGACCATCATTCAGCTCTGTTTTGTCCTGAGTTAGCAGTAAAGTGCAAATGATGCCTCCTGCTTGGATATAACTTCCATCAGCAGGCAGATCATAACAATAGTCAGGCCAGTTAAAGTCAGCCGGGATCGTAATGTTCTCTGGTGCAAAACAAAACCATAAGATTCGCTTTTTTGGCGGAAGTTCAGCATGAATTTCCGGCATAACACCCTTGGAACTCATCAGCTGCCAATCGATTAAAGGAGCGTCGCCTGGTAATAACTGACAAGAAGAAGTTGGACGTGGATTGATTTCCAGCAGAAATATTTCACCGGAGGGACTGATCTGAAAATCCAACGACATCAAACCTGATAATCCGAGTCGCAGTGTCAGTTGTTGTAGGATTTGCTTAAGAAACTGTTGTTGTTTTGAATCAAGTTGTAAGCCGCTGGTAATCGCTTGCAGGCAAAAATCATCCTTGCGGGTATCACGACTGTATTGCTGGTTGAACAGTAACAACTGACAATCAATACCGTTAGCCAGAAATACAACAGAAGCACTGATACCTTCAATGTACTGCTGATAATATATGTTCAATCGTCCAGCAGCCGATCCGGCATCGACAATATGGGTTCCACCCCAGGCCGCGGCAGATTTGGCTAACCATTTACCTTTAAAGCTCTGGTTGTTATCAAATACTGTTGGCGGATGAGGGAAAGAGAGTTGATCAAGTAAGGCTATCCAATTTACCGGTTCACAAAGTTGACTGAAACTGTTTATTGAAATACCGGCAAATTTGATATGAGAGGGTAATTGGGACAGTAGCGGATAGAAGCGTTCGATGCCTGTACCGCAAATTAATGAACAAGCCTGACCATCACTTAATGTCATAATGGTTTGCCGCCACTCATCGTTAAGTATTTTGTCGAGGGGAGGGAGCTTGAGATATTTATCAGCGACCCGAAGAGTATCAGTGTCTGCATAGCAGTCAGCAACACGGACGATGTAACCTTCCCGTGAAGCTGATTGCGCCAGCATTCTTCCACTTTGAGCGAGAATTAACAGGAGTTTTGGATGATCAGCCATGTCCTGTTTGATGACAATTGTATTCAGACCAGTTTACGGGCACCTTCAAAGGCATTACGGAAATCCAGATAAACAGGCACATCACTTTCCAGTGTTTCTCTGAGCAAGGCCTGTTGCAGTTTATATTTCACGTTGCCTACAGCCAGCGCACCGATGCCAACAGCATCAGGGCATTGTGGGGCAAACTTTAGCGGTTCACCGTTATGCATCAGCTCAACACCTTCAATACCTAAGGGTGAAACGGCATTCACATCGCCAGCGACTTTGAGCTTTTTGGCATCGCCAAGTACAGAAGCATTCAAAACCTGTACGCCGGCTTTTGCTGTACAGAAAACCACATCGGCATCACTTAACAGACGGGCCTTATCCGCATCAGATGCCGCAGTCGTTGCTCTTAAATTAACGCCATAACGTTTACGCGCTTCGTCAGAAAATTGTAAGGCAGTATCTAATGAAAAATGATCAACAATGGTTGTTTCAGCACCTTGCAGTGCCGCAATAACGGCTGTAGCCAGCCCCACCGGACCTGTACCACCAAATACGACTGCCTTGCAGCCTTTATAATCTTGATCGAAATGTTTCTTCAATTCGCGTTCGACGCAGGCAACCAGCGCTGCTGCTGTCGTAAATGCACCGCTGGGATCAGCAAATACCGGAATTTCAAAAGGAGGAACCATGGCTGACTTCGCGGCATCCAACATATCCATTGCCAGGCCTATATCCCTGCCACCGATAAACATGCCCGTTTTTTTTACGCCAGCCGGACCACGGGAAAAAATAGCGTCTTGAGTCAAACCGGCAACTTCATTCAATTCAACATTATTGTAAGGCATCAGAATATCGTAACCGGCATCCAATGCCATATTGATATCAAACGGACTGTTTTGTTTCATTGGGTTAATCATATGAATGATGGAACGTTTGGACATGTTAATCCCTCACTGTTTTATTAAAATGTAAAGTCTGGTTATCGATTGTAATGTCAGCACCCTGATTTACACCAGCAGCACTCAGTAATTCAATATCCTGCAACGGTAGATTAGAGTCAATCATGCCCCGTAGTCTGGCTATCAGGAGATCTGCCTGAGTTTGGCTCTCAGTAAATATACAAGCTGTTGGGCCCCATGAACTTTGTGCCATGCCGGTAAACCCCATTGCTTTTGCATGTTGTAATAACGTTGCTATTGGTTTGCTGGTGTATTGGCCACCTTGTGCCGGGGCAAAATGTTGTCCTATTAATGCCTGAATCTCAGTAACTGCGCTACCGAACAACTCAATATCCTGCTCAATTAACGCAGGTAATAGCTGCATTAAGGTCAGATGGCAAATGTGTTGACTATGGTTCAAAGGAAATTTTGGAAGCGTCCGGAATGCCTGGATTTCTGTCTGACCATGAATTCCCTGATGATTTTTATCCATTAGCATCACCAGCCGCCATTGAGATGGGAAGGCTTGCTGAAATAATCGGGCAGGAGTCAGTGAATTAGCCCCTAAACCAGCATCAACAACAAATCCGCCACTATCAAAAGTACTGATACCAATGCCTGAGCGTTTTCCCCGGTCCAGTGCCTGAGCAATTTTTGGCGTTGGGATATCGAGCTGATGGTAAGTTGCCAGTAACCGACCGATGACCAGCGCGAGTTGAGTTCCCGACCCCAGGCCGGCATGTTCTGGAATCAGGGAGTGAACCGTGACACTTGTTCGTCTTGAACTGGTCGGGATATGTGTTCCCAAAGAGAGATAAAACTGATTTATCAAATTCGAGATCTTGTGCTGGACTGAATCAGAAATCGAGATGCCCGCTGGTTGCTGGCTATCTGTGTCACTCAGGCTTAGCCTGGTGTGGTGGCTGTTTACTGCTAAGCCAATGCTGCCAAAATGGCGGCCTAAGCCACCATTCAGGTCCAGAAATCCAAGGTGGAGTCTTGCCGGCGCCTGTACGTTAATTGTTTTTAATCGGACAGGTGATACCGGTTGTTGCATTCTTATCACTAAGCGTTATCAATTTTGCAGGCAATATCGTAAATAGTGGTTTCATCCAGAAATAAATCATTGCTGTCAAACAGGGAGGCTACCGCACCACGATGCACTTTCATTTTGAAATTGCCAATGGCGATCGCACCGTAGAAACGCACACCTTGTTTTTCCGTGCCGTTATCCATCACTTCCATGCCTTCAACACCCAGTGGCGGTACCGCATTCACGTCAGCAATGACTTCCAGGGTTTTGCTGGCAGACCAGGTGATTTCAGGCACGATACAAACACCCGCTGGCCCTGCTGCTATAGCGACATGGGCATCTTTGAGTAAGGCTGCAACTGCTTCGTCGCTACGTGTTTCACCTGGGATGACGTCAACGCCATAAGCCTTTTTCATATGATCAACTGTCGACTTGCTGCGAGCCATACTACGGCAGGTTAGTACTACTTTAGCGGCGCCTTCTTTTAATAAATACAGTGCAGTACGTTGACCAACGGGGCCTGCACCCATAATCACGACATTTTTGCCCGTGATGTCATAGTTTGTCATCACTTTACGGGCAATGGCTGCGGCAGTTGTATTAGAGCCATTTGGATCCTGCATTACCGAGACACGAACAGGGCCGAAGAATGCTTTTTTTACGGCTTCTCCTACCAGTTCACTGGCTGCTACATTGGACCCACCTATGAATATTGCGCTGTTTTTAAGGTTTTTTCCGCCACGCGTAAAAATCATACCATGCACATGGGCGGTGACATTATCACGGGTTGCTCCACCATGAGCGATAATGTTGTCGACCCCGGAATCATAGGCAACGGCTTGGTCAAAAGTGCTTGCAACGGCATCTGTATCGAGATGAAGCAGTATTTTTTTCATTATGTTCTCCTGCGATGCGCATGGTTTTACGCGGATAAATAAACTCTGAATTTTACCCTAAGTTGCTTGACTGAGGAAATTTAACTGCCTGGGGCATTCATTAAAAATGCTTGAATGGTAACCTGCTTAAGTGGCAATATCCTTTTTTTCTGCAGGAACTTGTCTTGCAAGTTCTGAGTCATAGCGGAACCATAATTAAAATATTTGGAGTAGAGAATGAAGAAAAGCAGTCTGACAGTCCTTTTTGCCAGCATCACCATGTTAAGTGCCACTGCTATGGCAGATGACAAAATGGATTTTTCAACAGTCACCAAAGTGCAATACGTTAACGATTGCATGCAGGCTAATACAAAATTAAATATATATGAAGGTGTGCACAAATGTTCATGTGTGGTTGATAAGCTTGATGAAGCATTTACTCAGACTGATTTCGAAGACATCAGTACAGCTTATATGTATCGCAATATGCCAGCAGATAAAGGCGCACAGTTTCGTGATCATAAAGAATTAAAAGGCGGCATAAAACAATACGAAGAAGTCTCTTCATCAGCCTATAAAGAATGCCGTATTCAGTAATTTCTGGTATACATTTTTATTCAAAAAAAAAGGCCGTTAAACGGCCTTTTTTATTTCGGCTCTAATCTGAGTCAAATCTGTTTATCCATGCTGTAAGTCATGTCTTTACTGTCATTAACCATTGCTTTTAATACACCGTGTTTTAGCGGAGTGAAGTTAAAGCGAACGCTTGGATCTTCGCTGATAGATATACCAGCCTCAAGTTTAATCAAATTTTCGTCTGCAAAATTTATGATGATTTCTTTCACATAGTGTGGCGGGATATAGCCGCGAGTCTTTTGATCAAACTGTAAGCCGCTATTGTTCGGATGACTTACAACAACCTGTGCTTGAGTGGTTTCACCAATATTGGCATCACGCATACGAATCTGCATTTTGCCAAGACGAGCCATAGCGGCTTCCATATCCTTGCCCGCTGGTGCACTGCAACCGCCGGAAGCTTTCACATAACGTGAAACCATATGCAGGGAACCGTCATTCATCTCTGCGATGGCACGCATATCAGTGTATTGATCAATCCTCACGCGAGTGGCTATGTCAATTTCACCAAGCGATGGTGACAGGTGAAAATTGGCCGAATACGGCATGGGGTTTTTATCAATGATGATATGGATATTCTTAATATATCTTTCACTGGTTTGTGGTTGGAGTGACTTGACGCTGATTGGAACTATTGCCGCATCCTCGGCTCGTGTCGGTGCTTCAAGAACCAACAGGTCGTCCGCATTCTCACGAATTTCACGATCCCCAAAATAGGTTTGTTTTAGTCCTGCCCAGATATCTTCATCAGCCGTGGCTGAATGAGCTGTAAAGCTATGACTGATGAGCATGATGAACATGCCCAGAAAAATTGAATTTCGCCCCATCATTTTCTCTCTCCCGGTTATTATTATTCCCACTCTAATTCTACGAATGCAGCGGTAACATTTCGACGATGATATTCTTCAAAAAGTTTCCATTTTTCAGCTTCTTGTGTTCCTACGGCGGCGATGGCTTCTTCAATGGTTCCCATATCATTAATGATAAATCTTATTTCTTCGCGAATGGTGGTCAGATAACGAAGTAAATTTTGCCATGCCTCGGATTTCTGACCATCAAAAGCCGGTCCATGACCGGGAATAATCATCTCCGCATCAAGTTCTGTCAGCGTATTGATGGCATCAATCCAGCCATTGATACTGCCATCCAATGCCGGTATGCGCTCAACAAATAACAGATCGCCGGTCCATAAAGTACTGGTCTTAACATCGTAAACCGTTAAATCATGATCGGTATGTGCCGTGGTGTATGCGGTTAATAACAATGGGCGATTACCTAAATCAATACGCAGTGGTTTGCCGATACTGACCAGGTTGTCTGCCTCGATAAATTCAGTACCCTGATAAGCCTCTCCGAGAATCTCAGAGAACTGTTTGGCAAAATGTTGTTTTCGACTGGCCATGGCGGCCGGTAGTTTTTCATGACCTATAAATTTGGGATTATCGGCTTTAAACGCAGCATTGCCCAATATATGGTCGGGATGGACATGGGTATTAATGACATAACAGATCGGCAGATCGGTTTGCTGGCGGATGGCTTCACGCAATAATTCACCCTCACGAAAACTGCCGCCGCTATCAATAACTGCTACGCATTCATCACCAGTGATAAACCCAACATTGGCAATCGCGCCGAGATTTTCGTTATCGGCTTCTTCATGACTGCCCTGATGATAATAAACACCATCAGATACGTGCTGGAGCGGATAATTACCTGCAGCAGCATTTGAAGCTATTGCCTGCACTGGAAGAAAGCTGGAAAGCAGTAAAATCAATAAATGCATAACTCTGTCTCACTAAATGACATCTCATGAACTGTTACAATAGCGCACTTTATCGCAATCCATCTACACAGCTAGCAGAGAACTTTTGATTATGACAATTCGCACGCGTTTTGCACCCAGCCCAACCGGATATTTACATGTGGGCGGCGCTCGTACCGCTCTTTTTTCCTGGTTATATGCCAGAAAGCATGGCGGCCGCTTTGTTTTAAGGATTGAAGATACGGATCTGGAACGTTCCTCAGCAGAATCTGTTAATGCCATTCTGGAAGGTATGACCTGGATGGGATTGGATTATGACGAAGGCCCGTTTTATCAAACGCAGCGTTTTGAGCGTTACAAAGAGATTATTCAACAGTTAATGGATCAAGGCGACGCTTATTACTGTTATTGCAGTAAAGAAGAATTGGAAGCCATGCGCGAAGAGCAGCGAGCTAATAAGCAAAAACCTCGCTATGATGGACGTTGCCGTCACCTATCGACACCGCGTGAAGGGATACAGCCGGTCATTCGTTTTAAAAATCCTACTGTGGGGCAAGTTGTTGTCGAAGATGCCATTCGGGGTAATGTGGTTTTTGAGAACAGTGAGCTGGATGATTTGATTATTGCCCGTCCGGATGGCACGCCAACCTATAACCTGACAGTGGTCGTGGATGATTTGGATATGCAGATGACGCATGTCATTCGTGGGGATGATCATTTGAATAATTCACCACGACAAATCAACATTTTTAAAGCACTGGGTGCTAAACCGCCTGTCTTTGCTCATGTACCGATGATTTTAGGTGATGATGGCGCTCGTCTTTCGAAAAGACATGGAGCGGTCAGTGTGATGAGTTACCGTGATGCAGGATATCTTCCTGAAGCGTTATTGAATTATCTGGTCAGGTTGGGCTGGTCACATGGCGATCAGGAAATATTTTCGCTGGCTGAAATGACACAGTTATTTGATATTCAGGACGTTAACAAAGCAGCCTCGAGCTTTAATACCGATAAATTACTCTGGCTTAATCAGCATTACATCAAAACCAGTTCACCGGAACATGTTGCACAACATTTAAGCTGGCACATGGGCGAGTTGGGAATTGATCCAGCGAATGGGCCCTCACTGGTTGATGTTGTTGTATTGCTTCAGGAACGCGCCAAAACACTTAAAGAAATGGCGGAATCCAGTGTGTATTTTTATCGGGACGTAGATGCCTATGATGAAAAAGCCGCACAGAAAAATCTTAATGAAACCAGCTTGCCACTATTGGAAGCTGTACTGCAGGAGCTAAGCCAGCTGAATGAATGGCTGGCCGAACCGATCCATACCGTCATTAAAAATTGTGCTGAAAAACATGAGGTTGGTATGGGTAAGGTGGCTCAACCCATTCGTGTCGCCATTACCGGTAATACGGTCTCACCCTCTCTTGATGCCACGCTGCAACTCTACGGTCGTGAGCGCGCACTGGCGGCAATTGAGCGGTCGATACACTGGATCAAAGATCGTGCCTGATTTTTAGTAAAAATATAAAGTCCTTTATTTTCAATAGCTTAATTATTCGGGAAATTATTCCCGAAAACTAGATGGAAATACTCACAAAAAACTTGAGTAAAGTTCTTGACGAAGCCGGGAAGTGGGGTTAAGGTTCGTCATACGCATGAGGTTCATTCGAACAAGTCGTGACGTAAATACTAAAAAGCAATAGAGGACAACTTTATGAAGCTGAAAACATTATCAATCGCAATGATGGGGTTAGCCGCACCAGGTCTGGTCGCTGCTGATGAACTCCTTGAAATGCAAAAAAATGACAATAACTGGGTTATGCCAGCTGGTGACTACGCTAATACGCGTTACAGCGAACTGACTCAAATCACGAAAGACAACGTTAAAGATCTGAATATGGCGTGGTCTTTCTCAACAGGTGTTTTACGTGGCCACGAAGGTAATGCTTTGGTCATGGACGGCACCATGTACGTTCATACAGCGTTCCCAAACATCGTTTTCGCACTTGACCTGAACAACGATGGCGCCATCAAATGGAAATATGAGCCAAAACAAAACTACGATGAAACTGTACCAGTCATGTGCTGTGATACCGTTAACCGTGGTCTGTCTTATGGCGATGGCAAAATCTTCCTGAACCAGGCTGATACCACTCTGGTGGCATTAGATATGGAAACAGGTGAAGTGGTCTGGTCTGACAAACGTGATGATCCAAAAGTTGGTGCAACCAGCACCGCGGCGGCTCACGTATTCAAAGACAAAATCATCGTCGGTATTTCAGGTGGTGAATTTGGTGTCCGTGGTTATGTACAAGCTTACGATTTAGACGGTAACGTGCAGTACAAAGCTTACAGCGTCGGTCCTGATGATGAAATGCTGGTTGACCCGGAAAAAACCATGTCTATGCTGAAACCGGTTGGCAAGGATTCTTCATTGAAATCCTGGCAGGGCGACCAGTGGAAAATCGGTGGTGGTACCACTTGGGGTTGGTATTCTTATGACCCTGACCTGAACCAGTTCTACTATGGTACAGGTAACCCTTCTACCTGGAACCCGGTACAACGTCCAGGCGACAACAAATGGACAATGACGCTGTTTGGTCGTGATTTAGACACTGGTATGGCGAAATGGGTTTACCAAATGACCCCATACGATGAGTGGGATTATGACGGTGTAAACGAAAACATCCTGGTAGACCAGAAAATCAAAGGCAAAATGCGTAAAATGTTAGTGCATTTTGACCGTAACGGTTTTGCCTACACCATGGATCGTGAAACAGGTGAATTGCTGGTTGCTGAAAAATATGACCCAGCGGTTAACTGGGCAACTGGCGTTAACCTGAAAACCGGTCTGCCTGATCGTGTAGCGAAATACTCTACTGCACGTAACGGTGAAGACGTGAACACTACTGGTATCTGCCCTGCAGCATTGGGTACAAAAGATCAACAGCCAGCAGCGTTCTCACCACGTACCGGTCTGTTCTATGTACCAACCAACCATGTTTGCATGGACTACGAACCATTCGAAGTTGAATACGTAGCGGGTCAACCTTACGTTGGTGCTACTCTGAGCATGTATCCACCAGAAGGCAGCACTCACTTGGGTAACTTCATTGCCTGGGATGCGCGTGAAGGTAAAATCGTCTGGTCAAACCCAGAGCGCTTCTCAGTCTGGTCAGGTGCTTTGGCAACTGCCTCTGATGTTGTGTTCTACGGCACACTGGAAGGTTACCTGAAAGCAGTTGATGCGCAATCTGGTCGTGAGCTGTGGAGATTCAAAACAGCGTCTGGCATCATCGGTAACGTCAACACCTACAAACACAACAACAAACAGTATATTTCAGTACTGTCTGGTGTAGGTGGTTGGGCTGGTATCGGTATGGCTATCCCAAGTTTGGAAAATGACTCAGACGGTCTTGGCGCAGTTGGTGCATATCGTGCACTGTCTAGCTGGACTAACCTGGGTGGTATTCTGAGCGTATTTAGCCTGTAAGACCAATAAGTGTATTAAAAATATACTTAAGTTAGACAAGAAAACCCGGTATCTTTAATAGATGCCGGGTTTTTTTTTGAACAAAAACGGCATATGAAGTGTCACACTTATTCCCATAAGAAATAAGGAAGAGAGAATGATTAAGCTACAGAAAATGGCAATCCTGGCATCGGCTTTACTGGGTGCCTCGTTTGCAGTCAATGCAGAAAATTTGAAACCTTTACCAGGTCAAGAAGTACTGAGAGTCTGCGCTGATCCAAACAACATGCCTTATTCAAATAAGAACAAGGAAGGTTTTGATAATAAAATTGCGGAGTTATTAGGTGAGCAACTGGGAATTCCAGTTGAGTATTACTGGTTTCCGCAACGAATTGGTTTTGCACGGAACACCATTAAAAAAGAACATCCAGAACGTGGTGGTTACATGTGTGACTTAGCCATGACTGTTCCAGAACATACAGATTTTATGCTGCCCACCAAACCGTATTTCAGTTCAATTGAAGCAATCGCCTATCGTAGCGGTGAAGGTTATGAAATTACGAAACTTGCCGATTTGAAAGAAGTAAATGAAAAACATGGACCACTAAAAATAGGTTTGTTTGACAGGGCTGTTTCAACTGAAGCACTTATCGAGATGGGATTGGGCGATCAGATATCTTATTATCAATTAATGAGTGGTGATGTGAATGCCAGTCCAGGAAGAGCAATTGAAGATCTAGCTGCAGGTAAAATTGATGTTATTCCAATGTGGGGACCTGTAGCAGGATACTATGCGAAGGTTTCTGATGTGCCGATTACAGTTAATCCATTAAATGAATTGGGTCAGCTGCATGTATTCAGTTTCAGCATGGCAACTCGCTACTCAAGCAGAGAATGGAATAAATTATTGAATACATTCATCGATCAGAACAAAGATAAGATTGATGCCATCATTGCTGAATATAATTTACCATCGCTTGAAAACGTCAGTCCTACACCAGCCAAAAAGCCGCGCAAGGATGACGATGATTAGTAGAACGTTCGATTAAAGTGATACCCGAAAATTAATGGTGGCTACAAAACTGTAGCCACCATTATTTTTTTCAGGTTGTCATTTATTCGTGCAGCAAACTCAGCCTGTTTTTTATCGGCAACGTTTTCGTCCATTAAACGGGTACCAATAATGACTCCATTACTACTTTCCCGAACCGTCATAATGCAGGGCATATCATTAATCAATTGTTCATTAATCAGCATCATTTCTTTTGCATAAGTAATATTGCAAAAACTGATGACAATGGATAAAGGAAAGTCTTCATCCCCGCGTTCGCGGATAGCAGAGCCTATGTCACTTTTATGAATAATTCGATAGTTGTGTTCCGATATCGCAATATTCAGGTTTTCCAAGGTTTCCTGGTAACTATAAGGGCTATTTATTTCAATTATTCGGTTAGTATTCGCAGGCTGACATGCGATAATAAAAAACAGACTGGAAATCAAAATTCCGGGAATCTTTAAGTGAGTAAATAGAGTCATAAGCAGATAAAAATAATAATTGAAATATAAGTTTAAGCATAACACCTATAAAAAATCGTGAGGTAACAAACAGTGAGAATAAATCAATACATCGTGTTTTCGCTCGGATTGATGCTGCTGTTAACTGGTAAAGCGTTTGCAGCTCCGGGTATGTCAGAGATTAATAATGAGTTATTTGATAAGTCCCACCTTAAAAACATCGACCAGCCAGGCGTGTTGGAATATAAATTTACTAAAACCAGCTTTGTTGATGGTGATTACACCGATACCATTGATGTCATTGTTAAAAATATTCGTAATACCGGCCGAGCGGATACCTACTTTGAATTTTTTACCGGTCAGAACAAACGTCCATATCAGGAACGGTTAGATCAACGTGGTAATAGTGTATTCGTTTTATTTCTGGAATATGACGTACATGAAATGAAGCGTTTAACAGGTGGTGAATGGCGGTATTTCCAACGTTTATTACGTTGGTCATTTGCGGAAGGTGCTGATAAAAAACAGGTTGAAGTAGATTACAACGGTGACAAAGTAAAAGCATGGCAATATACCGTGCAACCTTATATTAATGACCCCAAGAATGATCGTTATAAACTGTATTCTTCGAAGTATTATATTTTTACCTTATCAGAAGAAATTCCAGGTGAAATTTACGAGATAAAAACGGTCGTTCCTGATGGTAAAACCTGGAAGGAAGGTGAGGCGGTTTTAGTCGAAGAGAAAGTTACCTTTACTGGGTTTAAGCCTGAATAACGTGGCACTTCTATGAATATTCTTAAAACGGGCCATTGAGCCCGTTTTTTTAGATGAAAAGAATCTTTAAAAAGCTTCAATCCATACAAGGTGCTTTGCGGTTCCATGAACTGAGTTTTGTGGTGCTGATTGTCATGACGGCCCTCATGAGTTTTAACTGGGCTTTAGCCTGGCAAAAAAGTTCAGAAGAATCCCTTCGCTTGAGTTCAATGAACACGCATGTGCAACATTTGCGTGGCGATCTTTATCGTCAGCTCAAGGAAGTCTTTGATGTTGTCTTTCTTAACGATGTCCTGGCTATTGAAGAGTATTATCAATTTCGCAATCAGATAGATAGCTATTTGTTACGGTTGAAAGTATTAGCGCAGACACCCACGGAAGAAATTCTGATTGTCAGAATTGAGTATGCCTATAACAAGTTTTATCAGGAAACCAGCCGATTTCTAGATTTGGAAGAATTAAGCTCTGAAGACAAGGTTTGGCTTGATGAGCAGCTTGAAGAACAAACCTTCCGCCAGCTTGAAATGGTTTTCAGTGATATTGAGGACTATCTGAAACAACAGCAGTTGCAATTAACCGCTTCTGATGAACGTATGTTCGGCAAGATGATTCTCAGTGAAGCACTGCCAATCATATTGGCGCTGATTTTGCTCAGTATCTCCAAATGGTTTGTGCGTCGCAATATGCTGGCCCCGCTCAGAAATGTCACCAAAGGCGCTAAAATAATCAGTACGGGAGACTTTAAACATCATATCCCGTTAAAAGGCCTGGAAGAACTGCAGCGACTGTCGCAGGCTATTAATAGCATGGCAGATGAATTAGCCAGTAACAGAGATCAGTTAATTGAAACCAAAAAACAAGCTGCTTTAGGTGAGTTAGTACCGTTGGTTGCACATAATATTCGTAATCCCTTGGCGGGTATTCGTGCTGCTGCACAGGTATCGATTGACGAGGCGAATGAAGAAAGCCGCGCTGTTCTGAAAGACATCATCATTGCTGTCGACAGGTTGGAAAATTGGGTGACTTCCTTATTGATGTATTTACACCCCTTAAAGCCACATATGATCGAGGTTACCTTAACGGAACTGACAGATAATGCATTGTCCTTAATAGAGTTGCAGCTAACCGAGAAATCGATTCAATTAAATCGTCATGGGTGGCAGCAAGCAGCCAGGCAGATCAATATGGATAATAATCTGATGGAGCAGGCTATTTTTAATTTGATTCAGAATGCAATTGAAGCTGCTCCGGTTGATTCATCTATCAATATTCATTATTGGGAAACCCCTCAAATGATCGGTTTACATATTGATGATCAGGGGAGTGGTTTTTCTCATAAGCCGGATGAAAAAAACAGCCAATTACATAAAAAATTGAGTTATGGGCTGGGAATTCCATTCGCACAAAAAGTCATTAAACAACATCATGGCGATTTAGCATTTGAGACAAATTCTCATGGTGGTGCGAGAGTATCACTGACCTTGCACGTTAATGATAAACAGGCAAATAAATAGGATGTTCTATGCTTAATTTCTTATTGATAGAGGATGAAAGTCTGTTTGCCAAGTCTGTTAAGCGCAGACTTGAACGGGAAGGTCATCACGCCAAAATTGCAGATAACATCAGTACAGGCCAAAAATTATTACAGAGTGAATCTCCGGATATTTTACTGTTGGATGTCAGGCTCCCGGATGGTAATGGTCTGGATTTATTGACAGAAATTCGTGCTGAGGGGCATCCCATGGCAACGCTGCCTGTTATCGTGATGACGGCATACGGGGAGTTGGAAGATGCTGTCAGTGCTATGAAATTTGGCGCTTCTGATTATCTGAAAAAGCCAGTAGATCTCGATGAATTAATGCTGACAATCGATAAAGTAGTACATAACCATGCCATTCGCCGTCAGCTGGATTTTTCAGAGCAGCGCGCCCAAAAAACACAGCAGCTGATCAATCTCATTGGCAGCAGTCAACAGATTATGACTATTCGGAATCAGGCCAAGCAGCTTTCTGAACTGATGGACAAAAATAAAGATACCACTCCAGTGGTCTTAATCACTGGTGAGACGGGGAGTGGGAAAGGTGTATTAGCACGGTATTTTCATCAAATCAGTCATCGATATGACCGACCTTTCGTCAATGTGGATTGTGCTGCTTTGCCTGATGACGCTGTAGAGGCTGAGTTGTTTGGCCAGGAAAGCTATTATAGCCTTAATGAGGCATCAAAAGCTCGGCCTGGACTTATCGAAGTAGCTGAAGATGGTACGCTTTTTCTTGATGAAATTGCTGAGTTATCGTTGTCTGCCCAAACTAAGCTACTTAATGTAATTGAAAGGCGACAATTACGCAGACTGGGGTCAACAAGAGAAATACCGGTAAACTCGCATGTTATTGTTTCAACCAATCGTGATCTGCACCAGTTAGTTGCTTCCGGGGAATTCCGTGCAGACCTTTACTTCCGCCTGAATGTCGTTGAGATAACACTACCTCCTCTAAGGCATCGACAGCAGGATATAGCGGAGCTGGCACAGTTTTTCATCGAACAATTCGCTAAACGCTATGGCGTTGAACAGCCAAGATTGGCTTATGATGCCATGCGTCAAATGCAACAATATGACTGGCCGGGCAATATCAGGGAGTTGGAAAATGTGCTTGAACGAGCAGTTATGCTATGCAAGCAAAGTATCATTGAGTTTGACGATCTGCTATTGAGACCTTTCAGCCAGAATGATAATTCTGAAAAGGTCTTACCAGAGATAGAAAAAATGACGATGGATCAAGTTGAGAAATATTTACTTGAAAGTGCTCTGAACCGGAGCTCTGGTAATGTTTCGCGGGCGGCCAGGCAGCTTGGGCTGACTCGTATGGCCATGCGTTATCGTATGGAAAAATACAAACTATAAATTATTTGACCAGTTTCAAACTGGGTTTGCCGTTTGTCGTTTTAGTTGGTTCGACTGATGGTGGAGTCGGAGGAGTAGGGTTTTCTTCCTCAGGAAAGAACATGCCTTCATTATTTTCCTTGCCATAAATAGCCTGAATAGCAATTACCGGAATAAATAAGTCCATTGCCTTGCCAGAAAATCTGGCTGAAAAGCTCACCCACTCATTATCCATATTCAGACCACTAATTGCATCAGGGGCCAGATTCAATACAATGCGGGCATCTCGGATGTATTGTTCAGGAACGACCACACCTTCATGGTTTGTATTGACCAATAAATAAGGGGTAGATTGATTGTCGAGTAACCATTGGTAAATGGCCCTTATCAGATAAGGTTTTTGTGAAGACATGCTCATTAGCGCATTCCTCTCTCCGCTGTGCTCAGGCTCGCTTGAAATGTGGCTCTATCAAATATTTTCTGCGCATAACGTTCAACAGCGATGGCCGAATCAGGCAGTTTAATACCCAAATGAGGCAGACGCCATAATAATGGGGCTATATAGCAGTCTATCAACGAAAATTCATCGCTCATCAGATAGTCATATTGCTCAAATAGCGGAGCCAGAACAGTCAGATCTTCACGTAAAGTCTTTTTTGCTTTAGTGGCCGGGGATTTATCCCGCCCTGATAATTGTGGCCACATTGCAAGCCAGTCGGTTTCCAGGCGATGTAACATCAGTCGCATTTGAGCTCGGGCCCCAGGGTCATTGGGCATTAACGATGGGTGCGGGAAACGTTCGTCAAGATATTCCATAATGATTGGGGAATGAAATATCACAATGTCCCGATCAAACAATGTAGGACCCTGCCCGTAGGGATTCGCTGAAGCAACTTCTTCGGGCCAGTGGCCGTCAACAAGTTCTACAAGCTGGCATTCAATTTGTTTTTCTTGAACGACGATGCGGGTCTGGTGACTGAATGGACATTGTGCATCCGAGTACAATGTCATCAGTGGTTTACGATTACGTGTTGTCATTAGCAGTACTGCTTATTATTTCTGAATGTAGCGTTAGTGAACGTCTTTCCAGTAAGCTTTTTTCAGTGCCAATGCGATAACAAAGAAGATCGCAAGATAGAGTAAAACCCACTTACCTAACGCTAATCGCTGTAATTTGGATGGTTCACTGATATAGGCAAGAAAGTTGACCAGATCTCGACTCATCATATCGTATTGTCGAGGAGTCAGCGCACCTTCTTGTGCAACACTGAGATGACCGTCTTCACCCAATGCCTGATAACCCTGTTGTTCCCAGAGTACATGTGGCATGCCCACATCTTTAAACGCAAGGTTGTTGGTACCCATCGGACGACTGTTATCCAGATAGAAAGTACGTAAATAGGTATATAACCAATCTGTACCCCGCGCACGTGCAATGACAGATAAGTCTGGTGGTGCTACACCAAACCATTTTTTTGCATCTTCGGGGCGCATTGCAATTTGCATCGTTTCACCGATCTTATCAGTGGTAAACATTAGATTGTCGGTAACCTGCTCATCGGTTAAACCCAAATCTTTTGCCATACGGTTATAACGCATCAACGATGCTCCATGACAACTCAGGCAATAATTCATAAAGGTGTGAGCGCCACGCTGTAATGAGGCTTTATCGGTCAAATCAATATCTACTTGATCCAGTTTGGATGACGGACCGGCCGCAATGGCGAGTGTCGAGAACAGACTGAATATCGAAATGAAAGCTGCTAAAGTCAGATTTCTCATTTGGTCGTCACCCTTTCTGGTACAGGTTTATCTTTATCAAATGCCGTATAGATAGGCATCAGGAGAAAGAAAGCAAAATACAGAACCGTAAATATTTGTGCCAGCAAGGTGTAAAGCGATGTTGCTGGCTGAGTTCCCAGGTAACCTAAGGCTAAGAAGCTGATAACAAAAACTACCAGAGCCGTACGGAAATAAGGACCTCTATAGCGTATCGAACGGGTTTTGCTCCGATCCAGCCATGGCAACAGGAACAGCATGACAATTGCCAGGCCCATAGCAATAACACCAAACAGCTTATCCGGTACTGCACGCAAAATGGCATAAAACGGTGTGAAATACCATAAAGGCACAATATGTTCCGGGGTTTTTAAAGGATCTGCCGGAATAAAGTTATCCTTTTCAAGGAACCAGCCGCCGAATTCTGGCAGATAGAACAGCACCAGAGAGAATATAAACAGGAATACCACTACGCCCACCAGATCTTTTACCGTGTAATAAGGGTGGAACGGAATGCCATCTAAAGGTTTACCGTTTTCGTCTTTGTGTTTTTTGATTTCTACACCGTCAGGATTGTTTGAACCCACTTCATGCAGAGCGAGGATATGGGCAACAACCAAACCTAATAAGACGATAGGCAAGGCTATGACATGCATGGCAAAAAAGCGGTTTAATGTGGCATCAGCGACAACGTAATCACCACGAATCCATAAAGCAAGATCTTCACCAATAACCGGTAAAGCGCCAAACAAAGAGATAATAACCTGAGCACCCCAGTAAGACATTTGTCCCCAAGGTAACAAATACCCCATAAAAGCTTCGGCCATTAACACGACATACAGAAGCATGCCGAAGATCCATATTAATTCACGGGGTTGTTTATAGGAACCATACATCAATCCACGGAACATATGCAGGTAGATAACGACAAAGAATGCTGAAGCCCCGGTGGAATGCAGGTAACGAATTAACCAGCCCCACTCTACGTCTCGCATAATGTATTCAACCGAAGCAAAGGCGAGCTCTGCATCCGGTTTATAGTTCATGGTTAAAAATATGCCGGTAACAATCTGTAAAACCAGAATCAATAAAGCCAGAGAACCAAAGAAATACCAGAAATTAAAGTTTTTTGGTGCGTAATATTCTGAAAGGTGTTCCTTCCACATTTTGGTCGCAGGAAAGCGAGCATCAATCCAATCCATCATAGACATTATGCGGCTCCTTGGGCGTCTTCACCAACAATAACAACATTGTCACCCTGGAAATGATAAGGGGGCACTTCAAGATTGGTCGGTGCAGGAACACCCTGGTAAACACGGCCAGCCAAATCAAAACGAGAGCCATGACAAGGGCAGAAGAAACCGCCTTTCCAATTGGCACCCAGATCATTAGGGGCTATTTCTGGACGGTAGGTTGGTGAGCAACCCAAATGTGTACATATTCCCACCATGACCATAACTTCTTTTCGGATCGAGCGTGTTTCGTTCTGCGCATATTCAGGTTGCTGGGTTTGTTCACTCTGTGGATCGCGCAACTCATCGTTCAAGGTGACGAGAGTGTTTAACACTTCTTCGGTACGGCGGAAAATCCAAACCGGTTTGCCACGCCACTCGACAGTCAATAATTGACCGGGTTCAAGTTGGCTGATGTCAATTTGCACCGGGGCACCGGCAGCTTCTGCTTTAGCGCTTGGCGCAATGGAAGAAACAAAAGGAATGGCAACAGCCACCGCACCGGCACCGCCTACTACACTAGCTGCGGCGGTTAAAAACCGTCTTTTGCCAGTATCTATAGAGTCGCTCATCAGATGAATATCCCCTGATATGTTATTTAATGTGAATCCAGCAGAGCATCAATGTCTCGGGATTGCTGAGATAAAACCAGTAAATTCTAGCATAGCAAGGAAGTTTTTGGATCAAAAAAGCCCGCATTTTTATGCGGGCTTTTAGGAGTACTTCTAGAGGAGTATAGACTTACTCTGCAGTAGCCTGTTCTACTTTTTTAACTAAACGACGTAATGCGCCTTTAGGTTTTGAGTCTACAATGGCTTGCAAATTAGTCGGTTCGCCTACAATGATCGCGCCGCCCATACCGGCACCCCAGTGAGGGTCACACTTGTAAAGGTAAACACCTTCTACAGTCAATGGTTTGGTTTGGTAGTTTTCACCCATTTGTGACATGAAACCTTCAGCGCCTTCAGGAATGAATTCTTGCTCACCACTTGAATCAGTAAAAGTAGTATTTACCAGGTGACCATTCATTTGTTGCCAGGAAACAGTGTCACCCGGAGCGATTTTGACAACCAAAGGATCAAAAGCAGTCAAACTTGCGTTAACAACATGATTCTCAGCCATTGCAGCAGCAGAAAATAAAGATGCTGCGCCAATTGCTGCTGTCAAAAGTGATTTACCATATTTCATGAATATTTCCTCTCTTTATTGAGTTATTTGCCTCAGTGCGGTGCCAGTTTCCCATAGTGAACCTGAACCCACACTGAACACATTTAGCCACGTGTTTTAACACGTAATTTTCTTGGCAATACCAGCACAAAAACGTCCAACTATACTGACTGTTTGGGGGATATGTCCATGCTAAATCGAAAATTTGTGTCATATAACACAATGGTTATTCCATCTGTCAGTGCTGGGCAACTTCCTGAAATATATAGCGATGATTGCTAGGGTCTGTTGATCTTTCATAGCCGCCTCTGTTGTGACTGAAAATGCACCAATCAAGGCGCGAGGAATGTCGTTTGTGAGATACATCCGTGTATCTTACCCCTTCGGGGCTGACGCTCAAAAACGCTCCCGACGTTTTTGTAGTCGTTCTAAATAAATGACGAGTAACGCAGAGTGGTGGATTTTCAGCCACAACCCGAAGGGCTGGGACTATTTTTCCGCCCCACGGTGTTGGAAATGACTTATGTAGAACAACTACATCGCATCATTTCCGCCTTGTTGGACGAAAAAATAGCCTCCAGCAGTGGTGGCTCTGAAAGATCAACAGACCCTAGATAAGAATGGAGATTAATGGATGGTTTTCCTGTGTTTTTAACCTCAACATTATCAGCGTCGGGTACGAAGATCTGAAACCGATATTATGAAAACATATTGGGTGCCGGTAAGCGCTTAGAGGTTATAAAATAAGATGCATCATATAAGTTTAAGTGCTTTCAGAATTCTCTGTGAAAATGCCAGAGACTGAAAGAGTAATTTTTCGGTATAATCAAGCGCTTTGAAAGCTTGAAACAAATATTTCTTGCCGCATTTATAAGCAGCGCTGTTTGTTGATTCATTATTTAGGGAGTAAAACCTCATGCCGTTTTATGAATATCGCTGTGATGCCTGTAATCATAATTTTGAAGCATTGCAAAAGATCAGTGATGATGCGCTGGTGGATTGTCCGGCCTGTAATCAACCCAGCCTGAAAAAACTTATATCAGCGGCGGGTTTCCGTCTCAAAGGGCAGGGCTGGTATGAAACCGATTTTAAATCGGGTACTAAACGTAACCTTGCTGAAAGTGGTTCTTCAGAGAGTGCCTCTTCTGCGGGTCATACCTGCGGAACTGGATGCAGTCATTAAGTTTTAAATGCGAAAATACCTAATAGCAGGCCTGCTGGTCTGGATGCCGCTCGGCATTACCTTTCTGGTAGTCCGGGCCATTGTTGGTTTTTTAGATAAGAGTTTATTACTCTTGCCGGATGCTTTTCAGCCAGATAGGCTGCTGGGCTTTAATATTCCCGGATTGGGAGTCGTTCTGGCGGTGGTCATGGTATTAGTCACCGGCATGATAATGGCCAATTTATTAGGTCGCAGATTAGTCGTTTTCTGGGAGTCCCAGCTAGCGAGGATCCCGCTGGTCAGAACAATTTATTCTGCGATTAAACAAATTATGGAAGCGGTGTTGGCGACAGACGCCAAATCGTTTCGCAAAGTATTGCTGGTTGAATACCCGCGTAAAGGTGTCTGGAGTCTGGCATTTATGACTTCAAATGATTTAGGTGAAGTGCAGGATAAGACGATTGCCAATGTTATCAGCGTTTTTATTCCGACCACGCCAAATCCGACCTCCGGGTTTGTGTTGATGGTGCCGGAATCAGATGTGATTGAATTGGATATGTCTGTCGAAGAAGGTCTGAAAATGATTATTTCGATGGGCGTTGTGGTGCCAAATTCAGAGGCATATCGAAAAAAAGTTCAGCAACAGCACAGCGTAGAATAAAAATTTCGGACATCTTTCGTCTATATGAAAGGTGTAGTGTTAAACAGTATTTTTTGGAATGTTGGAATAATTATGCGTAGCCATTACTGCGGCGATGTAAACGAAACTTTGATTGAACAAACGGTAACGGTTGCAGGTTGGATGCATCGTCGCCGGGATCACGGCGGTGTGATCTTTATTGATTTACGGGATCGCGAAGGTCTGGTGCAAATCGTCTGTAATCCGGAAGATGCCGAAAGCTTTGCCGTTGCAGAGAAAGTCCGCAGTGAATATGTATTGCAGATTGAAGGTGTCGTAAATCCGCGTCCTGCTGGCAGTGAAAACACTGATCTGAAAAGTGGCAAAATCGAAATTATCGCCAAGCGGGTCACTATTCTGAATAGTTCTGAAACGCCACCTTTCCCGTTGACAGAACAGGCCGAAGTCAATGAAGACATTCGCCTGCGTCATCGTTATATTGATTTACGTCGCCCCGAAATGCTGCAAAAGCTGCGTTTCCGTTCGCAGATTATCCGTCAGTTGCGTCAGTATCTGGATAATCATGGCTTTATGGATATAGAAACACCGATCCTGACCAAAGCCACTCCCGAAGGTGCACGTGATTATCTGGTACCTAGCCGTACGCATCCGGGTGACTTTTTTGCATTGCCACAATCTCCACAGTTATTTAAACAACTACTGATGGTCGCTGGCATGGATCGTTATTATCAAGTCGTGCGTTGTTTCCGTGATGAAGATTTGCGCGCTGACCGTCAGCCCGAATTTACTCAGTTGGATATTGAAACCTCTTTTGTTGAAGAAGAGGACTTAATGCAGTTAATGGAAGACATGATCCGTGACCTGTTTGCCAATGTCCTGGAACAACCTCTTCCAAACCCTTTCCCCCGGATGACTTATGCGGAAGCCATGGATCGTTATGGCAGTGATAAACCGGACCTGCGAATTGATTTGGAACTGGTTGAAGTCAGTGATCTGATGCAAGCGGTTGATTTCAAAGTGTTCTCGGCACCGGCTAATGATGACAATGGGCGAGTTGCTGCATTACGCGTTCCCGGTGGTAATTCACTTAGCCGTAAAGAAATTGATGATTACACCAAGTTTGTCAGTATTTACGGAGCCAAAGGTCTGGCTTACATCAAGGTCAATGATATTGATGTGGGACGTGAAGGCTTGCAGTCACCGATTCTGAAATTCCTGCCGGATGACGTGGTAGAGGCGATTCTGCAAAGAACCGGTGCTGAATCAGGAGATTTAGTGTTTTTTGGTGCTGATAAAGCTTCCATTGTGAATGAATCTTTAGGTGCATTGCGTGTCAAAATCGGGCATGACCTGAATATGGTTGAACATGGCTGGCGCCCATTATGGGTGGTTGAGTTCCCGATGTTTGAATGGGATGAGAAAACCCAGCGCTGGTATGCCTTGCATCATCCGTTTACTGCGCCGCGTGAATCAGATATTGATTTATTAAGCAACGATCCGGGCAAGTGTCTGTCTCGTGCTTATGACATGGTGTTAAATGGTACAGAGTTGGGCGGTGGTTCAATTCGTATTCATAAAACTGATGTTCAGCAAAAAGTATTTGAAATGCTGGGGATACCGGCGGAAGAAGCAGAAGAGAAATTTGGCTTTTTACTGCAGGCATTAAAATACGGTTGCCCACCACATGGTGGTTTGGCCTTTGGCTTGGATCGTCTGGCGATGTTGATGACCGGTTCTGCCTCGATTCGTGATGTAATGGCCTTCCCTAAAACGCAATCAGCAGCCTGTCTGTTGACCAATGCACCAAGTGCTGTAAGCGATGAGCAACTGAAAGAGTTGAATATTCGTTTACGTAAAGTGCCGACAGTTGACTCCTGAGTTATCACTCAGATCAACTTGATTTTAAGAGGAAAGCGAAGTGGCTACAAAACTAGCAGCAACGGCAATCCCGTTTGAACACTATTTCTCAATAGATGATGAGGCCTGCGATCAACGTATCGCTGAGGCTAAACAAAAGTTGGGTGATGACCTTGTGATTTTAGGTCACCATTACCAACGCAATGAAGTCTTCAAACACGCAGATTATTCGGGTGACTCACTGAAATTATCCCGTAATGCCGCTGAGTCAGATGCTCAGTACATTGTTTTCTGTGGTGTGCATTTTATGGCGGAAGTAGCGGACATTCTTTCCCGTCCCGATCAAATTGCGATTTTGCCTGATATGGCGGCCGGTTGCTCAATGGCGGATATGGCGAATCGGGTTAATGTTGATCGGGCCTGGCAGGAAATGAGTGAAGTGCTGGATCCGGACGAAATGATCACGCCGATCACCTACATTAACTCGGCAGCAGACCTGAAATCCTTTTGCGGAAAACATGGTGGCATAGTTTGCACTTCTACCAATGCCCCACATGTTTTGGACTGGGCATTCGCCCAGCGTGAAAAAGTACTGTTTTTTCCTGATCAGCATTTAGGGCGTAATACCGGTTATAAAATGGGCATTCCACTTGAAGAGATGGTGGTGTGGGATTTTGATAAGCCACTGGGTGGTTTGACGCCGGAAGCATTGAAAAAAGCCAAGATCATATTGTGGAAAGGCTTCTGCTCAGTACACCAGATGTTCCAGCCGCAACAAATTGATAATTTTCTGGAAAAATATCCGGAAACCAAAGTGATTTCCCATCCGGAATGCAGTTTTGAAGTCTGCCAGAAATCGGATTATGTGGGATCAACCGAATATATTGTGAATACTATTGCCAATAGTGAACCCAATACCCGTTGGTTGGTGGGTACGGAATTGAATCTGGTGAATCGTTTACATGAACGTTTCCAGGATCAGGGTAAATCGGTACATTTCATGTCGCCAACGGTGTGCATGTGTTCAACCATGTTCCGCGTTGATCCTCAGCATTTATTATGGGTATTGGAAAATCTGGTAGAAGGTCATGTCGTCAATCAGGTATCAGTGGATCCGGTGACTGCTAAAGAAGCCAAACTGGCGCTGGACCGGATGCTCGCTTTACCGATTTAAAACAGGAGATAGCGCGTTATGTCAGAGACCAAACAAGCCTGTACACAGCGACGCTATGAAGTGACCAAACAAGATCTGCCCATCAGTTGTCCCATGCCGGATATGCCGGCATGGAATGCTCATCCTCGTGTTTACCTTGAAATAAAAAGCCATGGTGAAGTGCTGTGTCCATACTGCGGCACACTGTTTGTGCTGAAAAATTAACTGATGAAAAAACGTTTACAAGTTGCGGTTGCGATCATTCTTAATAATGATGAACAGGTATTAATTGCCCGTCGCCATGCACATCAGCATCAAGGTGATCTGTGGGAATTTCCGGGAGGCAAGCGTGAAGCCGATGAAACCCGGTTACAGGCTTTGCAGCGGGAAATTCAGGAAGAAGTCGGTTTACAGGTTGAGCAGGCTGACCCCTTAATGCAGATTGTTCATGATTATCCAGACCTGCAGGTCGAGCTTGATGTCTGGTTAGTGACCGACTTTGTTGGTGAAGCAACCGGTAAGGAAGGGCAGCCATTGCAATGGTGTGCTTTAGCAGATTTAAAAGAAAAAGAGTTTCCTGCTGCGAACGTGGAAATTATAGAGCGACTGCAAAGCCTTTACGTGGTTTAGTGAAACGAGTTGGGATCATCTTCCGGATCGATAACCGGTTCACCGGGAATGCGATGATTGCCCGCAGCCCACTCGCCCAGATCGATGAGTTTGCAACGTTCACAACAGAACGGTTTCCATTTGTTTTCGTCCGTCCATTCCACTTTACGTCCGCATTGTGGACAATTTACTTTCAAAACCATAATTACATCGTGCAACAGCTAAGCTGAAAATCCGCATCATCATTAATTTGTTGGGGACGCTGATTGATATCAAACGTCATAAAACGTACTGTAAAACGGTGTTTACCGCCGCTGATTTCAGGGTAGTAAGGTGTTGAGGCCGGTATACGAACCCGAATCAATTGTGTGGGTAAATTACTATCCAGACTGCGCTGATAAAAGCCTTTCTCTGCTTGAGCCGTAGAAAAACCAGAACTGCCACGAATCAGCTTGAGACTGATATTGATTGCTCCGCGAACAGCAACAAACTGTTCCAGCCAATAATTCAGCTGTTGTTGTCGCTGTTCAACTGAGCTGTGTTGTAACCAGTAGTGATAAGCTGGCAAATCAAAATCACAGGTGCCCCCGGCGATACTGGAACGCTGGCGGATGCTGTACAGAAATTCATTTTCTTTTAACACCTGGCCGATAGCCGATTTACGGATTTGCAACGCGTCAAGCGTCTGATCCAATTCAGCGAGCAGCGCATCCAGTGTCTCATTATCAACACCCGGCGAGTTTTCCAGCGCAGATAAATTGGTAATCAGCCGTTCAACTTCTTTGGTGACTTCGGATTTCATGTCTCCACGTTCAAACACCAGCAGCATATTCAGCATGGCATCAATTGCTTCACGATGACTCATTTCATCATCGTGTTGCATGGCATAGTCCACACGTGCCAGCAGAAATTCCAGGCGCAGGAAGGTTCTGATGCGTTCATTGAGAGGTTGTTCGTATGTAATTACGTCAGACATAGTGTGTTTTATGATTTCGCCATAAGGTCAGCATTTTGACCTGATTTAATGTTCTGCTGCCTCAGCCAACTGACAATATAACGCATGCAGTTGTGTGACCTGAAATTTCAATTTTTCAATTCCATCGCTATTGTCGATGATATCGTCAGCATATTGCAATCGCTCTGCACGATTTGATTGAGCCGCAAGATGTTGAATGGCCTCTTCAACGGAAAGCTGATCTCTGGTTTGCAGACGTGCCAGTTGGGTTTCGTGATCTACATCTACTAACAGAATTCTATCCACACAAGACTGCATATTCGCTTCAATCAATAAAGGAATACTCACTATACAGTAACTGCCCGTGGCGTCTGCAGCCTGTTGCAAAAGCTGTTGGCGGATTGATGGATGCAGAATTTGTTCTAAAGTCTGTTTGGCCCTGCGATCAGAGAATAACCGTTTGCGTAATGCGGCTCGATTTAACTGCCCATCTGCCAGCAGATAATCAGCACCAAACTGCTGAACAATGGATTGATATTCAGCCGTACCGGGTTGACTCAGCTGACGGGCAATATTATCGGCATCGATGACCTCAATACCCAGATTTTCGAATAACGTTGAGACCGTTGATTTGCCCGATGCGATGCCTCCGGTAAGGCCAACCCGAAATACCATTTCAGCTTAACCCGCTCCAGTTCAAATAACCGCTGGTCAGGCTTTCTCCCCACACCAGGGCTAACCAACCTGCTGCGGCAAGATAAGGCCCAAATGGAATCGGATTATCCCGATGCTGCTGTTTTAACAGAATCAGGCTGATACCGACCAATGCACCCACTAGAGAAGACAATAAAATAATCATTGGCAGTGCTTGCCAACCCATCCAGGCCCCCAGGGCTGCCAGCAGTTTGAAATCGCCATAGCCCATGCCTTCCTTACCGGTTACCAAGCGAAAGCCATGATAGACCAGCCAGAGGGCAAGATAGCCGACGATGGCACCAATCACGGCCGAACTGATATCGGTAAATGTACCAAATAGATTAAAGAAAAGCCCCAGCCACAATAATGGCAGGGTAATACTGTCCGGTAACAGCTGGTGATCCACATCAATAAATGTCAATGCCAGCAAAGCCCAGCTTATAAGTAACGCGCCACAGACTGCAATCCCAAACCCAAAATGCCATGCAACCAACGCTGAAATAATAGCGGTCAGCAACTCAATTAGTGGATAGCGTTTCGAAATCGGTGCTTTGCAGTCTTTGCAACGGCCTTTGAGTATCAGGTAACTGATAACCGGAATATTTTCTAATGCGGTAATGGCATGACCGCAATGCGGACAGCGAGAGCGGGGTTTACTTAATGTCAGCTCATCTGATTTAGGGGCCGCCGAACCAATTAAGTCATGGCATTGTTGTTCCCATTCGCGCTGCATTATAAGGGGCAGACGATGAATCACCACATTGAGAAAACTGCCGACTAATAAACCCAGAATAAAAGTACTGACAATAAAAAATGTGCTGGAGGTTTCCAGCAGATAAATAAGCGACATAGGATTAAACGACTGCGCCGAGTTTGAAAATCGGCAAGTACATGGCAATAACCAGCGTACCGATCAAAATACCCAGGAATGCCATAATAAAGGGCTCCATTAACGCCGTCATATTATCAACAGCATCATCCACTTCACGTTCAAAAAAATCGGCCACTTTGGCCAGCATCGCATCGAGTGAACCGGATTCTTCACCAATCGACACCATCTGAATCACCATATTGGGAAACAGTTCGGTGTCGGTCATGGCTTTATTTAACTGTGTACCCGTGGCGACATCATCGCGCATTTCCAAAGTAGCTTCGTTGTAAACAATATTACCAGTAGCCCCAGCTACCGAAGTCATTGCTTCCACCATCGGCACACCGGCTTTGAACATAACGGAAAAGGTTCTGGCAAAACGTGCAATAGCACCTTTGGTCAAGACATCACCGATGACGGGCAATTTTAATAGCATTCGATCCATAAAATGCTGGATTTTCCGGGAACGTCTGCGGGCTGCCATAAAGCCCATTACAGAACCGATAATGCTGCCGAAAATTAACCACCAGTAGTCCTGGAATACCTGAGAAATACTGATGACTATTTTGGTCAGGCCAGGCAAGTCCGCACCGAAACCGGTAAATAACGCCTGAAACTGCGGAATAACAAAGATCATTAAAATAGCCGTCACAATGAACGCCACCACCATAATGGCGGTAGGGTATACCAGCGCTTTTTTGATTTTGGATTTCAGTGCTTCGGTTTTTTCCTGGTAGGTTGCGATTTCGTGAAGCAGGGCTTCCAGCGTACCGGACTGTTCACCGGCATTGATCAAGCTGATATACAGATCATCAAAGTGTAATGGAAATTTTGCCAATGATTCTGCCAGGCTGGTACCTGATTCCACATCGGCTTTAATGGCCAGAATCATTTCCTGCATGCTGGCATTTTCGTGGCCTTCACCAATGATTTGCAATGATTGCATCATTGGCACACCGGATGACATCATCGTGGCCAGCATTCGACTGAAAATGGCGATATGAACCGGTTTGATTTTGGGTTTACGGGGAGCAAATAAATCTTTGGGTTTACGGCGCACTTTACCGGGAGTTATGCCCTGACGTCGTAAATCTGCTCGGACAGCCTGCACACTCTCACCAGCTTGCTGGCCTTTAACCTTGCGGCCAGATTTATTTGTGCCCTGCCATAAATATAACGTCGGCAGCTCGGCTTTTTTAGGTTTACTTGCTGTAGCCACGATTTATTCCTTAATGACGCGGTTAATTTCTTCCAGACTGGTTGCTCCGGCCATGACCTTTTTAAGACCGGATGCACGCAAATCATCAATACCTTCAGCTTTTGCCTGATCTGCAAGTTGAATCGAATTTCCACCTTCCATGATCATACGTCCCATTGCTTCGGATACGGGCATGACTTGATAGATACCAACCCGTCCTTTATACCCTTCGGTGCAATGTTCGCAACCGACAGCATGGTAAACTTTGAAATCTGTCGCAATTTGTTCCGGGCTGAACCCCTCTTCAATCAGGGTTTCTTTTGGCAATGTTTCTCCCTTTTTACAGTGCTGACAAAGACGACGTGCCAGACGCTGCGCAATAATCAACGTCACCGCAGAGGCAATATTAAAGGCTGGAACCCCCATATTAGCAAGGCGGGTCAGCGTTTGTGGTGCATCATTGGTATGCAAAGTAGAAAACACCATATGGCCGGTTTGTGCGGCTTTAATGGCAATTTCAGCAGTTTCCAGATCGCGGATCTCACCCACCATGATAACGTCAGGATCCTGACGTAAGAATGCTCTCAGGCACTCGGTAAATCCCAAACCAATCTGCGGATGCACATTGACCTGATTGATACCCGGAAGGTTTATCTCAGCTGGATCTTCGGCGGTGGAGATATTGCGGTCATCGGTATTAAGGATATTCAATGCGGTATATAACGAAACGGTTTTACCGCTACCGGTCGGACCCGTAACCAGCACCATCCCATAGGGTTTGTGCATGGTTTCCATAAAGATTTTTTTCTGATCTTCTTCATATCCCAATGCATCAATACCCAGCTGTGCACTGGTCGGATCCAGAATACGCAAAACGATTTTTTCGCCAAATAAGGTCGGACAGGTACTGACACGAAAATCAATGGCTTTGGATTTGGAAATTTTCAATCGCATCCGGCCATCCTGCGGTACCCTGCGTTCCGCAATATTCATTCTTGAAAGTACTTTCAGACGGGCTGCTATACGTCCCCCTAAGGCGACAGGAGCTGTTTTGGTTTCATGCAGAATACCGTCAATACGCACTCGAACACGGTATTTTTTTTCATAGGGTTCAAAGTGAATATCTGAAGCACCTGCTTTAATTGCCTGAGTCAGAATACCGTTGATAAATCTGACAACAGGCGTGTCATCAATATTTTTCTCACTCAGCTCAGCGCCGCGATCCGCTTCATCATCTGGTCCCAGATCAATGTCGTCCAGTTCGGCATCATCAAAATCATCTAAAACCTGATTTTTGTTATCCAGCGCTTTTTCGATGGTGACCGATAATTTTTGTTCATCAACCAGAACGGGGTAGGTATTCAGCGCAGTATTAAATTGAAATTCGTCAAGAGCTTGCAGGTTGGTCGGGTCTGACACCGCGACATATAAACGTTTGCCCCGTTGGAACAGTGGTAAGGCATTATGCTGACGAATAAGTTTTTCCTGAAACAGGCTGGTCGGTGCCAGTTCCATGTTCATGCTGTCGAGATCGAATAATGGCACGCCAAATTCTTGTGAGGCAATGGCACCAATAACATCACTATTAAGTAATTTATTATTGACCAGATAGGTTACAAAGGACTGAGAAGCCTGTTTGGCGGTGACCTGGGCTGTCTGGGCCTGCTCCTCACTCAGCAAGCCTTCACTTACAAGTCGCCTGGCGAGACCGCTTAGCCGGATAGGTGCTGTTGTATTTGCCATTACGGGACGCGATTCCTTAATATAATGCCTACATTCAATGCGCTGGGGCCTGTTTGTATTTCATCATCATCACTGCTGGCTGTGAAAGATAAACAGACCCTAATAGTATGTAACTTAAATAATAAATTCTAGTTTCCAATGTGGGCCTGTCACGGAATTTCCTGTGTATACTGCCTGCCATTAAAGCATCGGGGAAGACATCATGCGGAAAATACCTGGCTGGAAAGTTCTGGCTTTAGTTCTTAGTACCGTGGCAATACTCACTTCATGCGGTCTGAAGGGCGATTTATACCTGCCGGAAGGCCAGGCCAATACTGTGAAGGTTTCCTAAAAACATGCAAGATTATTTCGTACAAAAACACGGTGAATTATACGCTGAGCAGCAATCCCTGACCGAATTAGCGGCGGAGTTTGGCACACCTGCCTATGTCTATTCCAGAGCGGCACTAGAACAGCACTGGAAAGCGTTTGACGATGCGTTTAAAGCCTATCCGCACCTGGTCTGCTATGCCGTCAAAGCCAATTCAAATCTTGCCGTGCTCAATGTGCTTGCCAGATTGGGATCCGGCTTTGATATTGTTTCTGCCGGTGAATTGGCACGAGTGATTGCCGCTGGCGGTAAAGCAGAAAAAACGGTTTTTTCCGGTGTCGGCAAAACGGTTGAAGAAATCAGCTACGCCCTGAACATCGGCATCCGTTGTTTTAATGTGGAATCGGTTCCTGAGCTGCAACGTATCAGCGACGTCGCCGTCAGCCTTGGAAAAACGGCTCCAATTTCTATTCGTGTCAATCCGGATGTTGATGCACAAACCCATCCGTATATTTCGACCGGACTGAAAGAAAACAAATTTGGCATTGCGATTGATGATGCGTTAGATGTTTATCAGCAGGCAGTATCATTACCTAACCTGCAGATAATCGGCGTGGATTGCCATATTGGCTCGCAGCTGACCTCTGTTTCCCCGTTTGTTGATGCATTGCAGCGAGTTTTAGCGCTGATTGACGCGTTGGCAGAACAGGGCATTATGATCAAGCATCTCGACATTGGTGGTGGACTGGGTATTTGCTATCGCGACGAAACACCGCCGACGCCGGCTGAATATGCTCACGCGATGCATGGTTTATTAAATGGACGTGAATTGGAAATTATGCTGGAGCCAGGAAGGGCAATTGCTGGCAATGCCGGAATTTTGCTGACCAAAGTGGAATATATCAAAGCCACAGAAGCCAAAAACTTCGCAATTGTTGATGCGGCTATGAATGATTTACTCAGACCGGCCTTATACCAATCATGGATGGCGATTGAAGCGGTTAAACCTCGCTCAGATGAAGCAGAACAAGACTTTGATATAGTCGGCCCGGTTTGTGAAACAGGCGACTTTTTAGGCAAAGATCGAAGTCTGGCAATCCAAAGCGGAGATTTATTGGCGATTCGTTCTGCTGGAGCGTATGGTTTTACCATGAGTTCAAATTACAACTCACGTCCACGCGCAGCAGAGATAATGGTTGACGGCGAAACCATGCATGTGGCGCGTCAACGGGAAACTGTTGAAAGCCTTTATGCTGGTGAGCAGATATTGCAGGATTAACCCTATGTTGAAATTCAGCAAAATGCATGGTCTGGGAAATGATTTTGTGGTCATTGATGCCATCAATCAGTCTGTGCAGCTGACCACTGAGCAAATTCGCTTTATGGCCGATCGGCATATTGGTATCGGCTGTGATCAGCTATTGCTGGTGGAAAAATCAGAGCGACCTGATGTGGATTTCCGTTACCGGATTTTTAATGCAGATGGCGGGGAAGTTTCCCAATGCGGCAATGGTGCGCGATGTTTTGCCAGATATGTACGTGATAACGGCCTGACCGACAAAGATTCGATTGCCGTAGAGACTGCCTCTGGCGTGATTTATCCGACTTTACAGAGCGATGGTCAGGTTTGTGTTGATATGGGAAAACCACGCTTTTCACCTGAACAGATCCCCTTTAAAACACCTGAAGCCAGCAATACCTATATGCTGGTGGTTGAACCAGGCCATCAGGTTGAAATCGCTGCACTGTCAATGGGTAACCCGCATGCTGTTTTGTTGGTAGACGATGTCGCAAAAGCGCCAGTCGGTGAGCTGGGTCCGAAAATAGAAAGCCATGCCCAATTTCCGGAACGGGTGAATGTCGGCTTTATGCAGCTGGTAGATCATGAACATATTAAATTACGCGTTTATGAGCGTGGCTCTGCTGAAACAACAGCTTGTGGTACTGGGGCTTGCGCGGCAGTAGTAAGCGGCATTCGTCGTGGAATACTTGGGCGGCAGGTCAGTGTTTTATTACCGGGCGGCACATTAGAAATCAGCTGGCCTGATGAGGATTCCTCAGTATGGATGACCGGACCGGCACAACATGTATTTGATGGAGAAATTGCGTGGGCAACACTCAACAATCTGTAAACGCTGAACAGGTCAGTGAATTTTTACGACAGCACACAGATTTTCTGATCGAGCAGCCTGACTTATTGTCTGAACTTGAGTTCGATAAATCACCTGAAGGCACGATTTCGCTGGCGCAACGACAGCGGCAGCAATTACGCCAGAAAAATCAGCATCTGCATGATCAATTGCATGCGTTAATTGATAATGCTCATAGCAATGCCGCGTTGCAACAACGTGTGCATCAGCTCTGCCTGCGGTTGATGGATTGTCAGGATCTGCATAGCCTGCTGGCGACATTGATGCAACAGTTGCAGGAAGAGTTTTCGGCAGATGAAGTGTCGTTAAGATTGTTTTATAGTGGCGATCAACAACCAAAATTACCGCCGGTTGTAGGTAATATTGCTGAACTGCATGCCGATGACAGCCAACTGAAAGCCTTTGATCATATTCTGGCCAAACAGCAACCGGTTTGTGGCCGACTGACCAAAGCGCAGAAACAATTATTGTTCGGTGAAAAGGCCGATGTAGTCCATTCGGTCGCCTGTTTACCGTTAGGCCACACGCCTTGCGCCGGTTTGCTCGCCATTGCCAGTAGTGATGCCAATCGCTTCCATGCCGATATGGGCACTGAATATTTAAGTTTTCTCGGCGAAGTATTTATGCGGTTAATGCGTCGTTTCTGTCACGGCCAGAATGACAGCTGAGCTGCAAACACCGCTGCAGGATTTTCTGCAGTATCTGGAGCAGCAGCGCCGGGTTTCTCCGCATACCGTACTCAATTATCAGCGCGATTGTCAGCAGTTAGTTGATTACTGCCAACAGCAGTCATTTAACGATTGGCAACAACTTAAACCGGCAGATATTCGTTTATTTATTGCCCGCCTGCATCGAAAAGGTCTGGGCGCTCGCAGTATTCATCGTTTACTTTCAGCTGTTCGCAGCTTTTATCGCTATCTGCTCAAAGAAGGTCTGGTGGATCATAATCCGGCGCAATCAGTACAGGCACCCAAAGCTGAAAAACGTTTACCGAAAACCCTTGATGTCGATCAGATGAATTCCTTACTTGATAGCACAACCGCGGATACCTTCGTCGCCTGCAGGGATCGGGCGATTATGGAATTATTTTATTCCTCCGGCCTGCGACTGGCAGAGCTGGCGGCATTGGATCTACGTGATGTCGATTTCGGCCAGCAGCTGGTGCATGTTATAGCCGGTAAGGGTAATAAAGGACGGATTCTGCCGATTGGCCGCACCGCGATTGAGGCATTGAAAGTCTGGCTCGATAAACGAGATCAGAACGGCCTTTATCAACAACCCGCATTATTCACCAGCCAACAAGGCAAACGACTTGGGGTTCGTTCCATCCAGCAGCGTCTGGCTTTCTGGGGTAAAAAACACGGTATCTCCGAACATGTGCATCCGCATCGGCTGCGTCATGCATTTGCCTCGCATATGCTGGAATCCAGTAGCGACTTGAGAGCCGTTCAGGAATTATTGGGGCATTCGGATATCAGCACGACTCAGGTCTATACTCATCTGGATTTTCAGCACCTGGCAAAGGTTTATGATGCTGCGCATCCTCGGGCTAAGAAACGTTCTTAGGATATTAACCACAGAGGCACAGAGGGCACGGAAGTTCTTAAAAATCTATCCGCAGATTACGCAGATGGACGCAGATTTTTAGAGAGAAACATAAAAAATATATATTGATACAGGTACAGAGCTCAATGGTTATGCCCTAAATCCCCTTTTGAACTGACGAGTAGCGGCTTTTTGTCAGGAAATTGAGGCTTACCTGTTTGAGCGCGGCGAGTTTGGTAAGACTCCCTGACAAAAAACGCAACGCAGTGGAGCCGCAGGCCAGTTAAGGGGGGCCCTTGGGTTGTTAGGGGCTTGGGCACGCAAGCCCCTGACTCGCGAGAGCGACATAAATCTTAATTTGAGGAATGAAACTAAGAGCATAATTTCGCCTTTGGGCGCCTCCGGCGTCCAAATTTGTTCCAGACAAATTTGTCGCTTCGCTCAAACATTCCGATTTCTAATCCTGCGATAACCATTTTATCCCCCAACACAAAAGGGGATTCAAGGAAAGCCTTTGGGAGCTGCGCCTATCTGCGTAATCTGCGGATAAAATCTTTTAAAGTCTCAGTGTCCTCTGTGTCTCTGTGGTTAATAATCCAACTAATGCGCCTGTTCCCAATTATCCCCAACTCCAATACCAACTTCTAACGGTACGGCAAGTTCAGCAGCTTTAATCATAAACTGCTCGATTTCAGTTTTAGCCAAATCAAGCTGATCCTCGGGTACTTCAAATACCAATTCATCATGTACCTGCATAATCATGCGGATGCCGGTATCGGCTTCGAGCAGCCAGTCATGAATGGAAATCATTGCGCGCTTGATAATGTCTGCAGCACTGCCCTGCATTGGGGCGTTAATGGCGGTGCGTTCCGCGTACTGGCGACGCAGGCCGTTGCTGGAGTTGATTTCTGGTAGATATAAACGCCGGCCGAAAATGGTTTCAACGTAACCGTCTTTTTTGGCCTGTTCGCGGGTATTGTCCATGTAGTTTCTGACGCCGGGATAGCGTTCGAAATAGGTCTCCATATATTTGGCGGCCTGATGACGTTCAATGCCGAGTTGTTTCGACAGACCATGGGCTGACATACCGTAAATCAGACCAAAGTTGATGGCTTTGGCGCTACGGCGTTGATCGCCGGTGACGTTTTCTGGCTCTACGCCAAAAATTTCAGAAGCGGTATGACGATGAATATCTTCACCTTCGGCGAATGCGGTTAGCAGGCTTTTATCGCCGGATAAATGCGCCATGATGCGTAATTCAATTTGTGAATAATCGGCTGCCAGGATCTTGGCACCTTTCCCAGCCACAAACGCTTCACGGATTTTACGACCGGTTTCAGTGCGAATCGGAATATTCTGTAAATTCGGATCGGAAGAAGATAATCTTCCGGTCGCAGTCACCGCCTGATGATAGGAGGTATGTACGCGGCCAGTCTGCTGATTGACCTGCTGCGGCAGTTTGTCGGTGTAGGTGGATTTGAGCTTACTTAAACTGCGGTAATTCATAATGATTTGCGGCAATTCATAACCATCATCCGCCAATTCTTGCAGCACATTTTCTGCAGTCGATGGTTGGCCTTTGGGCGTTTTTTTACGAACAGGCAATTGTTGCTGGTCGTAGAGAATTTCCTGTAATTGCTTGGGCGATCCCAGATTGAATTTGGTGCCAGCAGAAACATGCGCTTCTTTTTCCAGCCGGTCGATATCATGTGCCAAGGCATCGCTTTGCTGTTGCAGCATAAAGATATCGATATGCACACCATTGCGTTCCAGCGTGTTTAACACTGGCAGTAATGGCATTTCCAGTTCACGATACACTTTTTCCAAAGACGGAATCGCCTGCACTTTTGGCCATAAAATATGATGCAATTGAAGCGTGATATCGGCATCTTCACAGGCATACGGCGCGGCTTCTTCCAGGCCGATTTCATTGAAGGTCAGTTGTTTTTTGCCTTTACCGGCAATGTCTTCAAAATGAATAGTGCTGCGCCCCAGATATTTTTCGGCCAGTGAATCCATATCATGACGAGTGGCGGTGCTGTCGAGCACATACGATTGCAACATGGTGTCATGGGCGATGCCCTGCAAATCAATGCCATGATTGAGCAGAATATGCCGATCGTATTTCAGATTCTGACCAACTTTTAGCGCTTTGGGATCTTCGAGTAATGGTTTCATCAACGCCAGTGTGGCATCAAAATCCAATTGATCGGGTGCGCCTGGATAATCATGTGCCAATGGCAGATAAGCGGCTTCACCCGCTTGAATGGCAAATGACATACCGACGATACGTGCCTGCAGATAATTGAGGCTGGTGGTCTCAGTATCAAAAGCAAACAGCTCGGCTTTTTTGAGTCTTGCCAGCCATTTATCCAGCTGCTGCTGAGTCAGAATAGTTTCGTAATGGGTTTCATTGCTGGTGGCAGGTTCATCTTTTTTTGTCGAAGTCGCAGCAACAGGCGCAGAGTCTAATTCCTGTAACCAGCTTTTAAATTCGTAACGACGATACAGTTCAGCCAGTTTCTGGTTATCCGCTGCCTGCATATCCAGTGTTTCCGGGGTGAAATCCAGCTCGACATCCATCTTGATGGTAGCCAGTTGATACGATAACGGCAGAGCATCAACAGCTGCTCGTAACTTCTCACCCAGTTTGCCTTTCACTTCATCAGCATGTTCGATAACACCCTGCAAACTGCCATATTGCTGCAGCAGTTTAGTCGCGGTTTTCGGACCAACACTGTCAACGCCGGGAATGTTATCTACCTTATCGCCCATCAACGCCAGATAATCGACGATTTGTTGTGGTGTCAGACCAAACTTTTCTTTTACGGCGGCGATATCGGTTTTGCTGTTATTCATGGTGTTGACCAGCGTCACATGCTCGCTGACCAGCTGCGCCATATCCTTGTCGCCGGTGGAAATCACCGTTTCAATTCCGGCGGCAGTGGCCTGTTTTGCCAGTGTGCCAATCACGTCGTCAGCTTCAACATTATCAATGCACAGCAGCGGCAAACCCATGGCTTTAACAATTTCGTGAATAGGCGCTATCTGTTCGCGTAAATCGTCCGGCATTGGCGGCCGGGTGGCTTTATACTCGGCATACAGATCATTTCGAAACGTTTTGCCCTTGGCGTCAAATACCACGGCCATATGTTCAGGGTTATAGTCACGGATTAATTTACGCAGCATATTGATGACGCCATAAATTGTGCCGGTTGATTCGCCGTCGCTGTTGGTCAGTGGCGGCATCGCATGATAAGCGCGATACAGGTAGGATGAGCCATCAACGAGTATAAGTGGTGCAGTTTGAGTCATAGTTCACAAGGCCTGAAATTAGTGGCAAACAGATTGCTTTTATCATCGTAGCGGAAATGCTATCTTTATCGGAAATTTAGTGGAGCTAAGTCATGTTAAAACCGTTCGCCATTGTATGCGCAATCAGCGCGATGATCACTGGAAGTGCCTGGGCAGGTGCTGCCGGTCCTGATTTGACTGAACCTCCAGTATTGCCGCCACCTTTGCAGGATGGCGAAAGCATCGAACCTGAAATTACCATTATTCAGGAAGAAGATCGCACCATCGAAGAATACCGCGTCAATGGTCAGCTCTATATGATCAAAATCACCCCGGATATCGGTCCTTCATATTACCTGATGGATACTGACGGCGATGGTTCATTGGAAACGACCAAACATAACCTTGCCAATCCGGAAGTGCCGAACTGGATCCTGTTGGAATGGTAACAAAAACTCCCGTTAGCTGAGATTTTCATGTCTGTTTATACCGAAGTCGGGCGCGATGAATTAATTGCGTTTATCGGCGAGTATGCCGTTGGTAATCTGATTGATTACCAGGGCATTTCTGCCGGAATCGAAAACACCAATTATTTTGTGACCACTGACCAGGGGGAATTTGTGCTTACCCTGTTCGAGCAGCATGAATTTGCCGAATTGGATTATTTCCTCGAAGTCATGACGTTTTTCTTCAAGCATGGCATTCCCTCGGCACATCCCGCTGAAGATAAACAGGGGAATTACCTCAAGTCCTTATGCGGTCGTCCAGCAGCGCTTGTTATGCGTTTGGCGGGGCATACTGTCGATGAACTTGCCACGCTGGGCCAATGCGAAGCCATCGGCGATATGCTGGCACAGATGCATCTGGTCGGTGAGAAATTTAAACATCGTCGGGCAACGCAACGGGGTGCCGACTGGCGCGAATCGATGGCCGAAACCTTATTGCCACATATGTCCGCTGAGCAGGCACAAATGCTCAAGGCAGAACTCGATTTTCAGCAACATTACAGCGATCTGGAATTACCGTGGGGTGTCACCCATTCGGATTTATTCCGCGATAATGCCCTGTTTGTCGACAATGAACTGCAAGGCATTATTGATTTTTACTATGCCTGCGATGAGTTTCTGATATATGATCTGGCCGTGGCGGTTAATGACTGGTGTGTTAATGAACAGGGCCTGATTGATAACGAGCGCTATCAGCGTTTGATGGATGCCTATCTGCAACGCCGTCAACTCAACGAAGCCGAACAATCCAACTGGAATCTGGTTTGTCGTGCCGCAGCATTACGTTTCTGGCTGTCACGTCTGCAGGATCAGCTTTTCCCGCGTGAAGGTGAAATGACACAGATTAAAAATCCCGATGCATTTTTGAAAATCCTGCAGCAGCATCGGCACAACCCATTGTCTTTAAATACTTTGCAAAACGCTTGATGTTATTTCATCAGGCGTTTTTCCGTTTATGAAAGTATTAATCATCAAGCTCACCTCCATGGGCGATTTAATGCATGCCTTACCGGCGTTGACCGATGCGGCCAAAGCCTTTCCTGGCATTGAATTTGATTGGGTAGTGGATGAAGCGTTTGCTGAAGTGCCCAAATGGCACCCAAATGTTCGTAAAGTCATCACCACCTCACATCGTCGCTGGAAGAAATCCGCCTGGCAAACGCTGACCGGTGGTGAATTACGTCAGTTTTATCGTGATTTGAATCTGGATGATTATGATGCTGTCGTTGATATGCAGAATAATCTGAAAAGCGCACTTGTCAGTAAATTACGTCGCGGTCCGGTCTATGGATTGGATAAGGAATCCTGTCGTGAACGTCCGGCACATCTGGCCTATCAATATCCAATAACGGTTAATCCACAACAACATGCCGTGGATCGGATGCGGCAGATCCTCTCAAAGGCGCTGGACTATCCGCTGCCTAAAACGCCCGCAAAATACGCGGCGAATTTCAGTAAATATCCGTTACCGGAGCTCGAGTTTGCCTTACCCGAGCATTATCTGATGTTTGTTCACAATGCCAGCTGGCTGACCAAACTCTGGCCGATTAATTTCTGGCAGCAACTGGTGTTTCAGGCGCGAGCCGAAGGTTACGCGGTGCTATTGCCTTGCGGCGATAATGAAGAATATCTGCGTGCTCAACAGATTGCCTCGGTCGATCCAATGGCGTTTGCCTTACCGCGTTTAGGCTTAAACGATATCGCAGCGATTATGCACCATGCGGCAGGTGCGGTATGCAGTGATACCGGATTGGCCCATCTTGCTGCCGTGGCCGGAACCCCTGCAATAACCTTATACGGTGCGACAGACACAGCGCTGATTGGCACCTATGGCAAACATCAGCAGCATCTGGTCAGCGATTTTAACTGCGCCCCATGTTACAAACGCAAATGCCCTTTACCCGCCTCACGCAATGGCGAACCCGTCTGCATGACCGAAATGACACCGGAAATGGTTTGGCATGGACTGCAACCGCTTTTAGCCGCACAATAACCGCTTTCCCTAATCAATAATTCAAACGTTATGAAAAATGCATTCCCGGATTTTCGGCAGGCCAATGTTGTTGTCGTTGGTGATTTGATGCTGGACCGTTTCTATTTCGGCAAAACCAAACGCATCTCACCCGAAGCGCCGGTGCCGGTGGTCAATATTGAACGTTTGGAAGATATTCCGGGCGGGGCCGCCAATGTCGCAATGAATATTGCTTCGCTGGGTGCTAAATGCAGCCTGTCAGGCATTACCGGTCAGGATGAAGCCGCTCAGGTGTTAGAAGAACGACTGCGTTCTGTCAGTATCGAATGTGCGTTTCATCAAACCACACAGCATCCCACCATCATAAAATCCCGCATTATCAGTGCGCATCAGCAACTGTTGCGGATGGATTTTGAAAGCCGATTTACCGTCGAAAGCTGTGAAGGTATGGCCGACAGAGTCGCATCATTGCTGGTTAATGGCGGGGTGATGATCCTGTCGGATTACGATAAAGGCACGCTGCATGATCCACAGCAATGGATTAACTTGGCGAAAGCCAATGCGATGACCGTGCTGGTGGATCCGAAAGGCAATGATTTCAGTAAATACCGTGGCGCGGATTTAATCACGCCTAATCTCACCGAATTTGAAGCGGTAGCAGGCGAAATTCAGTCAGAAGCTGACCTGATTGAAAAAACCAAAAAACTGATTGCCGACTTTGATATTAAAGCCGTATTAATCACCCGTAGTGAACAGGGCATGTCGCTGATAACCAATGACAATACCGAATTCCATTTACCCGCCATTGCCAAAGAAGTCGCCGATGTCACCGGAGCAGGAGACACCGTGATTGCCACGCTGGCAGCCGCACTGGCAGCCGGACAATCTTTGCAGCAAGCAGTAATCTTAGCCAATGTTGCCGCCAGTATTGTGGTCAGCAAATTGGGCACCTCGACCGTCAGTGAACCCGAACTGTTTGCCGAATACCAACGCCATCAGGGCACCCATCAAAGCGATCATTCCTTTGCCGGTGCGGTGACGGTTGAACAATTAAAAATTGCCGTCGACCAAGCCAAAAAACGTGGCGAGAAAATTGTCTTTACCAATGGCTGTTTCGATATTCTGCATGCCGGTCATGTCAGCTATCTGCATCAGGCGCGCGCTCAGGGCGATAGATTGATTGTTGCCATTAACTCTGATGAATCCGTCACCAAACTCAAAGGCAAAGGCCGTCCGATTAACACTGCGGATCGTCGTCAGATCGTATTGGCAGGCCTGGCAGATGTGGATTGGGTCAGCGTCTTTGAAGGTGATACCCCGGAAACACTGCTCAAAGAAATTCAGCCGGATATCCTGGTGAAAGGCGGCGACTACGATAAAAAAGGCGTGGTTGGCTGGGAAATTGTCGAAGGCTATGGCGGTGAAGTCAGAGTGATGGGCTTAACCGAAAACTGCTCCACCACGGCGATTGTGAATAAGATTCATCAGGATAGATAAACAATATTTATCCGCAGATTACGCAGATGGACGCAGATTATTTATTAATATAAATAGATCACAGAGACACAGAGGGCACAGAGAAAGATTAGATTTTCATTTAATTATTCTTTACCGTAATTTTTTCTAACCTAGCTGTTGGCAATATGATGAACTCTGATGATTTGTTCCCTCTTAAACAAGAAAAATTGGCTCAATTCAATACTGAAAAATGGGCCGAAGAAAATAAAAATGCCATTCAAGCTTACAATGAGTTTGTTGATGAGCATGGCTGTTTTGGAGATGAATTCAGAGAGTTTTAATGGCGCAATTTGAAGTTTATCAAACCCAACTGTAATGCATTTCTTTTTAGAGTTGATATTCAAAGCTTCGTTATCTCAGAAATCGTCACCAGAATCGTTATTCCGCTTGGAAGACGGAAAAACTTCAAAAATCTGGCTAATCTAACGCCAGAAATTGAATATGAAGGTGAGAAACTTCTACTACTCACACCGCAATTCGCCTCTATCCCTGCCTATTTACTAAAAGATCCTATTGGTTCTTTAAATCACTTTCGTGATGAAATGATCATGGCATTAGACTTTGCGATCAAGGGTATTTGAGTTGAATCAAATTTGCTGACCACTGGATTGCGAAGCCCAACAAGGATAAAAGAATCCGTCGGAATCTGAGATTTCAAAGTTTTGCAGATTTTTCAGCAGGAAGTTGAGGTATTGCGAGCGATATAGAATTCGCCTGTATTAGGTCTGGAGAGTGTATAACTTAGCACTTGAGCTGGTTCCGGACACCACTGCCCGCCAAACGTGCCTTTTGGTGGCAGACTACCCGGAGGATTTGGGATTACAGGGAAGATGGGGTCGATGAGTTCCGCTGCCTCTTCTCGGCTAAAAGCAGGCTTTGCAATGATCTTACAGGGGCCCCATAACCCGTTACGTTGACTTTGCTCGGGAGGTCGCATACTGAGCACTCGCTGATCTATCGTCCATGTATGAACCGGGTGCTGAGCTCTCCCTTTAACGCCATCAGTCTGAAAGCCGTGTGCGGTTAAGATCGAAGAAGCATTCTCCGGTGCGTTGATACAGGTTTCAACAATCTCTTTTATGAATAACTGAAAGGTTTTCGATGTATCTGCCTGAGCGGTTGTGAGTGTACTAAGTGCAAAAGTTAAGATACATCCAAATGCAGCATTAATGAGTTTCATGGCGTCCCTTCCTTTTATAAAATAGTTTAAATCACATAGTATTCAAAAGGTTGAATGTAATAAACCCCTAAAGCACAAAAAGAGCAAATGAAGAGCGTTGAGTTTTACAGGCTTAACCAAAACTACGATAAAAAAGCTGGTTTAATCTGCTTGCACCACTGTTCAACGCGTTGAGCAGTAAGTTCTGGTTGGCAGTCTTCATCCAGTGCCAAACCCACAAACGAACTTTTGTCTTCGGTGAGCGCTTTGGATGCTTCGAAGTCATAACCCTCCGTAGACCAGTAACCGATAACATTGGCACCTTTTGCCACCACTTTATCGTGCAGCATACCCATGGCATCCACGAACCATTCTGCGTAGGCAAACTGATCGCCCATTCCGACAAAAGCGACCGTTTTATTAGTAAAGTCCGTGGTATCAATCTCATCCCAGACATCTTGCCAGTCGGCTTGAACTTCACCATAGTCCCAGGTGGGCAGGGCAAAAATGAATTTGTCGAAATACTCAATGGCCGCTAATCCGGCATCTTTCACATCAAATAATTCGGCTTTATCCGCGCCAAAGAATTGCTTAATTTTTTTGGCGGCGTCTTCGGTATTCCCTGTTGTTGACCCGTAGACAATTGCAACCATGATGCACCTCTTGGAATAATATAAAGATGCAAATGATAATTATTGCTATTTGCGGGGTCAACTGAAAAGTTACTCAGTCCTGCTGAATGTGAACACCTTGAACCAACAACAACTTCAGTTGCTGTTGTTCGGCTATCTCATTGATAGCAATGTGCATCAGTTCATGAACATTCGCATCCAGCCTTGCTGGTAACTGAGCAATCAGAAAGCTTCCTACCTGGGCAATACGTAAAGGTTTGTGAGGCTGGACACCACTAGTCGTTAACTGTGCATCAATTTGCGCACGAACCTCATCAGTCGGTGCGGCAAACAATATTTGCCGTAAAGCCTGGGCAATCATTCGAACCGGAATATAGGAAAAATAACCGGCAATGATAAGTACCATCAGTGGATCGGCGTAGCGAGCGTAATCAGCATAAGGCGTATGAATAATCACAAATGTGGCGATAAAGCCCAACAACACAGCCGTGCTTAACCAGGTATCCATCTGCCACTGACGCTGTTCAGCGTCGACCAGCGACGTTTTCACATCCTTTTTGCGGTGCTTGATATAAGCCCAGGTAATCGCACAACCGATAACATTGACGACGCCAAACACCAGGGCCAGATCCAGATTGACCTCTCTACCTCCCTGCAACAGGCTGATCACCGCAAAGATCATTGATACAAAACATACCAGGGCGATGACTACACCTTTTACCAAAATCGCAATCGGTTCAATGGTCAGTCGGCCAAAAGGATAGTCATTGTTCGCAGGTTGATTTGCCAGCTTCAAGGCCAGCAAAGACAAGGAGGCCAACGCTAACGACAGCAATGAATACGCACTATCAAATAAAATCATCACTGAACCGCTCAGTAAGCCTAGGATAAGCCCCGATATCGAAAAGCAGGCGGCGGATATTGCCGATACCATTAATACTTTCCGTTCACTATTTTTCCGCATAACTGTTCTCCAAGTAATGGCAGGTACTTTAGAGGCAAGCGGGTATTCGACAAAATCGCTCAGCGCCAATATAGTTGGTGCTAAACAAATTTTAAAGTGGACTAGCTATGCGTATTGAACAAGTTGAAGCGTTTGTGAAAACAGCAGAATGCGGGTCCTTCGCAAACGCCGCTATCGCATTAGGAATGAGACGAAGCACCGTAAGTGCAGCGGTTTCTGCATTGGAAGATGAGTTGGCAATTCACCTTTTTCAACGCTCTGGAAACAGTTTGCAGATAACCCCCATTGCACAATCTTTATTGGCGGACAGCCAGCGTTTATTGCAATCCGCCATCCGTATCAGACAACTTAGTAATCAGCATCTGGAAGGTATCGAATCAGAGCTCCGAGTTGCACGAGATGATGCCTTGCCAGAAGTCTTCTGGCATCAGTGTATGCATGATTTACACGTCGAGTTTCCGCAAACTTCCACCTCGGTATACCTGTTACCAACACAGGAACATCACGAGTTTATTGATAATGGAATTGTCGATATAAGCTTTGGCGTTAATAACGCGGTAGATCCCAATTTTCGGCTTGGCATGATCGAACAGCGAACGGTTGTCAGTCCAGTACATCCGCTAGCGAATCTGGCCCAGGTGACAGAAAGTGATTTAAGCCAGTACACGCAGATCTGTCTTACCTTCCTGCAAAAGGGGCAATTGGTCATTCAGAACCAGATTGGCCGGCAGTATTCAGGCCTCACAATGTATGAATTAATCAGAGACGCCGTATTACGTGGCGATGGCTGGGCCATATTACCCACAACACTGATTCAAACTCACCTCAAACAGCAACAGCTCGTGAGTCTGGCGACCGAAACGGCATTATCTGCAACTTACTTTCAATGCTTATCCCGGCAGGCAAACCGCAAGGTCGCGACCTGGTTAAAAAATCGTGTCACGCATGCGTTAACCCATGAATTTAAAGGCTGGTAGGTGTAAAGAATTTATCCGCAGATTACGCTGATGGACGCAGATTATTCATCAAGATAAATAAACCACAGAGACACAGAGAACACAGAGGTTTTAAAGGAATCTATCCGTAGATTTAAAGGTTTTTTGGTAGGTTGGGTTGAATGCAATGAAACCCAACAAATAACGAAAATTCAAACCAAAATGTTGGGTTTCGCCAGCTCAACCCAACCTACCTTACTGTTAACGATCCGACCATAAATACATGCTCGCTTTTTTATTGAGCACCTGTAATTCATATGATTTTGAACTGGCCGAGCCAGCAAATCCATAACAGACGTGAAGGGGAAGCAAGTGTTCTTCTCTTGGATGGCAATAGCGTGCAAAAGGTGCTGACTGCCAATTAATAAGTCTTTTTTCTCTTTCCGTTTCAGTCAGCTTTTCATCACAACATGTTTCAAGTAACCAGTCCTCAAATGACTCGTTCATGGTTTTTGCTTCATCCGTCTCCGGCGTGAAAAAAGCCCGCATATTGTGAAAGGAAAACCCGGAACCTATCAGCAGCAAGGATTGATCACCCAACGTTTGTAGAGCCTGTCCCATTTTGATATGTAGCTCAGGGTCGAGGTTGTTGACCAGAGACAATTGAACGCAGGGGATATCCGCTTCCGGATACATGATTTTCAACGGTACAAACAGACCGTGATCAAACCCTCGGCTATCATCAAGCTTTGCTTCAATACCAGCATCCTTCAACGCTTCAGCCATTGACTGCGATAATGTCGGAGCGCCCGGACAGGGATATTGAATTTCATAGGATTCTTTGGGAAAGCCGTTGTAATCATAGATAAGCGAAGGATTTTCACCAGAAGTAATGGTTGGAGATGATTGTTCCCAATGAGCGCTGACAACGATAATTGCAGATGGTCGATCTATGGATGCGGCGATATTCTTCAAACAACTCACCATCTCCTCATGACTTTTATCGCCCAGCAGCGGCATTGGTCCACCACCATGAGATAAATATAAAGCGCGACGTTGATTGTTCATTGGCATTCCTCGCTGGTAATTAACCACAGAGACACAGAGGACACGGAGGTTTCAAAGAAGTTTATCCGCAGATTACGCAGATGAACGCAGATTTTTAATTAATATTCATCAAGACTAATTAACCACAGAGACACAGAGGGCAAAGAGATTTCAAAGAAATCTATTTATAGATTATTAGGATATTTTTGGTAAATTGGGTTGAATGCAATGAAACCCAACAATTAAGGAAAAATCAAAATTAAAGGGAAGCGCCCCCTTTTATTTCTCCTTATGCAGTGGCTTGTTATGACGCATTTGCACCAGATGTTACGCTTGATATTTTACCCTTAATGTATTTTTCCAGAGTTTGGTTGATTTGTTCAAAAGCTTCCTTGTGCTTTTGATCCTGCTCCACCGACTGCCTCAAAGCAGAAATCTCCTTTGCGGAGTGGAATTGGGCCAGAATCTCCATGAGCTTGTTGTCTCCAAGCAGGTTCTTGAACGTGCCTCGCGATGAAACTAGCGAACCATTGTGTGGCCTAATCTTATAAGTATCTTCCATGATTTTGTAGAAATTCTTCATGTGACCAAGACCATACTCGCTCAATGCCCAATAGTTTCTACAAAGCGTGGAATCTGTTTCAAACCGCTGCCCTTCGGATCGGACTAGTTTTATGCACAATCCATATTGACCAGAGTAGTAAAGAGACTGCATTTTGTAGATAAAGCGATCTCTATCAATTGGCTTTCTATTAAGGACGATGGTTTGAAGCTTGCAAAATAGCTGATAGATCTCATAGAAATTGCGCCGACGATAACTTATCGTTGGGTCAACTGGACGGAGTATTTGCCCATTGATTATCGTTTCGCAGTTCTGATTTATATGGCGCTCTCCAAAATGGTAGATGCGAATTTTCTCTCTAATCTGTTCAAGCAAGAGAATTTCTTCGGCAGTGGCATACGTATGAAAACTAAGTATCTTATTAGCCAGTTCATTAAGCTCTAGCGAGCGATCCAATATTTCTTGTCCAATGACTAGAAGTCCATCCTTCACATGTGGGTCATATCGGTAAGATTCATTGAGGCATTTGTTTCGTAGCCCCAAAGCTATCGTATCTTCAGAAAGATTGCCGGACCGTATTTCGGATTGATAGAAAGACGGACTGTTATTACTATGGCGCATAATCAAGTCAAACAGTGAAAACAGCCGCTTATATGTGTCAAAAAGTGTGAGCTCAACAACTGGCCGAAGCTTTTTGCGGCGTTTTCGCTCAGGAAGGTAAGAGAACACCGTCCAAAAAACAAGCGCGGCAATGATTGAAAGCAAAATTGGAAGCAGTACGGTGCTGTCTTCGGCCCATTCTTCAAACCAATTCAAAAGACTATGTCCTATATTGCTCAGAAATCGGAAAAACTCTTCCCCTGCCTTCATGTCTGCACTTTCCGTCATTTACGACCTACATTGTGTTAATGAGATCTGCGATCTAATAATAATTTAGCAAACTCATCTATGCCCGTTAAGTAACTGAAATTATGCATTTTATATTTGGAAAACTATAACCGAAATAATTAACAGAGAATCATTCAAGAGTGATGGAAGGCTTTTCCGAAAAATTTTGGTAAGGATTTCGATGGCAAATCATCAGGAAACGAATGTAAATTAATCTTCACACCCTTGTATGAAACAGTAGTTTAAAAATTCATAATGAACTACTTAAGAACATAGACTTCAAGTATTCAATTTTAAATCTGCGCCATCTGCGAAATCTGCGGATAAATCTTTCTAACACCCAAAACTCCGTGCCCTCTGTGTCTCTGTGGTTAATTACTTTCAAAAGCCTGAATAGCCTTAGCCACATTATCCATAAGATGAACCGGATTAATCGTCCCAACCACCACACTAGCCACAGCCGGGTTAGCAAAGATCATTTCAAAGCTGGCACTGACACTGTCTTTAGTTGAATTAGCAGGCAAATGCCCACTGGCAAACGCTTTTTTGATAAAGATGGCTTTATTGAGCTGGTTGGCCGTATCAATCACGATTTGTTCGTCCTGATAGGCGAGGTTATGGGTGACCATGACGATATCGGACTGTTGCAGGGCGAGCAGGCCGCCTTCGACGGTTTTGCTGGAGATACCGGTGGCTGCAATCAGACCTTGCTGCTTAAGTTCATTGAGGGTTTCCAATGCCCGATGCTGTTCGATGATCGGTACATCGTTTCCGTCAGAGTGAATCAATACAATATCAACCATGTCTCGATTGAGTCGTTGCAGGCTTTGTTCAACACTTCTCATAATCGCATCACGGGAAAAATCGAAATGTGACTCGCCGGTAGTGGCGTCAAACTGTTCACCGGCTTTGGAGCAGATAATCCAGTCATGTGGCAGTTGAGGTAATAACTTGCCAAGGCGTTGTTCACTGTTGCCGTATGCGGGGGCAGTATCAATCAGATTAATGCCGAGATCCCATGCTTGTTGCAGTAAGGCAAGTGCGGCCTCGTCATCAGGAATAGTAAACGCTTCGGGGTATTTAACGCCTTTATCACGTCCCAGTTTTACTGTGCCGAGTCCCAGTACAGAAACATCAAGCTCGGTGCCGGGAATATTCTTTTTAGGTAACTTTTTCATTTAAGAAATGCCCGATCCCAGAGTGGTTCGGCAAGCTGGGCCAGGGGCAAAATATGCTGCTCGGAATGGGCTGTTTTTGCGGCATTTTGTTTTGCCAGGGCTTCAATAACTTTATCGGCCAGATCGGGGGCCAGGGCGAGTTTGGTCGGCCAGGCAATATGCAGATTGTTATGGCTGCTGACATAGGCGCTATCGGGACGCGCAAACCCGCTTTGTTTGGGTTCGGCGCGATTGACGTTATGAGTCGTCCACTCCAGTTCCGGCAGGATAAACCATGGCAAAATCTGTTTGAGTAGCGCCCGTGCTTCTTCAATCAAACTATCAGGATCTTTGCCGACACCTTCTTCCGCAATATTACCGCCGAGGTACCAGACGATATTGCCGGTTTTATCGGGATGGCTGCTGATGGTGGCGATCGGTTTGCTGCCACTGCCAAGACCATGAGCATAAATTTGCGGTAAAGGATTAGCCGGATCTTTGGCTTTGCAGAGCAGCATTTGCAAAGGCCGTTTCTGCATTTTGGGTTTGCTCAGTTGCAGGCTTTCTAACAATTCACCAGTTCCTTCACCAGAGGTGAGCACAAACTGCTGTGCCTGAATTTCCAGTTCATTACCAAACCGTATGGCGGTGATTTGGCCATCCTGTTTTTTCCATTCCGGTGTGCTGTCAGGTGTTTTTAAAATCGTTGCGGCATAGGGTTTGATTAAGGCTTCAAGCAAACTGCTGACATCCAGTACCGGTTCATCCAACTGGTATAACGTGCCTTTAAAACCATTATCGGCAAACAAACCGCTGCGCTCTGATTTGGGAATATTCTGCATCCGGCTTTGCAGCGCTTTGCTGGCAAAGAATGACACCATTTTGGAAGACAGACTTTGGGTGGACCAGAGCAGTTGATGTTCGGTAAACACATTGACGCTGGATAAATCAATTTCGCCTTTACCTTGCAGACAAGCTTTCCAACGGGCTGGCATGCCGCTGATGGTTTGCGCGGCGTTAGATAAAATGCCATTTAATGCATATTTGCTGCCGCCATGAATAATGCCCTGAGCACTGAGGGTTTGGGCATGGCCTATTTTCTGATTTTCCAGCAACAGACAGTGATAACCCAACTGGCTCAGCCGATTATGCAACCATAATCCGGCAATGCCGGCGCCAACAATAACGACGTCTGCTGTAATGATGTTTTGACTCATGCTTTGCTGAGTTTCTCGTCCAGTGCTTCACATAACCAGTGACCAATCAGGATATGGCCTTCCTGGACCCGGGCGGTTTCTGTGTCGGCGACACAGACACAATGATCGGCAATGGCTTTAAGCTGTCCGCCACTTTGGCCGGTAAAGGCAATGGTTGCACAACCCGCTTTTTTGGCAGTGTTAATGCCGTTAATGACATTGGCACTGTTACCGGAAGTCGATAAACCAATTGCCACATCGCCGGGTCGGGCCAGCGCCTGAATTTGCCGATCGAATACGGTTTCAAAGCTGTAATCGTTGCTGTGTGCAGTGAGAATTGAGGTGTCGGTAGTTAGCGCAATTGCGGCCAGCGGTCTGCGATCTTCTTTATAACGAATCACAAATTCCGCCGCCAGATGCTGGGCATCGGAAGCGCTGCCGCCATTGCCGAAGAACAAAACTTTATTGTCATTCAGCACGCAGTCGCTGATAAGGACCAGTAAATCATTTAATTGAGGCTCCATATCGAACAAGCTTTCAATCATCTTTTGGTGGCGCTGCAAGGTGGATTTAAATGACACGGCTTACCTCATTTCGGCTCTGGTGGTAGTATTTGTGGTTTCCTGCAAACAGTGTAACAAAACGCTGTGCGCGTTCGCACAACTCACTGCTTGGCATAGCCTTTAGATGGCCTTAATGAAAAAGAATTCCTGTTATTTGCGACAAGATTTGGCTCGGGCCTGGGCCGATAAGCCGGTATTTGATGCTGTGGCCAACATAGACGGCGAGATTTTTCGTGATAAAGAGGGCCGCCGGACCTTACGCTTTGAGCTGAATGATCGCTCGTATTTTCTGAAATACCATCAAGGTGTCGGCTGGGCGGAAATCATCAAAAATCTGCTGCAATTACGTTTACCGATTATCAGTGCCCGCAATGAATGGCAGGCGATTCACTTTCTCGAAAAGCACGGTATCGAAACCATGACGCTGGCCGGTTATGGCGAACAAGGCATTAATCCGGCGGCATTACGTTCGTTTGTAATTACTGATGATCTGGTGAATACCATGAGCCTGGAATATGTTGGTGAACAATGGCAACAACGGCCACCGGGTTTTGCCACCAAACAGGCGCTGATCCGCAAGCTGGCCAATATGGCGGGCACCATGCATAAAAACGGCATGAATCACCGTGATTTTTATCTGTGTCACTTTCTGTTGGATGAACGCTTTGCCGAGCACAATACCTTCGATGATAAAACGCCGGTTTATCTGATTGATTTGCACCGTGCGACTATTAGACATAAAACACCGAAACGCTGGCAGATTAAAGATTTGGGCAGCCTGTATTTTTCGGCTTCCAGAGTGCCTTTGACTAAACGGGACAAATTACGCTTTATGCAGATTTATTCAGGCTTACCTTTGCGTACGATGCTCAGTGAGCAGGCCGATTTATGGCGTGAGGTGGAACGTCGCGCGCAAAAGTTGCTGGCGGAATAATGGTTATGCTGAGTGCTCAAAATTTATTAAAAGAATTACCTGTCGCTTTTCCGGTTGAACTTGAGTTGGGTGGGACGAAATACCAAATCCAATCAATGTTACGTTTTCTGGCCGGACGGCGGATTGTTTTACATGCCAGCAATGACAGTGGCGAATTTGTGCTCAAAATCTTTGCCGCGCAAGGCAAAGGTCAGCAGGAATATCAACGCGAACTGAAAGCGCATCAACATTGCAGCCAGGCCGATATCGCCGTTGCGCCGATTTTGCAACATGCCGACGATCAGCAGGGCATCAGTTTTATCGTCTATGCTTTTTTACCTAAAGCGGTGACATTGAATGCTTTCTCCGAAGAAACGTTTCCGTTGACGGCCTTATTTGATTTGTTTGGCCGTTGCCATCAAAACCAGTGCTATCAGCAGGATCCGCATCTGGATAATTTTGTGTTTTCCAATAATACTTTATATCTATTGGATTTAGCCTCAGTCGTTTGCCCGAAAAAGCCGCTGAAAATGGCGACTTGCCTGAATAATCTGGCGCGGTTGATGGCACAGTTTCCGTTGGAACAGCAGGAATGGCTTTTGAACGGTTTACCTGCTTATTTCGCTGCGCGAAACATGGTGCTGGATCCTATTTTTGAGCAGCAATTACTCGGCAAAATCAAAAAAGCCCGCGACTATCGGCAAACGCATTATCTGAAAAAGCAGTTTCGATCCTGCACCATGACCCTTTATCGTAAATCGCTGATGTTTGAAGCGGCATGGCGTGGCAATTTATCTACCGCTTTAGCAGAGCAGCCGTTAACGGTATTAAATCAAGCCATGCAGGACGGAATTTCTCTGAAAAAAGGTAACTCTGCTACCGTGGTTAAAGGTGAACTGGCGGGACAACCGGTGGTGATTAAACGCTATAACATGAAAACACCATGGCATTTCTTACGACGTTGTCTGCGAAAAAGTCGCGCCAATATGTCCTGGTACAATGCCAATCTGCTGGAATTTCTGGGCATTGCCACACCGCAACCACTCGGTTTTGTCGAACAGCGTTTTTTCGGACTGCGGCAGAAAGCCTATTTTATCTGTGAGCATATTGCCGGTCGTTCGTTGGCGGACCTTTCTGACTCAGAAATTCAGCAACCTGAGATGCTCCAGCAAATCAGCGAATTGTTTGAGAAATTGCATCTGCATCGTATTTATCATGGTGATTTAAAAGCCAGCAATTTGCTGGTCGATGAACAACAAAAAATCTGGCTGATTGATCTGGATGCAATGCAGCAAATAACCAAAACTGGTTTTAAACGTTTACATAAAAAGGATCAGCAGCGATTTTTACGCAATTGGCCGGTAGGCGAAACTCGTCATCTGTTAACCAAAGCGATCAAAGCATAAAGGTAGTAATAAAGTGTTAAACGGAATGCATTTATGAAGCTGGCGGTATGCCTGTATAAATATTTTGCCTATGGCGGCCTGGCGCGTGATTTTCGGCGGATTCTGGAAATTCGCCGTGATGCCGGAGATGAAATTGATGTGTATTACATTGAATGGCAAGGCGATCCGATTCCCGGTTTTAACCAAATTCCGATTACCGTTTCAGGACTGACCAATCATGGCAAAGTACGCGATTTTTATAATAAATCGCAGCCATTAATCGCCGCCGGTAATTACGATCTGGTGATTGGTTTTAACAAGATGCCGGGCCTGGATTTGTATTACGCTGCTGATCCCTGTTATCTGGCGCGAGTCAGACAAGAACCCAGCTATATCATCAAACAGTTCTTTGGTCGGGTAAGGTTTTACGAAGCCTGGGAACGGGCCGTTTTTGGACCACAAAGCCATACGGTGTCGATGATGATCTCATCGGTACAACGCAAACTGTTTGAGCAGTATTATCAGACGCCACCGGAAAGACTGGTCGACCTGCCGCCCGGTATCGATCCAGATAGAGTGCGTCCGGATGACTGGCAAATACAACGTCAGCAATTTCGCCAGCAATTATCGTTAAATGCTGATGACTTTTTACTGCTGATGATAGGCTCCGGCTTTAAACGCAAAGGCGCTGATTTTGCCATTGAAGCCATGGCCGCTTTACCACAGGCGTTACGTGAAAAAACACATTTGTATGTGGTGGGTGAAGATAATGCCAAACCCTTTGAACAACTGGCACAAAAGCTGGATGTCGCTGAACGAACCCATTTTATGGGTGGACGCGATGATGTAGCGAAATGGCTGTTAGCGGCTGATGTGTTTTTACACCCGGCACGATCTGAAAATACCGGCACCGTGATTCTTGAAGCGATGGTGGCTGGCCTGCCCAGTATGGTCAGCAGTGCCTGTGGTTATGCCAATTATGTTGAAGACTCAAACGGTGGTGAATGTATCGACCAGCCGGAAGATACATCAGCTTTTACACAACAATTGGCTAAGATGCTTGATAAAAAACGTCTGCAGCAACTGTCACAAAATGCGTTGGATTATGCCGCCACACATGATTTGTATAGCATGCCACAGCGGGCTGCGGAGTTGATTTTAGAGCTGGCTGAGAAAAAGCGATAAAAAAATGACAAAGCCCTTATCGGGCTTTGTCATCCATTCATCAAACTTATTTGGTGACCAGAATATCTTCCATCACCAGATATTGCAGATCCGAACCATAGAACATATTCAATGCATCAGTAGGACTGCAAACCATGGGCTCACCACGACGGTTTAGTGAGGTATTGAGCACCACCGCATTGCCGGTGAGTTTTTCCATTTCTTCGATCAACTCGTAATAACGTGCATTGGTTGCACGGGTCACGATTTGTGCCCGGGCGGTACCATCTTCATGCACGACTTCCGGAATGCGGGATTTCCAGCTTTCTGCCACATCAAAGGTAAACGTCATATATGGACTTGGATGATCAGTCTGCAGAATTTCCGGCGCCACTTTATCCAGCATACTCGGGCAGAAAGGACGCCAGCGTTCACGGTATTTGATCTGGGCATTAATACGATCCGCCACTCCGGAATGGTTAGGTGAGCCCAATATGCTGCGATTACCCAACGCACGTGGTCCGAACTCCATCCGACCCTGAAACCAGGCGACCGGATTACCATCAGCCAGAATTTTTGCCGTGTCGGCACACACATCATTTAAATATTGCCAGCTGACCGGCTGTGTATAGCGTTCACAGGCTTCAATGCATTGCTGGGTGGTATAGGATGGGCCGAGATATACATGATCCATTTTTTCCACTGGCACACCAGCCAGTTGTGAAGCATAACTGGCCGCGCCAATGGCCGTACCGGCATCACTGGAAGCCGGTTGCACGAACAATTCTTTGACACCGGGTATGGCAATAATGCGCTGATTGAGTTTGACGTTTAATGCCACCCCACCGGCATAAGCGACTTTACCCGTTTCACGAATAATATCGCCCAGGTAAAAATCAATCAGATGCAAAGCACATTTTTCCAGCAATGCCTGAATGCTGGCGGCATAATCAATATAGGGCTCGTCCTTTTCATCACCTTCACGCATCGGGCCCAGCCATTCAATGAGTTCGGGGCTGAAGAAATAACCTTTACCATTTTTTTTATAGCGCCGGAAACCAACGGTATTGACCAGTTTGGTGTTGACCTTGAACTCGCCATTTTCACAATGAATCAAACGTGAGAAATCAAAACGGTTGGGATCACCATAAGGTGCCATGCCCATGACTTTAAATTCACCATCAAGCATTTCAAAACCGAGATATTCGGTCATCGCGCCATAAACACCGCCGAGTGAATCGGGATCATAGAATTCTTTGATTTTGTGTATTTTGCCGTTTTCGCCATAACCGAAAAACGTGGTGGCATATTCCCCTTTACCATCAATGCCGATAATCGCGGTTTTTTCCAGAAAACCACTCAGATGATAAGCGCTGCTGGCATGGGCCAGATGATGCTCAACCGGGACAAATTTAACGCGCTTTGAATCAATGCCTAAATCATCCAGCAGTTTCATCACGTTTTTGTGATTACGCCAGTAACGACGATTACCGGAAAATAAAGCAGTCAATGCTCTGTCAGGTGCATACCAGTGACGTTTGGCATAATGCCAGCGAGCAGGTGATTGCAGGCCAATCTGCGCATAAGGAAACGCGACGATATCTATCTCATCAGGGCGGATACCGGCCTGTTCAAGGCAGTATCTGGTGGCTTCATAAGCCATCTTGCCCTTGGCATGCTTGTCACGCAGGAAGCGTTCTTCTTCGGCAGCTGCCACCAGTTTTCCATCAATATACAAAGCAGCTGAGGCGTCGTGGTTTACCGCGCCGGAAAGGCCTAAAACGATCATAAATTATCTTCGAGTTGCGTAAAAATGTTGTTCAGTATATCAAGCGTGGAGGGCGGGAGACCATTTAACCTGTCAGAGGACCGTCATTAATCGGCGTAAACCCCTGCGGGGAGATCTGGAAACCATTTTGACGGGCCTGATTGATATCAATTTGCACCAGCTTATCCAGTGAAGACCATGCCGCTGGCGCATCACGTAGATTTTTAGGTAACCAGCGATTCGATTTCCAGTTCATGAAATGGAGATACATAAATTCCCTGTTATCTCTGTCATTGGTCAGGTGACCATCTTTCCAAAACCATTGTTGAGGATGATCTGAACTTCCATCAAGCCACTTAATTGGTGAGAGAACCGTACTAAACTGTTCCTTATATAAAACCCGTCTTTGATAAGGCGAGCTGAAAGACCACAACTTGCGTAACCACAATGGGTGATTTTTATGGCGAACAAACAACTTGGAAAATTTTGATTCATCCAGGCCGAGATGTTCGTCCATTTCCATTAATTTCTGCCAATCTGGGATTTTTCGAAAAGCTTGTCGATATTTATCCGTATTGCGGAAAATAGCGAAATGCCCTGAAAGACGGCGGTTATGTGTGCCGATAACATCATATTTTCGCAGTAAATCGTCAGTAATAAAGCTTCTTATCTGACCATAGATAATATCAATATCCCCAATAGCAAAAAAATCATAATCCTTAATATCTGATTCATGAATAAACCCTAAGGCAGGCTTCAAATCACATAATTTATAAGGGCTTGTAGGATTAAAATGGATAGCTAAACGATCACTTACCAAGCGTTTATATTCTTCAAAAGTCATAGGCACATAGCTGACATTTGAGCACTGATTTATCGGCTCACCACAGTCGGTGTAAAAAAGCCAGTGGATGCCCGGATTACGACTGCAGCTTTCGAGGTATAACTCGAACCATTCCGGCCATTGACCAAAATAGGGGATAACAATCACAATTGTCGGTTGTTTCAAAAAAGTTACCTATAAAAATGCTGATGATTAAATCGACTTCAAAAACAGTTTAATTTGTATGCTCTGGATGAACAGCTATGAGTTCTGCCAGCTTATTTTGCCAAGCTACCAGTATAAATAATATGAGATAATAACCTCTTTAAATGAAGTGTTTTCGTTTTAAACTAATTTGCTGGCATTCGTTTAAAACGTCAATTTGAATTAGGAACCGTTAGCGCCCAGATGATAAGCCTAACTTTCATTTAAACAGTGTGTAGAACCTCGAAATAATATGATGTTAATAAAATGCTGAATCGCTTAAAAAGTTTTCCTGCTGCTGAAAAAACTATTTTCGTTTTAATGAATATATGGCTAGCGGGTTTTTTTCTTTCTCCCACCGGCAAGCAACACTATCAATTCTTTATTCTATCAATCGTATTAAGTGCTTTCTGGCTGATTTTTGCTCAGAAAATTAACTACAGAAGCCTGTTAAACTCCAAAGTATTAATGTCAGCCTCATTTTATGCCTTGCTCTTCCTGATTAGTATCGCCTGGTCTAATGATCTCGGTTTTTCTGCTAAATTCAAAGACATCAAAACTTTTTTGTATTTGATTTTTTTTGCATTGGTCTTTTTGTACGTGATCAACGGCCAGTCAAAAAGGATGATTACTGTAGTCAACATTTTAATTGTTGCTGCTGTTATCAGTTTATTAATCAATTTGTTTGTTTTCTATGCAATCAATGGAGAAGACATGTCTGCCAGATTTTTTGGAATGGGCAGATTGTGGAATCCACTTTGGGCCGCAGCAATGTATGGGGCAACAGCATTAACCATACTGGCCATTTTGTTGGATAAGTTTAATCAGTTCAAGCCAGTATTCAGAGGTATGTTTTTACTCGCATATGTATTGATGTTGGGTGCGGTTGTTCTTACCCAATCCAGAACACCTATTGCAGCAACGATAATGCTCTCTTTGTTTATTGTGATGGTGTCGCAACAATCATTAAAAATAAAAATAAGTGTTATCTTAACAAGTGGAATTATTGGTGTAATAACACTGTTATATTCGCTCCCCTTTATTCAGGAACAGATGGGGAGAGGCCAGAGTTACCGGTTAGATCTTTGGTTTGGTTTTATAGAACGGGCGAAAGAACACCTTTTTCTCGGTCATGGTGGTGGGTCGAACGTACCCATTTCTTCACCCGTCGATTATGTTGATGGCTGGTATCACTATCATAGTACCTATGTTGCTTCTTTAGTTGAAATGGGGCTGGCGGGACTTTTTTTGCATCTGCTCCTCATCGTCACCACCTTGTCTGCTGCATGGAAAATGCGGAATATTTTTATTGTTAAAGTTGCCGCGATAGTCTTTATCTATACCTGTATTTTAGGTATCACATTTGGTCATGGCATATTGACGCGGATGAATTCACAATGGCTGATTTTCTGGATGCCGTTACTGGTTATTGCTATCTATGAAATCAGCAGCAATAAAATGTCAGTTCGGAATGACTCTCCGGATGTCCAATAAGAACGTAGCAGCTGATTTGTCTTAAGCGTTTAACAGGCGTGAAATCCGGGAATTAGACCAAAATGCCTGTTTAACAGCCGAGTCGGAGAATAAGGTTTCCAGTCTGCTATTAATGGCTTGTTTGTTGGCTATTGAGGTTTCGACGTTAGCTGTTTTGATTAAAGCATCGCTCAGTGCATCAATGTCTCTGAATTTAAATAACTGACCAATTCCATCAATGATTTCAGCGCCACCGCCACAATCGGTGCAAATTATGGGCAAGTCTGCTGCCATGGCTTCAAGAAGCACCATTCCGAAAGGCTCGCGGTCTGAACTCAAAGCAAATACATCGAATGCCTTAAAGTAGCGTCTGGCTTCAGCAACCGAACCAAGAAACAAAACATGGTTATCAATATCGAGTGCTAGCACTAGTGTTTTAAGTTCTGCTTCCAGTTTTCCTTTACCAATTAAACAAAGCTTTGCATTCTCTGGAAGAGAGGGTAAGGCTTTTGCAAATCCACGGATTAGGGTTTGTGGATCCTTGTCAGGGTGAATGCGACCGACACTTCCCACTATCCAATCATCCATAGAAAGATTGAGTTTTGCTCTGGCCTCAGGTTTTGGCAAAAGCTCACTTTGTACTAACTCAACATCAATACGATTGTAGAGCGTTTGGATCTTTTCTTCCGGCCAATCCGGCAAATGACCTCGGATTTCATCTCGCACTGCATTGGAAACTGCTAATAATGTTAAACGTGATTTAAAAAAGTTGACTAAAAAACGACGTCCGGGACGATCAAAGTCACCAAAAGAATGTCGGATACTCAAGATGGGCAAATGAGTCGCCAGAGCTGCGATGTAAGTTGGTTTCGCTCGGTGTGCGATGCAGGCAACAAAGTTGTATTGCTTGGCAAGCTGATGGATTTTTCTGATGATGCCAAGCTTGAGCCCACTTAATTGTTTGCTTTTGTAATTAAGGAATATCACTTCATCAGAACAGGCTTTTTCTGCCACGAGCGGATCGGGTTCACCTGATAAAAATACGGTAATCACTTTATAAGGTGTGTCTTTAAAAAGCACGGCATATTGGCGCGCGCAATCCAGAAAGGGGTCGTAGTAACTGTGACAGATATGCAGAATGTACGGGGTTTGCTTAGTGTTTTCGATGCTGGTCATAGTCTACGTTTCCGCTAATGCGTGCGTTGCTTGCGAGGCGTCAGTTTACGCCAGAGTTTTTTATCTTTGGCACGAAGCTTCTCGACTTGCAGATAGGCTTTAAAAAAATACAAACGATCCTTTAAAGTCCAGCGGTGATCTGCATGACGATTAAAACTGGATAAATCCCGTTTCATCGCCAGTTTTGAACTGAAACGCCAGCGCAGTTTTTCCAGATCAATCAGACGAATCTTCCATTTGCCTTTTTTGTTTAACTTAACAAACACGTGCTTGGGGTAAAAACAATTATGCACGTAATGTGAGCGGTGCAGCTTACGTGTCAGTTTGGCAAGCTTGCGAATAAGTTGATAGCGTTTTTCCTTGGTCAGCTGTGTCGGGTCAAGGTTATCCAGAGAGGTGTAGTTATCCAGCGCTTTGGTGATTAAAACGGCACGGTCATCTTGTTTGCCAAAATACAATGGGTTTAACGTGGGGATTTTCAGTTTTTTCAGTTGCTGAATATTTTCCAGCTCTTTTTGAAACGTGGGGATTCCTTTGAACGGATGCCGCCAGGTCCGGCTGTAGTAATTTTGCTGGCGTTTCACAAAAACCTTGGTTATGCCTTTACGGGTATCAAACTCCGTACGTGTCACGCCACTCCAGCCACCGCGTGCTTCATTAGGTGCATCAAACCAGTTTTTGGGTAAAGACCAAACGCGTTCAAAAGATAAAGCTCTGCGACTCGACCAATAAACACGATTGATAAAAGCGCTGGTTTTTTTATTGAAAATAGCCATCTTTCAACTCGTTGATGACTGCAGTTGTCGTAAAACCTGTTCAGGCTGGATATCTTGCATACATTTATGATGCCCTTCGGGGCAGGTGCGTTGAAAACACGGACCACAGTCCACGGGAATTTGCAGAATCGTGGCATTATCCGATAAGGGGGGCGTAAATGCCGGTGACGTTGGTCCATAAATAGCAATAAGCGGTTTTTGCAATGCAGCAGCGATATGCATTAATCCGGAATCATTACTGACCACCTGGTCGGCTGTGGCAATCAAATCAATGGCTTCACCCAACTGGGTTTTGCCGCACAAATTAATGACATTCTGTTTATCGGTAATGCCTGCGACAATTTGTTCACCTGTCACCGCATCGGCTTTGGAGCCCATAATCAATACTTGCCAGCCTTGCTGAGTAAGCAGCTCCCCTAAAGCAGCGTAATGCGATGTCGGCCATTGTTTGGCCGGACCAAACTCTGCGCCAGGACATAAAACCAAGCGTTTTTGCTCAGCCAATTTAGCTGGATTTAACTCACTGGAAACGGCTTCTGCAATCATTTTAGGTGGCAGAAAGTCGGGTGCTATATGTGCTTGGGAAGCAGGATGAGCCAACGCAACAAAGCGTTGCACCATAAGTGGTAATCTTTGTTTATTCAGTTTGCGGGGATCATTAAGTAGGCCATAGCGCATCTCGCCTAACCAGCCTGTGCGTTGTGGAATATTGGCAAACCAGGGGATTAGCGCTGATTTCCAGGAATTAGGCAACACAATGGATTGATCATAGTTCCTGTGACGCAGACCGAGACCAATCTGGCGCCGCTGTTTCCAGCCGAACACACCATGCGTTACCGGCATTTTTATCGCTTCACGGATTTCGGGCATACGGGCCAGTAATGGACGAGTCCATTCAGGTGCCAGCACATCAATATGAGATTGCGGATGTTGCTGTTTAAGTGCAGCAAATAACGACTGTGCCATTACCATGTCACCGACCCATGAAGGGCCAATGATCAGGATGTCGTGTTTAACGGACATAAATGATTAATGCAGCGTGCTGTGCGCCAGATAAATAAATATCACGCCAGCCGCAATTAATGAGATCTGCTGTAGTGTCTCTGAAGGTTTCACTTTGCTGTGCAAGCCAGGAATCAAATCAGCCACCGCGATATAAACAAAGCTGGAGGCTGCCACCACCAGAATGTAGGGCAAAAGATGCTGCATATCGGCCAGCAGGAAGTAGGCCAGAACGGCACCCACCACGGTTCCCAGACTGGAAAGCATATTGAAATAAAGTGCTTTGCGGCGCGTATAGCCACTGTGCAACAGGATCACAAAATCGCCCAGTTCCTGAGGGATTTCATGTGCTGCGATTGCCAGCGCGGTAACAATGCCCAGATGCACATCCGTTAAAAAAGCTGCAGCAATCAATACACCATCGACAAAATTATGAATGCCATCACCGATAAGAATTAACGCTCCTGCGGCTTTCTTAGGTTCTTCATGTTGGTGGTTATGATGATCTTCACCAAGTTCTGGAATGTTCTCATGGCCATGATGGCTATGGCAATGTCGCCATAACACCATTTTTTCCAGCAAAAAAAAGCTTAACAAACCAATGAGTAATGTCAGTCCAAGATGATGGGGATCGACAAAATATTCATGCTCAATCGCATGGGGAAGTAGCCCTAAAAACGATGCACCAAGCAATGCTCCAATTGCAAAGCTAACCAGATGGGGCACAGCATAATGACGGGTTTGAGTCGGTAATAGCAGAAAGCTTGAAGCAATTATGACACTTAGTAAGCCGCCGAGAATACTGAAGATGATTATCCAGAGTAATAAGTCCATATGCACCTGAAACAGAAAATGAATGCGCAAATCATACCTTATTCAGCCGCTATCCATATAAGCGACGCCATTCGCCCGGTGACGCCATCGCGTCTAAAGGAGAAAAAACGGTCTTTTTCGCTATAGGTACAATAATCCCCACCATAGATTGCGGTAACACCCTGCGCAGATAGGCGTTGTCTGGCAAGCAGATAAATATCGGCCAAAAAACGATCTGAATGTGTTGCAGTAAAAGCGGATTCTGCATTGCCATCACTGGCCATAAAAGCCGATTTTACTTCCGGTCCAACTTCAAAAGCCTGCGGACCAATCGCTGGCCCTAGCCAGACAATAATTTCTGATAATGGCATATTGAATTGAGCCAGCGTATTTTCAATGATTCCGGCTTGCAAGCCACGCCAACCTGCATGAATCGCAGCCACCTGCGAACCCGATTTATCAGTCATTAAAACCGGTAGACAATCTGCCGTCATGATGGCACAGACGGTATTTGCCGAATCACAGAAAATCGCATCGGCTTCAACATTGACTTGCCATTGATTTGCCTCAATAACATTGCTGCTATGAGTCTGTTTCAGCCATAACGGTGTAGCAGGCAGTGATGCGGACTGAATTAAGCGCTGTCGATTAGCAATCACTAAAGCGGGCTCATCACCGACATGATCGCCTAAATTGAGCGAATCAAAGGGAGCTCTGCTCTGCCCACCGTTTCGGGTAGTGGTTATTGCTTTAATATGCTTTGGAGCCGGCCAGTTTACCGTTAGAACAGAATCAGCCATCACAGCGCGGCACGTGCAGATAATCACGCCAGGCGGAAAACAAATTTTCGTCACTGGCTGCACAGGTAGAACGTGGCGTTAAACTTCGACTGAAAACGGCCTCGTTATCCAGAGTACAGGCAAAGGCACCTGCTTCTTTAATAATCAGCTGGGCCGCCGCATAATCCCAAATCTGCTGGCGACCATGCAGATACAGTTGAGCTCGGCCCGCCGCCAGCCAGCACAATTCCAGAGCAATAGACCCCAGGCTGCGTTGCGAACCATAAGGTTTTTCATCAACCAGCCTTTGGCAAAGCGATTTGGGTAAACGCTTAAAATCAATGATAGCCAGGGTCTGATTCAGTGCAAGGCCTGAGATCTCAGCATTAAGCCGCTGACCATTCAACCATGCACCAGCCCCTTTTTTAGCCGAAAAACATTCATTCATCACCGGGTCATAAACCACCCCGAGCGTGACCTCACCTTTTTCAATTAATGCCAGAGAAATGGAAAAGAAAGGCATGCCGGAGGCAAAGTTACTGGTGCCATCAATGGGATCCAGACACCATAAGGCTTCTCCGCTGTTCAACAGTTCAGCCTGCTCGTTTACGGTCATTTCTTCGCCGAGTAATTTAATCTCGGGAAAATCCCGCTGTAAAACCTCGGTCATTTTCTGCTGCATCAATTTGTCAGCGACGGTGACCACACTGCCATCGTGCTTATATTGACGACTGACAGTCGTAAATAAAGGCATCAAATGTTGCTGAACGGTCTCAGTCAGACATTGCTGCAGTTGGGCGAGGTCGGTATCCATGGATAAAAAGTATATCAGCGATTTAAGGATAATTATTCAAACTCTGCGATGCAGTCTGTAAACTGCTGATTCATTTTGTCAGTTGAAGCTTTTTTATGCGTGTTCCACGATTTTATTGCGCCTGTCTGGTGCCTGCGACATCACCAATGCTTTTACCGGATGAAGTGTTTCGCCATGCCGTACAAGTATTGCGGATGAAACCCGGCGCATTATTGAACTTGTTTGATGGACAGGGGCTTGAGTATCAGGCGCAACTGGAGCAGGTGGACAAACGTCAGGCCACTGTCATTCTTCAGCAGCCAATAACAACCGATAACGAATCTCCCCTGGATATTCTGTTGATGCAAGGCATTTCACGCGGAGAACGGATGGATTATGCCATACAAAAAGCCGTCGAACTGGGTGTAAAACGTATTATGCCTGTGGTGACGGAGCGTTGTAATGTACAACTTTCGGGCGATCGCGCCGAGAAAAGATTGAATCACTGGCAAGGTGTGATGATCAGTGCCTGTGAGCAAAGTGGTCGGAGTTATTTGCCGGAATTATTGCCAATTACTGCATTTAATGATGCTCTGGAAAATACCGATGATAAATGCAAACTGGTTTTGGCACCGGAGGCCAAACAGGGGTTTTCCAGTATGACTAAAGCCAGCCGCATTGCATTACTGATTGGACCAGAAGGCGGTTTAAGTGATGACGAAATTGCGCGGGCGAATGATGCCGGGTTTACCGGTATTTGTCTTGGTCCAAGAATATTAAGAACCGAAACCGCCTCTGCAGCCGCATTGGCCATGGTACAGGCTGGCTGGGGAGACATAGGATGAATGACGGTACTATCGTATTGCTGATTCTGGCCGTGATTGGCTGGTTATGGTGGGATAGCCGTGGGGTTGCGGAACATGCCAGTCGTGTTGCCAGTCAATACTGTCAGTCGATGGGGGTCAGTTTTCTCAATGATACGGTGGCCTGGAAAAAAATCCGTCTCAGGCGTGGTTCGAACGGCAGAATGCAATTTGAACGAACCTATTTTTTTGAGTTTGCCAGCGATATGCAACAGCGTTATCGTGGTGAAGTCGTTATGTTGGGAAAACGCGTGAAGTCGATCCAGCTGGATCCACACCGTTTCAGTTAAGTCATCAGAGGAAGAGGGTATGACAAACAAGCTTGCATTGGTCGTTGATGATTCACGTGTTGCCCGCATGATGTTATGCAAACTTTTGCAATCCTCTGGATTTGAAGTCGTCGAACAGGGCAGTGCCGACGATGCTTTGGCCTGGCTGGAAACCACGCAGCAGTCACCGTTAATTATCTTTATGGATTTGATGATGCCGGGAATGGATGGCCTCACTGCTACCCGCCAGATCAAAAACGATTTACGCTGGCAAGCAATTCCGGTGGTACTTTGCACCAGCAATGACAGTGAAGCCGATAAATTATCAGCCCATGACAGTGGTGTGCTGGCTTTATTATCGAAACCACCCGAAGCCCGGCAGCTGCAAATGATACTTAATGATTTACGTACTCCAGCAATAACGGGTGAAGCGGAACAATCAGTGGTACCTGCGCCTGCTGCTGACATTTCAGCAGCTTTAACAATGGATGAGGTGATGGCTCAGCTTGAGCAACAGGTATTACCTTCCTGGCTGCAGCAGTCACAAGATTCAGCGGAGCAGATCAGTCAGCAAATCGCCGAAAATATCGTCAGACAACTCATCGATGAAAGACTTAACGGATTATCCGAAAGGCTTTCAGCAGAAATAACAGAGCAGATAAGTGTGGGTGTGCAAGACAAGGTAGACCAACAATTGGCCACCCAGGCCATGCAAATGCAGACCGTACTGTCCGAAAAAGCCGCCGATGCTGCCGAAACAGCCATGCAAAACCTGAATCAGTCCAATCATTGGCAACAACAGGTGGCTTCTCAGACAGAGCATTGGCTGACCCGTCAGCAGCAGGATATTCAGCAACAATTGATGACCGCATTGCAACCGGAAATTGAAAAGGTGATTGCCGAACAGCTGGCAGCTGTTCCGGACTCAACCGCGCCAGCGCTGGAAACACTTCAGCAAGCATTGGCGCAACTGCAGCTCGTGCAGGATCAACTGGTTAAACGGCAGCGTATGACCAATGCATTACTGATGGTGGCACTGGCTGCCGGTGTATTGGCGCTGCTGCAAATCAATTTGTTTTAATGTGGTGTCGCCAAAAACGGTTTAAAAAAGTATGACCATTCAGGAGGCTCTGCAATGGGCCAGAGTTCAGCTGGATGTCAGTCCAACCCTGCGTAAGGATATCGAAAGCCTGTTATGTCATGTGCTGGGTTGTCAGCCGTTACGTTTAATCAGCTATCCCGAACAAACGCTTACGGCTGACGAGCAGCAGCAATTCGTTTCACTGATTGAAAAGCGCCGGCAAGGTGTACCGGTTGCGCATTTAACCGGTGTTCGTGGATTTTGGTCATTGGAAGTTGCCGTTAATCAACACACTTTGATACCGCGCCCTGATACCGAGTTGCTGGTGTCTTTGGCATTGGAAAAAATCCAGCCGGGGATGCGGGTGGCGGATCTTGGAACCGGCAGTGGCGCTATTGCCTTGGCCATTAAAGCTGAGCGTAATGATATCTGGATGCTGGCAAGCGATTATTCGCTGCAGGCATTAACTATGGCTAAATATAATGCTGAAAAAAATCAGCTTGCCGTGCAGTTTGTTTGCGGGCAGTGGCTGGAGTTAATGCACTCTTCAAGTCTGGATATCATCGTATCCAACCCTCCCTATATCCGTTCAGATGACCCACATTTAACCAAGGGTGATTTGCGGTTTGAACCATTGACTGCATTGGCTTCCGGGGAGGATGGTTTGCAGGATATCCGGCAACTGGTTCAACAGGCCGCCAGGGTGTTAAAGCCCGAGGGTTGGTTAATGATTGAACATGGTTATGATCAGTCTTCTGCTGTACAAGGTTTGTTTCAGCAATACGGGTTTAATGAGATACAAGCGTTTCAGGATTATGGGCAGCAGGATCGGGTAGTGATTGGCAAACGTGGCTAACGCTCGGCAAGCCTCGAATTGAGGTAACATACTGCAGATGAATGACGAACAATTACTGCGTTACAGCCGCCATATTTTATTGCCTGATTTTGATATCACCGGCCAACAGCGTGTTTTGGATAGCCGGGTGCTGGTAATCGGTTTGGGGGGGCTGGGATCACCAGTCGCTTTATATCTGGCCGCTGCCGGAGTCGGGCATCTGGTGCTGGTGGATGATGATAAGGTTGAGCTGACCAATCTGCAGCGGCAGATCGTGCATCGTCAGTCAACAGTGGGTAAGAGTAAAACCAGCTCTGCCGCGGCCACTTTGCAAAATTTGAATGACACGATTAAGGTTGAGACCATCGATCACCGCTTGAGTGAGTCCGAGCTCATCGAGCAAGCTGATCTGGCTGATGTGATCGTGGATTGTACCGATAATTTCAGTAGTCGTTTTTTACTGAATCGGGCCAGTAAAAAAACCAGAACGCCGATGGTTTCAGCGGCGGCCATCCGTTGGGAAGGACAAATTTCGGTATATGATGCTCGACAAGCTGACGCACCGTGTTATCGTTGCTTGTACGACGATAATGGTGGTGATATTCAACAAAGCTGTGCAGAGAGCGGGGTGCTCTCTCCATTGCTGGGAATGATGGGGTCGATTCAAGCGATTGAAACGCTCAAATTGCTCGCCAATACGGGTTTTTCGCTCAGTGGTCGTTTGATCATGGTAGATGCTCTGGCCATGCAGATACGGGAAATAAAATTAAAACAGGATCCGGCCTGCCCGGTATGTCACGATAATGAGAATAGCTAAATGACAGTTAAAACGACCATACGTTTACCTCGCACATTGGTGAATGAGCTATTACATCAAGCGCAACTTTCACCCAGCCAGGAAATCTCCGGGTTAATTGGTTGTCATGGGCAACGCTGTATGTGTTATCCGATAGACAGTGTTAAAACGGATGCCAGCGTTTTATTTGCCTTGAGTGCCAGTGAACAGCTGGCCGCACTGAAAGAAATGAAAGAACGCAATCAGGAGCTGTTTGCTATTTATCACTCCCATCCTGATGCGCCTGCCTTACCGTCGGTCATCGATGATGATGTGGCCGATTATCCACAGGCTTTGTATCTGATAATTTCATTGAATACACGTGGTGTTCTGGAAATGCGGGGCTTTCAAAAGCAGGGACAGAACATCGAAGAGGTAAATTTGATTATATGAGTAAACTGGACGCATCAACATTACAAACGGCAGCGCAACAGGCGCTGGATGTGGCTAAAAAGCTGGGCGCTACAGCCGCTGAAGTTGGCATCAGCCAAAGCCTGGGCTTATCAGTCAATGTACGTCAGGCTGAAATTGAAACCCTGGAACACAATAAAGATACCGGATTGGGTGTGACGGTGTATCTGGGGCAAAGTAAAGCATCTGCCAGTACATCTGATTTGCGGCCGGAAGCCATCCATGAAACGGTAGCGATGGCCTGCAGTATTGCCAAACATACTCAGGAAGACAAATTTGCCGGTTTAGCCGACGCAGAATTAATGGCCACCGCATTTCCGGACCTGCACTTGTACTATCCCTGGGCGTTATCTCCGGAACAAGCCATTGCATTGGCAATGGAATGTGAGCAGGCGGGACGTGATTTTGATCCACTGATAAGCAATTCAGAAGGCGCCAGTGTGTCATCGCACGAAGGTCAGCGAATTTATGCCAACAGTCACGGTTTTATCGGTCAGACGCAATCTACCCGTCATAGTTTGTCGTGCACATTAATTGCTCGTGATGCGGAGGGAATGCAGCGCGACTATTGGTACGATGTGGCGCGTGACAGTCAGGATTTGGCTTCGGCCATTTCTGTTGGTCAAAAAGCCGCCGAGCAGACATTGAAGCGTCTGAATGCCCGTGAAATCGAAACTGGCCATTATCCCGTGATTTTTGCCAGTGAAATTGCCTCCTCTTTGTTTGGTCAGCTGGTTGGCGGTATTCGTGGAAGTGCTTTATACCGTAAATCCAGTTTTCTGCTGGATAAACTGGGCGAGCAAATTTTTCCATCGTTTATCCATATTCACGAACAGCCGCATTTATTTAAAGCCTTAGGCAGTTCAGCTTTTGACGCCGAAGGTGTCGCAACGCAGAATCGTGACATTATCCGCGATGGTATTTTACAAGGCTATGTTCTGGATAGTTACTCAGCCCGACGTCTGAACATGACGACCACCGCCAATGCTGGGGGTGTGCATAACCTGACAGTGGATAGTAACGATTTGTCATTTAAAGACATGCTGAAAGCGATGGATAAGGGCGTGATTGTCACTGAAACCATGGGCATGGGTGTCAATATTGTTAACGGAGATTATTCGCAGGGTGCGGCGGGTTTCTGGGTGGAAAATGGTGAAATTCAGTACGCTATTGACGAATTTACTATCGCCGGTCAGTTGCAGGATATGTTTAAAGGCATTCAGGCCGTGGCGAATGATGTGGATTTACGCAGTAATATCCGTAGCGGCTCGGTCTGGATCGATAAAATGATGGTGGCCGCGTAAAACCAGTCACAACAGATGCGGTAAATGAGAGATTAACAAGTTCCTAGCTCTGCATGCTATCCCGGACAAACTGCGTGATATCTGTCAGATAGGCGACGGCAAATATTGAACCCAACATCTGTCGCAGATTTTTGATGCGATGCGCGCTATGACTGCGTAGTGCATTGATCTGGCGGATTAAATCCAGTTCATCATGGAGCCAGTCGGTTTTATTATTGACCAGCTGACAATGAAAGACGTAATGATGTTGAGAGCTGAACAGTCGGTGCAGTAGCAGGTTTTTGGCCTCTGTCGATTGCAGCTCATGCTCACAGATTATCTGCCATGGCTGCTGCCCGGAGCGGTAACAATACAATCCCATGGCCTGGGTCACCATGTTTTCAGTGTTGACGGTTTTCAGCTGCAGGGTAATCCGTGGAATCGCATTGGAGATGACCTGCCATAGTTTTTTGTCAGTTTCATCTATTACCTCGGAGTACCCTGCAACGGCTTGCAAAACGCGTTTTTGCTGAATATCCAACCCAAAAAACAGCGCTGTATCAAGCGGGGTATGGCTCAGCATATCCAGATACACGCGGCTATGCTGCATTTGAATTAGATCATCTTCCCGACGCGCTAATGAATGTTGGTTATCGTTGATCGCTTTTTCAAAAAACTGATTCACGGCCCATGGGCATTGTGTCACCAGTCGCTGCAATCCCAGCTCGGTCTGTCCGGCAAATTTTTGTACGCGTTTCACTTCATAGGGAACGCTGCGTAAATTTAACTGTGGTCGCTGTGCCTGCCAACGAGTGAAATGCAATGTCACACGACTGCCAATGGTCACCGGCAAATCAGCATCAACCGATAAAGACAAACCGTTGATAGAAACTTCGTTGGTTTGTGAAACAATCTCCTGGCTGTTTAAAAACAGGTTAACCGGTGTGAGCACCGTATAGCGGCTCTGTTGTCGTTGAATATAGGGCTTCAGATTGCTGACCGGAGGTAGCATACTCGTCTGACCTGACTGGTCGATATCAATACTGTCGGCAGCAAGTGATGTATCGTCATGGTGTAACTGATCCAGACAGGCTGTAATATCGGTTATATGCAGCAGACGTTTTAAACTGGATACCTTTCCGGAAAAATCGACCGCCATACGCGGATCGACCTGAGCAATCATGTCGAAATTCGGATGGTAATCTGCTTCATTGATTTTCAGCGGGATCATGCTGAAATGTAATAACTGCGTGTCAGCTGACCATGGCCAGCATTGTTTTAGGCGTTGCAGTTCATTAAGACCGATAATGCTCATGCGGTCTGCAGTCAATGCAAAAATGCCACTGGTAAATTGATTTTGTTCAATCTGCGAGAGCAGTATTTTTATTTGCTTGAGTAAGTTGGGTGTATGGATAAAAATCTGGTCACAAAGGGTACTGCTGTGAAGTGCAGTAACAACGGGTTTATTATTTTGTTCACCTATCCAGCAAAGCAGGCTGGGTATCTGTCGGCTGTATAAACGTAATAGTGAATTCTGGGTCAGGTTGAGAATTTCATTAGTCAGATCGGTGGAACTGTGTTTTTGCTTATTGCTGAGCCAGTTTTGCCAGGCTTGTCTGACATCATTACCAACAGAATCATTGAATCGTAATACAGCAAATGTACGCTGTTCATCCTGCTCCAGACGGATAATATCGAATGCAATCAGCGTGGATTCAGGGCTTTTCGCATCAGGAAAGTGTTCGAACCCCACCTCGACCGTATCGTTTTTTTCCAGTGTGGCTACCCGTTTCATACTGACGCGTATAGCATCAGTACTGACATCCAGTGTCATCGCATGATAACTCAGCTCAGCATTGCGGATCGTGACGGGCAACGTCAGTAACACCCGCTGTGCCAGCCGCCTTAACGACTGATCAAGACGGATAAGTAAAACGCCATTATCTTCAACTTCGAAAGCTGGTGGTGTTTGTTGCTGGAACTGACGAACAGCTTGTATCAATGCTTCATAAACCCCAACAGTATAATGCCCCTCCATCCGGTCAATTAACTGTTTCAGGATAAGATAGCTGCGGTCATCCAGATAATGGGTGACACCACCGAATTCATAAGGCTGGCATTCTCCAGTCACCTTGCCGCGTAAATCAATAATGCGTTGACAGGGTTTTTGTAAACGTTGACGTTCCAGTTGTGCCAGAAAGGTTTGGTTTTGAGATTTGCTGCTTTCCGTCGCCATTGGGCTGGTTAATTTAATTCACTGGGCGTTTTGGCTTTAATGCTTAGCGCATGAATGGCTGAAGGTAATAGTTCAGCTGCAGCGTCATAAACAAGCCGATGCCGTTTGATTAGTGAGAGCCCGGCAAAAGCTTCACTGACAATAAAAACCGTGAAATGACCACCGCCAGTATTGCCGGCATGACCAGCATGCAAATGACTGTCATCGGTAATTTGTAACTGTGTGGGTTGCAGCTTCAGTAAAGCCTGTTCCAGCTTTTGTTGGGTAGTGGCGCTCATGGAAAAACCTTACGAAACGGTTTGACGGTGACTTTGCTGTACACATCGGCTTCGACATAAGGATCTGCTCCAGCCCAGATTTGGGCACTGCGCCAGTCGTCAAACTCTGCGACCACAAGACTACCGCTGAATCCGGCTTCACCGGGATCTTCGCTATCAATAACGGGATGTGGACCCGCCAGCACTAAACGGCCTTCGTTTTGTAATTCCTGTAGACGGGCAACATGAGCAGGTCGTGCAGCCAGGCGTCGCTGCAAGCTATCGGGTTTATCTTCGCTGATGATGGCATATAACATCAGGATGCATCCTTCGAATTGGTATTGTCATTAATATGGCGAGACAGATAGATGGCCTGCCCGGCAATAAACACTACCGTAATGATTAATGATCCGAATAGTTTGAAGTTCACCCAGGTTTCTTCTGAGTAGTTATAGGCAATATAGATATTAAGAAAGCCGGAAAACACAAAAAACAGGATCCAGGCAGTATTTAATCGTGACCAGACCACCGTTGGCAACTGCAAGTGCGCGGCCATCAGACGTTCGAGTAATGTTTTATCAGTAAATATACGGGCGCCAAGAAAGGCTAAAGCAAACAACCAGTTCACCGCGGTCGGTTTCCACATCACAAATTCCGGATTTTGTAACCAGATGGTTGCCCCACCCAGCACCATGACCAGAATAAGCGTGATCATGTGCTGTCTTTCGACTTTGCCATGGCGTAACTGGCCCCATAGCACCTGTATCAGGGTGGCTACCATCATAACTGCTGTTGCAGCATAGATACCGGCAACCTCATACTCCTGACCATTCCAATGGTAGACGCCGCCACCGAATTTATAGGCAATGAAAAACAGAATAATGGGCAGAAAATCAGTAAATAGTTTCATCTTTTTTTTCAGTTATTACAGTGATGGCACATTCTAACGTAAAATCAATACCATGACGCACTATGACCTGCATTGCCATTCCACCGCCTCTGATGGCGCACTTTCACCTCAAGCACTTGTTGAACGAGCCATTCAGCAAGGTGTGGATGTGCTGGCGCTTACTGATCATGATGGGACAGAAGGCATTGTAGCAGCGCTTCGGGCGGCTGAAGAGCAACCATTAACGCTGATCCCCGGGGTGGAGATTTCGGTCAGCTGGTATAGCAGTACTATCCATATTATCGGGCTTAACATTGATATTGATAACGCAAAATTGCAAACCGGTTTAGCCAAAATCCGCGATTATCGCCAGCAACGAGCTGAAGAAATTGCGCACCGATTGGAAAAATCCGGCATTTCAGGTGCTTTGGAGGGCGCCGCTCAATATGCTTCAAAGACCATGCTGGGACGCATGCATTTTGCGCAGTTTCTGGTCGAACAAGGTCATGCGTCTGATACAAAAGACGTGTTCAAACGCTTTCTGGTTAGAGGCAAGCCCGGATACGTTCCGGGTCAGTGGACAGATCTGGAGTCCGCCGTTGAGTGGATAACCGGTGCGGGTGGCCAGGCGGCTATTGCCCATCCGTTGCGTTATAAAATGACGGCCAGCAAGCTGCGTCGATTGATTGATAATTTTAAAACCGCGGGCGGTCAGGCGATAGAAGTCAGCTCCGGACATCAACATCCCGATCAATTAAGAAATGTTGCGGCGCTCGCCAAACAATATGATTTGCTCGCTTCCTGCGGTTCTGACTTTCATAGTCCGGATCAAAGCTGGAGCGAACTCGGACGTTTTCTTCCACTGCCTGCTTCATGCAAACCGGTATGGACGTTGTGGCAGTAAAACAGGCACAGCACATGGATTATGGTATATCTGTCCTTAAATTAACTAAGAAGGTTTCAACGATTTCACATGAGTCAGTATTTTCAAATTCATCCGGATAATCCGCAACCTCGTTTAATAAAACAAGCCTGTCAGATCATTATGAGTGGCGGCCTGGTGGTCTATCCGACTGATTCGGGCTATGCACTGGGATGTTACTTGGGCGATAAAGCGGCGATGGATCGTATCCGTCGATTGCGTCAATTGGATGATGATCATAATTTCACGCTGGTCTGTAGAGATTTATCCGAACTGTCGGTCTATGCCAAATTTAATAATGCGGTATTTCGTTTGATTAAGGCACATACCCCTGGCCCTTATACCTTTGTATTGCCGGCCACCAAGGAAGTGCCTCGAAGATTGCAACATCCGAAACGCAAAACCATTGGTTTGCGGATACCCGTAAACAATATTGCCCTCGCTTTATTGGAAGAGCTCAATGAACCTTTAATGAGTTCAACGCTTATTCTTCCGGGTGACACCATGCCGATGACAGAGGCAGATGAGATCGCGGATCAGTTGAGTAAACACGTCGATTTAATTATTGATGGCGGTGCCTGTGGCCATGAGCCAACCACGGTTATCGAGTTTATCAATGATTTGCCAGAAGTGGTTCGTGTCGGTATGGGCGATCCAGCACCGTTTGAGGTGGAATGATCGTTTATCTGCTGGTCATTATTATTATTGCAGTCGCTATCTGGATTATCGGGCTGCAAAATGCCGAAGCTGATTGGGGCGGGCCTTCTGTTAACTGGTTAGATGGCTGGACGCGTCTTATCTGTCGATATATTCAGCGTTTGCCAGAACAAAAAATTAATTTACCAGAAACGGGGCCGGCGATAGTGGTGGCCAATCATGTGTCAGGTGCCGATCCATTGTTGTTAATCTCCGCCAGCAAAAGACCATTACGCTTTTTGATTGCGCGTGAAGAATATGAACGACCTTTGGTTAGCTGGGTGTTTAAAAAAGCGGGTTGTATTCCTGTTGATCGCAATGGTCGTCCGGAACAGGCTTTAAGGCAGGCATTAAGGGCCTTACAGAAAGGCGAAGTGATCGCATTGTTTCCCCACGGAAAAATACATCTGGATAGTGATCCTCCCAGAAAAATCAAAGGCGGTGTAGGCCGTCTGGCGAGCTGGTCAGCTGCGCCGGTGTTTCCGGTTCGTATTGATGGGGTGACTGCTGAAGGTAAAGTGTTTACCGCGCCTTTTGTGCCGAGTCGGGTACAGCTGACAATGACACCAGCATTAATCTGCTCACCTGAATCTATGCTGCAATGCCTGCAGGATATTAGTGTGGCGATTGAGACGCCTGTTAATAGTAAACATCCATAGCGAGATGTTTGGTTAATTGACTATAATCAAAATTAATTCAACAGCTTAGTTGTTTTTCAATATGGTCATCTTTTTCTGATGACGTTCACTTGATTTCTGATTCGATACCCCCCATTTTGTAATTAACTTATTTTTTACAGGGATATTACGACGATGCAAATCGATAAACTCACCAGCAAATTTCAGGAAGCACTGGGGGCGGCACAAAGTCTGGCCGTTGGCCGTGATCACCAGGTAATAGAGCCTGCTCATTTATTGTTGGCATTATTGAACCAGCAGGGGGGAACGGTAAAACCATTATTGGCGCAAAGTGGTGTCAATGTGCCAGCCTATCAGGCGGATCTTGAAGCCCAGTTAAAGCGTTTCCCTCAGGTTGAGGGCGGCAATGGTGATATTCGTATTTCATCTGATTTGAACCGCTTGTTAAATCAAACCGATAAGCTGGCGCAGCAACGTCAGGATCAATTTATTTCCAGTGAACTGCTGATTTTGGCTGCAGTTGAAGAAAAAAATCAGACCGGTGAGTTGCTCCGTAAACATGGTGCTAACAAAACCAATATTAATAACGTGATTGATAAAATTCGTGGGGGCGAACGCGTGACTGATCAAAATGCTGAAGAACAACGGCAGGCGTTGGAAAAATACACTATCGATCTGACGGCCCGTGCCGAAAGCGGCAAACTGGACCCGGTCATTGGTCGGGATGATGAGATACGTCGCACTATTCAGGTTTTGCAACGCCGCACCAAAAATAATCCGGTGTTAATAGGTGAGCCGGGTGTCGGAAAAACCGCGATTGTTGAAGGTCTGGCTCAGCGTATCGTCAATGGCGAAGTGCCGGAAGGCATGAAACACAAACGCGTTTTGTCACTGGATATGGGGTCCCTGATCGCGGGTGCCAAATTCCGTGGAGAATTCGAAGAACGCCTAAAGGCAGTGTTGAGTGATCTATCTAAACAGGAAGGACAGATCATTTTGTTTATTGATGAAATTCATACCATGGTCGGTGCCGGTAAAGCCGAAGGTTCAATGGATGCGGGCAATATGCTGAAACCAGCTTTAGCGCGGGGCGAATTACATTGTATCGGTGCCACCACGCTGGATGAATATCGTCAATATGTTGAGAAAGATGCCGCCCTTGAACGCCGGTTTCAGAAAGTGCTGGTGGGAGAGCCCAGTGTTGAATCAACCATTGCTATTTTACGTGGCCTGAGTGAACGCTATGAAGTGCATCATGGCGTAGATATTACTGATCCGGCTATTGTTGCTGCAGCCACCTTATCGCATCGTTATATCACCGACCGGAATTTGCCGGATAAAGCCATTGATTTGATTGATGAAGCGGCCAGTCGGATTCGTATGGAGATTGATTCCAAACCGGAGGTTTTGGATCGGTTGGAAAGACGTTTAATCCAATTAAAAATTGAACGTGTTGCCTTGCAGAAAGAGTCGGATGAAGCCTCCAAAAAACGCTTGGATACGCTGGAAACCGAGATGAAAAAGCTGGCGCGCGAATATACCGATCTGGAAGAAGTCTGGAAGTCGGAAAAAGCCGCTTTACATGGCAGTCAGCACATCAAGGAAGAGCTGGAAAAGGCACGTCTGGAGCTGGAATCGGCCAACCGAAGCGGTAATCTGGAAAAAATGTCCGAGCTGCAATACGGCCGTATTCCGGCATTGGAAAAGCAGCTGGATATTGCCACTCAGGCGGAAATGCAGGAATTCACGCTGCTGAGAAACAAGGTTGGTGAAGAAGAAATCGCCGAAGTGGTTTCCAAATGGACCGGTATTCCGGTTTCCAAAATGCTGGAAGGTGAGCGCGATAAATTACTGAAAATGGATGAAGCGTTGCACGAGCGGGTAATTGGTCAGGACGAAGCGGTGAATTCGGTTGCGAATGCTATCCGCCGCAGCCGTGCCGGTTTATCAGATCCGAATCGTCCGAATGGTTCTTTCCTGTTTTTGGGGCCTACGGGTGTCGGTAAAACCGAACTATGTAAATCTTTGGCAACCTTCCTGTTTGATACCGAAGAAGCCATGGTGCGCATAGATATGTCCGAGTTTATGGAAAAACATTCGGTGGCGCGTCTGGTGGGCGCACCTCCCGGTTATGTGGGGTATGAAGAAGGCGGTTATCTGACCGAAGCCGTGCGACGTAAACCCTATTCAGTCATTCTGCTGGATGAGGTCGAAAAAGCCCATCCGGATGTATTTAATATCCTGCTGCAGGTACTGGATGATGGTCGTTTGACTGATGGTCAGGGGCGCACCGTGGATTTCAGAAATACGGTGATTGTCATGACATCCAATCTCGGATCCAATGTGATTCAGGAAATGGCCGGTGAAGATAATTACGAGACAATGAAAAATGCCGTCATGGAAATTGTCGGACAACATTTCCGTCCGGAATTTATTAACCGTGTGGATGATGTTGTGGTATTTCATCCGCTGCAAAAATCGCAAATTCGTGCCATTGCCGATATCCAACTGGAACATTTGCGTGCACGTCTGGCAGAAAAAGAGATGGGACTGGAACTATCTGATGCGGCGTTGGATATGCTCTCCGAAGCCGGGTTTGATCCGGTTTACGGTGCGCGCCCATTGAAACGGGTGATTCAGCATGAACTGGAGAACCCGCTGGCTCAGGCTTTATTATCAGGTCGTTTCGTGGCAGGGCAAGTGATCAAAGTGGATGTCCAGGATGAGGAGCTGGTTTTTACCAGTGAGTTGAGACACTAAGTGAAACCTGGCGAATACCGGGTTGGCGAAATATTTCACAGCCCGGTATTTTTTATTCAACGTTCAGTTTTCTGTTGGAAAAATTAAAAAGCCCGGATTGTTCAGGCAGTAAACCTTAATAATCATCACTTATTCCGGGAAGGTAATTCCTGTAAAGCATTACAAGTCACTGATATAATGCCAAACTTTTCTCCCAATTCTCATAAGGCCCCAACTCATGTCTGATTTCGGCAAGTTTGTCGATGCCTTCACGCCAGCGGAAGTCGCGGAAAAAGTTAAAACCGTCGGTGTTGACAAGGCCAATATGTCACTCATTCCATTGGTCATTCTGTCGCTGATGGCGGGTGCGTTTATCTCGTTTGCTGCGATGTATTACACGGTAGTGATGACCGATGCCGGTGATGCCTATGGTTTGGCCAGGTTAGTCGGTGGGCTGGTTTTTGCGTTGGGCTTTATTCTGGTGGTCATTGCCGGGGCTGAATTATTTACCGGTAATACGCTGGTGGTGATGGCTTACGCCAAGGGACAGGTGAGTTTCAAATCCCTCATGCGGAACTGGGGCATTGTGTATGTCGGTAACCTGATCGGGGCGCTGGTGACAGTTTATCTGGTGTATTTATCGGGGTATTTGACCGATGGTGATTATGGAGTGGGGGTCACAGCGATAAAATCCGGTTTAGTTAAAGTCGATCACTCTGTCACCGAAGCCTTTGTCCGGGGGTTATTCTGCAATGTACTGGTCTGTTTAGGCAGCTGGATGGTTTATGCCTCTCGCAGTGTGACGGATAAGGTGATGGCCGTGTTATTCCCTATTTCAGGCTTCGTGGCTATGGGGTTTGAACACTGCGTCGCCAATATGTACATGATTCCAATTGCGATGATTGCGGCAACTGATCAAGCCATTGTGGCGGCAGGACATTTTGATGCGGCACAGCTGGCCACATTGGATTTTGCGGGTTTGATGGGTAATCTTATCCCGGTCACCCTGGGCAATATTGTCGGGGGAGCAGGCTTTGTGGCGATGGCCTATTATCTTGTTTATGTTTACGCACGGCCAAATCGCTAGAAATCAGGTGCACTGTTTATACAGTGCACCTTTCAGCATGATTACCAGGACTTATAAGGTAAAAATTTACCGTCCAGTGTAATCACAATCCGATCCCCTTTGGGATCGGGTTTTTTCTCGATATTCATCGCAAAGTCAATCGCGCTGACAATGCCGTCACCGCATTTTTCATGGACAATTTCTTTAATGGTCGGCCCATAAACCGACATCATTTCATAAAGACGATAAAGCAATGGATCGGTGGGCACGGTTTGCTCCCATTGTTTGTTAGGATACTTTTGCAAAGCCAGCTCGACTTCAGTACCCAGGTCCATTACCTGACATAGTTTTTTGGCTGTTTCGACTGGCATACTGTTCATGCCGAGACAGGCGGATGCCGTCCATTCCGGTGACATGCCAATGGCTTCACCGATTTTTTCCCAAGTCATTTCTTTAGTCTCTTTTGCCACCATGATGGCTTGCGTCATAGCAAGTTTATTCATTGTTACTCCAGGATGTCTGTTTGTATTTGGATAAAAAACCTGACACCCATAACAGATGCCAGGCCAACGAGGAAATTAATTCATTTTTTCTGAAAATTCGGCAGTAGGTGCACCGGTTTTGTAATGCGTCGCGTACAACATCCCACCAGTCAGTACCAGACCGCCAACCAGATTACCGAAGATAACCGGGATTTCGTTCCACAATAACCAGTCAGCGATAGTGATATCCGCACCCATCAGCATTCCCATAGGGAACAGGAACATATTGACTACGGCATGTTCGAACACCAATCCAAAAAACACTGCAATCGGTAGCCACATGGCCACCACTTTGCCGGCAACTGAATTGGATAACATGGCGCCAACCACACCCGTTGAAACCATCCAGTTACATAGAATGCCGGCGACAAAGACGGTTAACCAACCCGCGCCACCATGTGCTGCAAATCCTAAGGTTCGTGCTTCGGCTGCCTTGGCAATCGCCTGACCTGCGGCGCCCGGTTCAGTGGTGAATGCAAATGTCCAGGCGATGCCTACTAATAAAGCGGTGGTTAATGCACCTAAGAGATTACCCAAACCGACCAGCAGCCAGTTTTTCATCATCCCTTTGAATGTACAGCCGCGTCTTTTATCCAATAACGCTAATGGAACGAGGGCAAATACACCGGTCAACAAGTCAAAACCGAGTAAATTCAATAAGACAAAGCCAACAGGGAAAACTAGAGCACCAACAATCGGCAAACCCGTCTGAACGGCAGTGGTGACAGCAAATGCGACGGCCAGAGTTAAAATAGCTCCTGCCATATAGGATCGTATCAGTACGTCCCGGGTAGCCATTTTGAGCTTGGCTTCACCGGCATCGACCATTTTTTTGGTAAATTCACTTGGTATGAGATAAGACATAAAAACTCCAGATAGAATTGATGTAAACAGGTAAGCAGTTTGCATGTTTTATGCCTAACTTTATTTGTTTAACAATATCAATTGCTTATTGTTTTTATGTGCTACTTAAGATAGGGTGTTTGCACCAATTTGTATCGGATGAACGAAATGCATGCACAAGCATGAAGCGCAGTATCAGGAATACTATTGGTTTAATGAAGAATCAGTCCAGACAACGGTATCAAGCAAATCGGGCTGTGGCCGACCGATATAATATCCCTGTGCAAAATCAACCCCATAACCTCTGAGCAGCGCCAGTATGTCTGTGTTTTCAACAAATTCTGCAGTGGTTTTCCGGTTCAGTCCTTTGGCGACATCTACCAAGGCTTTGACAAAAAGCTGATCATCGGCATTTTTATCGAGATTTTTAATGAATATGCCATCAATTTTGATGATATCGACAGGCAGTTCACGCATGTAGTTAAATGACGAAAATCCAACTCCGAAATCATCCAGTGAAAATTGACATCCCAATGCTTTAATGGCGTGCATCATCGCTTTGGCCTGTTGCAGGTTGGAGACGGCAACGGTTTCGGTGATTTCGAAAATGATGCCTTTGGGATCCACAGCATAGTCAGTGATGGCATCTTCCAGAAGCGGCAATAATATCGAGGTATCAATCACCATCCCTGATAAATTGATTGCAAAGGTGACTTTTCGTCCGAGTTTTTGTAATGCGCCTAATTGTTTTAGCGCATGCCTGATAACGTAATGATCGATTTGCTGAATCAAACCGACTTGCTCGGCAATCTGAATAAATTTACCGGGTAGTCGCATCTCACCCGTCTGCGGATCCCGCATACGGATCAATACTTCGTAATGTTCTATTTTGTCGGATTGCAATTCGAGAATGGGCTGATAAAACAACACAAACAGATCCTGTTCAAGCGCCTGTTCAATCCGATGTTTCCATAAAACTCGAGCCTGGAGTTGCTCACGCGTGCGATCGTCAACCGAGAATGTATGGAAACTGCCTTTGCCAATCGCTTTAGCCTGATACATTGCCAAATCCGCAAACCCCATCAACTCATGGATACTGGCGTCCTGCAATGGAAAATGCACAATGCCGATACTGGTTGAGACTTTATGATGAACCATACCGTATTCAAGCTGAATGGTGCTTAGTTCATTGATTATTTTCTTTGCCAGAGTAATGGCACCCTCAGCATCACTTTCCGGCATTAATATTGCGAACTCATCTCCACCCAACCGGGCAACGAGATCGGTAAAACGAGTGACCCGTTTGAGCGACCGGGCCACCAGAATCAGCAGTTCATCCCCTGCGCGGTGACCACTGGTATCGTTAATATCTTTGAATTGATCCAAATCGAGATACAGCAAAGTATTGCGATGCTGATAACGAATCGCCATCCGCAAGGATTTTTCAAACTCCTCAATAAATTTTCTGCGATTGCATAAGTCGGTCAGCGGATCATGTTCGGCCATCCAGACGATACGTTTTTCAGCCTCTTTTTTATCAGTCATATCCAGGCCAACCGATAAAATTACGGCTTGTTGATTGTCGTGCTCCAATCGTGAATGCAACCAGGAAATCTGGCGGATAAGCCCGCTTTTATCAATGAGTTCGGCATCCTGTTGTGCAATACGCTGATGGCCCGCCAGTAATTCATTAAAATGGATATTGGCCTCAGTCCAGTGACTGGCAGGAAACATTCTGGCGACATTGGAATTGAGAACTTCAGTTTTGCTATATCCCGTTATTTTTTCGCCATAGTCATTAAACAGCGAAATTTCAAACTGTTTGTTGATGGTTATAACGATTAACTGGGCGGTATCGAGCAGGCTTTTAATGAAGTCACGATCTTTGCGCAGCTCACGATTTTTAATCTGTACCTGTTGGTTACGTAGCCGCCTGTGCTGATCAAGATGATCCAGCACATTTATCAGCTGGTGTGTAAGATGAGACAGGTCAACGACTTCCTGATCGAGGCTGCTGCTGATGTTTTCTGATAATAACTGGCGGGCTTGCTGATATTTTTTTGCTGACAGTAATGGTAATGCCAGCGATATCTGTTCAATCTTTGTTAAAGGTTGGGAGAGTCGGTGTAATACCCACCACGTTAATGCCATTGAAAAGCCTGTAATAAGCAAAAATGGCAGTAGATAAATGCGGGTGATCTGTGACGCTTCAAAATGACCATGCTGAAAGTGTAAATAGCCAATCAGTATCAGAATAATAAGCCCGGTCAAATAGCTGCCTAAAAAAATACTCAGAGCGGTTTTCCACTGAAGTTGGCGTTTTGACATCCTGGCCATTTTAATCACGTCCATGGGAAGTATTATGCCGACGATTATGGCATATCAATTAGCTGAAAAAATATAGACTACTTAACGTTGTTCACCACGAGAAACCCGATTCAATACCCAATCTAAACCACTGGCCGGCAATACGCGTTTGAGATAGGCAAATAAGTAGGTCGGAAAGGTAACGTAGTAACGTATTTTAGGTCGGTTTGATTCAATTGCATGTACTAATTTATCAACAACAGCTTTTGCTGGAAGGGTGAAAGGTGCTGTTGGCCCAGGCGTTAACAGACGCCTTTCCATCGCGTTATAGTTGCTCAGATGAGCACTGTTATTTTTATCAATATGCTGTTGAAATTTTACAAAGGCATTTTGCCGGAAGTGACTGGTTATCGGTCCGGGCTCAATGAGAGAAATATCTATCCCCGTGCCTTTCAACTCTAATCTTAGCGTGTCAGCCAGGCCTTCTATGGCAAACTTACTGGCATTGTATGCACCACGATAAGGTAGAGCGATTAAACCTAATACCGAGCTGTTATAGATAATTCTGCCAAATCCCTGCTGTCGCATTTGTCTGATAACAAGGTTGGTCAGCTCCTGCGTACCAAACACATTGGTTTCAAATTGATCTCGCATTGCTTCACGTGATAGATCTTCCACTGCGCCGGGTTGGCCATAGGCGGCATTGTTGAATAACACATCGATTCGCCCATCGAAGGCTTTTAACGCCGATTCAACCATCTGCCGGATAGCTGCGCTGTTATTCAAATCGCATAACAAACTACTGATGCCGGCTTCACAGAGCATAGATTGATCTGCAGGTTTCCTTACAGTAGCGATCACATGGTAGCCACGGCGGTGTAATATTTGAGCGGCTGCCAAACCAATGCCACTTGAACATCCGGTGATCAAAATATTACGACGTGTCATATTTGGCTTGTTTTTTGACATATAAGCAATCAGAGTATGGTTAAATTATAACGGCTAAACATTTAAGCATATTGACCGCTAAATGCTATAGACCGAATCATTAAGGTGGGCAAAACGCAGGTATGTTACAAGGAAACGACATTGGTCAGGCCGATTACGAACGGTTTAGACTTTTTTTGGAACAAGCCTGCGGCATTGTGTTAGGTGATGGTAAGCAATATTTAATTGTCAGCCGCCTCACTAAACTATTACGCGATGAGAACATTCCGTCGGTAGCCGATCTGCTAAACGCCATTCAACGTGGTCATCCACGTCATTTACGTGATTCGGTCATCGACGCGATGACGACCAATGAAACCTCATGGTTCAGAGATGGTGGACCATTTGAAGTCTTTGAAAAGATGACTCTGGCTGACCTGGAAACCCGGATTACTTCACCCTGTAAAATCTGGTCGGCGGCCTGCTCTTCAGGCCAGGAACCCTACACCATCAGCATGATTTTGAGTGAATACACACGCAAGAAACCAGACAGTCGCCTGAAAAGTACGCAGATCATTGCGACCGATATTTCTAACAGTATGCTTGCTTTGGCCCGGCGAGGTGTTTATGAGGAACATGCGTTGGTCAGGGGACTTTCTGCGGCAAGACGCCAACAGTTTTTCAAACAGCTCGAAGGACGCTGGCAAATTACTGATGAAATAAAACAGCGGGTGCAATTCAGAGAACAGAACCTGTTACAGAACTACACTGGTCTCGGCCGCTTTGATGTGATCTTCTGTCGTAATGTGTTGATTTACTTCTCAATGCAACGCAAGACGGACATCCTGACCCGACTGGCCCAGGCAATGAATCCGGGCGGATACCTGTTTTTAGGGGCATCTGAGACTATTAGCGGCTATACCGAAGCATTTGACCTGCAACGCACGCCGCATGGTGTGGTATATCGTCGCCGTTAACTTTCCGTTTTATCTGTTACAGACTTCACCATTGTCGGTTCGGCAGTTTTCGCTGTAGAGGATGTTTCCGGTTTTTCGCACCACCCCAACCAACTTCCGATATATTGCAATACTGTTCTGATTAACCGCCATAAACGCGGCAGTAGCCATATCATTAACACGATAAAAATAACAAGCGCGGCCAGGAACCAGATTGGATAAGTAAGCGCTGTCCACAGGCCGGCAATCACCAGCAAGTCTTCCGTTACGGAGGCACCCCAGTTACTGAATGGCTCTGGTGAGGTGTTGATCAGTAATCGACTACCCGCTTTAGTGGCATGTGTGGCTGCAGCCAGACTGCCTCCCAGCAGACCCGCTGTAAGTTCGATTGCGGGGCTGACATCTCCTACAGCACTGGCCGCCAACATGGCTCCTGCCGGAATACGGATAAAGGTATGCAGGGTATCCCAGCCGGTATCGACCCCCGGAACTTTATCAGCAAAAAACTCTACGCAATACATGACAGCGGCGGCGGTCATCACTAATGGATCGCTGAGTACCTGTAACTCATCCGGTAAGACAATATGACCTGTTGATCCCATATAACCGAGCATAAAAACGGCAGCATACAGGTTGATGCCACTGGCCCAGGCGGCCCCCATACTCAGTGCAATAATACTCACAGCATCCATTTAAGACTCCTGTTTGTTATAGTGGCGAGGGTCTGGATAATCAGACCTTGGAGTTTATGTGGAGTAATTTGGATGATAACCCGAACAGAGCTGCTCGCCTATCTTGATGAGTTACTGGAACCATCAAGATTTCAGGACTATTGTCCAAACGGATTACAGGTCGAAGGTAAACAGCAGATTAACATCCTGGTGACCGGTGTCACGGCAAGTCAGGCTTTATTGGATGCAGCAGTAGCCAATAATGCTGATGCAATACTGGTACATCATGGCTATTTCTGGCGTGGTGAAGCGCCAGCGGTTACCGGGCTCAAATACCAGCGCTTAAAAACCTTGTTAACCCGGGATATTAATCTGTTTGCCTACCATCTACCTTTAGATGCGCATGCAGAGCTTGGTAACAACGCGCAGTTAGCCAAAATACTGGATCTTGAAGTTGATGGTCGTATTTCAGGAACCGGAGAACCCGCTATTGGGTTGTGCGGTTGTTTAAAAGTGGCGCAATCGTTAAGTGAATTTTCATCGTTTATTGCCAACCGGCTTGGACGTGAGCCCACAACGATTGCCGGCCATAATCGCGATATCAATACCCTTGGTTGGTGTACAGGAGCCGCACAAGGTTATATTCAGCAGGCGGCAGAGTTAGGTCTGGATGCCTTTATCAGCGGGGAAGCCTCAGAACAAACCACGCATCTAGCCCGGGAGCTTGGAATTCATTACATTGCCGCGGGGCATCATGCCACTGAACGATATGGCGCCAAGGCCTTAGGTGAGCATCTTGCGGAGCACTTTGATTTGCAACATCATTTTATCGATATTGATAATCCGGTTTAATGGATAAACGAACTGCCATCAGGATGGTAACCAATATGAATGACTATATAGACAGGCTTAAGCATTTCTTCCAGGTTCAGCTCTGGCAGGAAACTGCCGAAAGTGCCAGTAAAATGAAACGTGTGTTTCGCCACTTTGTACGAGTGGCATACGTGATGGTCAGGCAATTATCGACCGGCGAATTAAATTTACGGGCAATGAGTCTGGTGTTTACCACTTTACTGTCTTTGGTCCCGTTAATTGCTGTGGCCTTCTCAGTGCTTAAAGCATTTGGAGTGCATAATCAGATAGAACCCGTCTTGTTGAATTTCATGGCGCCACTTGGTGAACGTGGTGCAGAAATGACCTCCAACATTATTGGTTTCGTGGAAAATGTCAAAGTCGGTGTACTCGGATCAATTGGTCTGGGTATGTTGTTTTACACGATTATTGCATTAGTGCAGAAAGTTGAAAGTGCATTTAATTATGTCTGGCGAGTGAAACGGCCGAGGACCCTGGCAAGGCGTTTTACCGATTATTTAAGTGTCGTCATGATTGGACCCGTGCTGGTATTTTCGGCTTTAGGCCTTGCTGCGACCGTAATGAATCATGATGTGGTTCAGACATTACAATCGATAGAACCATTCGGTACGTTGTTACTGATAATGAGCAAGTTATTACCCTATTTCATGATTGTGCTTGCCTTTACCTTTCTCTACACTTTTATTCCTAATACCAAGGTGAAACTTGGGCCTGCACTTGGTGGTGCAATGGTAGCCGGTGCATTATGGATTGGTCTGGGAACCTTGTTTGCCACCTTTGTTGCTTCATCATCAAATTACACGGCAATTTATTCCAGTTTTGCTATTCTGTTTTTCTTTATGATCTGGCTTTATCTCGGCTGGTATATTCTACTGACTGGATCGCAGGTCGCCTTTTATCTGCAGCATCCTAAATTTGTCTTGATGGGTGGAAAAACACTGGTTTTGAGCCCGCGTTTACGCGAGAAAAAAGGTTTGTGGTTAATGACAATTATGGCTCGTCGGTTTTGTGAGCAACAGCCAGCATATACCGTCACTGAGCTGGAGCAGCTGACAGCATTAAGCAGTGAAAACCTGATGGATTTACTCAGTATGTTAGAGAAAGGTGGTTTTCTGGTGGAAGTGGCTGGCGATAAAATTTCCTATACATTGGCTGGCGATGTCAGCAAAATCCGTGTCAGTGACATATTGGCCAGTTTACGGAGTGCTGAAGAAGTCGGTATTTCAAAATTACAACAACATACTGAGCCGGGTATCGAAGCATTCTTTACCGAAATAAGTGAGGCACAGGAAAACGTTTTGGATGATTTGAGTTTGCGTGATTTAGCCACAGGTAAAAATAAAGCATGATTGGGAGCAATGCTTTTCGGGGCAAGCATATTCTGCTGGGTATTACTGGCAGTATCGCCGCTTATAAAGCGGCAGATCTGGTGCGTAGATTAAAAGAACACGGGGCTGAGGTCAGGGTGATGATGAGTCATGGGGCGACGCAATTCATCACACCGCTCACCATGCAGACTGTCAGTGGTCATCCGGTGTCGTTGAATTTCTTTGATGCTGATGAAGAAGCGGCAATGGGGCATATTAAACTGGCGCGCTGGGCAGACTGGATAGTGATTGCTCCCGCGACCGCAGATTGTCTGGCAAAACTGACGCATGGCCATGCTGATGATTTGATCTCAACGGTCTGTCTTGCCTCTGAAGCGCCGCTGATACTGGCGCCAGCCATGAATAATAAGATGTGGTCACACCCTGCTACGCAGCAGAATTATCAGCTGTTAAAACAACGCGGCGTTGAGTTTTTTGGCCCGGAAAGCGGTGATCAGGCCTGTGGTGAACAGGGCGAAGGCCGGTTGATGGCGGTTGATGCAATTGTGTCTCTGCTGCTGACAAAACTTCAACCTGGCCCGCTCAGTGGAACACAGTTATTAATTACGGCAGGTCCTACTTATGAACCTATTGATCCTGTGCGCTTCATTGCCAACCGTAGTTCAGGAAAAATGGGGTATGCATTGGCGCAAGCGGCAGTGGAAGCCGGGGCAAATGTTACGCTGATTTCCGGGCCAGTGGCTCTGGGGACGCCGGATGGGGTGAATCGTGTGGATGTGGAAACAGCTCAGCAGATGTATGACGCCGTTATGCAGTATCTAACCCAAACGATAATTTTTATCGGTTGTGCCGCAGTGGCTGATTATCGCCCCGCACATCAGGCACAGGCAAAATTAAAAAAATCGACTAATAATGATTTAACACTGCAACTTCAATTGAATCCCGATATTATTAATACGGTTGCTAACAGTGATAACCGACCTGAACTGGTCGTCGGTTTTGCTGCAGAAACAGACGATTTGCAACAATATGCACAGCAGAAATTACAGCAAAAACGTCTGGATTTAATTGCAGCGAATCGAGTGGGCGATAGACTGGCTTTTGGTCAGGAGAATAATGCGCTGGAAATTTTCTGGGAGGGTGGCCATAAGTCTTTGACCGAAGCTCCGAAACTTGAAATTGCACGCGAACTTATAAAAGTAATAACAGAGCGCTACCATGCAAAAAATTCAATTTAAAATACTTGACCCGAGATTGGGCAAGTCGATCGAGCTTCCTGATTATGCGACAGAGGGATCGGCAGGCATGGACTTGCGGGCCTGCCTCGACGAAAACCTGACGTTACATCCTGGTGAAACTATCCTGATCCCTACAGGGATTGCCATTCATATTGATGATCCTGCTTTAGCTGCGATGATTTTACCGCGTTCAGGTTTGGGTCATAAACATGGCATCGTGCTGGGTAATCTGGTGGGCCTGATTGATAGTGATTATCAGGGGCAGATTTTTGTTTCCTGTTGGAATCGCGGTGATACCCCATTTGAAATAGTTGTGGGTGAACGTATCGCACAGATGCTGTTTGTTCCAATCATTCAGGTTGGTTTTGAACAGGTTACCGAATTCACTGCCAGCGAGCGCGGCAGTGGTGGTTTTGGTCATACTGGCAGAAACTGAGCACAACGGTGCTGTTAACCTTGCAAAATCTGAAAATCTTTCGCAGAAGGCTAAGCTCTCTGGCCATTTTGCTGATAATTTTGATTTTGGTTTCAGGATTGGCGGTAGCAATCTGGATCAATGATTATCAAAAACAAACTGCTTTAACAGCATTTAATCAAAAACAAACTGAAAAATTGGCGCTGGCTGCATCCGGGCTTACCGATCTGTTGCAAGTCTGGCAGCAGCGTTTTGTTGGGATGTCCGCAGCAGATGCAGAAGATCCGGTTGCCTATGGTTGGACTGATGCATCGAACGCGTGTGTATTTTCCACCATACCTTCTGCTCCGACATCCGAAGCCTGTATTCCCGTCAGTTTTGGTACGATTAACAGTCTTCGTCAGGCAGAAAAACAGGGTATAGCTGATATAGCGGTTATGCAGCCAAACACACCCCAGGCGCATATTTTGCTGGCTAAAAAGCTGGATGATAATGCTGGATATCTGGTGGTAACACTGCAGACAACAGAACTGGAGAATAAACTCAGAGAACGCTATTTAACAATTGGTTCAGGAAATCTGGCTTTACAGCAGGGCGCTCAAAACTGGTTAACACTGCTGGAGCAGGGCGAAAGTAAATTTCAGCAATCCAGTCGTATTTATACACAGGCTCTGCCGGGTGCCTATTGGCGATTAGCTTTCTGGCCGGCTGATCGAGTGCCTAAATCAGCTGCCTGGCCTGCATTAGCCATGTTAAGCATTATTATCTTTGTCTTAAGCTGGCTGGTTATAAACAGATTCAGTACGTTAAGACCTAAAAAACACGCACAGATCGGAGCTCGGCCCAGGCCTGTTGAATATGTGGAAAATGAGGTCAATATTGATAACACACCAACACCTGCAGTGATCCGGGTCGCGGCACCTAAAATCAGTAAAACAGAAGCCGTTGACAGAGTCAGACCCGTTGACATCAAACCCGTTATTTTTAAAGCCTATGATATTCGCGGTATTGTGGGTACCCAGCTCAGTGAACCTATCATGCGGGTATTGGGACTGGCGATAGGCACCGAGGCGCAACACCAGGAGCAGACAAGAATTATCGTAGGGCGTGACGGACGGCTTTCCAGTGAAAGTTTTAGCGATGCGTTAATTGAAGGCATTCTGGCCAGTGGCTGTGATGTTACTGATATAGGTGCTGTACCAACGCCATTGGTTTACTTTGCTTCTCAGCATATGCAAACACATTGCGGCGTAGTCGTTACCGGCAGCCATAATCCACAAGGCTACAACGGTCTGAAAATTGTCATAAATGATAAGACCCTGTCAGGCGATGCGATTCAAGGGATTTATCACCGAATACAGAACTCTCGTTTGTATGATGGAGAAGGACAGCTGCGTCAGGCCGATATCATTGACAGTTATATTGAAAAAGTGAAACAGGTGATCACTTTATCCCGTCCACTGAAGGTGGGGGTGGATTGTGGTAACGGTATTGCCGGACGTGTTGTTCCGAAATTGTTAACAGCGCTAGGCTGCGATGTTCATGAACTGTATTGCAATGTTGACGGCCATTTCCCTAATCACCATCCTAATCCGGCTAACCCGCAGAATATGCAGGATATTTCCAAACTGGTCCGTGATAAACATCTTGACATTGGTCTGGCATTTGATGGGGATGGTGATCGGCTGGGTGTGGTCAACGGCGAAGGTGAAATTATCTGGCCGGATCGGCTTTTGATGTTATTTGCCAGCGATATCCTTAAACGTCATAAAGGTTCAACTATTATTTACGACGTTAAAAGCAGCGGATTATTGGAGCAGGTTATTACTAAAGCGGGTGGTAAAGCCATGATGTGCCCATCCGGGCACTCGTTAATTCGTGCCGAAATGTTAAAGCATGAAGCCAAATTGGCTGGAGAGTTGAGCGGGCATATCTTTTTTGCCGATAACTGGTATGGTTTTGATGATGCCTTATTTGCCGCTGGCCGTTTACTGGCACTGATTGCCGATGACCCTCAACGTCGTGGAGCAACCGAAATTTTTGCTGCGCAACCGCAGAGTTTCAACACTCCAGAAATTTTAATTGATTTAGATACGGCAGAATGCCGTCGGTTTATGACACAATTTATCAAGAATGCGCAGTTTGATGATGCTGACGTTATTACAATTGATGGTGTACGCGTTAATTTTGGCAAAGGCTGGGGCCTTGTGAGAGCCTCGAATACGGTGCCGGGTTTAACATTGCGATTTGAGGCAGAAACAGAAGAAGATTTGGAACAGATAAAGCAGCAATTCATTCAGCAGATGTTGCAGGTGAAACCTAATCTAAGTCTGAATTTTTAAACTTATGGTATTTACGGCATAAATTAATTCAAGTTGGTCGTTATTTTGCATAAGTAACAATAATAAAAAATTCCCGGGTTATAACGCGCGGGACAAGGAAGAAATTTTTAATGAGTTTGAATACACAAAAAGCGTCACATATTGCTCAGGTTCTCACTGAGGCGTTGCCCTATATCCAACGTTTTTCCGGTAAAACACTGGTCATCAAATATGGTGGTAATGCCATGATTGATGAAACATTGAAAAATAGTTTTGCACGCGATGTGGTGTTACTGAAAGCCGTTGGTATTAATCCGGTCATTGTGCATGGCGGTGGCCCACAAATCGGCCAACTATTGGCAAAAATCGGCAAAGAATCTGAATTTATCAACGGCATGCGGGTGACTGATACCGAGACCATGGATATTGTGGAAATGGTGCTTGGCGGTCAGGTGAACAAAAGCATTGTTAACCTGATCAATAATCATGGTGGACGCGCTGTTGGCCTCACAGGCAAAGACGGCAGTTTGATATTTGCCGAAAAAATGAAATTTGCTTCACCAGAGGACATCACCATTGATGCGCCAGAAATTATTGATCTGGGCTTTGTCGGACGTGTGACCAGTATTGATACCAGTGTCATTGATATGTTGATTCATAGTGATTTCATTCCGGTCATTGCCCCAATTGGTGTGGGCAAGGATGGACAATCCTATAATATCAATGCCGATCTGGTTGCCGGCAAGATTGCTGAGGTTTTGCAGGCTGAAAAGTTGATCCTATTGACAAACACGCCCGGGCTACTGGATGCTGACGGAAATTTGCTCACGGGCTTGAATGCAAAACAAGTCAATGATTTAATTGCGGAAGGTGTCATTTACGGTGGAATGTTGCCTAAAATCGGTTGTGCATTAGATGCAGTTCAAGCAGGGGTGACCAGTTCACACATCATCGATGGTCGTGTACAGCATGCTGTCTTGTTGGAAATGTTTACGGATGAGGGTGTTGGTACGCTGATTCGTGGAGGCGGTCGATGACAGAAAAAAAATCTACACGCGCCCTGAATAAACAGTCGCGTCATCAAGCCATACTGGAAGCATTGGCAACGCAACTGGAACTCCATCCCGGTCAACGCATTACCACAGCACAGCTAGCTGAAAGTTTAGAGGTTTCTGAAGCGGCGCTCTACCGCCATTTCCCCAGTAAAGCAAGAATGTTTGAAGGGCTTATCGAGTTTTCAGAAGATACGGTCTTTGGCCTTATCCGCAGAATCCTTGATGAAGATGATAATGCAGTTTCCCGATGTGAAAAAATTATGGCGCTGATACTGGGGTTCAGCGCAAAAAACCCGGGTATCAGTAGTGTACTCGTTGGAACTGCATTAACCGGCGAAACGGAGCGGCTCCGCCAACGAGTCAGTCAATTTTTTGACCGGCTGGAAACACAGTTCCGGCAAATTCTGCGTGAAAGGGAACTAACGTTGACTCAGGCTGGCGGACGACCCGTTAATGAGACGGCTAATCTATTACTCAGTATTGTTGAGGGGCGTCTTCAGCAGTTTGTTCGTAGTGGATTCCGTCAGTCACCACTTCAGGGGTGGGAGCAACAATGGCAACTCATCAACCCGATACTCAGGACATACGCATGATCAATGTGGTGGTGTTAGGTCTTTCAATACCCAGTCTGATTAATGTGGCTGGCAATGAAGATCTGAATATTACTGTGATTGATCCCGACACAATTGATTCAGCTGTTTTGGAAATAAAAGCGGCTAACACTGACATTACCGTGTTGGAACAACACCATGATCGAATAAATACAGATATTTTATGTCTGATTCTGGCAACGAATCTTCCGCAAAATCAGACCATTATTCTTTCAGATCAAACGCCGGATTTTGAACAGCTCAAAGCAACTGGGTTCAGAGCGAGGGGCTACATAACACCTTCACAACATGACAAGTTAGTTAAAGCCATTCGTGCTGTACATGATGGCGAGGCTTGGCTACCAAGACGTTTAGTTGCCGATATGCTTAACCATTTTGCTGCTGGGGATTTAGGATAATAATAACCACTAATCAATTAAAAAATCTTATCTGGCTGAAATTTTGCATAAATAAATGAAAAATTTTTTTCAAAATTATTCAATATTTAGTACCAACGTACAGTAGATCGCTGGTCATTGTCGTGGGAGACTATCTGCAAAGTTGGTCAGCGTATTTCTTGGTGGCCTAGGAAGCAGCATTTCATCGGAGAAGCATTATGGCTACAGAAGCCGGTATTATTTCAGCCTTAATTGGTACTGCAACTGCTACAGCAGTCGATGGGACAGTTAGAAATTTACAGGTTGGTGACAAGGTTTACCCCAACGAGATTATTACAACCGGTCTGGCTGGCGCTATTGAAATAGAATTTCCTGATGGTAGCGTGATGGACTTGGGGCGTAACTCTCAAGCTGTTCTTGACACCGAAACATTTGAACTTGATATTGCAGAATCAGAGAGCCCAGCACCTTTAGCAGATGACCTGGATGATATCGAAGCTATTCAACAAGCGTTATTAGCTGGCGAGGATCCAACACAGATTGCTGACCCGACGGCTGCTGGTCCTGGTGCGCAACCTGCTAGTGAAGGTGGAAGCGATGCGGTTCAAGTGGACTATCTTGCTCCACGAGTTACCCCGCAAGCGGGATTTGAAACGATTGGCCCCAGCATTATTTTTACAACCCCGGAAGAAGAGCAGCTACTTAATCTGGTTGGAACGGACTCTGGTGATGGTACGGACTCACCAAATCCGCCGCCACCACCTGAATCCTCAATCTCAATCCTTTCTCCGGATCAACTCAATTTTGCTGAGAAAAACTTAAGTTCCGGTACCGATCCTGATGGCAGTTTATTGACAAAAACAGGAATGTTTACGGTGAGCGCATCTTCAGGTGTGGAGTCCCTGAGCATTGGGGGAGAACCCATTATTCAGGATGGCAATATCGTAAACAACCTTCCAACGCTCACAAGCGGAGCTGGTAATACACTGAGTATCACGGATATTACGCTTAATCCGAATGGCACTTATACAGTTAATTATAGTTATACACTGAATAACGCAGTCGGTCATGCTCAACCAGACAATGACAATGACAATGAATTAAGCAACAGTTTTGAAATTGTTGTAACCGATGCTAATGGTTTAAGTGACTCTGCTAATGTCGACGTATCCATTACGGATGACGCCCCATTAGTTTCTGCTACACAGCCTGAAATGGGCTTTGAGATGCAGATCACTAATTTGGGTTCCATATCTGCTGGTTACGACAACAGCTATGGTTATTATGTTAAAGGGGAAAACGGTCAGCCTACCACCGGTGTCGTGCTGTTTGCTAATGTGAAACAGAATATTTCCTCCACTGTTCAGGTTGAGGGTGTTAACCCGGAAGATATTGGATTTTTTATTATTTCCAACGGTGGCCGGTTGAACTCAGAGTTGGAAAATGGAGCAGAAGTCACCTTTGAACAGCTACCGAATGGGAGCTGGCAAGCAGTGACAAGTGATGGTGTCGCATTAATAAGTAATTTCGACAAAGCACCTGCATTATTTGATAACTCGGAATTAAACCTGAATAACTATCAATACTTAAACAGTAATGAAAATCCTGGAAATCAGAACTGGGAGGATGTTATTGGTGGTGGTGATCAAGATAATAATGACGTCAACATTAACGTAGAGTTTATAAAATCCAAAGGCTTAACAGTAAACGAAAATTTACTGGCTGATGGTGATGATGCAACTGCAGCCATTGCGACCCTTGATATAAGTAATTACTTTTCGACACAGTATGGGGCCGATGGGGCAGGGAGTTCTGAATATTCTTTAAATATCGATACCAGTGTAGCCACCGGTTTAAATGATACCGAAACCGGAGAAATGGTGTCTTTACGCTATCAAAATGATGATCCCCAATCCGGTGTGGTTGAAGGATTTATTAACGATGGCTCTGATACGTTGGTCGTCTTTACATTATCCATTGATCAGACTGGCCTGGTAACGCTTGAGCAGTTAAGGGCCGTGTTTCATGACGATCCTACCGACTCATTGCAGTTACTCACACCGGCAACCATTAATCCGGGAGCCATTGATGCGGTACTGACCGTCACTGATAGCGATGGTGATACGGCAGATGCCAGTATTGATCTTGGCGTTATCATTGCCTTTAATGACGATGGCCCTTCTGCTACAGATTATGTTGGACAGGAGACTGCCTCTGGAGAATCAACTTCAGGACAATTCAGCTTTAATGTTGGGGCCGATGGCGGTGGATTAAGTGCTATCAATGGCACGGTTCTTATCTTTGGTAATGATGGCTGGTCTCAATCAGTCGACACAGAATTTGGCTTTATTCGCGTAACCGAACAAGGCGACTACCAATATCAATCGACGTCAGGCGTCGAGCAACCTGCTATTGAAACCATTCAACTAACCGTGACAGATGGGGATGGCGACACAACAACTTTTGCAGCTGAATATTCGATTCTGCCGGCAATTGCTGAAACACCAATCTCATTACAAATGAGCATTGGTAGTGAAACATTAATTGAAAGCTCAACTAACTTTATTGTCAATGGCAGCTTTGAGGATATAAATGGCATTGATGCCAATGGAAATATCGTTTCAGGCGTCGCTGAAGGAAGCCTGGCGGGCAGTGGTCAACTGGTGTCAATGCAATCGATTACCGGCTGGCAACTCGTTGATGATTCAATGCCTCCGATGGAGCCGCATTCCGGTGGACATGGTAAGTTAGGTACAACCGATGGCAGCCACTATATGGACTTGGGGGCCACACCCGGCAACAGTGCAATATATCAACAAATATCCGGTTTAGTGGACGGTTTGGAGTATACGTTAAGCTTCGATTATCTTGATAAAGCATTAAAAATGGCTAATAACGCCGACTCGGGCGCTATGCAAGTCATTTGGAATGGCGAAGTGATTGCAACGATTGATGGCGATAATCTTACATGGCAATCGGTTAACTTTACCGTCATTGGCGGAAGCTTTGATGGCAGTAACACGTTAGTTTTCAATGAAATTGGTTCATCAACTGATAACCATGGTATTGCCATTGATAATGTCGCGTTAACACCAAATATCGAAAATGCTTACTATCAGTATGATTTAAGTATTCTGGCATCAGCTGCTTTTGATACGGATGGTAATGCTGGTGTTGTTAAAATTGATGCAACTAAATTGTTTGCCCTAGGTGTCGACATTCTGGGTTACGATCCTGTGATCAGCTTTCCAAACAGAACATTTGAAATCGAAGTTGAAAATGATCAACCACTGACATTAACGTTGGTTTCTGATAACCCGTTAACCCCTGAGATAATCAATTCTATTGAGGGTTCTTTAACCTTTGTGTCAGATGACGGTACAGTCGTGGATATTTCATCTACTGCCTACGCTGAGTTGGCAGGAAGCGATGCCAATGATGAATTACTCGGAACAGATGCAGATGAATTAATTATCGGTGGAGCAGGCGATGATATTTTAACCGGCGGTGAAGGCAAAGATATTTTTGTCTGGAATGCCGGGGACGACGGTGTCGCTGGAACCCCTGCGAATGATACGGTTACGGATTTTAATATTGCAGAAGGTGATGTTCTGGATTTTTCAGACATCCTTGTCGGCGAAGAGTCGGGTAATCTAACGGATTATATTTCGATTACTGAAGATGGTTCGGATATTGTGATTGAACTCAAACCTGACGCGAGTGATGTAACACAGACGATTACGCTTGAGGGTAAATCACTCGCTGATTTAGGCGTCGGTGGCTTTGATGCCTCAACGCAACAGGCTGAAATTATCAATAAACTGGTGCAGGATGGCCATGTGAATGTAGATAGCTAACCTTAACCAGCAGCTGTTTTAAACAATAAAAAAACCCGCGTTAAGCGGGTTTTTTTATGGGTTTAAGGTTTTTACCAACAATCATTTGCAGGGGTTCTTTGACCAACTTCATTGAGTGTCATGGTGCCACAACGGTCACCTGCCTGACCACCTTTTGGGATGGCCCTTAATGTGTATGCATTTGCACCTACATTTTGCAGATCAAGGTCATAGAATTTGGGATTACCTTGTTTTGGGGATTCATCAAAAGGTAATGTTGCAGTAGTCGCACCAGCATAGGTAAAACGTTCAGTGTAATAACGTTCCATATAACTGGAGAGCTCTAGTAAATCAGCTTGAGCATTCGATCTTCGAGTTTCTCTAACCTGCTCCTGATAGGATGGATAAGCAATTGCAGCGATGATAGCAATGATTGCAACAGTAATCATTAATTCAACCAGGGTAAATCCACCGACAAACTTATTTTTCATTGGTATTCCTAAATCATTTACGCATCATTTCTGTTGAGCCATATAGTCGTTACTATTTTTAATATACCATCCGCATCTGTATTGATCTCATATTCGAATCTATATAGTAAATGAATCATTAAGATGAGCTGCTACCGAATCTGTTCGTTGAAAAGAAGCCATTGCACACACAACAGCGCTCATTAATTAAAACCAATTTTGTAAATAGTACATTCATTTGGCTTGCTCCAATTTACCTGAATTGAAAATCAAGTTGCCGCCATGATTGTCTGCCTTCAAAACCGGGGCCCGGGTTTTCAACGGTGACTTCAATTTGACCGGAAGAACCACTGGTATATTTGTATTCACGTTGCCCACCAGCTTCTGAAGCGATACTAGGTGTAGGAATGATGCCTACTTCAGATTTTTTACCGCTTGCTGGTACGTCGACCCTGTCAGGGTCTGGATTGCCATCTGCATCCAGGTCACAATTTGCAATGCATATATAGTCAGCTCTATCAAAATTACCATCATCATTCGTATCAAAAGGCGAGTATTGTAGTCTTGCTCCAGAGATGAAATCCAACTCCATCAACCAGCTGGTTCCGCCATCCAGACACGGATCGTCTGAGGGTAGCAGAGTAGTAAAGATAACTTTTCCGTTCCGAATAATGGCATTACTAACTTGTCGTTCACCGAGGTTACTTGCTGCCCCAGGACTTATTAAGTCAATAAACCAGCCCTTTTTATTAGCCCAATCAATTTTTGTATCAGAAGTGACCCGGTAATCAGAACCGGAAACTCTTACTTCAGCATTGATCGTTTGTTGCAATAAATTATTACGAACTATTGGTGTTAAGGTCTCTTCAGCTTTATCCCAAATAGCATAAAAACTTTGCGTTATCTGCCCAGTTGCACTGTTATCACCTACTTCAAAATATTTCCCTGTACCAAACATTACCAGAAATCCCTTCGATGTTGGGTGACGCACAATTTGTGGGCGTGTGGTGATAGGCTGGACTTTATTTTTGTCCAATCCTTCACAATCATTTCCAAAGCAAGCTCTAAAAAGTGGAGCGGGGTCAGCTTCAGTGCCAAAGGCAAATCCCCAATTTTCGGTTTCAGGATCACTCACATCAATTTTCCACATATTGCCAAACAAATCTCCGGCATAAATGAAATCAACAATGGAATCCCCATCGACGTCTATAGCTGCGGGAGAGGCAAAGCCATTTGGACGATCATTATCAGTGGGATCTTCTTCAGTGCCATTTTTTGTATCAAACTTGGCAATAAATTCTCCATCAAAAAGATCGACTAAATACAGTACCGCGTTGCCAGTTGCACTATCATTTGAATTACCATCGCCATTGTTATCAAATGTGTTGTTATACCCCCCGCTAAACAGAGCAGCCCATTGACCATTCTGTAACCTCACAATGCTGGGTTGACCAAAGGTATAACCCATATCAACACTGTCACCATCAGTTTGATCGGTGTATTCCCAAAGCACCTTATTCGCTATTGTGCTTTCATCGGAAGATGAAACATTGGGGTTAGTCACATCTAAAGCAAAAATTCCTTGTCCCCCAGCACCTAGCCCAGAGACTAATATTGATTTCCAGGCATTTCCATTACTATCAAAGGCATCGACAATAGTTGGGCTACCATCTACATAATATCTATGGGTGTAATCTGGGTCAGTGAGCAGTGATAGACGTTCATATACTGCTCCAGGTACATAACTGAAAATTTCAGCACCTGTATTAGCGTTAAAGGCATGGAGCATGCCATCATTTGCACCAACATAAACGACAGGTAACCTTGATTTATTATCTTCACGGAACGTTGAGTAAGGTTTAGCGTTTTCATCTGCACCTGAGCCCCAATTATCCGGATAACGTTGTATTGGAGCGGCTACTAATGCCGGATTAGAGTTTATGATATCGCCTAACAGATAGTTACGATTGCGAAATTCACCATTGTTACTGATTTCATTGCTTTGATCGCCTCTGAGATAGTTCAGTATATTTTCATCATCACCCAGTAACGCTTGTTGTTCCTCGCTAATACCAGACCAACGAAATGGTTTTCCACTAGCTCCATCATAAGTGATGATTTTTCTATCATTCGCTTCGGGAATAAGGGTTCTGGCATCCCATTCAGCTGGCATTATCAAATTACCCAGATTTTCTCCGGGTGTTGTATTTATAGCAAATGAGAGTAGCTGGCCGCTCCAGTCCCGGCTATCAAACCGGGCCTGAAACACGCGACTGTTACTAGATATGGAGCCTGAATTGAGGGCAACAGACGAGGCCGAAGATTCCTCCCGATCCTGGATGGCGAATAAAACATTTTCCAGTTCTTTTGCAAAGGTGTCAGGATCTGCTGCACTAAAAAACCCCCCACGAGCATTGACGGCGGCATGTAAAAAATCATCCTGTCTTGCGATACACGATGCGCCAGTACAGTTTGATGAACCATAGTCTGGATCGCCCCAATCTATTGATGTACCTGCTTCAATAGCAGCAAAAGCGTCATCGGGATCAATGGACCCAGATACACCTAGCCCGACAGTAAAGGTTGTCATGTGTTGCCAAAATGCTGTATCAGTGTTGTTTGTCGGAACCCTGTTATCGAGATCCGTCCGAAGATCACGCTTCCAGTAATACATCGCGACATCAGCTAAAGTGTTGCTGATATTATCCTGAAACGGATCAACTGGTGAGTAAGAAAAGTCTGGTTCACCAGTTTCTGGATTGGTATTGGTGGTTGAGTTATCAGTCGTGCCATCATTATTATCTGCTCTCGCGCCTGTTGCTGCATTTCCCGAACCACCGGATGCAGCCCCGTCCGACATAAGAATCGAATAACTTTGACGGCAAATTAAATCTTCACCATTTAATTCTCCTGGAGTAGTGCTCCAGGGCCCACGCTGATCCGTTCTGGAAAAATATTCTCCCGCCCCCTGTAAAGCACGTCTTAAAGGCGTACCTTGAGCAGGGATATCGATCTCGTATAATCTGCTGTAGAAATCTTCTTTACTATCAATAAAAGCTCGAACCCCTGAGATTACTGCACCAGTCGTTTCGCCATCGATAGAGGTGTTGCCTTTGTTGATTGCGCCAAAACCTACCCGTAAAGAGTCTGGTTGTGAAGAGAATGCCCTGCCTATACCTGCGCGGGAAGCAAAGATACGATTGCGGTGGTAGGTGTACCAATTGGCAAAATTTTCAATTTCCTGTGCATAGGTACACACACCACCACTGCATTCTTCTCTGTTTTCACGACCTTCACCGCTGTAGGTTGGTGTACTGGCGCGGATTTCAGTCCGGGTGTAATTATCGACATCCCATAAAGGACCATCTTCATTAATTATCTCCGCATTAATATCAGTGATTGCAGGACCAACATAGGTGGAATAAACCGCAGGATAAAATGTTCTGGTTTGGCTGTTATGACTATTGGTTCGGTTATCTATCCAACGGGCTGACTGGGTATTGTCAGCTATTAAATTGCGTGTACCGAACTCAGGAAATAAGGGGCGGTTGGGCGCATTTGCAGGATCGGCGCTGGGCATTTCATTACCTTCATCATCCACCCACGGCCGATATCTTATAGCTGGGTTGTAATACAGGGTATTTACAAGAGCAGAACGATAAGCAAGTCCCATAATGCTGTCAGCAGTAAAGCTGGGCACGCGAGTAGCGTTTGAATAATCCCCGTCACCATGCAAACCACTTACTCTTGGGTACACCCACATCTGATAATTGGTACAACAACTTTGAGAAAATAAGTTGGTCAGCGCGTCTGGCATGGTTTCAAATTGCATGGAACCAGAGTCGTCGAGTAAAAACATTACATTAGGCGCAACCGAACCACCAAGATAAAGCGGAACATTACTGAGATTCAAAGGGGCACTGTGGGTGCTGGTAGAGCCAAGCAGCAAAAAACCAAACAATAACTGCAGAAACGTAGACTTGTTCATGATTAAAACCTCTTAGCCATAGTGCTTTGCAGCAAGACGCGTGATTGATTGCTACCACCAGTACCGCGTGCGGTTATTCGATAATATACCCGGCCAGTTGATGGCCCGCCCCCTGTGCCGACAACCAGATCGTCAGTGACAAATTGTTGATATTCGATAATATATCTTGGTGTGGTAATGGTTGATGTACCGGAATTTGTTTCAAATGTAATCGCAGTGGGAAAGGGAATTGCATTAGCTGCCCACCAGGCTGCATCACGTTCATGCCACCAGCTTTCAGCATTACCATCATCAGGATCCATTACGTCAGCTACCCAGATATTGCCGGAGCCGGTATTGTTTGGATCAGGTTCAACAGTTAAACCTGAAATCCATGCCTCTGCGCCACGTAATGCTATTTCTGTTGCTTGAAAAGCAATTTCAACGTCCATGGTATTAGCCGCCATTTTTTCGGCCATCGAACTGGTTCGCATCGCGGCAAGGCCAATCATCGTCATGATGACTAATATGACTAAACTTACAATAAGGGCAGCCCCGGTTTGATTTTTCATTTACTGTTCCTGCTATGAAACACGATTACGTAAGGTGACTGTTCGGGTAAATACGCGTCTTAGGCGTCGATCAGCAGGTGTAACGGTAGCCCCTTCCAGGTTATAAGATTGGGCGCCATCCACCGTAAGATTATTTTCCACGCTGACCATCACTAAACTGATACGAACACTGACAACGTTGTTCCAGTTGCCAACTTGATTTGCTGTTTGATATGCGTCAGCAGAGCCATTACCAGAAGTATCTACACCATAACGAACTTGCATTGAATCAATGCCTTCAATTAATTCAACAGCATTGTCGTTCCCAGTTTTGCGATAGAGAGAGGGCACATTGTCAGGATTGTTCGAGATAAAAAAGCTGTTGGTGGAAATTTTGTTAACCCAACCTGAACCAAAGTTATAACCTAATGTTTCGGTTGCATTTCCAGGCGTACCAGCCCCTGTAGCATGCTCTATAGTGCCGGCAGTGGGATCAGAAGTAATTTGAAAAATTGACCCAGCAACACAGTCATGAGCTAATACGATATCTCCAGCTTCCAGTCCATTATTGTTGCTAACTGTGATGGCAGCACTGCCCGGTGTGCCGGTTGTAGGATGTGAGACCACTCGCAATTCAGGCGGCTCAATAGTGCGTATGGTGAGAATATCTGAGCCACTTACAGAACTATTGGTACTGGCATCACGCGGTGGAGTCCATGAATTTGCTCCAGTTGCTTCTTGCCCTTCAATGGGGGTAGTGATATCCCATAAATAAGTATTAGGGGTATTCAGCATATTATTAATATTGAGAGCAGAACGTGTTGCACAGCCAAGATAGCCTGCACGTTCTATAGACTGCGTAAGAACTTTCATAGCGTAGCGGCCATTTTCCTGCAGTCGGGATTGAGCATCCTGAACACGATAAACCTGCCGGTTATTGACAAATAATTCGATAACACCTGCAACGAGAATCAACCCTAGGACAATAGCGACCATCAATTCTACTAATGATAAGCCTTGTTGTTTTTTTAGATGACTCATCAAATAGCTCCACTAAGCGTAAAGCAAGAAGTGTTATTGCCTAACTCACAACTCGAATCAGTGTCAATCTGAGTTTCCGTCCACCCTATGGTAATGTCACAAATAAACTCGCTATTGGGATTAAATGCCCCACAAGCTATTTGTCCCGTCCCATTGGGTAAATATTGAGAAAGTTTATTTCGCCACTCCACAATATCCGCATCCGCCATGTCACTGGTACTGCTGGGTGGCTCAGCATCAATATCTATTGCATAGTTTCCATTTTGGGCCGCCTCACGGTTGGCGCGCATCATATCCAGCATATCTGCCGCCAGAAGCGCTGCCTGTGTACGAAACTCGGCACTTTGGTTGTGTTTTAAAGAAGTAATTTGTAAATGGGCCATACCAAGTAATCCAACGGCCAGAACAAAAACGGCAACCATAACTTCGAGTAATGTGAAACCACGATGTTGTCTCATGGACATACTCCCCCCTGAGCAATTCTAGCCCTGCCGCCAGGACTGATAGTGATGTTCCTTTGAATTGCTCCAGGAATACACAAACTGAATGTACCTATACCAAGCCCACCCCCTGCAGAAATGATTTCTCCAGAAGGCAAAAAAGTTAATCCGACTAGAAAAGCCCCGCCTGTCCTGATAGTGATATTGTTCCCCAACGCTTGTTGCTCCATTAACAAGCAATCCTGACCATCGACACTACAGTCTTTTATGTTCAAGTTTGCATTAGGAATTTGTAGATCTCCATTCCAGTCGGTAAAAATACGCCATCCATCCTCCCAAACGCTATTTGTGTTACTTAGACGACGCATACTGACCCGAACACCACGATTAATGGCTTCAGAACGAGCGACTTGTAGGGAAGACAGGAGATTATTTGCCTGAGTAGCGGCACGGTTTTCACGAATCATGGAGTTAAAGCTCGGGGCGGCAATTGCTACCAAGATGATGACCACGACCAGTGTGATCATTAATTCAATCAGTGTGAAACCATTATTTGCCGCAAACTTTTTCACTTTGGTGACGCTCCTTGTAGGTATTCGGTTTTAACGCTAAAAGCATTGTGGGTCAAGCACTTATGCTGGTTCATCACTATCTATTTTTTAAATACGTGAGCCAGTTGGCAAATGTATCGTCCATGCCGAAGTTTTCTTCAATCTACACATTAGTAAAAAGGGAATTATATCAGTTGTATCTGACTGATTATGCCGAGTGGCAATAGCTTGCCGCTTTGGTTTATTGAGTTTGCCGCAGAATGGTTAAGTTGTTGATAAGTAATGTAAATAATTTGTGGCATGCTTGATGCTTATCCAAGTGAAAGTGAATGTTTGTTGTGGAGAAACAGCATGCCGATAAATTTTGATTCTGCCCTTGGTATTCATGCCGATGCATTGCGAATTCGCACCCAGCGTGCAGAAATGCTGGCAACCAATCTGGTGAATGCGGACACGCCAAACTTTAAAGCGAAGGATATGGATTTTCAAACGGCATTGCAGATGGCGGCATCCGGGCAAAAATCTGCCGCTTTGAACACCACCCATCAAAAACACCTTGCCGGTAACGGTGAAAATCCATTTGAGGCGGCAACGTTATACCGCACAACACTTCAGGATTCATTAGATGGCAATACGGTCGATGAGCAGGTAGAGCAGGCACAGTTTATGCAGAACGCTGTTCAATATCAGGCTAGCCTGGAATTTTTAGGTTCGCGCTTTCAGGGGCTGACCAAGGCGATCAAAGGAGAATAATCTGCCATGTCATTATTTAATATTTTCGATATAGCAGGTAGCGGCATGAGTGCACAGTCACTGCGGCTTAATACCACAGCCAGTAATCTGGCTAATGCAGATAGTGTCAGCAGCAGCGTGAATGAAACGTATCGTACCCGGCAACCCGTTTTTGCCACGGTCTTGGATGATGCTCAACAAGGTTATAAATCAGGTTCTGTTCAGGTTCTTGGCGTTACGGAAAGTCAGGCACCGGTGCGTCAGGAATACAATCCATCACACCCATTGGCTGATGAAAATGGTTACGTTTATCACTCTAATGTGGATGCCATTGCAGAAATGGCAAATATGATGTCGGCATCTCGTTCGTATCAGAACAATGTTGAGATTGCCAACACTTCCAAACAATTGCTGCTGCAGACTCTGCAGCTTGGCAAATAACGCAGGGAGTCATTGAAATGGCAATAAATGGTGTAAATGAAAATCCCTATGCTTTTCTCAACAGTACAAACAAGACAAGTTCAACTGAAGAGGAAAAGGATCCCGGCAAGTTGCAGATGGAGGATTTTATGTCCTTGATGACGACGCAGCTGATGAATCAGGATCCACTCAAACCAATGGAGAGTGGTGATTTTCTCGGGCAAATCGCTTCTTTCAGCACAGTGAGTGGTATCAGTGATTTACAGGATTCATTTGCCAGTTTTGCTAAGGCAATGCAATCTGATCAGGCATTACAAGGCTCTTCTTTGGTTGGTCGCTCTGTGATGGTTCCCTCATCAATTGGTGTGATGACCGCTGATTCGCCGATGCGAGGCCAGATTAATGTCGAAGAGCCTGTCTCAAACCTGGAAATGAAGATCTTTAACGAATCCGGTGAGTTGGTCAGAACTATTCCCATGGGGGCCGCCTCTGGATACACCAACTTTGAATGGGATGGACTGAACAATGATGGTGAAGCCTTATCTGAGGGGGTTTATCAGTTTATGGCAACGGGCTCGGTCAATGGGCAAAACACAGCATTTGCTACTGCCGTTGTCGCTAAGGTAGATAGCGTACTGGTTGGTTCGGGTGGTCAAGGTCTGACAATCAATCTGGCGGGTATCGGTTCGGTGCCATTTAGTGAAGTTCAAGAAATTATTTAAGGGGTAAGCATCATGTCATTTAATACAGCTCTAACAGGCCTTAATGCCGCCACTGCCGATTTGAATGTGAAATCAAACAATATTGCCAACATCAATACCATTGGTTTCAAAGGTTCACGAGCAGAGTTCGGTGATGTTTACGCCCTGTCAACGTTTGGTAACAGTAATACGGCTATCGGTACTGGTGTGGTACTGAATAACGTAGCTCAGCAATTCAACCAGGGAAATCTGGAAGTCACCAATAATTCACTGGATTTGGCGATAAGCGGTAATGGGCAGGGTTTTTTTGCACTTGCACCAGCTTTAGATACCCAGCAGGTTCTCTATAGCCGGGCAGGGGCTTTTAATATTAACCGTGATGGCTATATGACCAACAGTTCAGGTCAGTTTTTATTGGGGTTCCCAGTTAATGCTGATGGCAGTGTTTCATCTACAGCTTTGGGCGGAACGGATCCAATTCGTTTGCCTGTATCGGCAGGTGTGCCCCGGGCAACCACGGAAGTTGATATAGCTGCAAACCTTCCCTCGACAGCTGATGATATTGATCCCGTGGCGACACCTATCGATCCGACAGACCCTACGACTTATACCAATTCTACATCCAGCAATATTTTTGATTCTCTGGGTAATGAAAGTACGTTGACTTATTATTATCAAAAAACGGATGTTCCCAATGAATGGAATGTTCAGGTCTACATCAATGAGCCAGCTGGCAGTCAAACGATTGTGGAGTTCGGGGGCGGACAAACTACCAAAACGCTAACCTTTGATCCAGCTTTAGGCGGAGCTCTGGATGCGGGTGTCACACCAACCGAAACGTACACTTTTAGCGGTTTAAGCAGTGGTGCAGTGGATTTGACTTTTGATATTAACTTTGCCGGCACCACTCAGAACTCGGCAGCTTTTGCCGTTTTGGATACCGATCAGAATGGCTTTCCGACTGGACGGTTGACTGGGCTGGATATTGATGATAACGGCTTGGTTCAGGCTCAATACTCTAATGGTCAAACGACCAATGTTGCCAAGATTGTGTTGGCTGACTTTCCTAATCCGCAAGGGTTAAAACAGATAGGTAATACGGCATGGGAAGCCACACTGGATTCCGGTGATGTGCGTATCGGTGAGGCGGGAACCGGCAGTTTTGGTTTGATTCAGTCGGGTGCTTTGGAAACATCCAATGTGGATTTGACTAAAGAACTGGTTGGTTTAATTACAGCTCAGCGTAATTTCCAGGCGAACTCAAAAGCGATAGAAACCAATAATGCTATCACCCAAACCATTATCAACCTGCGTTAATTTCGCCAGAGTGAATGATGTTTAATACAGAAAAAAGAGGCTAATTATGGATCGCATGCTGTTTATTTCCATGAATGCAGCCCAGCAAACCATGCTGGCGCAGGCCACCAATGCCAATAATCTGGCGAACGTCAACACCACTGGTTTTCGAGCTGATTTGGAACAGTTCCGTTCTATGCCGGTATTTGGTGAAGGTTTGCCGACACGAGTGTATTCAATGACGGAACGGCCTGCCACCGATTATCAACAAGGCAGTGTGCAATCTACCGGTCGAGAACTGGATATTTCGGTTCAAGGTGAAGGCTTTATTGCCGTGATGGGCAAAGACGGTCGTGAAGGTTATACCCGTGCCGGTGATATGCATGTCACAGAGCTTGGCCAATTAGTGACCGGCACTGGTTTGCCGGTGATGGGAGAGGGCGGCCCAATCGCCATTCCGCCGGCTGAAAAAATTGATATCGGCGCGGATGGCACCATTTCCGTTCGTCCGATTGGCGGGGCTGAAAATGAGTTAGCCGTGATTGACCGGATTAAACTGGTCAAGCCTGACCTGCAAAATGTATTCAAAGACCAGGATGGCTTAATGCGAATGGCAGATGGTACAGAAGCCCCCCTGGATGCAACTGTCAAAGTTGCTTCAGGCACGATAGAAGGCAGCAATGTTAATGCCGTCGGTGCCTTAGTGAATATGATTGAGTTACAGCGCAAATATGAGATGCAAGTCAAAATGATGAGCACCGCAGAAGAAAATAGCGCCGCTTCGGCACGTATGTTGCAACTGAATGGTTAGTAACATCGCAAGCATGCTTTTAGGAGAGACCTTATGAATCAGGCATTATGGATTGCAAAAACCGGGCTTGATGCTCAGCAGACAAGAATGTCGGTCATTTCGAATAATCTGGCCAACGTTAACACCACCGGCTTTAAGCAGGATAGGGCAGTGTTTGAAGACTTGTTGTATCAGACTATTCGTCAACCTGGTGCACAAACTACTACTGATAATCAGTTGCCTTCGGGATTGATGATTGGTACCGGTGTCAGAACGGTTGCCACCGAAAAATTGCACACTCAAGGCAATATTATCCAAACGGATAATGCGTTGGATGTGGCTATTGATGGCCGTGGTTTTTTCCAGATCCTGATGCCAGATGGTGATCTTGCCTATACCCGCGATGGCACATTTCAAATTAATGCTGATGGTGATGTGGTGATGTCAAATGGATATCTGCTGGATCCGGGTATCAATATTCCAGATGATGTTCAGAGTATCACCGTAGGTGTTGATGGAACGGTCAGTGTGACTCAGCCTGGTGATAATGAGCCCACTGTCATCGGTGAAATAGAGTTGGCCGATTTTGTAAATCCTGCTGGCTTACAGGCTGTCGGTGAGAATTTATTTAAAGAAACCGGTGCCAGTGGCGTACCCATTGCCGGTACGCCGACGCTGGATGGTTTTGGGCGAGTCATTGGTGGTGCACTGGAGACTTCCAACGTTAACGTTGTGACCGAGCTGATTAATATGATCGAAACGCAACGGGCTTATGAAATGAATTCAAAAGCCATCTCTACAGCTGATCAAATGTTGCAGTACGCTAGCCAGAATCTATAGACCCATACTGAGAGCCCCGATATTACAGTGTTTGTATGTTGGGGCTTTTTTGTGTGTGAGAATAAGGTGTTGGATTTCTCAATGTAATAATATTTTGGCATGGACTCTGCAAGTTAATTTCTGTACATGAGCTTGTCCTGGAGATTCGTATGAAATTCATTTACCGACTATTGGGAATCACATCCGTCGTTTTGCTTTCCGCCTGTGTCAGTAATGAAGTAAAACGTGACCCGGCCTACGCGGCTGTTCGTCCCGTAGCTACAGCTCCGGCGGAACGTAATGATGGTGCAATCTTTGACACGCGCAGCAATATTGCATTGTATGAAGATTACAAAGCACGTCGTGTCGGCGATATTTTGACAGTGCGGTTGCAGGAACGGACGGATGCCGAGAAAGAAGCAACGACAACTATTGATAAAAGCAGTACCAACAATATCAACAATCCGACTTTATTCGGTACTACGCCCCAATTCAGCCTCCCCAGTGGATTACCACTGGCGAACACAGATAATAATAATCTGGCCTTCAGTACCGGTGCCAACAGTAGTTTTGAAGGGGAAGGCGAAAGTGAACAGAACAACCGGTTAAGCGGTGATATCAGTGTTTCTGTGGTTGAGGTGTTAGCCAACGGCAATATGATTGTTCGTGGCGAGAAGGTGGTCACCATTAATCAGGGTAATGAATACGTCCGTTTAACCGGTATTGTCAGCCCACGTGATATTGATTCCACCAATACCATTTCGTCCATTCGGATTGCCGATGCCCAAATTACCTATGTCGGTGATGGTCCATCCAATGACTCAAACACCATGGGCTGGCTGAGCCGTTTCTTCATCAGCGCATTAATGCCTTTCTAAGAGGTTATAAAAATGAAAACGTCGATAAATACCTTTTTTGCCGCTTTGCTGATGGTGATGATGTCAGCCGCTCAGGCAGAACGCATTAAAGATCTGGCCTCTATTGGTGGCGTTCGTAATAACCAGTTAGTTGGTTATGGTTTGGTTGTAGGGCTGAGTGGCACAGGAGATAAGACCGCATTTACCGGCCAGACCTTACGCAGTATGTTGCGAGAAATGGGTGTGACCATACCGGCAGGTGTGGACCCCAAAAGCAAAAATATAGCGGCAGTTTCTGTCCATGCCGATTTGCCGCCTTTTGCCAAACCCGGTCAAACGATTGATATTACAGTCTCATCATTGGGTGACTCAAAAAGTCTGCGAGGCGGCAGTTTAATCATGACACCGCTAAAAGGTGCTGATGGTGAAATATACGCTATGGCACAAGGTAATCTGGTGGTAGGTGGTTTTGGTGCTGAAGCAGGGGACGGATCCCGAGTGACGGTAAATATTCCCAGTGCGGGCCGTATACCCAATGGTGCTACCGTTGAGCGTACGGTACAGAACGCGTTAAATGTTGGCGATCACATTATTCTGAATCTACATCAGGCCGACTTTACTACGGCCAGTCGATTATCAGATGCCATTAATCAAACGTTGGGACGTGGGACGGCGAGCTCTATGGATGCAGCATCAGTTAGAGTTAATGCGCCGAGAGATCCGAATCAACGTATTCCATTTTTATCATTGATTGAAAATCTGGAATTAAGCCCAGGCGAGGCGGCGGCCCGTGTGGTGGTCAATTCGCGTAGTGGTACTGTCGTGATCGGACAGAATGTCCGGGTGAGTCCAGCAGCGGTTACACATGGCAGTCTATCCGTGACCATTTCAGCAGATCCAGAGGTTTCTCAACCCAATGCCTTTTCAGCAGGACAAACGGTTATCACACCGAATTACGATATTGAAATATCGGAAGAAAACAGCCGGATGTTTGTATTCAATCCGGGGGTTTCTTTGGATGAAATTGTGCGTGCAGTCAATCAGGTGGGAGCAGCGCCGGGAGATTTAGTGGCTATTTTAGAGGCCTTGAAACAGGCGGGTGCGTTACGCGCTGAGCTGGTGATTATCTGAGTTTATAGATTAAGTCATGACGATTCCTTCTGATATTCAGCAAAACGCAACGGATTTCCATGGTTTAAATCAGCTGCGTCAATCGGCAATACGTTCTGATAATGATGCAACAACATTACGTCAGGTTGCCGCTCAATTTGAATCCTTGTTTACCACAATGATGCTGAAAAGCATGCGTCAGGCCAGTCTGGCGGAGGGAATATTCGATTCCAATCACAGCAAAACCTATCGTGATATGGCCGATCAGCAGCTGGCGATGGATTTATCCAAACGTGGCGGATTAGGCCTGCAGGACGTGATTATTCGCCAACTGGGGGGCGAAGTACGATCCGATATCCCAATTGGTGGCGGGACGTTTAGTTTTGATACCGTGACGGTACGGCAAGATTTACGGCGTATGGTCAAAGAGATTCATGATAACGCTGATAAAACTTCTGAAGAAAGCATCAATAGCATTGACAGCAGTAAATTAAAAATCATGCCACAGCGTTTTAAATCGCCTGAAGACTTTGTAGAACAACTGTGGCCTTTGGCCCAGAAAGCTGCAGATAAATTGGGTACCACCGCCGATGTTATTTTGTCGCAGGCCGCATTGGAAACCGGCTGGGGTCGGTATGTGCTTAAAGATGGTGAAGGCCAATCCAGTTTTAATTTATTCAATATCAAAGCCGATAGTCGCTGGGATGGTGAGTATGTTGCGAAAAACGCGCTGGAATATCGTGATGGCAAGCCAATAACAGAACAGTCCCGCTTCCGTTCATACGAAGATTATCAGCAATCCTTTGATGATTATGTCAGTTTCCTGCAGTCACAGCCGCGTTATCAGGAAGCATTAAAACATGTCGGCCGACCGGAACGATTTGTAGAGAAATTGCATGAAGCTGGCTATGCCACCGATCCGCAATATGCTGACAAAATAAAACGCATTATGAAGGGTGATACGCTGGCACAGATTTCGCATAAATATATTCAGAATATGGGGTACTAACCCCCTGTAAAAGCTCTCAGAGGATCATCTAAATGAGCATGCTGAATATTGGTAGTTCTGCTTTATTAGCCGCGCAAACGTCACTGGCGACCACCAGTCATAACATCAGTAATGTAAATACCCCGGGGTATTCGCGTCAGCGAACCGATCAGGGCCCACAGCCAGCCAATTTTGAAGGTGGTTATTACATTGGAAATGGTGTTGGCATCACTGGTGTCGACCGTATTTTCAATCAGTTTTTAGTCAATCAACTGCGTACTTATACTTCGGCTGAGTCTCAGCAAGACGGTTTTTTGACATTTTCCAAACAGGTTGATGATCTGCTGGGTTCTTCCTCACTGAGTATCAGTGGTGGGTTGGAAGCGTTTTTCAATTCTGTTCAGGAAGTTGCTAATGATCCAACTTCAATTGCCGCCAGACAGGTGATGCTCACACAGGGTGACTTGCTGGCCAACCGTTTTAATACGATGGACAGCCAACTGGGCGAGCTGGACAGACAGATTGATAACACTCTGTCGGCGTCAGTCAAGGATATCAATGTGCTTTCTCAGGGGATAAAGGATTTAAACCAATCCATTTCTGAGTCTCTGGCTGCTGGTTACAACCCCAACGATTTGCTGGATAAACGCGATAAATTGATTGGTGACTTATCAGAATTGGTCTCGGTGAATGTGGTCGAGCAGGATAACGGAGCAGTAAATGTCTTTATCGGAAATGGGCAAGGGCTTGTTGTAGGTAATAGTCGGGTTGAACTTTCAACTATTGCCGACAATAGTACCAATCCTCCTCGTACTGCTATTGGTTATGGGCCCTCACAAATTAATATTACCCAGCAGCTTAGTGGCGGAGAAATAGGCGGTGCGATATTGGCAAGAACTGATGTCGTGGATAGTACGCGTGCCGAGCTGGATGTTTTAGCCGAATCGATCGTTACCGCCTTTAATACTGCTCACGGTAATGGTGTCGATCTAAACGGCAATGCAGGAACAGATTTTTTTGATGCTGCTGGTACGACCGCTTCTACTATCAGTATGAATATTACTGATACGCGGTTAATTGCCGCATCCTCTACCACCGATCCCGGCGTGGGTAATAATGAAAATGCTTTAGCCATGGCGGCTTTGCAGACTGATAAAACAACCGTGGTTCTTGACCCTGGTCCTCCTGTTATTTCCCGATCATTCAATGATCAATACGGCTCAATCGTTTCTCAAGTAGCGACTCGCACTAATCAAGCTTCTGTATCTCAGGAAACGCAAGCGGGACTGGTGAGTCAGATCCGCCAACGGTCTGAGAGTGTTTCAGGGGTCAATCTGGATGAAGAAGCTGCCAATCTGATCAAGTTTCAGCAAGCCTACCAAGCAGCTTCGCAAATAATCACAGTATCGAATACCGTGTTTAATTCGTTAATCAACGCATTTTAGGAGATTAACTCATGCGTATCTCCACAAATAGTATTACTCAACAAGGCCTGGAGGCCATGCTGAGGCAGCAAAATGAATTGGCCAAAACCCAATTACAGGTGTCCTCTGGAAAACGGATTCAAACTCCTTCAGACGATCCCATAGGTGCTGTCAAAATGCTGGACTTGCAAAGACAAATCGGTCTTTCGCAACAGTATCAAGACAATGCCGATGTCGCTGATAGCCGTTTGAGCACAACCGATGGAACACTAAAAAGTGCTGGCGATATTATGCAACGCATTCGTGAGCTGGCAGTTCAGGCATTGAATGATACGAATAGTGATGAATCACGTCAGGGTATTGCCGAAGAAATTAACCAATTAAATGAAACACTCGTCGCTTTGGCTAACACCACAGATTCAAATGGCGAATATCTGTTTTCCGGTTATCAATCTGATGTGCAACCATTTGATACCACAACTTATACCTATAACGGCGATGGTGGACAACGACAGTTACGGGTCAGTGATGGGTATCTGGTTGCGATCAATGAGCCAGGTGATGATTTGTTTATTACTCAGACAGTAGCTGGTCCCAATCAGGCTATATTCCAGACCATTCAGGATTTTACGACAGCTCTCTCCTCTGGAATAGTCGGAACCGCACCGAATGATGGCGATTTTCTGGCGAATATGGATTATGCGATGGATGCTTCTCTGGATGCCCGTACACGGATTGGTACTCGGCAAAATGCCGTAGAACAACAACGTGAAATCAATGACAGTTCACAATTCAGTATGACCACCACACTTTCTCAAATAGAGGATCTCGACTATGCTGAGGCAATTACACAATTAAATTTACAATCAGCGGGCTTGCAAGCTGCACAGCAAGTTTATGTCAAAGTACAGGGATTATCTTTGTTTAACTTTTTGTGAAACACTTAGACGCAACCTAATCACAGTAGATTAACTATGAAAGCAGTCATTCTTGCTGGTGGCTTGGGCACCAGAATCAGTGAAGAGTCCCACCTTAAACCTAAACCGATGATTACCATTGGGGGGAAACCCATCATCTGGCATATCATGAAACAGTACTCTCACTATGGTGTTAACGAGTTCATTATCTGTTTGGGCTATAAAGGCTATGTCGTAAAAGAATATTTTGCCAATTATTTTCTGCATATGTCAGATGTGACATTTGATATGGCTAATAATGAAATGCAAGTGCATGAAAAGCATGTTGAGCCATGGAAAATTACACTGATTGAAACAGGAGAAAACACCCAAACCGGTGGACGTCTACAGAAAGTAAAAGAATATATCGGCAATGAGACATTTTGTTTTACTTATGGTGATGGTGTCTCTGATATTAATATTCAGGAACTTATTGCCTTTCACCATGCGCATGGAAAATTAGCTACCGTCACCGCTATTCAGCCTCCAGGCAGATACGGTGCATTAAATCTAAATAATGAAATTGTGGATCGTTTTCAAGAAAAGCCCGCAGGGGATGGATCATGGATTAATGGTGGGTTTTTTGTATTAGAACCCGAAGTTATCGACTTTATTGATGGGCCTGATACCGCTTGGGAAGATGCTCCTTTAAAACAACTGGCAAACCAGCAGACGCTAATGGCTTATCGTCATACAGGGTTTTGGAAAGCGATGGATACGTTGCGGGATAAAGTTAACCTGGAAAATCTATGGCAAACGACAGCTCCATGGAAGGTTTGGGAGTAATGTTTTCGGATATTTATCGCGACAAAAAAGTATTAGTGACCGGACATACCGGATTTAAGGGAAGTTGGTTGGCGTTTTGGTTATCTCAGATGGGGGCTAACGTGTATGGCCTTGCTTTGCAGCCTGATACTGAGCCAAATCATTGGACTTTATTAAATCTTGATATTCAACAAAAGCTCACTGATATCCGTGATTATCAAACCTTATCAAAAGTTATTTCAGACTGGCAGCCCGACATGGTTTTTCACTTGGCGGCTCAACCGATTGTCAGGCTCTCTTATAGTGAGCCAGTAGAGACATGGTCAACCAATGTAATGGGCACTGTTAATCTGTTAGAAGCCTGTCGACATGTACCTTCCATTAAGGCTATTGTGGTTATCACCAGTGATAAATGCTATGAGAATCATGAAAAAAAAGAGGGGTATACGGAATCGGATCGACTAGGCGGTCATGATCCTTACAGTGCTTCCAAAGCTGCAACAGAACTGGTGGTTGACAGCTACCGAAAATCTTATTTTGAGCAGCAAGATGTTTTAATAGCTTCTGCCCGAGCAGGGAATGTTATTGGTGGGGGAGACTGGTCAGTAGATAGATTGATTCCGGATGTCGTCAGAAGTGTCATGAAAAAAATTCCATTAGAAGTTCGGTCTCCAGAATCCTCAAGACCTTGGCAACATGTTTTGGATTCATTGAGTGGTTATCTCTTACTTGGACAAAAATTATGTGAGCGAGAGCAATCTAGTGCTCAGGCTTGGAATTTTGGTCCTGTCTCGGGGCAAATTGCCACAGTGAGTAATGTGCTGGAGTCAATCCATGCATACTGGCCGGCATTTACATGGCATATTGCAAAACGAGACGCACAGCATGAGACAATCTCTCTTGGGATTAATAGTGACAAAGCACGTAAGCAATTAGGTTGGACACCCGTCTGGGACTTGAATAAAGCTACAGAAAATACAGCGCTTTGGTATAAGAGTTTGCAAGAAAATGGTCGTGTGGCTACAGAAACTCAATGGCAACAATACATTAATGATGCCGACACAGCTGGTGTTTGCTGGTTGTGACGATGCAACTGATATCTCTGGATATTGCTGACGCTTTTGTGATCAAACAAACCTCGTTTAAAGATCAGCGAGGGGAGTTTTCCAGATTATTTTGTCAGAAAACATTGCAACCTATCCTTGCCCAGCGCGAAATCAAACAAGTGAACTTCAGCAGGACGACCACTAGGGGGACTGTTAGGGGGCTGCACTATCAGCATTCTTCGGCTGCGGAAATGAAGTTTATCCGTTGTATTCAAGGCGCTGTATGGGATGTTATGGTGGATTTACGGCCTGATTCACCAACTTTTCTCCAATGGCATGCGGAAGAATTGCGTCAGGAAAACAATACGATGATCGTCATTCCGGAAGGATGTGCGCACGGTTTTCAGGCATTAGTGCCAGAAAGTGAATTAATTTACTTTCATACCGCTTTCTATTCCGCAACGGCTGAAGCGGGAGTTCATGTTCAAGATCCTGATTTAGCGATCGATTGGCCTCTGCCGGTAAATAACTTGTCGGTAAGAGATTCCGAATTACCTACAGTGGCGAAGTGGTTAAAGGATTTATCTGGATGAATTGCCGGCATTGTAAAACACCATTAACACATACATTTCTGGATCTTGGCTTTGCCCCACCCTCTAACGCCTATTTAACGGCTGAGCAACTTACTCAGCCAGAAACAAAGTTTCCATTAAAACTATATGTGTGTGATCACTGTTGGTTAGTCCAGACAGAAGATGTCACGGCGGCTGATAAATTGTTTACAAATGATTACGCCTATTTTTCTTCAGTTTCTCAGGGCTGGTTATCGCATGCTGAACGTTACTGTCATCAGATTACTCAACGCCTGCAGCTGGATCAGAATAGTTTTGTCATCGAAGTCGCCGCGAACGATGGCTATTTATTAAAAAATTTCGTAGCTGCAGCGATCCCTTGTTTAGGTATTGAGCCTACTGACAGCACTGCTGACCATGCCGAAAAATTGGGGATCCCCATCCTTCGTGAATTTTTTGGTCAACAATTGGCACAACAGCTGTCTTCACAAGGGAAACAGGCTGATCTCATCATCGGTAATAACGTTTATGCACATGTACCTGATATTAATGATTTCACAGTAGGATTAAAGACCTTACTTAAAAGTGAGGGAACCATTACGTTAGAGTTTCCGCATTTGCTTCAGCTAATACAGCAACGACAGTTTGATACGGTTTACCACGAGCATTTTTCTTATCTGTCTTTGACTACGGTCTGTCAGATCTTTGACAGCGTTGGACTGCGAATTTTTGATGTGGAAACACTTCCTACTCATGGGGGGAGCTTACGTATTTATGCTTGCCATGACGGTGATAAACGTAGCACTCACTTTGCTGTCAGAAAATTATTAGAGGAAGAAAAAACATTTGGTTTAACCAGCTTGCATACCTATACCGGATTCCAATGCTATGCCGATCATATTAAACAGGCTTTACTTGACTTTTTAACAGAGCAAAAGCATTTAAATAAATCGGTAGTAGCTTATGGAGCCGCAGCGAAAGGCAATACTTTGCTTAATTATGCTGGTGCCTCAACCGACTTACTACCTTTGGTTGTTGATGCTGCCGCCTCAAAACAGGGTAAGTTTTTGCCAGGATCGCATATTCCGATTTTAGCACCCGATCAAATCACCTTAGAAAAACCAGATTTTGTATTGATTTTGCCATGGAATATTGCTGATGAGGTGATGCAACAGCAGGGGCATATTCGGCAATGGGGCGGAAAGTTTGTCACGGCTATTCCGCAATTGAAGGTTCTACCATGAAAATATTGTTAACTGGTGCTACAGGTTTTATCGGAAAGCATTTCGTCGTTCAGGCGCTTCGACAGGGACATGAGATTACCGTTATTACGCGCGATAAATCAATTGTTCTAGAGAACGACTGGGGAAATCAGGTCGCTATTATTGAAGCGGATATTGAACGTGCTGAGATCACATGGCCGGACTCAATAGCTAAGCATGATGCTCTTGTTCATCTTGCATGGAGTGGACTGTCTAATTACCAGGATAGTGTACATCTAGAGCGGGTTTTACCAGCACATAAACGGTTTTTACTGAATATGATTGAAACTGGGATTAAACACATTCTGATCACCGGAACATGTCTTGAATATGGCAAACAGGAAGGACAACTTGAGGAATCTATGCCGATATTTCCTGATAATCCCTATGCCCAGGCAAAAAACCAACTCAGACAATGGTTAGAGTCCATGCAAAAACAGTTTTCCTTCTCGCTCCAATGGTGTCGTTTATTTTATATGTATGGCTCAGGTCAAAATCCGAAAAGTCTGCTATCTCAGTTAGAACGAGCGATAGAAAATGGTGAGCCCGTTTTTAATATGTCTGGTGGTCAACAGTTAAGAGATTATTTACCTGTTGAGACAGTGGCGCAATATTTGCTTAAAGTGCTGGAGCAGAAGGATTGTAACGGGATCGTCAATATCTGTAGTGGTGAGCCGATAACGGTTTTAACGTTAGTGAAACAGTTTATAAATGCTCGTCAAAGTGAAATAGAGCTTAATCTGGGGTATTACCCATATCCGGATTATGAAGCAATGGCATTTTGGGGGGACCCGGATAAGCTAAAGCAATGCACGAGAAGCTGATAAAGATGAATGGTCATGGAAGCTGAGAAGAAAACCAGAATGGATTTGTATGATTTAACGCTTACATATAAAACGAAGAGTTTTTTATTAAACGAACTTTATCATTTTCCTGAGTTTGTTGGATGAGCTGGTGAAGTTTAATAACCCCAGGAAACTACTCATGATATTAAGGAGATAAAGGGTCAGCCTTTATTGAATAAAACCAGACGAAGGTGATTACTACAAAGCTTCTTCATACTGGCTGGAATAAAATCAATATTTTTGTAAACGGGTAGGTCAAAAAGGGTTATGCAAAAAATGCATTAATTTCGTTTTTTGATTTGAGCATTTTGCTGGACGCGCCAAATGGTCATATGCAATTTAAAGGTAAAAGAAGCATGGAAAAGACACCACTGGAACAATTTAAACAAGACATTACTGACCGTGTCAGTCAATACCCTGAAAACAAGCCCTTACAATCTGCTTCACAGGAATTTTTTAATCAGATTGGTATTGGAAAGGCCGATTACTTTTATAATTTTACCTGGCTCGGAGTGCCCGTAATTCAAACGCCTCAGGATTTATATGCTTTGCAAGAGATGATTTGGAAAGTCAAACCTGATCTGATTATCGAAACAGGTATTGCCTGGGGGGGGACACTAATCCACAGCGCATCCATGCTGGCGCTTCTGGAAGGATGTGATGAAATAGATAAAGGCCATGTGTTGGGAATAGATATTGAAATCAGACCACACAATAAAGCCGTTTTGACCAATCATCCATTAAGTAAAAAAATTACTATGCTTGAAGGGTCCAGCATTGATGAGGACATCATTGCTCAGGTAAAAGATTTTGCAAAAGACTACAAAAGAATTCTGGTTTGTCTGGACAGTAATCACACACATGATCATGTACTGGCTGAACTTGAGGCATATGCACCATTAGTCAGTCGGGGAAGTTATTGCATGGTAGCAGATACAATAATAGAAGATTCCCCTGATCATATGTCTTCAAAACGTCCCTGGGGTAAGGGGAATAATCCCAAAACGGCTGTTTGGAGCTACCTGAAAAAACTCCAAACGGAAGTGGTTACCGCAGCTGATGGTGAAAGACTTTCATTTGAAATGGATAAAGAATTAGAGCACAAGTTGGTGTTGACGTTATCACCAGATGGTTATCTGTTTAGAAAGTAGACGCTCATTAGAAAACATAGATACCACCCAGGAAAAAACAATGACAACGATTAAGCAGGACGGAACATTAACGATCGGCATCACCAGCTATAATTATGGTCGTTATATTGCTGATGCCATTGAGTCAGTTATCAATCAGACTTCACCTCATTGGAAGTTAATGATTTATGACAATGGTTCAACTGACAATACCTTTGAGGTGGTTGAGCCATACCTGAAAGATCCTCGTGTGTCGTTGTTTGTACATAAAAAGAACATCGGGGCATCAGCAAATAGTCTTTATGCGATAAGACATGCTGATAGCCAGTACTTTTCCTTTTTACAGGCCGATGACTTCCTTGAGCATACTTTCGTTGAAGATGCACTTTTTCAGTTTAAAAATCATCCAGAATCCCCTTTTGTTTTTTTCAACTGGCAGCAATACATAGAGCAAACAAAGACCAGGCACGGTCATAACCGTTCCCCCTTCTCGTCAGATCGTTCAGGTCCTACCTACATCGGACCGTTTCTTACAGTGTTTAATTTTGTTCCTCTACACATGGCGGCATTCAGAACGGAATGCTTGCAATATGGCTATGAGGCTGTCGCTGCATCACCTTTAAAGCAAGTGCTTGAGCAATTTCTACTGAAACTGCTGGAGGATGTCTATGGTATAGGATGCTATACCGGCACTATCGGTGGGGTATGGCGTCGTCATGATGAGCAAATTACGACGTTGCACATGCAGAACTATGTCGCTTATCTGGAAGAGCCGGTTGAACGGCAATGGTATATCAAACAATCACCCAGCCCGAACTATATAAAAGTCTTTATGGCACTTGCCACGACCATATACAGACTTACTCCTGGGAGCCTATTAAGCACCGCTGAATGGATGACCCATACCGAGGGGCAGCGTTATGCTGAAGGTTTTGGTGTGCCAGTTGATGAAAAGAGAGAGCAGATTAAACGAGTGGTACTCGTTGTCGTACTTAAAGTGACGACATATTGTTCGATGACTCTTTATGAGATTAGTGAATTAATCAGCTGGATAAAATCGTTAGGTCATGAATTTACAGAAACCTCGCTTAAACAGTTATTGCTAGAGATTATGTCAACGGAAGGAGAGGCGTTAATTAACCTTTCTGAAATTGAGCAGATCTGCCAATTTTGTTTTAAGCAGGCACTACCTCAACAAATTAACCCTAGAACTGAAGTGATGAATGAGTTGATATTCAGTCAACTTTTTCCAATACAAAAACAAACGGGCATGCCTTTATTGACAATAGCGCAGTCAATGCTGGACAAAAAGAAAGATCTTTTCACCTCCTTTGAAGACAGAGAACTTTTTTTAATTTCAGTATGTAAAGCCGCTTTTGATGCAATTAAGCAGCGTTGTAAAAATGCCATCAACCACGATGATGAAGCTGAAATTAAACATTTACGAAGTGTTCTGCTTGATCACAAACGAATTGATCAACATAAAACACTGGCACTTCAACTGCGAGCAGAAATTTCTGAATGGCAACTGGATAAGGACTATCAACGTTGGATAAATAATCACGCTTTATTGGAAATTGACGCTCAGCTTCATGCTGAAAGAATGATGGGCTGGTCAATGCAGCCAAAATTTCATTTGTATATGTTTATGTTTGAAGGCGAGCAAACACTTTTAGCAAATACCATTGATTCGCTGTCAAAACAGTTCTATCACAATTGGAGGCTAACCGTCATTGCTGATGGGCCAGCACCAGATGCCATGTTTGAGGAATTGGGTGTTTTAGAATGGATAAGTTTCCCAGACGGGCAGGACCCATACAGTTTTCTGAATCATGTGATAATGCAGCAGCCGGATGGCTGGACAATGTTTGTTCCGGCTGGTGTTCAGTTTGAAGCGCATACCTTTTTGAGTTTGGGTGATTATATTGAGCAATACCCGCAGCAAAAAATATTCTACACAGATGATGATTTGGTTTCGGTAGATGGGGTAAGGCACTCCCCACGGTTTAAGCCAGACTTTAGTCTGGATATGTTGAGAAGTACAGACTACATTGGTGTGGTGCTCTGTGAGGCTAGCCTCTTCAAAAGTCTGGGCGGTTTTGACATGCTTCCGGCACATGAAAATTATGGTCTGACATTAAAAGCATTTGAATTATCAGGCCCGACAGCGATAGGTCATATCAGTGATGTATTGCTTCATCTTCCTGAATCCATTCAAGGCCAAGCTAACCAACCCACTATGATGATGGCTGTAGAGCAACATTTACAGCGCTTGGGAGTCAAGGCTTACCTCGAACCAGGACTTGTTCAAAATAGTGTTCGGGTTGAATATGAATGGCCTTCATTACCGTTGGTATCTATCATTATTCCTACAAAGGATAAGATAGAATTTCTACGACCTTGTATTGACTCGTTACTGCAGAAAACAACTTATTCAAACTATGAACTGATTATTGTCGACAACCAAAGTGAAGACCCGGACATTCAGGACTACTTTGCTATGCTTAAAGAGCATCATGGTGAAAAGATCAGTGTGCTCAAATACCCTCATCCATTTAACTACGCGGCAATCAGTAACCTCGCAGCAAAGGCGTCTAAAGGCGATTATCTACTCTTTTTAAATAACGATACGGAAGTATTGCATGCCGAATGGTTAGAGAGAATGATCCGCCATGCACAACGGCCGGAAGTCGGTATTGTTGGGGCTCGCCTGGTGTTTCCAGAGACCCGTGTAGTACAGCACGCAGGGGTTGTTCTTGGCATGGACACCATTGCAGATCATCTTTTCTGGAATGTTTTGGACATCCAGGAACCTGGTTATATGGATCGCGCACATTTGGATCAAAACTTTTCAGCAGTAACGGCTGCATGTTTAGTGATTCGAAAATCATTATACGAAGACGTCGGTGGAATGGATGAGGAAAACCTGACCGTTTACTACAATGATGTTGATTTATGTCTAAAGGTCCGGGAAAAAGAATATTTAGTAACGTGGACCCCCTTTGCTGTATTAGTGCATCACGGAAGTGTCAGTCAGAAAAGTGAATTTGCATCAAGAGCTGACGAGACGACCCAGAGGATCATGAATGAAAGATCATTTATGCTGAAAAAATGGTTGCCCCAGTTAGCGAATGATCCTTTCTATAACCGGAATCTGAGTCTGTCTTCCAGAGAAATGCAAATTGAAGCGCAAATGCCGACTAACTGGGATACTAATTTTCATGACAGAGAACGGATTCTCGGGTTGCCATTACCGGGGGGTAGTGGTGATTACAGGGTGATTCAACCATTCAGTGCTCTTAGTCATGCCGCTTTGGCACAATGTGAATTTTATCGTTTTAATCAAAATATTCCCAAGCCTATAGCCATTTCAGAATATGCTCGAATTGCTCCGGATTCCGTATTGTTCCATGCAGCGCTAAATGATCTTCAATTAAAGCAACTTGAACAACTAAAAGAATTTATGCCCGATGTGTTCCGCATATATAGTATTGATGACTTATTAACTAATGTTCCAGAGCAAAGTCCGGCTGCTAAAGAAATAAAGCGTCACTTTGCTGACGCCAAATCGAGAATGCGCCGTGCCTTGGAACGCTGTGATCGTTTAATCGTATCAACACAACCTCTGGCAGAACTTTGTTTGGGAATGATTGACGATATAAGGGTGGTTCCAAACCGGTTACCTAAAGAACCATGGCTATCCGTTACTTCATTATCAAACCAAAGCGATAAGCCCCGAGTGGGCTGGGCTGGCGCTCAGCAACATCAGGGGGATCTTGCGATTATGTGTGAGGTTGTCAAAGCCACGGCGGATGAAGTGGACTGGATATTTATGGGTATGTGTCCAGAAGATATTAAGCCTTATGTGCATGAATATCACGATTTTGTCCCAATTGCCGATTACCCGGCAAAACTTGCCAGCCTGAATCTGGATCTGGCGGTAGCACCACTGGAAATCCATCCGTTTAATGAATCGAAAAGTAATCTTCGTTTGTTGGAATATGGTGTTCTAGGCTGGCCCGTCATCTGTACCGATATTTATCCTTATAGGACTAATAACCCACCGGTTATTTACGTGCAAAATCAGGTAGATGAGTGGGTAGCGGCAATCCGGCAAATATTGGCCGACAAAGCGGCATTAGTTGATGCCGGATCAGCATTAAAGGCTTGGGTGCTGGAGCACTATATGCTGGAAGATCATTTGGATGAGTGGTTAAGTGCGTTGGCAAGAGATTGATGATTATTTTAAAGGGCCTTATTGGCCCTTTATTTTATTGGGTTTAGACATACTGCATTGAAAAAATAAAGATTATTGGCACGAACACTGCTTAGTTGATTTTATACCTGTTCGGAACACCGGCAGGTTCTGAATAGAATCGCTCAATTAGGGAGAGTGTTATGGCACTAATCGTCAATAGTAATCTGGCATCTTTGAATGCTCAGCGTAACCTGAGCACTTCACAAAATGATCTGAATACAGCTTTACAGCGTTTATCCTCTGGTTTGCGAGTTAACAGCGCCAAAGATGATGCTGCAGGTCTTTTTGTCGCTCAACAACTTACTCGAGATATTCGGGGAACCAATCAAGCCGTTCGAAATGCGGCAGATGGTATTTCTTTGGGACAGACAGCAGAGGGTGCGTTAGGCCAGGTTGCCAATAACCTGCAGCGGATTCGTGAAATTGCTATACAGGCATCAAACGCCACGGTGGGTGATCGTAGCGGTTTACAAAAAGAAGTCGATCAGTTGACTCAGGAAATTTCCCGTATCGTTCAAACCACTGAATTTAGTGGAACCAAACTGCTCAGTGGCGCAACTTCTCTGGTCTTCCAGGTGGGCGCTAGTGGTTCAACAAATAATCAGGTAACTTTGGATACGGTTAATATTACCGGTATTGGTGGTTATTCTCTGGACCTTACTGCAACCGGTACAATTAACGTGAGTGATGCAGCAAATGCATCTGCTGCTTTATCAGGATTATCAACTGATATTGATACAGTAAATCAGACTCGTGCAACTTATGGTGCTTTGCAGAATCGGTTTGAAGCCGTTATTTCAAATCTACAGAACTATGCCGAGAATTTGACGGCTGCGCGTAGTCGGATTGAAGATGCTGATTTTGCTGCTGAAACCGCAAGATTGACAAGAGCGCAAATACTGCAGCAGGCTGGTACCTCAATTCTGGCTCAGGCAAACAGTTTGCCACAAAGTGCATTAACCTTGTTACAGGGCTAAATTTGATGAGTTCAAATCGTCCGGAAAAATAAGCTATTGCTGCCTATCGAGTTTTTTGAAAAAAAGATTAAAGAAAAATAATCGCTGGTCGCTAAACATTTCGGAGGCGGTAAATACTGGGTTTTCCACAGTCTGTCCGCCATGTTTAGTGGGGCAAAATGCCCTTAAAAGCCTAGGAGAATTCTCATGGCGCTTATTGTAAACTCGAATCTGGCATCTTTAAATGCACAGCGTAATCTTGAATCATCACAAGGCAGTCTGAACCAATCACTGCAACGTTTATCATCTGGTCTGCGTATTAACAGCGCAAAAGATGATGCAGCAGGTCTTTTCATTGCTGAACAGCTGACTCGTGATATCCGTGGTACTAATCAGGCTGTCCGTAACGCCTCTGATGGTATTTCTCTTGGCCAAACCGCTGAGGGTGCATTAGGTGAAATTGGTAATAACTTACAGCGTATCCGTGAGTTGGCGGTGCAATCAGCTAACGCCACGACTGGCAACCGTACCGGTATTCAGGCTGAGGTGGATCAGTTAACTCAGGAAATCTCACGTATCATTCAGACCACTGAATTTGCTGGTAATGGTCTGCTAAGTGCGGCAACGTCATTGACCTTCCAGGTTGGTGCCAGCGGTGCTGCATCTAACCAACTTTCAGTATCAACCGTAACTATGACAGCGATAGCGGGTTACAATGCCAGCCTGACTGCCACTGGTACTGTTAATGTGTTAAGTGCTGCGAGTTCATCTGCTGCACTTTCCGCCTTAGGCGCAGCATTAGATACCGTTAACCAGTCACGTGCTACATATGGTGCGCTGCAAAATCGTTTTGAAGCGGTTATTTCTAACCTGCAAAACTACGCAGAAAACCTGACGGCTGCACGAAGCCGTATCCAAGATGCTGACTTTGCTGCTGAAACTGCTAACCTGACGCGTTCACAGATTTTGCAACAGGCTGGTGTTTCAATTCTGGCGCAGGCGAATACACTGCCTCAGACAGCACTTTCATTACTCGGATAAGTTACCGGGTGGGCTTCCCGGCAGTTAGCCGGGAAGCGATTACCCGATATTCTTGGAGGATGAAGGAATGACTACAAACGATTTCACGGTTAAAACTGATTCGTTGTCATTACAAACTTCTGGCAATATTCAGCAGGACACTAATGTTCCTGCTGAAGTTGTTTCAGGGCTTGGTACAACACAACGGGTTAATTCTCTATCTCAACCGAATACACTCTCCAATCAATTGGCAGCGACGGAAGAGCAATTGGTAGCGATTCAGGAACGAGTAGTTGAGCTTAATAGCTACATGCAGAATCTGAATCGCTCTTTACAATTTTCAGTGGATGATCAAAGTGGTGATACTGTGATCAAGGTAATTGATTCGGAGACGGATGAACTTATCAGACAGATCCCTGCTGAAGAATTATTAGTAGTCCGCAGCTCTCTGGAAGAGTATCGCGGTATGCTATTGGAAATGAGAGTTTGATTGGCGTGTAATTTGCTTAAAATCACACACTAATCGGGAGCATTATCATGGCTACAATACAAGCACCAGGCATCGGGTCTGGTCTAGATGTAAACGACATTGTCACTAAGTTGATGGAAATTGAACGTCAGCCAATCGACAACTTAACGACGAAAAAGTCATTTGTTAATGCCCAGATAAGTGCTTATGGCTCATTGAAAAGTAAAGTCTCCGATTTCCAGACAGCGATGTCCAATCTTAACTCACCTGAGAAATTTCAAGTCTATCAGGCTACCAGCGGAAGCGAGTCTGTTTTTACCAGTTCCGTTTCAAGTGGGGCCGTTGCGGGAAACTACAATATTGAAGTAGTGAGTCTGGCAGAAAGGGACAAAATTGCCACCAAAGCCTATACCGATTCCAATACCGTTGTTGGAGAAGGTACGATCAATATCAGTATCGGAGCCGAGAGTTTCGAACTGACTATTGATGGCACCAATAACACGTTGGCTGGTATCCGGGATGCTATTAATAACGCGACCGACAATAGTGGTGTTTCGGCTACAATCGTTACCGGTGATGAAGGTGCTCGTTTAGTTCTGTCTTCAAGAGAAACTGGAGTCGACAATGCTTTACGGATAAGTGTGACAGATAGTGACGGTAACAATACCGATGAAACTGGGTTATCGGCTTTAGCCTATAATCCGGAAGGTGGTGTTGAATTCCGTCCGCCAATCTCGTCAGCACAAAATGCTCTGGTCAGGATTGATGGCTTTGATGTCAGCAGCAATTCCAATACGATTACCGGTGCTATTGATGGGGTTACCATCAATGCTGCTTCAGTGGGCTCTTCAACCCTGAGTGTTACAAGGAATGACGAACAAATTCTGGAAGCGGTAGAGGCATTCGCTCAGGCTTTTAATGATTTGCGCTCTGAAATTAACAAACAACGTAGCGGTCAACTGGAAGCGGATAGCACCCTTTTATCATTGGAAAGGCAAATTTTTGATGTTCTGAATGCTGGTTCATCAATTGACGGCTCCTCTTTTAGCTATCTGATAGAAGCGGGTGTCTCGATCAATAAACAGGGTGTTATGGAGGTTGATTCGGATCGCATCACAGATATTATGAATACCGATTTTGAATCTTTTACTAATTTGTTTGCCTCAGAGAATGGTGGTTTTGCTGCTAAACTGTCAACTCTGGCCAATGGTTGGTTAGCCAGTGATGGTCTTATCGATTCCCGTGAAGACGGGTTAAAAACTCAAGTTGAAGGGATTGATGACCAGATTTTAAGGATGGAAGATAGGCTGATTTCTGTAGAGGCAAGGATAAGAGCACAATTCACTGCATTGGATACATTAGTCAGCAACTTAAATAATACGTCGAGCTTTTTAACGCAGCAATTAGCTTCTTTGAATAATAAAAATAATTAATACAGAGCGAAATTAGGATGATGCAAAACATGATCAATAAAAAAGCACTGGAAGGTTATGGGCGGGGTTCCGTAGAGTCCGAAGTAAACTTTGCCTCCCCTCATCGTATTATTCAAATGTTGATGGAAGGCGCATTATCAAAAATCGCTACGGCCAAAGGCTGTATTGCTCGTAACGATATTTCTGAAAAAAGTCGTCAGATCACTTGGGGAATGAATATTATCCAGGGACTGCGAACCAGCCTGGATGCGCAAAAAGGTGGAGAGGTTGCGGCTAATCTTGACTCACTTTATGAATATATGGGCCGAAGATTGCTGGAAGCCAATGTAAAGAATGATGTTGCCATTCTGGATGAAGTCAGTAGCTTGCTGATGGAAGTTAAAGCAGGATGGGATAATATTCCCGCCGAGTTTCATTAATCTTTTATGTCAAATTCAGACGATAAAATTGAAATGTTGCAACAGGCCTTGGAACTCACTCAGAACATGCTGAATTTGTCTAAACAGCATAACTGGGAAGCACTTGATCCTATCGAAAAAGAAAGACAACTTTTGCTAGAAGCACTATTTCCCTTAGCCGATAGCTCTGTTGAAATCGAAAAGATGTCAACAGACTTACAAAGGCTCATTGATACTAATAATGAGCTTATTGCGCATTGCCAAAAAGGGAAACAGTCTCTTCAGCTGCAAATGCGTGACGCAAAATTCACCCAAAAAGCCGTAACTGCTTATCAATCCAATTAGTTAGCGTACTTAATTCTGATAAAGTTCCCAAATTTAGTGTCATTTTTTTGACAACTAACCGTAAAGTGCTTAACTTGATTTCACAAATCCTTGTAGTGATACCGTCAGGTACGGAGTGAGCTTGTCTTCAGGAGCAGTTATGAATGCGTGTAATATCTTGGTGATAGATATTGACCCCCAACGCCGAGAAACGCTTTCCACGCTTATTGCGTTTTTGAATTGCCACGCAGTGGTGGTGAAGGACATGGAAAGTTGGTTTGATAGCATTGATGATTTAAATGATATTGCGTTGGCGCTGGTTGGTGATTGTGGAGGGAGCAGCCAGACCAAACAATTACTTCGTGAACTGGTCAATCATGAAGCAAGAGTTCCGGTTTTCACCCTTGATTATCCTCAAAATGTTACTGGCGAATTCCCCGGTACCATCGGCGCATTGCATTATCCTGTTAAGTATCCTCAGTTAAGTAATGCCTTACAGCAAGCTTCGGTTTATAAAAATCAGGCTCAAAATACAGTTGAAACCGAACCATTGTTTCGCTCCTTGGTTGGAAACAGTGTAAAAATGAAGCGGGTTCAGAAAATGATTCAGCAGGTGTCAGATTCTGAAGCAAATGTATTGATTCTGGGGGAATCCGGGACGGGTAAGGAAGTGGTTGCCCGCAATTTACATTACTTTTCTTCCCGTCGGGAAAAACCTTTTGTGCCAGTAAACTGTGGCGCGATCCCCGGTGAGCTTCTTGAAAGTGAACTGTTCGGACATGAAAAAGGCGCTTTTACTGGCGCGATAACGGCCCGAAAAGGACGTTTTGAAATGGCCGAAGGTGGCACCCTGTTTCTTGATGAAATTGGGGATATGCCATTACCCATGCAGGTCAAGCTGTTGCGGGTATTACAGGAAAGAACGTTTGAACGGGTTGGTAGTAATAAAACGCAAAAAGCCAATGTCAGAGTCATTGCGGCAACTCACCGTAATTTAGAAACCCATATTGATGATGGTCGTTTCCGAGAGGACTTGTTTTATCGTTTAAACGTCTTTCCGATTGATATGCCAGCGTTACGTGAACGACCAGAAGATATCCCATTACTGATTCATGAGCTGACCCAGCGCATAGAACATGAAAACCGTGGGGCTGTGAGATTTACCCCGGCGGCAATCGCTTCGTTATGTCGTTACAGCTGGCCCGGAAATGTTCGAGAGCTTGCTAATGTGGTGGAAAGGCTGGTGATTTTATATCCCTATGGCACAGTTGATTTTGATGATCTGCCAGAAAAATATCAAATTGACGGCGAACCTCTGACGGAAGTTGTTACCGCGGCTATTTCTGCTCGGCCTGAAACATCAGCTGCACTAAAGGTGGTTGTCAAAGAGAATGCAGCCAGTGATTCTGTTGCACCATTAAATGGAGCAAGTCATTCCGATAATGGGGCAATTAAAATGGAGGCGCTTCCGGAAGACGGATTGGATTTAAGGGAGCATCTGGCCAATTTGGAATATCTGCTTATCAAACAAGCATTGGATGAAGCGGCCGGGGTTGTTGCCCATGCAGCCAGCAGGCTCAAAATGCGCCGAACAACATTAGTGGAGAAGATGCGCAAATATGGTATTCAACGTGATGTTGAAATCACCTGATATAGGTGCCTGAATTTTGACTCCGAAATAAAATAATTAAATATAAGTCATTGATATTTAATAGTTAAAAAACAGGGCATGTATTTTGCAGAAACACTATCGGAAACCCTTTAGTGGAGCAAAATAGATGAACCTGAAATGGCCTGAATCCTCTTCCCAGAGTGAACGCCCTGCAACCAAGTCAACACACTCAACGAAACGGCCCATGGCTGCTATCGCTGAAAATCATCCTGTTTGGACACCACCAGTAAGTCATAAAAAAACATCAGCTTCAGAGAGCCGTATTGCGGATCGTCTCAGTAGCTTGTTAGCAGTCATTCCCGGTGGTGTAGTGGTGATTGACGGTACGGGTTTGGTTCAGGACTGTAATCAGGTGGCTATTAATCTGCTTGGCGAACCATTAACTGGTCAACGTTGGATTGATGTCATCAAACGGGCTTTTAAACCACGTGAGGATGATGGGCATGATGTCTCGCTGGCTGATGGCCGTCTGGTGCATATTTCTACCAGTCCATTAGATAAAGAACCGGGACAAATTATCCTGCTTCAGGAGGTCACAGAAACGCGTCAACTGCAGCGTAAAGTGGCGCATTTGCAGCGTTTGTCTGCAATGGGTGAAATGGCAGCACGCCTGGCCCATCAAATCCGCACCCCTTTATCCTCCGCCACATTGTATCTTGCACCGCTACTCAAGCCCGAAACTGAAAAAACGACGCAACTGAAATTCGCCCGCCGTTTACATGACAGTTTGAGCCATATGGAACAGCTGGTTCGCAATATGCTGGCATTCTCGCGTGGCGATATGAATAGTACGGCACCGGTCAGTGTGAGTGAATTAGTCGATGAACTGGTTCAGCAGTTTATCGCGCAGCCCGAAAGTGAATCCTTGAATGTACAGGTGAGTAATCTGGTCAACGATGGCTATGTATATGGCAGTCAGCCGGCATTGGTCAGTGCATTGAACAACTTACTGAATAATGCACGCCAGGCCTGTGGTGAGACAGGAAAAATTACGATTCACGCCGAGTATGCTGAAGAAGATCAGCAGCAGTTTATTGAAATCAGTATTGAAGATAATGGTGACGGAATCGCAGAGGCTGATTATGAGAAGATTCTGCAACCCTTTTATACCACGCGTTCAGCAGGAACCGGTCTGGGCTTGGCAGTTGTGCAATCGGTTGCCCGGGCACATAAAGGTATGTTGTGGCTGGATAGTGAGCCAGGCGTTGGCAGTACATTTTGTCTTCGACTGCCAGTTTACCGTCCTATGAATACCCCCCAGGAAACAATGCAAACAGGAGTGAAATCATGACGCAGTCAATGATTATGGTGGTTGAAGATGATGCAAATTTACGTATTGCTTTATGCGATACGCTGGAACTTGCAGGCTATCAGGTCACGGCGACTGACCACGGCCAGAAAGCTTTGGATAAGCTGGCAAATGAACCCATAGGATTGTTACTCAGTGATTTGCAGATGCAACCAATGGATGGACATACCCTGTTGAAAAAAGCGCGCGCCATGCTGCCTTCTCTGCCAGTGGTGCTGATGACCGCTTATGGTTCAGTACAAAGTGCCGTAGAAGCCATGCATGAAGGTGCCTGTGATTATCTGATGAAACCATTTGAAGCCGATGATTTGCTGCAACGCGTACAGCGTTATGTACGCACATTACCAGCCAGTGATGATATGGTGGCTGCCGCTAAATCCTCTGTGGATTTACAATCGTTGGCAAGACGCGTGGCTGAAACCGATGCCACGGTGTTAATCAATGGCGAGAGCGGTACCGGTAAAGAAGTTCTGGCACGCTTTATCCATCGCCACTCACCTCGTAAAGACGGACCCTTTGTGGCGATTAACTGTGCTGCGATCCCTGAATCCATGCTCGAAGCAACATTGTTTGGCTATGAGAAAGGGGCATTTACCGGCGCAGCTCAAGCGTATGCCGGTAAATTTGAACAGGCAAATCAAGGCACGATTTTATTGGATGAAATTACCGAAATGGATATTTCATTACAGGCTAAATTATTGCGGGTGTTGCAAGAGCGGGAAGTAGAGCGCCTGGGAGGAAGAAAAACCTTATCGCTGGATGTACGTGTACTGGCAACCACTAACCGCACACTTCGTGAAGAAGTAAAGGCCGGTCGTTTCCGCGAAGACTTGTTTTATCGATTAAACGTTTTTCCTTTGCAGTTATTACCTTTGCGCGAACGACCGGAAGATATTGTGCCATTGGCTCAGCAGTTACTTGAGCGTCATTGTCAGCACAGTGGAAAGGTGGCGCCCCATTTTGATAATGAAGCACAAATCAAATTGTCCCGGCACAGCTGGCGAGGCAATGTGCGTGAACTGGATAATGTTATTCAGCGCGCTTTGATTTTACAGCGAGGCGCAGTAATCAAGGCCGAAGACCTTGCCTACGAAACCCTGGCCGGAACTCAGCAAAGCAATACTGAAGTAACCCCTGTACCAGTGATGGTGGACGATAATTCTGATGCACTGACGGTTAATGCGGATGATTTACGCAGTCATGAACAGCGTCATATTCTCGACATGCTGGCCAAACATCGGGGCAGCAGACGTGAAACTGCAAAAGAACTGGGTATCAGCGAACGCACGTTACGCTACAAGATTTCTCGTTTTCGTGAACAGGGGGTTGCCATTCCCGGAAAATTTGGCAAGAAGTCTGCATAAATAAACCAAGCTCAACCAAGTCACACAAAGCGAGAAGATTCTTATGATAAAAGCGATTGATCCCAACCAGCTGCTGACACAAATGCGGGCTATGCAAACTCAGGCAAATCAAGCCATGCCCATGCCGGCAGAGCAAAATTTGTCCAGCGGACGAGTTGATTTTGCCGATTTGATGAAAAATGCTGTTGATAAGGTGAATGAGACACAACAAACTGCGAGTCAGTTAAGAACCGCTTTTGAGTTGGGTGATCCCAGTGTGAATTTAACTGACGTTATGATTGCTTCACAAAAATCCAGTGTGGCTTTCGATGCAACTATCCAGGTGCGTAATAAGCTTATCGAGGCTTATCAGGAAGTCATGAGAATGTCGATTTAATGTTGCTGGTTAAACTGAAGAGCTGAAACATGGAAAACGTACCTGCTACAAAAACGAATACATTTGCTGCCAATTCTCCTCTGGCGGTGATGCAAAACAATATTTCCCGCCAGCCGGTGACCAAACAAATCATGTTTTTATTAGCCATTGCCGCGAGTATTGCTGTGGGTGGTTACGTATTTATGTGGTCGCAGACACCTTCCTATCAGGTGTTGTTTTCAGGAATGGAGGCGCAGGAGTCATCTGAAGTTGCCAATGTATTGCAGCAGATGAAAATCGATTATAAGCTGGATCCAACGTCAGGCGCATTACTGGTTCCGGCGTCAGAAGTTCAGGGCTTGCGTTTACGTCTGGCGGCGGAAGGTTTGCCACGTAGCTCAGCACAGGGCATGGAGATTCTGAGCCAGGAACAGGGTTTTGGCACCAGTCAGTTTATTGAGCAGGCTCGCTATCAACGCGCGATGGAGCAGGAGCTTGCCCGTTCGGTGGCTGAATTACAGAATGTCAGAAGTGCCCGGGTGCATCTGGCAATTCCAAAACAATCTGTCTTTGTTCGTGAACGTAAACCGCCCACCGCGTCAGTAGTGCTGAATATGTATGCTGGCAGAACCTTGGAACGAGGTCATATTGCCGCTATTACGCATATGGTGGCTGCCAGCGTTCCGAATATGAAAAGCTCGGATGTTACTGTAGTCGATCAGCGCGGTAATTTGCTTAGTCAGCCAGAACGCAATAGCAGCATGGCATTGAGTGATACGCAGCTGGAGTTCACCCAAAAGCTTGAACAGTTATATATCAGTCGTATTGAAGATATCCTGACACCGATCGTGGGGATGAATGGTGTCCGTGCGCAGGTCGTTGCTGATGTTGACTTTACCGTGACTGAACAAACTCAGGAGAGTTACAACCCGGATTTGGCAGCATTACGCAGTGAACAGCTTGCCGAAGAAGAACGCGTTGGAGGACTGGGCCCTATGGGGGTACCTGGAGCCCTAACCAACCAACCTCCTGGTGGTGGAGTCGCTCCGGAACAGGCAGTGCAGGAAAATGTTGGGGAAGATGGTGAAGTGGTCACCAACACGGTAACACCTGGCTCCAGCACGAAACGCAGTACCCGCAACTTCGAACTGGATCGTACGATCAGCCATAGTCGCCTGGCACCTGGCAGTATTCGTAAGTTGAGTGTTGCTGTGCTGGTTGATGAACCCGCAACCACAGATGCTGAAGGTAATATGGTGAGTACGCCGTTGAATGATGCTCAAATGGCGCGGATTAATACCCTGGTTATGGATGCTATCGGTTTCAATATGGCACGTGGTGATAGTTTAAATGTAGTCAGTGCTCCGTTTGTTACACCGGTTGAAGCTGAACCTTTGCCCAGTATTCCTTTGTGGGAACAACCATGGTTTTGGGAGGTTGGTAAGCAAGTACTGGGAGCCTTGGTTGTATTATTCCTGATTTTTGGGTTGATACGGCCAGCCTTCAGGGATCTGAATAAATCCCCAGATAAACAGTTAGCGAATCAAACCGGTGAAAACGCGGAAGGCATGTCGGCAGAACAGGTTTTGGCAGCAAGTAGTAAAAATGGAGAGGATATTGCTAAACTGACGACTGGTTCTGAGCGCGTTGAACAGCATTTGACTAATATTCGTAGCTTAGTACAGCAGGACCCTGCGCTGGTAGCGCAAGTGGTAAAAAACTGGGCAGCGAGTGATGCATAATGGCCGAACAACCCCGTAAATTAACAGGTACTGAAAAAGCTGCTGTTTTTCTTCGCTCGATAGGTGAGGAAGATGCTGCTCAAGTACTAAAACATATGGGACCAAAAGAGGTTCAGAAAATCGGTCAGGCCATGGCGACATTAAGCAATGTGACGCGTGGTGAAGTTGAAACTGTTTTAGGCAGTTTTGTCACTACTGTTGAGCAGGAGACCGGCCTTGGCATTGGGTCCCATGATTATGTACGGAAAATGCTGGTCGGCGCGTTGGGTGAAGAACGGGCTGGTGGCTTGCTCGACAGGATCCTTTCCGGTGGTAACACGAACGGTCTTGAACAATTAAAATGGATGGATGCACGCGCTATCTATGAAGTCATCCGTCTGGAGCATCCCCAAATAGTGGCGATAGTATGTTCCTTCCTGGATTCAGATCAGGCGGCACAGGTTCTTGGAATGTTTCCTGAACGGGATCAGGCAGCCATTCTGCTTCGCGTTGCAACCCTGGATGGCGTACAACCTGCAGCACTGAACGAACTCAATGAGATCCTGGAAAAACAATTCAGTGGCAATGCTGGTGGACAAACGGCCACAGTGGGTGGTCCGAAAACGGCGGCGGATATTCTGAACTTTGTTGAGGGTAGTCGTGAAGCGGCCATAATGGAAAAGATCAAAGAGGCAGAACCGGATCTGGGTCAGAATATCGAAGATCTGATGTTTGTCTTTGATAATCTGATTGATGTCGATGATCGCGGTATGCAGACGCTGATGCGTGAAATTCAAACCGATCAATTACAGCTAGCACTTAAAGGTGCTGACGAAAATCTTAAAGAGAAGTTTCTTAAAAACATGTCTCAGCGTGCGGCGGAAATGCTACGTGATGATCTCGAAGCCATGGGACCAGTGCGTGTCAGTGATGTCGAGGCCGCACAAAAATCCATTCTGGCTACCGCGCGGATGCTGTCCGATAAAGGTGATATTGCATTAGGTAGCGGCGGTGGTGGTGATGACTTCATCTGATGATCTTTATACGACCGAACATGCCAACGTTTTATCTGCCGAAGAGTTAGCCAACGCGTATGAGCGGTGGGAGGTTCCACGCGTTGTCTCGGTTTCTGATGTAGAAGCTGAAAATGCAAGCCCGCTTACGGTTGAAGCTATAGAAGCCGTTCAACAGGCTGCCCAGGAAGAAGGTTTTAAACTGGGATATGATGAAGGTTATCAGCAAGGCCATGAGGCTGGTATCAAAGCGGGTGAAGCCGATATTCAGCAGCAATCACAACATTGGAAAACCTTAATAGACAGTCTTCATGCACCACTTAAAGCTGTTGACGCCCTTGTCGAGCAGGATTTGCTTGCCATGCTTAGTCTGCTGACCCGACAAATCATTTATCAAGAGATCCGCCAGCAACCGGAGCTTGTCATCACAGCTGTCAGAGAGGCATTGGCTGTATTACCGGTCAGTGATCGCCAGCTTAAGGTCTATCTGAATCCCGAAGATATGGAGCTGGTCAAAAATGGCCTGAAACTGGATGAGGATGCCGGCTGGCAGTGGTATGAAGATCCGCTGTTGACTCGCGGAGGAGTAAAGTTGGTCACTGCGGATACCACGATTGATGCCACGGTTGAAACACGACTCAACAATTTGATTTCACGGTTATTGAGTCAAGACAATCACTATGAATCCTCCTGAACCCAATAATCGTGCTTTAGCGTTGCAACAGCAGTTGCAACAACATCACGCGCGATTAGCAGCCGATCAAGAGACTCCGATTACAGTTGAAGGACGTTTAACCCGTATGGTGGGGTTGACCCTGGAAGCGGTTGGATTTCAAGCATCCGTTGGCAGCCGATGTGAAATTTATGCCCCGGGACGTGAACCGGTTGAAGCTGAAGTGGTTGGTTTTCATGACGAAACGCTTTATCTGATGCCGACTGGCAACATTCGTGGTCTGGTACCTAATGCACGTGTCAGACCGATTCGCAGTGATTCCCAGGTTCCGGTAGGCGAAGCCTTATTGGGCCGGGTCGTTGATGGTGCCGGAAAGCCACTGGATGGTCGCGGACCATTGAATGTAAAAGATAAAGCTCCCCTGCATGGAAAAATCGTCAATCCGTTATCACGCGCCCCGGTCAGACAGCATCTGGATGTCGGTGTCAGGGCAATCAACGCGTTAATGACCGTTGGCCGTGGACAAAGGATGGGTCTGTTTGCCGGCAGTGGTGTGGGCAAAAGTGTATTGCTGGGTATGATGACCCGTTTTACCGAAGCCGATGTGATCGTCGTGGGGTTAATTGGCGAACGGGGACGTGAAGTAAAAGAATTTATAGAAGATATTCTTGGTGAAGAAGGTTTGAAACGTGCCGTAGTAGTAGCTTCACCAGCAGATCATTCACCATTGATGCGTTTGCATGGTGCCATGTTGGCTACCAGTATTGCGGAATATTTTCGGGATCAGGGCAAACAGGTTTTATTGCTGATGGATTCACTGACGCGTTTTGCACAGGCGCAGCGGGAAATTGCACTTGCGGTAGGTGAACCGCCAGCCACTAAAGGTTACCCACCTTCAGTGTTTTCATTATTGCCGCAACTGGTTGAGCGAGCCGGCAGTGGTGAAGTAGGTGGCGGTGCAATTACCGCGATATACACCGTCCTGACTGAAGGTGATGATCAACAGGATCCGGTGGCTGATGCGGCCCGTGCCATTCTGGATGGGCATATTGTATTATCCAGACAATTAGCTGAAGCCGGTCATTATCCTGCTATTGATGTTGAAGCATCGATCAGCCGGGTCATGCCGCAGGTGGTGGATGCCAAACATTTACAGCTGGCGCAGCAATTCAAGCAGATTTATGCCACTTACCGACAAAATCAGGATCTTATTACTATTGGAGCCTATCAGGCTGGCAGTGATCGACATATTGATGAAGCAATTAATCGTTATCCGGCTTTATCAGCAATGTTGAAACAGGATATGCATGTGGCGCATGATTGGAATAACAGCATTCAGGCATTACAAAAACTGTCTTTTGGACAAATGAGTAATCAACCACAGTTAAATGGACAGCTGATGCAAGCGGAACAACGCAATTTCTAATTGCTTTTAACTTTTCTTATACGGGGTTTATGAGCACATGACACGGGCAACTAAACTAAACCCAGTGATTGAAATGGCTGGCCGTGAGACGGATAAGGCCATGCAAGACTTGGTTCAGGCCAATAACGTATTAGATCAGGAAAGACATCAGCTCAATGACTTATTGCGATATCGTGAAGAATATCTGCAACAGTTTCGACAAGGCGATGCGCTACAGATGAGCGCACGCAAAGCCATTGATTTACGAAATTTTCTGGCTCAGTTAGATCAGGCTATACGCTTACAACAGAGTCAGGTTGAACGCTGTTTTGTTCAGACACAAAAACAACAACAGCGATGGCTGGAAGCCAGAAATAAACAACGTTCAATCGAATCCCTCAAAGATCGCTACCAAAACGAAGCCGAACAACGACAGCAAAAACTGGAACAGCGGTTGGCAGATGAACATACTGCTATGCTCTGGGCGCGCAGACATAAATAAACACTGGCATAGTCTCTGCATCAACCTTTAAAAAGCGGAAAATTCCGTGCAGCTTGGAATTTTGATAGGTTTGCCAATGGATAACGTGTTGCCTCCAAGTTTTTTTTTGTCAAAAACAGTATTTGAAAAGCCATAATTATGATGCATACAAAAACAACGCTGGATTGCGGAGTGCAGCTCACCATTACTCAACTGGAGCTTTGGTATTTGCATTGTCTGAAACTATTGCTTGCTGGAGACAGTATCTATATCGATGTCAGTCGATTACAAAAAATTGACACCGCAGCTCTGCAATTGTTGTATCAATTTTATCAACAGGCACAACATTACGGTATTCAGGTAGTTTGGTCAGATATGAGTGAGAACTTTCAGGATGCAGTCAACTTATCAGGATTAATGTTTACAATGGAAAACCAGCAGTCATCAGACGAATCAGGCAATGGAGAAAAACTAGGATGGCCAGCATATTAGTAGTGGATGATTCGCCTTCGTTAAGACAAATGCTGCAAATTATTTTGCAGAATTCCGATCATGAGGTGTTGTGCGCAGAAGATGGTAAACAGGCGCTTGAAATGGTGTCTGAAGTGCAGTTCGATTTGATATTAAGTGACTTTAATATGCCACAGCTAAGTGGGCCGGAATTCATTGTGCTGCTTCGCCAACTACCGCAATACCGGTTTACTCCCGTGCTGCTGTTAACGACCGAAACAGATGAAGATAAAAAACAAATTGGACGCAGCGCCGGGGCCAGCGGATGGTTGAAAAAACCGTTTGACCCTGAGCAGTTGGTCCTGACGGTTAATTCACTGTTGAATTAAATCTGATATCAATGAAACCTTCATTATCTTCTGCAACAGCCGCTTTTCAAGAAGAAGCGCTGGAGACATTGCAGCAAATAGAACAATGGACAGTATCCTCATTACAGGAGGTATCGGCCTACAATGAGCCGCAAGAAACGCGCAGATTACTGCACTCTTTGAAAGGTACGGCAGCCAGTTTTGGTCATGATGTTATGGCGCAGGTCTGCCATGCCATAGAGAGTTTTTTGGAAGATAAACAGCAACTCAGTGTGCAGGATAGTGAAACGTTGTTAACAGCAATTGACTATTGCCGCCAAAGCTTAAATGAACCTGAATTAAGTCCGCAGTTGCAGAACGGAAATCTGGCAGATTGTATCGCTATGCTGAAGAGTCAGGTGCAGCGTACTCAAGAACCATCAAATGCCAGGCTCCCTCAGGAAATAAATGGTTCAGTTTGGCAAATTGATTTTGCACCGCACCGGCAGTTTTTTGAAAACGGTCATGATCCTTTACGTATTATCAGGGCATTACGTAATTTGGGGCCTGTTAAAGTCTCGGTATTCACTGATAAATTGCCGGATTTTGCTGATTTTGATCCATTTCAATGTTATCTGCGCTGGCAGATCACCCTTAAAGCAGAACTGGATTATAAAAAGCTGGCGACTCAATTCGAATGGGTAAAACATCTGTGTGATTTAACCATAGATTTACTGGCTTTACCCCAAACCAACCGGCTCATTGAGCCAAATCGTTACAAACTGAATGAAGCGGATCTGGATTCATTACTCACTGTTTCTCAAACGCTGCAGTCGCAGTTATATAAAGCTATTGCGTTGACAGACCAGTTAAATCATACGGATAAGGTTCGTTTGTCGCGTCGTAATCATGCGATGAAGCGCCAGCAGCAACTGTTACAGCAACAGCTGTTACAGATTACGATGCGCCCTTTGGCTGATGCTTTTGCCAGATTGCCTCGGATGGCTTTTGATCTGGGACAAAAAACCAATAAACCCGTACAACTGCATATGCATATTGCAGCCATTGAACTGGATAGTCTGATCATCAATTCATTGATGGATCCCTTGATGCACCTGTTACGCAATGCGCTGGCGCATGGAATTGAATCCGCTGAACAGCGTCAACAGTCCGGCAAACCCGTTAATGGGCAGATTCATATATCCGCCGAGCAAATCGATGAGCAGTTATTAATCCGTTTCAGTGATGATGGAGCGGGACTGTCCGAGCAACAGATTCTGGCAAAAGCCAGGCAAATGGGCATTAACATTCAGAACTCAATAAAGAACAGTCAGCAACTCAGCGAGTGGATTTTTCGTGCGGGTTTTTCAACGGCTAAATCGGCCGATGCTATTTCCGGGAGAGGTATCGGGCTGGATGTGGTCAAGCAGCACGTTACCGATTTGGGCGGCAGTATTGAGTTGGTCTCTGCTCAGGGAAAAGGCTGTTGCTTTACGATGAATATTCCTGTTCAGCGTTCTCTGGTTGATGTTCAGCTGGTCAGCGTTTCCGGGCAGACAGTTGCATTGCCGTTAATCAATTTAATCGATAGTTATGCTTTTGATAGCAACAGAGTGATTTGGCAGCATGGCAAGCAGTGGTTTATTACGGATGATAGTCGTCAAATTCCCTTGTTCGATCTCGGTAAGTTTCTGCAATTGGCACCTGAGCCTGAAGATGATGAGGCGACCTTTATCATCGTATTGAATGCGGAAAACCATTTTTTTGCCGTGCAAGTGGAGCGTCTGGCAGAACAGGCGCAGTTGTTAATCAAATCCTTGCGTCCACACTATCGTCATCTGAGTGGCGTTAAAGGGGTTGCCATATTGCCTGAGGGAAGTTTGGCTTTATTGCTCGAGCCCGGCAGATTGTTGATGTCATTCTCAAACCTTGGTGAAAGCTGAAATGACCAGCGAAGTGCATTTAAATCAGGATATTTACCAGTTGATGGTGATCAGTCACCAAAAGTTCATGGTGCCAGTCCATAGTATTGTCAGTGTGTTCGCACTGGAGGATATACTTCAATTGCCACATACACCCGATTGGCTGTCAGGCGTGGCACATATTCGTAATGCAATTGTACCGGTCGTCAATCTGAATGAACTGATAGGTTCCGCTGAGCCAGCGATTCAATCGGCTTATCCGTTACTTGTGTTATTGCGCCATCCTCGGGACTCACAGCGCTGGTTGGCGCTTTGTGTAACAGATCTCAGTAGCGTTTTGCTCAAGGAAGATCTGCATAAAATGTCATCAAGCTCAGCGGTTCATCCTTGTTTGAAGGCTGTGTTGGACAATCATTCACAAAAAATCCATTGGCTTGATATCAGTAAATTATTTGAGCAATTGATTAAGGAACAAGCGTAAGGGATGTCTGAGCAAGGAGCCAAGCGCATCATTGCGGTGATGAACCAAACGCATGATGTTGGGAAGACCACGGTCACTGCAAATTTAGGTGTTATCCTGGCAGAAATGGGCTATCGGGTTTTAATGCTGGATTTGGATCCCCAGTCTGATTTAAGCCGACAGTTCGGTGTGCCTGAAACGCAACCAGGAATGGATGCCCTGTTAAGTGATAATGCTTTGGCAAGCGAGCTATTACTGCCCTTAACTGAGCATCTATCGCTTATTGCATCCGGTCCGGAGCTGCTTTTGTACGAGCAACAAACACCCTCGGCAAAACTCGGTATGCAACTGAAGCAATTACTTACTTCGACAATACAGGCAGATGCAGATATTATTCTAATTGACTGTGCAGCCTTATCGGGGTTGTTAGGGACCAATGCGGTGTTAGCGGCTACAGATATGTTAATTCCGGTTTCTGCAGGACACGGAGCACTACGCGGTATGATAAAAATGTTACCCGTATTGCAACGGGTGTCGAAGTTGAGAGCAGAGTCATTAAGATTATGGCTGTGTTTAAATAGATTACCGGATGGCAGTGATTTTGCTTACCAGTTTGGTCATTTATTAACGCAGTATTTTCCGAAGCGAGTGCTGAAAACGGTGATATACGATAACGAGTCTGCCAATCCGGCAGATTATCAATCTCTGGCAAACGATTTGCTGTTGGGAAGAGCAGATTAATGGCTGAAAATGCGCTACGACAAAATCTGGTCAGTGAATCAGCTGATTTGGCTGAGCATGATATCACGCTGGTTGAACATAATTTTGCTACGCTGATGGGGTTCAGCGACGCTTTGGCTGAGCGCTTTTATCAGCGCTTATTTGCTGAATACCCTGAGACCACGACTTTATTCAAATCAGTAACAATTGAAGGACAGCATAAAAAGTTACTGGCTTCCATGGTTATGCTGATTAAGCATTTACGTGACTCAGCAATAATTGAGGATTACCTGCAGGGATTAGGTGTTCGTCATCAACAATATGGTGTCGAAGCTTCGCATTACGAGATGTTTATTGAAAACTGGTTATCGGTGATTTCTGAGTTTTCTGAGCAGGAATGGAATGAACCGTTACAGCAAGCCTGGCGCAACATTCTTGAGTATGTCGCCGAGTTGATGCAAACACCCGTCACGCAGGTTACAGACCCTGAAGCGGTTAATCAGACAAATCAAAACTCCACTGCGGAGTGTGCACTTACATCGCTAGCTGTAGCTCAAACTGCAACTCCAATGGTGATGATGGATTTGAATTTGGTGGTTCGTTATCTCAATGCGGCCGCTGAAAGTTTGTTAAATAAACACCAAGCCAGTCTTGAACATTTTTTCCCTAATATCAGTTTTGACAGTATTACCGGGGCTTCTCTACAACATTTTGCCGAAAAAACACCCTTTCCAATCGACTGGTTCAGTAACTTTGAGCAGTTACCGAGAAGCATTGATTTGCATTATGCGGATCTCGATTTGAGAGTGACAATTTCTGTGTTGTATAAAAATGATGAACCGGAAGGTTTTTTGCTTGAGTGTTATCCGCAAACTGCGGCAGTAAGTCAACATCCGGAAGACCCCAAAACATCGTCAACCACTGGTGTCTCAACAATACACAGTAATCTTTTAACGTCACTTGAAAAAGTCCTTAATGAAGTACAAACACAAAACGGTCATTTGACGGGGATGTTGCAGGAAATAGATGACGCTGTATTTGAAACCAGTTTGCTGGCTTTAAACTGTACAGTGGAAGCGGCAAAACTTGGTGATGAAGCACGTCAACTACGCGACTTTTCAATGGAGATCCGCGTCCTGAATCAGCAGTTGAGTCAATTGCTGCAACCATTAAAGGTTCAATCCGGACTACAGCAGCAACAGTTAACCAAAAGTATTGAGCTTGCCCGGCAACTGGAAATGGAGCTGACTCAAAACCTTCTGGTTAAGGAGAGCCAGAATCGCCATTCAATTGAACAAATCAGTCACCAATTATCTCAACAGACACAAGCCTTAACGCATCTTATCCATGCGATTTCCTCAAAGGCTGGTCCATGAATCTGCAAGTTTGGCACAGCCATTGCTTTTCATTACTTAAACAGCCTGTATGAGCTGGTAAATCAGTGTTTAAGGAAACGACATAATGCAACAGCTGACCCTTCCCTCCCTCAATGTTGTGAACAACAGTAATGCGGATAAATCTGTTAAATCAGCTGTAAACAACAAGGATAATGATGCTTTTGCGTCTGAACTGGATCGTAGGGTGAATGACCACCAACAATCTGCAAAGGATAAAACAGCTAAAGCCGATTCCAAAATAGATTCAAAACAAACGGAAAAAAACGATAAAGCGGAAAAGTCCGAATCGAAAGACGGCAAAAAGTTGCCGCTGGAAAAAACTGACAAAAGCACTGCAAAGACAGAAAAAGAAACAGATAAGATTGATTCGGAAGAAGCTGCAGAAACCAGTGATGAAGCTAAACATCCACTTATATTGTCGGTCACGCCAGTTACAGATGAAGCTGGTGGCAAAAAAATCTCTGCTCAACAGGGTCTGGTCAATAAAACAAATCTCCCTCAGATAACGGATGTAACTGCTGATAAAAAAACCTCTGATTTAGTTGCGTCGGTAATAAAGCCGACTGCCCAAGGCATTGGCGTACAGACAGGCAAATCAAATAATGCGGATAGTCCTGCTACTACAATCCGTGCGGATATACTGCAAGCCATACAAAAACAAGGTGGTGAAGGCGAAGCGGTTGCTACCGAAAAATTTAAATCGATGATGCAAAACGCGAGTAAAATGCCTCAGCAAACGAATGCTGCGAGTGCCGAAGCTATTGCCTCCATGCGTCAGGTAGAGCCATTAACAGAGAAAGGTCCTGCTTCCACCTTGAGTAATCCTTTAGTGTTCACTGCAACGACGGGAACAGCGACACCTGTGGCAGGCGTGGCCAGCGCAGGAAGTCCGGCTTTATCATTGGATATTCAGCCACAATTGAATAATGCGGCGTGGGCCAGAGTGATGAGTAGTCGAGTGGTGTGGATGGCGCGTGAAGGTGTGCAGCAAGCGGAACTGAGGCTGAATCCGGCTCATCTGGGACCGGTAGAGGTCAGACTGAGCATGCAAAATGAACAGACAAGTGTTACGTTTGTCGCCTCAAATGCCGCCGCCAGAGATGCCCTGGAGCAGGCACTACCAAGATTGCGCGAGAGTTTCAGTGACAATGGATTGGCGCTTAATCATGCTGAAGTCAGTCATCAGGATCAGTCCTCGCAAAGTTCTGAGCAGGATGAGCAATTACAAGATGGTAATAATACGGCTCAAGTTATCATTGAAATGGACGATATGGATGATGAGGCAGCGCTCACTTCTGCTGATTCAACAGATAATAGTGTTGGTGTCAGTGTGTTTGCCTGATAATTATAATAATAGACTTAGATTGGAGAGACCGACGTGTTTAAGTTAGAGAATTATTCGCTTAGAAAACGCATGTACATTGTTGCTGGTTTTGGCATTATCGGTTTAGTGCTGCTGGCGAGTTTGATGTTCTACATGGAGCTTAATGCTGTTACCTCAATGCAACAGCTTAAAGTGGTTGCTGGATTTGTGGTTATTGGCAGTGTATTAATCATGTTCCTTGCTCATGTTATCGGGCGTTTTGGAGATAAGCGAGCGACAACTCTGGTTAACGGCATTCAGAACATTAAAAAAGGCGATCTCACCCAAAAAATTGCTATATCTGGGAAAAGTGATTTTAGCTGGATGGCTTTTGAATTAGACAGTGCCCGAAAAAACGTCGCTAATCTGGTACACACACTGACCGGCGGTGTCAGCCAGCTGAATACAGCAACACAAAACATGACTGTTATCAGTAAAGAAACGGTGACCGGTGTATTGAAACAGCAGGAAGAAACCGACCAGGTTGCAACAGCAATGAATGAAATGACCGCGTCAGTTCAGGAGGTTGCACGGACGGCGACCAATGCAGCCGAGGCGGCGCGTAATGCTGACAATGAAGCCAAGGCCGGTAAGCAAGTCGTGCTGGAAACAATGCAATCAATTGATACCTTGGCCAGTGAAGTCGAAAAAGCGGCAGATACCTTAAGCGAACTAGAAGCGGATATCGGCAACATTGGTGCCATTGTTGATGTGATTCGCGGCATTACCGAGCAAACCAATCTTTTAGCGCTGAATGCTGCGATTGAAGCTGCACGTGCGGGTGAACATGGCCGTGGTTTTGCTGTTGTAGCGGATGAAGTTCGGACTCTGGCTGCCAGAACACAATCTTCAACACATGAAATTGAAGAAATGGTTGAACGATTACAGCAGGGAGCACGCGCTGCGGTAAAAGTGATGAATGAAAGTCGCGAAAGTGCCAAGACCAGTGTTGAAAAAGCGGCAAGTGCCGGTTCTGCTTTGGATACGATTACTGCGATGATTTCTACCATGGATGAAATGAGTACACAGATTTCCAATGCGGCAAATGAACAGAGCTCAGTAGCCGAAGATATCAATCGTGGTATTGTGAATATCAGTCAGATTGCTGACCACACTGCAGATGGTGCCAGAGCGACTTCCGAAGCGGTAGATACGCTTAGCAGTCTGTCTTCTCAATTGCAGGATGCTTCCGCTAAATTTAAAGTTTAGTCTCTATAACTCCGGCTATTGGCATAAAAAAGCCCGCTTAAATGCGGGCTTTTTTATGCGGGTTTCCATCACAGCAGTTTTTTGATCAGCAAGCCCCCAGAGCTCATCGCAATTCGTTTTCTATCTCGGTCAATTTTTGTATGGGGTCAGCGGCACTGGTAATCGGTCGACCGATAACAAGATAATGACTGCCTGCCTTGATGGCTTGCGCGGGTGTCATGATACGATGTTGATCACCTTTAGTGCTTCCTGACGGACGAATCCCCGGCGTCACTAGTTGAAACTGGCTCCCCAGCTCAGCTTTTAACATGGCTGTTTCGTGTGCTGAGCAGACAACACCATCCAATCCATTATCTGCAGCCATTACGGCGAGACGTAATACCGTTTCTGGGATAGTGCCCTGTAAACCAATTGCTTCGAAAGTTTGTTGATCCATACTGGTGAGCAATGTAACGCCTATTAATAAAGGAGCGTCATGATGGCTGCCAATGGCTTCCCGGGCTGCAGACATCATCGCCGGTCCACCCAGGGTATGCACATTCATCATCCAGACACCTAAATCGGCTGCAGCAGCGCAGGCTTTGCCAACGGTGTTAGGAATGTCGTGATATTTCAAATCCAGAAATATATCGAAACCTTCCTGCTGCAGATTTTTGACAATTTCCGGGCCACTTCGGGTGAACAATTCCTTGCCGACTTTAAGCTTACACCGCGCTGGATCCAGTTGTTCAGCCATAGCAAGTGCTGAATTTGCATCAGGGTAATCCAAAGCGACAATGATATTTGATTGAGTCATGCTGATTTCCACTAAAATTTCAATGCAGATCCTACCTTAACTGGCCGTCTTTTGCGTCTGATTTCACTCCAACCTTGATGATAATGCTATCCTGTGCGCCAATTTTTGATGGGTTGATTCAATGAAATTTGTTACCTCAGCACAAGACGGACTGGCCAGGCGCGGACAATTGAGTTTTGCCAGAGGCAATATACAAACGCCGGCGTTTATGCCCGTCGGGACCTATGGTTCGGTAAAAGCCATGACGCCAGAAGAGGTCAAAGCTACAGGCGCTGAAATTATTCTGGGTAACACCTTTCATCTGATGTTGCGCCCCGGCACGGATATTATTCAGCAGCATGGTGATCTGCATGATTTTATGCGCTGGGATAAACCCATCTTGACCGATTCAGGTGGCTTTCAGGTTTTTAGTCTTGGAGATTTGCGCAAAATCACAGAGCAAGGTGTACATTTTCGTTCACCGGTCAGTGGCGATAAAGTCTTTATGGGACCCGAAGAATCGATGGCAGTGCAGCGGGCACTGGGAAGTGACATTGTAATGATTTTTGATGAATGTACACCTTATCCAGCTGATGAAAAAACGGCTGCCAGTTCCATGCGGTTATCGCTTCGATGGGCCGAACGAAGCAAGGCTGCTCATGGGGATAACCCTTCGGCATTATTCGGGATTGTTCAGGGCGGTATGCATGAAGCCTTACGCGATGAATCCTTGGCAGGACTGACGGAAATAGGCTTCGATGGTTATGCCATTGGCGGTTTGTCAGTTGGCGAACCAAAAGAAGATATGCTAAGAATTCTTGAGCATCTGAGTGATAAAATGCCGGCTGATAAGCCCCGTTATCTTATGGGGGTCGGAAGACCTGAAGATTTGGTTGAGGCGGTGTGCCTGGGTGTGGATATGTTTGATTGTGTGATGCCAACCCGTAACGCCCGCAATGGGCATTTGTTTGTTCATGAGGGCGTGATCAAGATCCGTAACAGTCGTCATAAAACAGACACAGGTCCATTGGACCCATATTGTGATTGTTATACCTGCAAGAACTATAGTCGTGCCTATCTGCATCATTTAGATCGTACTGGTGAAATGCTGGGGCCTCGTCTGAATACCATTCATAACCTGCATTATTATCAACGCTTGATGCAGCAACTCAGGGGGGCGATTGAATCGGGCTCTTTGCAACAGTTCCGCGAGTCTTTTTATGCAATGCGACAACAACGTCCCCAATGATAGTAATTGGCTATCAGACAGAAGTTGGCTGTGGCATAATCACTGTCTTTTATTTATCAGTTTAGAGGAAATACGATGGATTTTCTGATTTCACCTGCTTTTGCTGAAGCGGCATCACAATCTGGATCACCAGGTTTGTTGGACTTTGCTTTCCCGATCATCTTGTTGGTGTTGTTTTATGTGATGTTGATTCGTCCCCAGCAAAAACGAGCTAAAGCTCATCGCACAATGCAACAAGCGCTGGCTAAAGGCGATGAAGTGGTTACAGATGGTGGCTTGATGGGAAAAATTAACGAAATTAACGACAATGCTATCAACCTGCAAATTGCTGAGACGGTTGAGGTTAAAGTACGTCGTGAATCAATCAATTCAGTGCTTCCTAAAGGCACATTGAAAAAACTGTAAATATGAAGGGGCTGCCGGAGAGCAGCCTTTTTGATATCTGGATCTTAAAATGAACCGATACCCCCTCTGGAAAAATCTCTTGGTTGTGGTCGTCATAGTCACGGCCATTATCTACGCAATGCCAAATCTTTTTGGTGATGACCCTGCTGTACAGGTTTCCGCTGGAAGACTAAACAGTGTTGATTTGCAATTAGTCAATGAAATCGAATCCACACTGAAACAAGCCGATATTCCCTATAAAGGCGTTGTGCTGGAAGAAAATCGTTTATTAATTCGTTTCAGTGATGCGAATGAACAGCTCAAGGCCCGTGAGCTTATTCAACAAAGCCTGAGTGATGATGATTATATTGTCGCGTTGAATTTAGCGCCCAATACACCGCAAATTCTGCGCTCGATGGGTGCGAAACCCATGAATCTCGGTCTTGACTTACGTGGTGGTGTGCATTTCCTGATGGAAGTGGATATGGACACAGTGTTGAAGCAAACACTTGAAAGCTACGCCAGCGATATTCGTATTTTGCTTCGTGACAAGACGATTCGTTATACGCAGGTGAATGTGAATGGTGATGTGTTGACCTTCGGGTTCCGCCAGGAAGCTGATCGTGATGCAGCTGTCAGTGAAATCAATCGCGAACACAATGAACTTATTGCCGTAATTGATGAAAATGCGGATCGTCCAACGGTGGCCATTCAGTTGAATGAAGCAACGGTGCGTGAAACGCAAACATTGGCTTTACAACAGAATATTACCACTCTGCGCAACCGTATTAACGAGCTGGGCGTGGCTGAACCGACAGTTCAACAGCAAGGACAAGAGCGTATTGTTGTACAGCTTCCAGGGGTTCAGGATACGGCTCAGGCGAAAAAGATCCTGGGTGCTACGGCAACACTGGAATTTCGTTTAGTGGATTTTGAAAATGATGTTCAAGATGCTTTGAATGGTCGTGTTCCCGCAAACTCAGAACTGTTTTATCATCGTGATGGCAGACCTTATCTGTTAAACAAGCGGGTAATGCTGACTGGCGAACATGTCATCAATGCTGCTTCAACGATAGATGGTCAATCCGGATCGCCAGCCGTTTCTGTGACACTGGATGGTCAAGGTGCGCGTATCTTCAGCAATATTACCCGTGACAATATCGGCAATCCGATGTCGGTTGTCTTTATTGAATCTAAAATTGAAACCCAGATCATAGATGGTGAAGAGGTCAGTGTAAGGCGTCAGCTTCCTGAGATTATCAGCGTTGCCACTATCCGTGACCAGTTAGGTAAAAAGTTTCAGATTACGGGTTTGGATAGCACCACTGAAGCACGTGATCTTGCCTTATTACTGCGTGCAGGTGCCTTGGCTGCGCCGATTGATATTGTTGAAGAGCGAACTGTTGGTCCTAGTTTAGGGCAAGAAAATATTGATCAGGGTTTTGCCTCTGTGATGATTGGTTTTGCGCTTGTTCTGGTATTCATGATTATCTGGTATCGGGTATTTGGTGCTGTGGCCAATCTGGCCTTGGCTGCCAACCTGGTGTTAATTGTGGCTTTGTTATCCATGTTACAGGCAACGCTTACCATGCCTGGTATTGCCGGGATCGTTTTGACGGTGGGTATGGCTGTAGATGCCAACGTACTTATTTTTGAGCGTATCCGTGAAGAATTACGATCCGGTAACAGCCCGCGAGCCAGTATTGATGCGGGGTATTCAAAAGCGTTCTCAACGATTGCCGATGCGAATATTACGACATTGATCGCTGCAATTGTGTTGTTTGGATTCGGAACAGGGACAATTAAAGGGTTTGCCGTTACTCTCTCTCTGGGCATATTGACATCGATGTTTACTGCAATTGTTGGTACTCGCATGGTCGTTAACCTTATCTATGGTCGTCAACAACGACCAAAACTGTCTATTTAATTAAGGCTTGTGTCATGCATCTATTAAGCAAAGAAACAAACATTAATTTTGTTGGTATACGTAAGTTTGCCTTAGCATTTTCGGCTATCCTGTTACTGATTTCAGTTTATTCGATTGTCACTAACAGCTTGAATTTCGGTATCGATTTTACCGGCGGCACCATGATTGAAGTCGGTTATCCACAACCTGTCGATTTAGGTGAGATTCGTACTACATTGGAACAGGGCGGTTTTGAGGACGCTTTGGTGCAGAATTTTGGCTCATTAACCGAAGTACTTATACGTCTTCCGGTGATTGAGACGGAAAATATGGCTGAACTCAGTAATAAAGTTGTTGCGCTATTACAGTCTGAGCAAACTGATGCATTAGAAGTAAGAAGGGTAGAATTTGTCGGCCCTCAAGTGGGTGAAGAGCTTACTGAGGATGGTGGTCTGGCAATGGTTTATGCCTTGATTGGTATTCTGATCTATGTGGCTCTGCGTTTTGAATATCGTTTTGCAATAGCTTCAGTTCTTGCTCTGGTTCACGATGTCATAATAACTGTCGGTATCTTCTCGTTATTCCGACTGGATTTCGATCTCACTGTACTGGCCGCTATACTTGCTGTTATTGGTTATTCACTGAACGATACTATCGTTGTATTTGACCGGATTCGAGAAAGCTTTCTAAAGATGCGTAAAGCGGAACCGCTTGAAGTGATTAATACCTCGATAAATGCAACACTCGGCAGAACAATCATGACATCGATGACCACCTTACTCGTTGTGTTTGCTTTGTTTATTTTTGGTGGCGAAGTAATTCATGCTTTTGCGACCGCTTTATTGATTGGAATCTTGGTGGGTACTTATTCTTCAATCTATGTGGCGGGTACGGCCGTGTTATTGATGGGTGTCACCAAAACAGATTTGATGCCGCCGGAGAAAGATGAGGATAACGAGATTAATCCTGATGGAAGCCAGGTTTAGTAAAATGAGGCCCGTGATACGGGCCTTTTTTATTGGTACCTTTTAACAGGAAGCTCTTCAATGAAATCAGTCCGGGTAATTCGGGCTTTTTCCATGGATACAACATTATCCGGAATAATGTTCATTGGATCATTTTGTTTGTCTTCATGATGGGTTTCCACTTTTAGAATGCGTAAACCTTCATAGTTACTTTGGTAACTCATGAACGTGGCAAACTCTTCCAAACCTTGCATGATTTGCCTGAGATCCAGCTCCAGTGATTTATTTTTCATTTGATTCACTCTGTGTCTAGTAAAACTGTTAACGACACAGCGATGTAATTCTTGAGGAAAAATAATGCTTTTATATCTGGAAGTGGTTCATATCAGCCATTATTTATATTAAATGAATTGTTAACCACAGCGGATTGTTTCTAAGTTGTTGTTATAAAAGTAAAATGTATTTTAACGATGTGGTGTGGTGGGATAAATTCCTTAATCGTTAAGGATTTTTCTGATTATCTAATCAATCAAAGTCAGTATCTTGAAGATGAATTTGTAGTGGAAGGAGAGATGGATGAATCACGTAAAAAAGTATGGCATAGTCCTGGTTTTTGTCTGGCCACAACTGGGCTTTGCAGAAGAAATCGATGTCACCATGCATTATGTGGGCCCGACAGAAGGTCAGGTTTGGCTCGGAGTACAGCAGGGAATTGAAGAGGCCAATCTGCAGGGTGGATTTTTAGGACAAAAATATCAACTTGAAGTTGTCGAGCCAGAGGCGCTTGAGACAACTGATATAGAAACGGTATTGTTATTGGCAACTGATGATGAGTTCACCATGAAAGTTGCTCAGACAGACAAGTATGCTGCTGTCCCGATAATTAACCTTAACTCGACTTCTGATAAATTGCGGGAAGCTTGTTTACCCAATTTATTTCATGTCACTCCCAGCGAGCAGATGCGTGCCGATGCTTTGGCACAGTGGCAGGAAAAAAATCCGGATAAACCTGCTAAAGCACAGAGCTGGCACCAGGATTTTGTAAAATTTGCAGCGAGACAGCTGAACAGCCGTTTTGAGAAAAATCAAGGTGAAGAAATGTCTGATGATGCTTGGGCTGGCTGGGCCGGAACTAAAATGATTGCTGATTCCGTTGTGCAAACCATGCAGTATGATGCGGCATTTATGTTGAATCACCTTAAAACCGATCTGGTTTTTGATGGCCAAAAAGGTGACAACGCAAACTTCCGAGAAAATGGTCAGTTACGCCAGATTCTATTACTCGTTGATAATGATAATAAAATCCTTGCTGAAGCACCGCTGCGTGGTTTTAAAGGCGGATTGGACAGTCTTGGCAAAGTAACCTGCAAATAAAGTTGAGAAATAATCAGGAGAACAATAAATGAAATTTAAAACACTTTTACTGAGTTCAATGATCGTGGCGAGCACTGCTGCCGTAGCTGAACCGACAAATCGCTTGTTCGCGACGAATGAAAGAGATAATACGGTAAGTGTCATTGACTCTCGCACCAATAAAGTTGAAGCCACGATTGATGTTGGCCAACGTCCACGTGGTATCGGTCTGTCACCGGATCAAAAATTGCTTTATGTTGCTATCAGTGATGATAATGCTATTGCTGTTGTTGATGTAAATACCCTGGAAGTCCTTAAAACACTGGATTCGGGCGATGATCCTGAAACCTTTGGCGTGAATCCTGTAACGGGTCATATTGTTATTTCCAACGAAGATGATGGTGAAGCAACGTTCCTGGATCCGAAAAGTAATGAAAAACTGGCTGTTGTGAAAGTCGGAATAGAGCCAGAAGGTGTTGCTGTCTCGCCTACTGGGAAATATGCATTAGTCACCAGTGAGTCCAGTAATATGGTGCATATCATTGAAACCACAAACTATAAATTAGTAGCAAATCTGGTTGTTGCAGCCCGCCCGCGTGGCCTTGCATTCAACAGCGATGGTAGTTTGGCGTACGCAACCAGCGAAATTGGCAATGAAGTTGCCATCATTGATATGGAAACGTACAAAATTATCAAAAAAGCGGCTATTGATGTTGAAAATTCCAAACCAATGGATATCAAAGTCAGCCCCGATGATAAAATGCTATATGTCACCACCGGCCGCGGCAATTCAGTGGCTTTCCTGGATGCAGAAACACTTGAATTAAAAGGTAATGTGCCAGTTGGGAAACGGGTATGGGGACTGGATCTTTCTAAAGACGGTTCCAGACTTTATACGGCTGATGGTGTTGATGGCACAGTATCAGTTGTTGATACGGCTAAACAGGAACGCATTGAAACGATTAAAGTCGGCGCTTTCCCATGGGGCGTTGCTCTGGACGACTGAGAGTAAAAGGTTAACTAAAATTAAACCCGGCAGCGTTTGGCGTCGCCGGGTTTTTTTATGGTTGAAGATATAAAAGAGACAAGAAATATTTTGTGAACCATTGCTGACGCGCTATGATGCCGCACATGAAATTTATACTGCGATTTACTGACATTTGCCTGTTCCGTTCAGGGCCAGATAGTCTTCCAGCGAATAATCAATTACTGCGATTGGTTCTATTTGCCTATTTCATCGTCAGCGTATCAATGAACCAGATTGATATGTCCATGCGAATCAGCTTATGGGTTGGGGTAACCGATCTGATTGTCTTAATGACATTCCTGTATTTTCTGCTCCGCTTCAATCATTATATGCCGCGATATCAACAGACGTTGATGGCAATGGCTGGCACAGGCAGCATATTGGGGTTGCTGGCAATGCCGTTGTTATGGGCATTTCGTCAGTATGCTGAACAGTCAGATACTGCAAACTTTATTTTATTTGCATTGATGCTGGTGATGTTCTGGAGCTTGATGGTTACAGCGCATATCATTCGTCGTGCACTTGAAATATCTGCTCCAAAAGCAGTTGCCTTGACAATTTTATATGTGGTGCTGGCTATTATATTGAATGGTCTCGTTATGTCTGGAGTTGCCTGAGTGCATATTCATATTTTAGGTATCTGCGGTACGTTTATGGGTGGACTTGCTTTATTAGCTCGTGAACGTGGGTTTACGGTTTCAGGTTCGGATGCCAATGTTTATCCCCCGATGAGTGATCAGTTAGCTGATGCCGGCATTGAGGTTATGCAGGGCTTTTTACCGGAACATCTGCAACCGGCGCCTGATATGGTTGTCATGGGCAATGCAATGTCGCGTGGAAATACTGCTGTAGAATATGTGCTCAATCAGGGGTTACCTTATATTTCCGGGCCGCAATGGCTGGCGGAAAATATTCTTATTAATCGTTGGGTATTAGCCGTCGCAGGAACTCACGGTAAAACCACAACCAGCAGTATGCTGGCCTGGATTCTGCAATATGCCGGCATGCAACCCGGCTTTTTGATCGGCGGTGTGCCGGGTAATTTTGGTCAATCGGCGTCAACAGGAAATACACCGTTTTTTGTTATTGAAGCCGACGAATACGACACAGCGTTTTTTGATAAACGCAGCAAATTTATCCATTACCATCCGCGCACTTTAGTGATTAATAACCTGGAATTTGATCATGCGGATATCTTTGCCGATCTGGCTGCCATACAAACACAGTTTCATCATCTGATACGTACCGTGCCATCAGAGGGTTTGGTGATTACACCATATGCTATTCCTGCAATAGAGCAGACCCTTGATCGTGGCTGCTGGACACCCAGACAGTCCATGGATGGGGAGCAGGCGGACTGGCAATTACATGAAATTGCAGAAGATGGGCATCATTTCACTGTACAACACAAACAACAAAACGGCACAGTGAACTGGTCTCTACTGGGAAGGCATAATGTGAATAATGCTGTGGCGGCCATTGCTGCCGCACATCATGTTGGGGTGACCGTAGAACATGCCTGTGAAGCCCTGAACCAGTTCAAAGGTGTGAAGCGCCGATTGGAACTTCGGGGCGAATGTCGTGGCATAAAAGTATATGATGACTTTGCCCATCACCCGACAGCGATTGCCACAACCTTGCAAGGCTTGCGGGCAAATATTGGTCAGCAAAGATTGATCGCCGTATTAGAACCGCGTTCCAATACTATGAAAATGGGCGTTCATGAACTGACTTTAGCCAGCTCATTACAAGCAGCAGACGCAGTTATCCTGTATCAGGATCCCAAATTATCCTGGTCTTTAGATAACATTCAACAGCAGCTGGGTGATACCTCAGTCTTGCATCGAAGTATTGATGATGTCGTCGCTCACTTAGTCAGGCAAAGCAAACCAGGTGATCATATTGTGGTGATGAGCAATGGTGGCTTTGGTGGTATTCATCAAAAAATTCTGGATGCATTAGCCGATGACTGATCCTCGACAAATTGCACTGGCCATTACCGGTGCATCGGGTGCGCCGTATGCCAAACGTTTACTGGAGCAATTGTTGCTGCAGGGAATAACCGTGCATCTGATGATTTCCGCTGCTGGCCGGATTGTATTAGCAGATGAACTGGATTGGAAATTACCATCTCGCGCCGCAGATGCCACTAAAGTATTGGAGAAGCAGTTTAATTGCCAAGTGGATCAGATAAAACTATATGGCGAGCAGCAATGGTCTTCACCACTGGCCAGCGGTTCTCATTCAGTCCCGACGATGATTGTTTGTCCATGCACCATGGGTACACTGTCGGCTATTGCCTGTGGTGGCAGCGATAACCTGATAAATCGTGCTGCGGATGTGATGATCAAAGAGCAGCGAAAATTGATCGTGGTTCCAAGGGAAGCGCCATTTTCAGCGATTCATTTGGAAAATATGCTGAAATTATCCCGGCTTGGGGTATGCATCATGCCGCCTAATCCCGGCTTTTATTTCCGGCCGCAAACGCTAGAAGATATTGTTGATTTTGTGGTAGCCAGAATTCTTGATCAAGCCGGTATCGAACACCAATTAATGCCTCGCTGGGGCGAATAATTATCGGCCCGGATACAGGGCTAAAGATTAACTCGCGTATAATGCCCGCAGAGTCAAAATTCGGAAAATAGCATGTCAGATATTGAAATCGCCCAACAAGCAACAATGCAGAATATTACCGAGATCGCCACGCAAAAATTAGGTTTGCAGGAGGATGATCTGGACAACTATGGTCGTTATAAAGCCAAAGTCTCTCTGCAGGTGATGGACGATTTGGCAGACAAAGCCGATGGCAAATTAATTCTGGTTACTGCCATCAGCCCAACGCCGGCCGGCGAAGGCAAAACCACTACTACCATTGGACTTAGCGACGCATTAAACCGTATTGGCAAACAAGCTACGGTTTGTGTTCGTGAACCTTCCATGGGCCCATGCTTTGGTTTGAAAGGTGGCGCGGCTGGAGGCGGCTATTCGCAGGTGGTTCCGATGGAAGACATCAATCTGCACTTTACCGGTGATTTTCATGCCATCGCTGCCGCACATAATCTGTTGGCAGCAATGATTGATAACCATATTCATCATGGCAATGCCTTGCAGCTGGATACCCGTAAAATAACCTGGCAACGGGTTGTTGATATGAATGACCGGGCCTTACGTCAAATCACAATAGGAATGGGGGGGCCAGCGAACGGTTTCGTCCGGGAAGACCGTTTTGATATTGTGGTTGCCTCGGAAGTGATGGCAATCTTCTGTCTGGCAGCAACATTAAGCGAATTGAAACAACGACTGGGGAATATCCTAATTGGCTATTCAACCGATGGTACGCCGCGCTATGCCAGTGAGCTCAATGCTCACGGTGCCATGACCGCATTGCTGAAAGAAGCCATTAAGCCGAATTTGGTACAGACACTTGAGAATAATCCGGCGTTTGTACATGGTGGACCTTTCGCCAATATTGCACACGGCTGCAATTCGGTTATCGCCACTAAAATGGCGTTAAAACTGAGCGATTATGTAGTCACTGAAGCCGGCTTTGGAGCCGATCTCGGCGCTGAAAAGTTCATTAATATCAAGTGCCGTAAAGCCGGTATTCGTCCGGATTTGGCTGTAGTGGTCGCGACTGTTAAAGCTTTGAAATATCATGGCGGCATTAATGTTCCTGATCTGGCCGCTGAAAATCTATCTGCGCTTGAGCTGGGGCTAACCAATCTCCGTAAGCATTTACACAATTTACAAAACGAGTTCGGCCTGGAATGTGTTGTGGCAATCAATCATTTCATTCAGGACAGTGATGCGGAAATTGCGTTGATTAAAGATGCTGTGGAGACCATGGGGGCAACTGCTGTTTTGGCCAGACATTGGGCTCAAGGTGGAGCAGGGGCAGAGTTACTGGCACAGACAGTGGTGGAAAAACTACAGCAATCGAGTAAATGTGAATTGCTGTATAGCGATAATGAGACGTTGTGGAACAAAATCAGTGCCGTTGCGACAAGATTGTATGGAGCAAATGAAATCGTCGCGGATAAAAAAGTACTGAACAAATTGGGCGAGTTTCAATCCCTGCATGGTGATTTGCCGATTTGTATGGCAAAAACACCCTACTCATTCAGCAGTGACCCAACTTTGCGTGGTGCGCCAGAGCAACATGTGATCACCATACGTGATGTTCGTTTATCGCGTGGTGCAGGATTTATTGTGGTTTTGTGTGGCGATGTGATGACCATGCCTGGTTTGCCAAAGATTCCTGCTGCCGAGCGAATTGATATTGATGATAATGGCGTGATCAGCGGCTTGTTCTGATTAATCAGAACGCCGCAGGCTGAAATAAAGCATTAATCCACCCCAAAGTCCCAGAATCCAGCTGAGCACCGGCATGCCGGCCAACATGTTCGATGAATAACCATCCAGCCCTTTAATTATCGCTGCACCCACAATAAAGGCTGCACCACTGACTGCGGCGGCAGTTCGATAACTGGAATGCCGAACTTCCTGACGAATTTTATCTAAATCCTTGGATGACAACTGCATATGTAACTGACCCGCCTGGGCTTGTTTCGTCAAATCATGCAACATGCGTGGCAAGGTTGGTAATGTTTCAGCCCAGGTTGGTGCTTCTTTCTGCAACGATTTAACCGCCGCCTGCCAACCCAGTTTTTCTTTCATCCATTGCTCAAGAATTGGTTTGGCGGTTTGCCATAAATCCAGATCGGGATACAGGTCCCGTCCCAGCCCTTCAATATTCAGCAACGTTTTTTGCAGTAAAACCAATTGAGGCTGGATCTGCATATTAAAACGTCGGGCGGTCTGAAACAGTCTCAACAACAGCTGCCCAAATGAAATCTCTTTTAGCGGACGAGCAAATATGGGTTCACAGACGCTGCGAATAGCTGATTCAAACTCATCCATTCGCGTTTCAGCAGGAACCCAGCCTGACTGAATATGTAGCTCGGCAACCCGACGGTAGTCATGGTTAAAAAAAGCGAGAAAATTTTCGGCCAGATAACGCTGATCGTCAGGTGACAGCGTGCCCATAATGCCGAAATCAATGGCAATGTAACGCGGCAATTGTGGATTATTGACGTCGACCAGAATATTGCCCGGGTGCATATCAGCATGAAAGAAACTATGTCTGAATACCTGGGTAAAGAAAATTTCCACTCCAATAGTGGCGAGCAATTCCAAATTGATATTATGTTGTTTCAGTAGCGCGATATTGCTGATTGGTGCACCAAATACCCGTTCCTGCACCAGCAGGTTTGGTTTGGTTAATGACCAGTAGACTTCGGGAACATACAATAACCGTTCATCAGCAAAGTGCCGTTTCAACTGTGAAGCGGATGCTGCTTCCCGCAACATATCCAGTTCATCAAACAGATTTTTTTCAAGTTCGGCAACAACCTCCCGTGGTCGCAGACGTTTGCCTTCAGACCAGTATTTTTCAGCTAAACCGGCAAGTGTATAAAGCAAGTCGACATCGCGGCGGATGACTTTTTCAATGCCCGGACGGACTAATTTAAGAATAACCTGCTTGCCATCAGTCAATGTCGCGGCATGCACCTGGGCAATTGACGCCGAGGCCAATGGTTCGGTATCAATATGACTAAAAATGCGTTCCGGTTCGCCTTCTTCATAGGCAGCATGGATTAGCGCTAGAGCAACATCATTGGGAAAAGGTGCAACTTGATCCTGCAGTTTTGCCAGGGAGTCAGCAATATCTTCAGGCAATAAATCACGCCGGGTCGAGAGAATCTGACCAAACTTGACAAATATCGGCCCTAAATCCTGTAACGCCAGCCGAATTCGTTCGCCTCTGGGCAAGTCGGCTTTATGGCGCCATCGATAGGGAGAAAACCAGCTGAGAAAACGGTAGGGACGGAAAAAATGTATGGCGAGAATCAGTTCGTCGAGACGATGACGGCCCAACACGTGATTAATTTGTAATAAGCGTCCGAACTGACCGAGTTTCATGATTTTCTCTCAATGGTGTTTTGCAGTCTTTTTATTCGGGCTTCAAGCCGATCGGTATCGGCACGGAGTATGTCTACCTGTTGCAGAAACCGATCTGTTTGTGATTTATCGGGCAGGAAGTGACTTTCTTCTCGCAGATACTCGGCGACACTGGTTTCTAACTCAGACCGATTATCATCCAACCAGGCAACCCCCCGACGTAAACCCTGAGCAAGAGGATAGGCGAGAGCATCCCCGGTTATATTGGCGAGCTGTTGCTCCCAGTCGAAATCAAACTGTTGCTGCCAGTCCTGTAATTGTTTGGCGAATTGAACATCACCGAGGATCTGTATCTGATTGGAAAACAAGCTGTCTGGCTGTTTTAATAGCTTCAACAAGGCAAAGCTATCCGCTTTGATCATCAAGTCAGCGATATCATCTCCGGCTGAGTCCAGAACAATGTTGTCTTCGGTAAATCTGGCCATCACTGCCAGATTCAGATTGCTGATATCAATACGGATACTTCGCTTTGCAAAACGCTGAAGCTGTTGATGGCTTTCCATATCAAAGCGCAATGCATGATTCAATGCCATTTCAATTGGCTTTAAAAACAGACTCATGAGCTAGAATTTATACCCGCTATGTAACGCGACAATACCGGAAGACATATTAAAAAAATCGACTCGTTCAAATCCGGCTTCTTCCATCATTTTTTTCAAACTGGGCTGATCCGGGTGCATACGAATCGATTCAGCCAGATAGCGGTAACTTTCTGCATCATTGGTAAATAACCTGCCCAATGTGGGTAATACCTTGAACGAATAGGCATCATAGATAGGTCTTAACCAGCTGGCAGGTTGGGAAAATTCCAATACCAGTAATTTGCCACCGGGTTTCAGTACTCGTAGCATTGAGCGAAGAGCTTTGTCTTTATCGGTGACATTCCGCAGACCAAAAGCAATGGTGATGCAATCAAAAGTATTGTCAGGAAATGGCAAAGCTTCAGCATTGGCCTGCACGTACTCAATATTACCGGCTTTACCTAAATCAGTAAGTCGATCGCGGCCAACGTTCAGCATGGAAGCATTGATGTCTGCCAGTACTACCTTTCCGGTTGGACCCACCATGTCGGCAAAACGAGCTGTTAAATCACCGGTGCCACCGGCGATATCCAAAACATTAGCACCAGGTCGCACATTGCTATTGTGCAAGGTAAAGCGTTTCCAAATCCGATGGATTCCCATCGACATCAAATCATTCATCAAGTCATAGCGACCAGCGACAGAATGAAAGACTTCGGCGACATGTCTGGCCTTTTCCTCGGTAGGAACCTGTTTAAAGCCGAAGTGCGTGGTGTTATTGTCTTCCATATATCCTCTCAGGCATCACTCTGACGTTCGTAGCCTTCAGCCATCAATTTTTCCAGATAGGTCTGCCAGTATTCATCCTGATGCATGGAAAGTTCATAAAGATACTCCCAGCTGAACAATCCACTGTCATGGCCATCATCAAAATAGATTTTGATAGCATAATGTCCTACCGGTTCAATATTACTGATGCCAACATTTTCTTTTTGTACCTGTAATACTTCCTGTCCGGGACCATGACCCTGGACCTCTGCGGAAGGAGAGTGTACGCGCAGGAACTCGGCAGACAGTAAATAGTGTTGATCGCCATAGACCAGCTCAAGTTTCCTGGACTGTTTGTGCAACTGAATTTCGCTTGGTAACGATGCCTGGCTCATAAAAGTCCTTTAAAGAATATATCGTGACAGGTCTTCATCCTGCACCAGCTCTGACAGTTGCTGACTGACATAATTTTCATCAATAACAAATTTTTGTCCTGCTTCCTCACCAGCTTCATAGGAAATATCTTCCAGCAGTCTTTCGAGTAAGGTGTGTAAACGACGTGCTCCAATGTTTTCGGTCTTTTCATTGACTTGCCAGGCCAGCTCGGCAAGTCGTTTTATGCCATCGGCGGTAAAGCTTAAATCGACCGACTCAGTCCCTAACAACGCTGAATACTGTTCAGTAAGAGAGGCATCCGGTTCGGTTAAAATTCTGACAAAGTCATCGGTTGTCAGTGCATTAAGTTCTACACGAATAGGTAATCGACCCTGGAGTTCGGGGATAAGATCAGATGGTTTACTTAAATGAAATGCACCGGAAGCAATAAACAGAATATGGTCGGTTTTCAGCATGCCGTATTTGGTGGAAACAGTGCTGCCTTCAACCAATGGCAATAAGTCACGTTGCACACCGGCTCGGGAAACGTCAGCGCCACTACCTGCACCTTCACCGCGATGAGTGATTTTGTCTATTTCATCGAGAAATACAATGCCGGTTTGTTCAACCCGCTGGATGACTTCTGCTTTTAAGTCTTCCTCGTTAATCAGTTTGGCTGCTTCTTCCTCGCTTAGTAAGCGCATGGCTTTTGCTACCGTCAGTTTACGGGTGGTTTTTCGCTGGTTACCCATATTCTGGAACATATCCTGTAACTGACTGGTAAGTTCTTCCATTCCAGGTGGTGTCATAATCTCCACCCCCATCTGATGCTGTGCCAACTCCAGCTCAACTTCCCGTTCATCCAGCTTACCTTCTCGCAGCATTTTGCGAAATTTTTGACGAGTATTGGATTCTTCTTCGGTTAAAGTGCCACGAGCTGGTGTAAGTAACGAATCCAGAATACGTTCTTCTGCCGCGTCCAAGGCACGGGGTTTTGCCTCATTGATTGCATTTTCACGCAGCATTTTCATTGCGCTTTCAGCCAGATCGCGAATAATTGATTCAACGTCGCGTCCCACATAACCCACTTCCGTGAATTTAGTGGCCTCGACTTTGATAAACGGAGCATTAACCAAAGAAGCAAGACGTCTGGCAATTTCAGTTTTACCGACACCAGTGGGGCCAATCATCAAGATGTTCTTTGGGGTTACTTCCTGTTGCAATGTCACATCAAGTTGCTGACGACGCCAACGATTACGTAATGCTATCGCAACGGCTTTTTTCGCTTCATGCTGACCGATAATGTGTTTGTCTAGTTCGTGAACGATTTGTTTGGGGGTAAGTGATTGATTCATGATTATTCGTTGTAATCCAATGTTTCAATGGTGAGGTTATGATTGGTGTAAATGCAGATATCAGCAGCGATATTCAGGCCTTTTTCAACAATCTCACGAGCCGATAAGTCAGTATTTTGTAATAAGGCTGTTGCAGCTGCCTGGGCGAATGGGCCACCAGAGCCAATAGCGATCAAGCTGTTTTCCGGTTCGATAACATCGCCATTACCAGAGATAATCAACGAAGCATCGGCATCCGCTACCGCTAGTAAGGCTTCAAGGCGGCGCATCATTCTGTCAGTACGCCAATCTTTTGCCAGCTCAAGGGCACTCCGTGTCAGGTTGCCCTGGTGTTTTTCCAGTTTGGCTTCGAAGCGTTCAAATAACGTAAACGCATCCGCAGTTCCACCAGCAAACCCGGCGATAACTTTATCATGATAAAGACGTCTGACTTTGCGGGCGTTGCCTTTCATGATGGTATTGCCAAGACTGACCTGGCCATCACCACCAATCACTACCTGGCCGTCACGACGATATGAGAGGATCGTGGTGCCACGGTATTGCTCCATAAAAAACTCCAGTATTAATTTAGAAAAAATAGCGGTGCAGTATACTATGCCGTTGGCTCTGATGCAGTTCGTAATCGGTTTTACTGAGCCCCGGCAGGCTTTTATCATGTAAAAGTGAGATAGTGGTTGACAGCGAGCTGGGATTTCCGGAAAATGCGACCTCTTTAGTGGAGGGGTTCCCGAGCGGCCAAAGGGATCAGACTGTAAATCTGACGGTTCTACCTTCGGAGGTTCGAATCCTCCCCCCTCCACCATTTAATTAAGAGTTTACTATTTTGCGGGTGTAGTTCAATGGTAGAACTCCAGCCTTCCAAGCTGACTATGTGGGTTCGATTCCCATCACCCGCTCCATTTTAGTTTTGGAAGAATTGGCCCGCATAGCTCAGTCGGTAGAGCGCATCCATGGTAAGGATGAGGTCATCAGTTCGATTCTGATTGCGGGCTCCATTTTTGATTTTGATTGGGCAGGGAGTACCTTGCCTGTTTTTGATTTTAACAATTAAAAAGTTTGGCGGGGAGACTGGCATGTCTAAGGCAAAATTTGAACGTACAAAACCCCACGTAAACGTGGGCACCATTGGTCACGTTGACCATGGTAAAACGACACTGACAGCTGCGATTACCAAAGTAATGGCAGAAGCGTCAGGTGGCGAATTCAAAAATTACGCGGATATTGATAACGCACCGGAAGAAAGAGAGCGCGGTATTACCATCGCGACAGCGCACGTAGAATACGAAACAGATAAGCGTCACTACGCTCACGTAGACTGCCCGGGCCATGCTGACTATGTTAAAAACATGATCACTGGTGCAGCGCAAATGGACGGCGCGATTTTGGTGGTTAATGCAGCTGACGGCCCGATGCCACAAACGCGTGAACACATTCTGTTGTCGCGTCAGGTTGGTGTGCCTTACATCATTGTGTACCTGAATAAAGCAGACATGGTTGATGATGCTGAGCTGATTGAGCTGGTTGAAATGGAAGTCCGTGAGTTATTGGACAAATATGATTTCCCGGGTGATGACACGCCAATCATTGTTGGCTCTGCCTTGAAAGCACTGGAAGGTGATACCAGCGAGATTGGTGCTCCATCAATTCACCGTTTGACACAAGCGATGGATGAATACTTCCCAGAGCCGAAACGTGCGATTGATGGTGCATTCTTAATGCCTATCGAAGACGTATTCTCTATCTCAGGTCGTGGTACGGTTGTTACTGGTCGTGTAGAACGCGGTATTGTCAAAGTTGGCGATGAATTAGAAATCGTTGGTATTAAAGACACGCAAAAAACCACCTGTACTGGTGTTGAAATGTTCCGTAAGCTGCTGGATCAAGGTCAGGCAGGCGATAACGTTGGTGTGCTGTTGCGTGGTACAAAACGTGAAGATGTAGACCGTGGTCAAGTATTAGCGCACCCGGGCACTATCAAGCCACACACCAAGTTTGAAGCGGAAGTTTACATATTGTCGAAAGACGAAGGTGGACGTCATACGCCGTTTTTCAATGGCTACCGTCCACAGTTTTATTTCCGTACAACCGACGTCACCGGTGCTTGTGAATTACCTGCAGGTATTGAAATGGTGATGCCTGGTGATAACGTCAAGATGGACGTAACCTTAATCAATCCGATTGCGATGGAAGAAGGTTTACGTTTTGCTATTCGTGAAGGCGGCCGTACTGTTGGTGCTGGCGTCGTTAGTAAGATTGTCGAATAGTATATAATGCTTATGGCTGAGCACATGGGTGCTCAGCCGAATGAGAGCATATGTTAGGCCAGTAGCTCAATTGGCAGAGCGACGGTCTCCAAAACCGTAGGTTGGGGGTTCGATTCCCTCCTGGCCTGCCATTTTTGTTTTCATCAAGATGGATAAATAACAAAAAACAATGGCAGATAAACTCAAATTGATAGTCGCAGCCGCCTTAATGGTCGCTGCGATTGCTTTGTTTTATACCCACTCAGAGTATTCAACATTGCTGCGTGTGCTTGGCCTCCTTGCGGTGGCTGCACTTTCCTTGTTTATTGTGTCCCGCGCAGCTGTGGGTGCAACAGTGCTATCATATATCGGTGATACTCAGGTTGAAGTGAGAAAAGTTGTCTGGCCAACCCGGCAGGAAACTTTACAAACGACACTGGTTGTTATTGTTATGGTCATTGTTGTTGCCATCATGTTATGGGGATATGACTCACTATTAGGTTGGGCCGTTCGCGCACTGACCTTATAAAGCTGGATGTGAAATGAGTAAACGCTGGTACGTAATACAAGCCTATTCCGGCTATGAAGCACAAGTGAAACGGTCTTTAGAAGAACGTGTTGCACGAATGGGGCTGGAAGATAAGTTTGGTGACATTCTCGTTCCAACTGAAGAAGTTGTAGAAATGCGTGAGGGCCAGAAACGCCGGAGCGAGCGCAAGTTCTTTCCGGGTTATGTACTTGTCAATATGGAAATGGATGATGAAACCTGGCATGTGGTGAATGATCTGCCACGTGTTTTACGCTTTATAGGGGGTACGGGAGACCGTCCGGCTCCTATTTCAGATAAAGAAGCAGAACAGATACTGCAACGTGTTCAGGAAGGTGTCGAAAGCCCACGTCCCAAGGTTCTGTTTGAACCCGGTGAAGTGGTACGTGTCACGGATGGACCATTTAATGATTTCACCGGTGTGGTGGAAGAAGTTAATTATGAGAAAAGCAGATTGCGTGTTGAAGTGGTTATTTTTGGCCGTTCAACACCGGTAGAGCTTGAATTCAGCCAAGTCGCTAAAGGCTAGGCATTTAAGAGGTCCAGCATCATCATGTTGGAATGTTGTTGGGGAGCCGTAAGGCGTTCGCACCCGTTTAGGAGTTAAAAATGGCTAAAAAGATTACGGCCTATATCAAGCTGCAGGTTGCAGCTGGTCAGGCAAACCCAAGTCCTCCTGTTGGTCCTGCATTGGGTCAGCATGGTGTGAATATCATGGAATTCTGTAAAGCGTTTAATGCAAAAACACAAAATCTGGAACCAGGCTTGCCTACTCCAGTAGTGATTTCTGTTTATAACGATAAAAGCTTTACCTTCATCACTAAAACACCTCCTGCTGCAATTTTGTTGAAAAAAGCGGCCGGTCTTAAAAGTGGTAGTGCCCGCCCGAATACCGATAAGGTTGGAACTGTTACCCGCGCTCAGTTGGAAGAAATCGCCAATACAAAAATGCCGGATCTGTCTGCTGCAGATTTAGATGCTGCAGTAAGGACAATTGCCGGTACTGCACGCAGCATGGGCTTGAATACAGAAGGGGTTGAATAATGGCTGCTCTTGGAAAAAGAAGTCGCGCTATTCGCGAAAAGCTGACTGCCGGTAAAGTGTTTGAGCTGGATGAAGCATTAAGTTTTGTAAAAGAAAATGCCTCAGCTAAATTTGTCGAATCGATTGATGTCGCAATTAATCTAGGTGTTGACCCACGTAAATCTGATCAGGTTGTGCGTAGTTCTACTGTACTGCCAAATGGTACTGGTAAAACTGTACGTGTAGCGGTATTTGCACAAGGAGCAAATGCTGATGCAGCTAAAGAAGCTGGTGCAGATGTTGTCGGTTTCGAAGATCTTGCTGAATCAATTAAAGCAGGCAACATGGATTTTGATGTTGTTATTGCTTCTCCTGATGCGATGCGTATTGTTGGTACCTTAGGTCAGGTTTTAGGTCCACGTGGACTGATGCCGAATCCTAAAGTTGGAACGGTTACACCAAACGTTGCTGAAGCCGTTAAAAATGCGAAATCAGGACAGGTTCGTTATCGTACGGATAAAGCAGGCATCATCCATTGTGCAATTGGTAATGCAGGATTTGAAGTTGAAGCTTTACGCCAAAACCTGATTGCACTGCTTGATGATCTGAATAAATTGAAACCCAGCTCAGCCAAAGGCGTTTATATCAAACGCATCAGCGTATCCAGCACAATGGGTGCCGGGGTTGCAGTAGATAAATCATTCTTGGCTTAAGGCTAAGAAAAAAATTGGACCGCCCAGTGATTTCACTGGGTCGTCTAAGACCGCAGGCATGAAAATTTAATAGACGTAAGTCTGCCTGCGCAGACGGGTTCAGCTACAGAAATTCTGAGGTTGAATGCCGTGAAGGTGGAAGTGGTAACACTTCTTTTGTTAGCAACACACGCTACTTGCTTATGAAGTAGTGAACCTAAGGAGGTCTTAGGTGGCTTTAAATCTCGAAGGTAAAAAGGCCGTCGTTGCTGAGGTCGCTGAAATTGCATCATCTGCGTTTTCTGCTGTAGCAGCAGAATATCGTGGCTTGACTGTTTCAGAAATGACAGCGTTGCGAGTTGCAGCTCGCGAGCAAAATGTTTACTTACGTGTTGTGCGTAACACATTAGCTCGCCGTGCTGTTGAAGGTACTGATTTCGCCTGCATGCAGGAAGGAATGACTGGACCTTTAGTATTTGGTTTTTCTATGGAAGATCCAGGTGCTGTTGCACGCGTCATAGCTGATTTTGCAAAAGACAACAAAAAACTCGAAGTCAAAATGGTTTCATTAGGTGGCAAGCTTTTACCAGCTACTGACCTGGACCGTTTAGCGAAAATGCCTACCAAAGATCAAGCTATCAGCATGTTCATGGGTACGCTTAAAGCGCCAATCGAAAAATTTGTTCGTACTTTGCAGGCGCCTACCAGCAAAATGGTTCGCACATTTGCGGCCGTACGCGACGCAAAACAAGCTGCTTAATCCAATTTGGATAAGTAACTTTTATTTAATTCTGTAAGCTTGAAATAGGAAAATATCATGGCTGTATCTAAAGACGATATCTTGGAAGCGATTTCCAATATGACGGTTGTTGAGATCGTAGATTTGATCGAAGCAATGGAAGAAAAATTCGGCGTAACTGCTGCTGCTCCTGTTGCCGCTGCTGCTGCACCTGCTGCTGCCGCTGCTGCTGCCGAAGAACAAACTGAATTCAACGTTGTTATGACTAGCTTTGGTGAAAACAAAGTTGGCGTAATCAAAGTTGTCCGTGGACTGACCGGTCTGGGCTTGAAAGAAGCTAAAGACATGGTAGAAGGCGTTCCAGCAACTGTTAAAGAAGGCGTTGAAAAAGCAGAAGCTGAAGATGTACTGAAACAATTGCAAGAAGCTGGTGCGACTGCTGAACTTAAGTAAGCACACCTACAATCGTGGTCAGTTTACTGCCACGAAAAAGAAAATGGCTGGTGACTTTAGTCACCGGCCTTTTTCCGTTGCAGGCCGATCGACATTCGGCCACCTACAATATATGACCCTACCTGCATTTCCGTTAAAAGAAATCAGGTGTTTCTTCGAGGTGTAATACATGGCTTATACGTTTACCGAGAAAAAACGGATTCGTAAAGATTTTGGCAAGCGTCCAAGTGTCTTGACCGTTCCAAACTTACTGGCAACTCAGGTCAATTCTTACCAGGATTTCCTGCAAATGGTCGTCCCTGCTGATGAACGCAATGCAATGGGTTTGCATGCGGCATTTCAATCAGTGTTTCCGATTAAAAGTCACACTGGTATGGCTGAGCTGCAATATGTCAGCTATCGTCTCGGAACACCGGCTTTTGACGTCAAGGAATGTCAACTACGTGGTGTAACCTATGCTGCACCTTTAAGAGTCAAAATGCGTCTGGTTATCTATGATAAAGACGCCCCTGCTAAATCAAAAGTCGTCAAAGACATTAAAGAGCAGGAAGTATATATGGGTGAAATCCCATTAATGACGGAAAAAGGTAACTTCGTTATTAATGGAACTGAGCGTGTAATCGTTTCACAATTACACCGCTCCCCAGGTGTGTTCTTTGACAGTGATAAAGGCAAAACACACTCATCAGGCAAAATTCTTTATAACGCTCGGGTTATTCCTTACCGTGGTTCTTGGTTGGATTTCGAGTTTGATCCTAAAGACGCTGTTTTTGTTCGTATCGACCGCCGTCGTAAATTACCGGCATCGATATTGTTACGTGCTCTGGAATACAGTAACCAGGAAATCCTGGAAATTTTCTTTGAGAACGATACGTTCACCCGTAAAGGTGATGATTTTGAGTTGGCTTTACAACCACAGCGTTTACGTGGTCAGTCTGTGCCTTTTGAAATCACTAATCCTGATGGTGAAGTGATAGTAGAGGCTGAGCGTCAAATTACGGGTCGTCATATTCGGCAGATGGAAAAAGCCGCAATGACAACATTAACTGTGCCGACTACTTATCTGGTAGGCAAGGTAATTGCCAAAGATGTCGTCGATCCAGTAACAGGCGAATTACTGGCCAATGCAAATGATGAAATTACCAGCGACTTATTAGAAAGCTTTGAGCGTTTTGGTATTAACGTTATTGAAACCATTTATGCCAATGATCTGGACCACGGTCCGTTTATGTCCGATACCTTGCGTCTGGATGAAACTCGTAGCGCGCTAGAAGCAAAAGTGGAAATTTACCGGATGATGCGTCCCGGTGAACCACCAACAGAAGATGCGGCTCAAAACTTGTTTACCAGCTTGTTCTTTAGCCAAGATCGTTATGATCTGTCAAATGTTGGCCGGATGAAATTCAACCGTCGGTTAGGACGTGAAGAATTGGATGGTGATGGCATTCTTTCAAAAGAAGATATTGTTGCTGTCCTGCAAGAGCTGATCGGAATTCGTAATGGTTTTGGTGTAGTTGATGATATTGATCATTTAGGTAACCGTCGTGTGCGTAGCGTCGGGGAAATGGCCGAAAACCAATTCCGTGTTGGCTTGGTTCGTGTTGAACGTGCCGTGCGTGAACGTTTGAGCATTGCAGAATCTGAAGGTTTGATGCCGCAACAACTGATCAATGCCAAACCGGTTGCTGCAGCAATTAAAGAATTCTTTGGTTCAAGCCAGTTATCGCAGTTTATGGATCAAAACAATCCATTGTCTGAAGTAACGCATAAACGTCGTGTTTCAGCGTTAGGACCAGGTGGTTTGACACGTGAACGTGCAGGTTTTGAAGTTCGTGACGTTCACCCGACACATTATGGTCGCGTTTGCCCAATTGAAACTCCTGAAGGTCCAAACATCGGTCTGATTAATTCTTTGGCATGTTATGCCAGAACTAATCAATACGGTTTCATCGAAACACCTTATCGTAAAGTTATTGATGGCAAAGCGACTGATGAAATTGTCTATCTGTCTGCTATTGACGAGGGTGAATACCGCATTGCTCAGGCAACTATCAATCTGAATGATGATTATTCAATTGCTGATAACATGGTTCCATGTCGTCATAAAAATGAATTCTCATTGATGCCATCAGAGCAAGTGCAATTGATGGACGTTTCGCCTCGCCAGGTTGTATCGGTAGCTGCCTCACTGATTCCATTCCTGGAACATGATGATGCGAACCGCGCATTGATGGGGTCTAACATGCAACGTCAGGCTGTACCGACATTGCGTGCTGATAAACCATTAGTGGGTACCGGTATGGAGCGAGTAGTTGCTCAGGATTCCGGTGTTATGGTAACCGCTAAACGTGGTGGTGAAGTTGACTCAATTGATGCAAGCCGCATCGTTATCCGTGTTAACGATGACGAAACTGAAGATAATGAATCAGGTGTCGATATCTATAACCTGATTAAATACGCACGCTCAAATCAAAGCACCACGATTAACCAGCGTCCTATCGTCAAACCAGGTGATATCGTTGCTAAAGGCGATGTTTTAGCGGATGGTCCATCAACTGATAAAGGCGAGCTGGCTTTAGGTCAGAATATTCTGGTTGCCTTTATGCCCTGGAATGGATACAACTTCGAAGATTCGATCTTGTTATCAGAACGTGTGGTTGAAGAAGATCGTTTCACGACTATTCATATTCAGGAACTGAATTGTCTGGCGCGTGATACTAAATTAGGCACTGAAGAGATCACGGGTGATATTCCAAATGTCAGCGAAAGCGCGCTGGCAAAACTGGATGAATCTGGGATCGTTTATGTTGGTGCTGAAGTTAAGCCCGGCGATATTCTGGTTGGTAAGGTAACACCAAAAGGTGAAACGCAACTGACTCCGGAAGAAAAACTGCTGAGAGCTATTTTTGGTGAAAAAGCGGCTGACGTAAAAGATTCGTCTTTACGTGTACCTTCAGGTACCTACGGTACGGTTATAGATGTTCAGGTTTTCACCCGTGATGGTGTTGAAAAAGATGAACGTACCCGTCAGATTGAAAAAGCCGAACTGGAAAAAGTCTGGGCGGATTTGAAAGATCAACATCGCATTATGGTGGATGACGTGTTTGCACGTCTGGAGCGTAACCTTGTTGGTAAAGCTGCTGATAAAGCGCCTGGTCTGAAAAAAGGTGACAAGATCACCAAGGCTTATCTGAAAGCACTTGAGAAATCACAGTGGTATGACATTCAGATGGCTTCTGATGAATTGAATGCGATGCTTGAAGCCACAGCAAATCAGCTCAAGCAATATCGTACTGATATGGATGAAGCATTCCAGATCAAGAAAGATAAACTGACTTCAGGTCATGATTTGGCTCCTGGTGTGCAGCGCATGGTCAAGGTTTTCCTGGCTGTTAAGCGTCGTATTCAGCCGGGTGATAAATTAGCCGGTCGTCATGGTAACAAAGGTGTTATTTCTAATATCGTTCCTGTTGAAGACATGCCTTACACTCAGGATGGTCGTCCCGTCGATATCGTTTTGAACCCGCTTGGTGTTCCATCGCGGATGAATATAGGTCAGATTCTGGAAGTCCACTTAGGTTGGGCAGCGAAAGGTCTTGGATACAAGATTGAAGAAATGCTTCAGCAGCAGCGTGGTATTGCTGAACTGAGAGAATTTCTTGGCAAGATCTATAACACCAGCGGTAAAAAAGAAGATTTGGATTCATTAACAGATGAAGAAATCATTGAACTGGCAGGTAATCTGCAAGCAGGTGTGCCGATGGCAACCCCTGTTTTTGATGGCGCAGATGAAGGCGAAATCAAAGCGATGCTGGAACTGGCTGGCTTACCTGCAACAGGTCAGGCTAATCTGATAGATGGGCGTACAGGTGAAACATTCCACCGCCCGGTTACTATTGGTTACATGCACATGCTGAAACTGAATCACTTGGTCGATGACAAGATGCATGCTCGTTCAACGGGGCCTTACAGTTTGGTTACACAACAACCGCTGGGTGGTAAAGCTCAGTTTGGTGGTCAGCGTTTCGGTGAGATGGAGGTGTGGGCACTGCAGGCTTATGGTGCGGCTTATACGCTTCAGGAAATGCTGACAGTCAAATCAGATGATGTGAACGGCCGAACCAAGATCTACAAAAACATCGTTGATGGTGATTATCGGATGGATGCAGGAATGCCTGAATCCTTCAAAGTATTAACACGTGAGATTCGCTCACTGGGTATTGATGTCGACCTGGTCGAAGAGTAAAACGCGAACCCGATAATCAGGACATATGTCGTTTAACGACAGCGGAGAAAAAATATGAAAGATTTGCTTAACATGTTAAAGCAACAAACGCAGCCGGAAGAGTTCGATGCGATTCGCATCGGCCTGGCGTCGCCAAAAATGGTGCGTTCTTGGTCGTTCGGTGAAGTTAAAAAACCGGAAACCATCAACTACCGCACTTTTAAACCGGAACGGGAAGGTTTGTTCTGCTGCAAGATATTTGGCCCGGTTAAAGACTACGAATGTCTTTGTGGTAAATACAAGCGTCTGAAACACCGCGGTGTTATCTGCGAAAAATGCGGTGTTGAAGTTACCGTGGCAAAAGTTCGTCGTGAGCGTATGGGTCACATTGAACTTGCTAGCCCGGTTGCACATATCTGGTTTTTGAAATCATTGCCTTCTCGTATTTCATTATTCCTGGATATGACATTACGTGATATCGAACGTGTTTTATATTTCGAAGCATTTATCGTTGTTGATCCTGGCATGACTCCGTTAGAAAGAGGTCAATTACTTTCTGATGAAATGTACATGCAAGCCGTTGAAGAGTATGGCGAAGAATTTGATGCCCGTATGGGTGCCGAAGCTGTTCAGGAACTGCTGAGAAGCATTGACCTCACAAAAGAAGTAGACCTCATTCGTGAGCAGATTGAAGGAACCAATTCAGAAACCAAGATTAAGAAATTAACCAAACGTCTGAAATTAATGGAAGCCTTCCTTGATTCTGGTAACAAACCAGAATGGATGGTCATGGAAGTGTTACCGGTATTACCACCTGATTTGCGTCCGTTGGTACCACTGGATGGTGGTCGTTTCGCGACTTCAGATTTGAATGATCTTTATCGCCGAGTTATCAACCGTAACAACCGTTTGAAACGTCTGCTGGATTTGAATGCCCCAGACATTATCGTGCGTAACGAAAAACGTATGCTGCAGGAATCTGTAGACGCGTTGTTGGACAACGGACGTCGGGGTCGTGCGATCACCGGTACCAACCGTATGCCATTAAAATCTTTGGCCGATATGATCAAAGGTAAGCAAGGACGTTTCCGTCAAAACCTGTTGGGTAAACGTGTCGATTATTCTGGCCGTTCGGTAATTGTTGTAGGTCCATACTTAAAGTTGCACCAATGTGGTCTGCCGAAAAAAATGGCGTTGGAACTGTTTAAACCATTTATTTATGGAAAACTGGAGCGTAGTGGTCAAGCCACCACGATCAAGGCCGCCAAAAAAATGGTAGAACGCGAAGGACCGGAAGTTTGGGATATTCTTGAAGAAGTTATTCGCGAACATCCAGTATTACTTAACCGTGCACCGACATTGCATCGTTTAGGTATTCAGGCGTTCGAACCATTATTGATTGAAGGTAAGGCAATCCAGTTGCATCCGTTAGTCTGTGCGGCATATAACGCCGACTTTGACGGTGACCAAATGGCTGTCCACGTACCGTTGTCATTGGAAGCTCAACTTGAAGCACGTTCATTGATGATGGCGACAAATAATATTTTGTCACCAGCTAATGGTGAGCCAATCATTATTCCTTCACAGGACGTTGTGCTGGGTCTGTATTACATGACTCGCTCATTAGTCAATGAAAAGGGTGAAGGTAGCCGTTTCGCGGATATTGCTGAATTAAGACGCGCTTATGACAATAAAGTGGTTTCCTTGCATGCAAAAGTAACAGTACGTATTGATGAGTCAGACGTAACGTTGCCGGAACCGGAACAAAACCGCACTATCCGTGTTGAAACAACAGTGGGTCGTGCAATGCTGTTCAGCATTGTGCCAAAAGGTCTGCCATTTGCCGTTGTTGATCGCACAATGACGAAAAAAGCCATCGGTGACCTGATCAACACCTGCTACCGTCGTCTTGGTCTGAAAGATACAGTTATTTTTGCTGACCAACTGATGTATTTAGGCTTTTACCAAGCCACTATGTCGGGCGCCTCAGTCTGCGCCGATGATATGGTAATTCCTGAAGCCAAAGGGAACATCCTGGCTAAGGCGGAAGCAGAAGTTGAAGAAATAGCTACACAATATGCTTCTGGTCTGGTGACTGATGGTGAGCGTTACAACAAAATCATCGATATCTGGTCACGTACCAATGATCAAATTGCTAAAGCGATGATGGATGGTCTGGGTACTGACACAGTACTGGATGCTGAAGGTAACAAAGTACAACAACAGTCGATGAACTCTATCTATATGATGGCTGATTCAGGTGCTCGTGGTAGTGCGGCTCAGATTCGGCAGTTAGCGGGTATGCGTGGTTTGATGGCTAAGCCTGATGGCTCTATCATCGAAACGCCAATTACGGCTAACTTCCGTGAAGGTCTGGACGTTCTGCAGTACTTCATCTCTACCCATGGTGCTCGTAAAGGGTTGGCCGATACCGCTTTGAAAACGGCAAACTCAGGTTATCTGACTCGACGATTGGTTGACGTATCGCAAGATCTGGTCGTTATCGAAGATGACTGTGGTACCACTAACGGTATCAGCATGACACCTATCATTGAAGGTGGTGATGTTGTTGAAGCCTTGGGTGAACGTGTTTTGGGTCGAATCGTATCGGAAGATGTTCTGAACAGTGATGGTGAAGTGGTTCTGATTGCTGGCCATATGATTGACGAAGCATCGGTTACTAAACTGGAACGCGAAGGTATCGATGAAGTTATGGTTCGCAGTGCAATTACCTGTGAATCACGCTACGGTGTATGTGCTTCCTGTTATGGTCGTGACTTAGGTCGTGGCCACAAGATTAACGTCGGCGAGGCTGTCGGTGTTATAGCGGCACAATCGATCGGTGAGCCTGGAACACAGTTAACCATGCGTACCTTCCACATTGGTGGTGCTGCATCACGTACGGCAGCTGATAACTCAGTTGTATTGAAATTTAAAGGCCGTATCCGTTACTTCAACATCAAGTCTGTTGAAAACTCGGCTGGAAAATTCATTGCGGTTTCCCGTTCGGGTGAGTTACATCTGATAGATGAAAATGGTCGTGAGCGTGAACGTTATAAGATCCCTTATGGTGCTGAAATCGCAGTAGCCGATGATGATGCTGTAGATGCAGGGCAAATTGTTGCAACATGGGATCCGCATACTCACCCGGTTGTAACGGAAGTAAAAGGTCATATTCGCCTCAGCGATCTGGTTGAGGGGGTTACGGTTGATAAACAGGTGGATGAAGTCACTGGTCTGACCAGCTTGATTATTCGTGAACCAAAACAACGTAGCAGTGCTGCAAAAGATATGCGCCCGATGGTCAAATTGGTTGACGATCATGGAAATGACGTTAATATCGTCGGTACCGATATCCCAGCTGAATATTTCTTACCCGGCGGTGCGATTGTTCGTGTTACTGATGGAATGGAAGTAGAGATCGGTGACATCCTGGCACGTATCCCGCAGGAAAGCAGTAAAACGCGTGATATCACGGGTGGTCTACCTCGGGTTGCCGATTTGTTTGAAGCGCGTAAGCCTAAAGATCCTGCGCTAATGGCCGAAATCAGCGGTACTATCAGCTTTGGTAAAGAAACTAAAGGTAAGCAACGTTTGATCATTACGCCTAAGGAAGGTGAGCCGCATGAGGAGTTGATTCCGAAATGGCGTCATGTTTCAGTGTTTGAAGGTGAGCATATTGAAAAAGGTGAAATGATTGTTGATGGACCAGAAGATCCACATGATATCTTGCGATTGAAAGGTATTCTGGCGTTAGCAAATTATATGGTCAGTGAAGTTCAGGAAGTTTACCGTTTACAAGGTGTTAAGATTAACGATAAGCACATTGAAGTTATAGTTAGACAAATGTTGCGCAAAGTTGAAATTGATGCAGTTGGTGATAGTAAGTTCCTGAAAGGTGAACAGGTAGAATTTGATCGTGTGTTAGATGCGAATGATGAGCTGATTAGCCAGAATAAAATGGGTGTGCTGTTTACACCGATGTTGCTGGGTATTACTAAAGCATCATTGGCAACGGATTCGTTTATCTCTGCTGCTTCGTTCCAGGAAACAACTCGCGTACTGACAGATGCTGCTGTAACGGGTAAGAGTGACAGTTTGCGCGGGCTGAAAGAGAACGTTATTGTAGGACGATTGATTCCGGCTGGAACTGGTTTAGCCTACCATAAAGAGCGTCAGCGCCGTCGTCAGGGTGGCAAACCTGCCGCAGTGACACCCGCTGCGGAAGTTGTTGAAAATAGTGAGGAAGAAATCAACGAAGCTTCTTAAAAGAAGCCTTGACGCAATGCTTTAATGCGTTGTAGAATTCCTCTTCTTTGTCGGGCATCCTTATAAGGATGCCCGCTTTTTACTAGAATGGTAATGCGAGAAGATTCAGTATCGCAGGCTACCATCTATAGATATTTGTTAAGGTTGTATTAATGGCAACAATTAATCAGTTGGTTCGCAAACCAAGATTGAAGCAAAAGAAAAAGAATAATGTACCGGCTCTGCAGGCCTGTCCACAGCGTCGTGGTGTATGCACACGTGTTTACACAACAACACCTAAGAAACCAAACTCTGCGATGCGTAAAGTTGCACGCGTACGTTTAACAAACGGTTTTGAAGTGACTTCATATATTGGTGGTGAAGGTCATAACCTGCAAGAGCATAGCGTTGTATTGATTCGCGGTGGTCGTGTAAAAGATTTGCCTGGTGTGCGATATCACACAGTGCGTGGCGCTTTAGATACTTCTGGTGTTTCTGCACGTCGTCAGGGCCGCTCAAAATATGGTGCGAAACGTCCTAAAGGTTAATCCTTGGAAAGGCACTGAGCGTAAATTAAAGTTTTAGGATATAGAAATGCCAAGAAGAAGAGTTGTTGCTAAGCGTGAAGTTTTACCAGATCCGAAATATGCAAATATTGGATTGGCAAAATTTATCAACGTTATCATGAAAGATGGTAAAAAATCGGTTGCTGAAAAAATCACCTATGGCGCACTTGCTTCAGTTTCTGAAAACAAAGGCGGAAATGGTCTGGAGATTTTTCAGAAAGCAATTGAAAATATCAGCCCGATGGTTGAGGTGAAATCACGTCGTGTTGGTGGTGCAACTTACCAGGTGCCTGTCGAAGTCCGTGCAGAGCGCCGTGTTGCATTAGCAATGCGCTGGTTAGTCGAAGCTGCCCGTAAGCGTGGCGAAAAATCAATGGGTATGCGCCTTGCTGGTGAGTTATCTGATGCCTACGAAGGTAAAGGTACTGCAGTCAAGAAGAAAGAAGATACGCATCGTATGGCGGAGGCTAATAAAGCTTTCTCGCACTTTAGATTTTAAGTTATACCCTTGCCTGACTAGACTCAGGCAAGGTTTCGTTCTTTAACATTGTTGATCGTAAAGAGTAGCTATAGTGGCACGTAGTACACCTATTAATAGATACCGGAATATAGGCATCATGGCGCATATCGACGCGGGTAAAACCACGACGACAGAGCGTGTGCTGTTTTACACGGGTATCTCACACAAAATTGGTGAGGTTCATGACGGTGCCGCTACTATGGACTGGATGGAGCAGGAACAAGAGCGGGGAATCACAATCACCTCCGCTGCGACAACCTGCTTCTGGGCCGGTATGGATCAACAATTCCCGCAACATCGAATTAATATCATCGATACGCCAGGTCACGTTGACTTCACCATTGAAGTTGAACGTTCTCTGCGTGTTTTGGATGGTGCCGTTGCTGTTTTCTGTGCGGTTGGCGGCGTAGAGCCCCAGTCAGAAACGGTATGGCGGCAAGCTAATAAATATCATGTTCCCCGTCTTGCTTTTGTCAATAAGATGGATCGTCAGGGGGCAGACTTTCTCCGTGTCGTTGATCAAATTAAAAAGCGCTTAGGCTCGCGTCCGGTCGTAATGCAATTGCCTATCGGAGCTGAAGAACGCTTTGAGGGCGTGGTTGATCTCGTCCGAATGCAAGCAATTTACTGGAATCAGGATGATATGGGCGTAACCTATGATGCTCGTGAAATTCCTGCTGAGATGCTTGCTGAATGCCAGAAATATCGGGAGCAGTTAGTTGAAGCCGCAGCGGAAGCGAACGAGGAGTTAATGAATCAGTATCTCGAAACGGGTGAGCTTACTGACGAGCAAGTTAAAATAGGTATCCGTTTACAAACATTAGCGAATGAAGTGGTTCCTGCATTCTGTGGCTCAGCCTTTAAAAATAAAGGTGTTCAGGCAGTATTGGATGCGGTTGTTGAATACCTGCCATCACCTACTGAAGTGCCGGCTATTAAAGGCCTTGTCGATGTTGATAAAGAAGAGTATGCGACAAGACAGGCTGATGATAAAGAACCCTTTGCTGCTTTAGCTTTCAAAATTGCGACTGACCCTTTTGTGGGTACGTTAACTTTTTTCCGTGTTTACTCTGGTGTTTTAAAGTCGGGTGATGCTGTTTTCAATCCTGTTAAAGGTAAAAAGGAACGCATCGGCCGTTTAGTACAGATGCATGCTAACAGTAGAGAAGAAATTACCGAAGTATTTGCTGGTGATATTGCTGCAGCAATTGGTTTGAAAGATACCACGACAGGTGAAACTCTTTGTCATCCTGACCATGTAATCACGTTAGAGCGTATGGACTTTCCAGAGCCTGTCATTTCGGTTGCGATTGAACCGAGAACCCAGGCTGATCAAGAAAAAATGAGCATTGCTTTAGGCAAGCTAGCTAAAGAAGATCCATCGTTCCGTGTTCGTACGGATGAAGAATCCGCACAAACCATTATTGCTGGCATGGGTGAGTTGCATCTTGATATCATTATCGATCGCATGAAACGCGAGTTCGGTGTTGATGCAAATGTTGGGGCACCACAAGTTGCCTACAGAGAAACAATCCGTAAAAAAGTTGAATCGGAAGGTAAGTTTGTGCGCCAAAGTGGTGGTCGTGGGCAGTATGGCCATGTATGGCTACGTTTGGAACCACTACCTTCAGGAAGTGGCTATGCCTTTGAAAATGCCACGATCGGCGGAACCGTTCCAAAAGAATACATTTCATCTGTAGATAAGGGTATACAAGAGCAGATGAAAAATGGTGTAATAGCTGGCTACCCTGTGGAAGATGTCAAAGTAACTTTGTTTGACGGTTCTTACCATGATGTCGATTCAAATGAGATGGCCTTTAAAGTGGCTGGATCAATGGCCTTTAGAAATGGTGCACTTGAAGCATCACCATCACTTCTGGAGCCAATTATGAAAATTGAAGTAGTCACTCCTGAAGATTATATGGGAGATGTTATGGGTGATTTGAATCGCCGTCGCGGCTTGGTGAATGGTATGGATGATGTGCCAAGCGGAAAAATTATTAAGGCAGAAGTGCCGTTAGCAGAAATGTTCGGTTACGCAACAGATTTACGCTCAGCAACACAGGGTCGTGCGACGTACTCAATGGAGTTCGCGAAGTACAGTGAAATCCCTGGAAATGTGGCTGAAGCAATCATTAACAAAACGAAATAAAACATAGTTGAACGAGGTAGACAGATGTCCAAGGCAAAATTTGAACGTACAAAACCCCACGTAAACGTGGGCACCATTGGTCACGTTGACCATGGTAAAACGACACTGACAGCTGCGATTACCAAAGTAATGGCAGAAGCGTCAGGTGGCGAATTCAAAAATTACGCGGATATTGATAACGCACCGGAAGAAAGAGAGCGCGGTATTACCATCGCGACAGCGCACGTAGAATACGAAACAGATAAGCGTCACTACGCTCACGTAGACTGCCCGGGCCATGCTGACTATGTTAAAAACATGATCACTGGTGCAGCGCAAATGGACGGCGCGATTTTGGTGGTTAATGCAGCTGACGGCCCGATGCCACAAACGCGTGAACACATTCTGTTGTCGCGTCAGGTTGGTGTGCCTTACATCATTGTGTACCTGAATAAAGCAGACATGGTTGATGATGCTGAGCTGATTGAGCTGGTTGAAATGGAAGTCCGTGAGTTATTGGACAAATATGATTTCCCGGGTGATGACACGCCAATCATTGTTGGCTCTGCCTTGAAAGCACTGGAAGGTGATACCAGCGAGATTGGTGCTCCATCAATTCACCGTTTGACACAAGCGATGGATGAATACTTCCCAGAGCCGAAACGTGCGATTGATGGTGCATTCTTAATGCCTATCGAAGACGTATTCTCTATCTCAGGTCGTGGTACGGTTGTTACTGGTCGTGTAGAACGCGGTATTGTCAAAGTTGGCGATGAATTAGAAATCGTTGGTATTAAAGACACGCAAAAAACCACCTGTACTGGTGTTGAAATGTTCCGTAAGCTGCTGGATCAAGGTCAGGCAGGCGATAACGTTGGTGTGCTGTTGCGTGGTACAAAACGTGAAGATGTAGACCGTGGTCAAGTATTAGCGCACCCGGGCACTATCAAGCCACACACCAAGTTTGAAGCGGAAGTTTACATATTGTCGAAAGACGAAGGTGGACGTCATACGCCGTTTTTCAATGGCTACCGTCCACAGTTTTATTTCCGTACAACCGACGTCACCGGTGCTTGTGAATTACCTGCAGGTATTGAAATGGTGATGCCTGGTGATAACGTCAAGATGGACGTAACCTTAATCAATCCGATTGCGATGGAAGAAGGTTTACGTTTTGCTATTCGTGAAGGCGGCCGTACTGTTGGTGCTGGCGTCGTTAGTAAAATCGTTGAGTAATAGAAATGGCAGCAACCCAAACTATTAGAATTAGGCTGAAATCATTTGATCATCGTTTGATCGATCAGTCAGCTAAAGAGATTGTTGAAACAGCGAAACGTACAGGTGCGCGGATTAATGGGCCAATTCCATTGCCGACCAAGAAAGAGCGTTTCACCGTGCTGATTTCACCACATGTGAATAAAGATGCTCGTGAGCAATATGAAATCCGCACTCACAAACGTCTTATGGATATCGTTGAGCCAACTGATAAAACAGTTGATGCTCTGATGAAGCTGGACCTCGCCGCTGGCGTTGATGTTCAGATTAAGTTGAATTAAGAGGGGTTGGGTCATGACTATCGGACTCATCGGTCGTAAACGCGGTATGACACGTATCTTCTCTGAAGATGGTGTATCTACTCCGGTTACAGTTATTGAAGTTGAACCAAATCGTATCAGTCAGTTGAAGTCGGTTGATACTGACGGTTATAACGCGATTCAGGTAACAGTGGGTGAGCGTAAAGCTTCACGTGTCACTAAGCCTGAAGCTGGACATTTTGCAAAGGCTCAGGCAGCTGCAGGTCGTAAAGTATGTGAATTCCGTGTGGATTCACATGATGACTTGTCTGTTGGTGCTGAAATAAAAGTAGATATATTTGAAGCTGGCCAGAAAATTGATGTTTCAGGTCTGACGAAAGGTAAAGGTTTTGCCGGTGTTGTTAAGCGTTACGGTTTCCGTGGCGGTGATGCGACGCATGGTAACTCTTTGTCACATAGAGCGCCGGGTTCAATTGGTCAATGTCAAACTCCTGGACGCGTGTTCAAGGGTAAAAAAATGGCTGGCCATATGGGTGATAAAAAACGCACGTTGCAAAATCTTTCTGTTGTCAGAGTGGATGCGGAACGGAACCTGATTTTGGTCAAAGGCTCAGTGCCAGGTGCGACCGGCAGTAATGTCGTTGTTAGCCCAGCTGTGAAAGCCTAAGTAAGATTCTGAGGGGAATTAACGTGGATCTTCAGTTACAAACATTCAGCGGTAAGAAGGCCGGGAACATTACAGTTTCTGATGCATTTCTTGATCGTGAGTTTAATGAGTCGCTTGTGCATCAAGTCGTTACTGCTTATTTAGCAGGTGGACGTGCTGGGACGCATGCACAAAAAACACGCTCCGAAGTGAGCGGCGGTGGCAGAAAGCCTTTTTCACAAAAAGGTAGTGGTCGTGCCCGTGCTGGTACTATCCGCAGTCCATTGTGGCGTAGTGGTGGTGTTACCTTTGCATCAAAAAATCGCGATTACAGTCAGAAAGTAAATCGTAAAATGTATCGCAATGCTATTTCAGTCATTTTGTCAGAATTACGTCGTAAAGATGCATTAGTTGTGGTTGATAAAGTTGAGCTCGATTCACCCAAAACAAAAGATTTGTTAGCAATAACAAAATCTCTGGGTATTGAAAACGCTTTAATCGTTTGTGAAAATGCCGCCGGTAATCTGGCGCTGGCATCGCGTAATTTATATAACATTGCTGCTACAGATGCTGCTCACGTAAACCCAGTTGCGTTATTGCGTTTTGAAAAAGTCGTGATGAGTGAAGACTCTATTCGTAAGCTTGAGGAATCATTTGTATGAACGCAGAACGCTTAAGCAAAATTATTCTCGGCCCAGTAGTTGCTGAAAAAGCTTCTCGTGTAGCCGAAGATCATAACCAGGTAGTACTTAAAGTATTGCCTAACGCCAACAAAGCTGAAATCAAAAAAGCTGTAGAAAGCTTATTTGATGTGAAAGTTGCTGCTGTATCAACAGCCAATGTTAAAGGCAAAGTCAAACGTGTAGGCCGTAGTTTCGGTAAACGCAGTGACTGGAAAAAAGCCTATGTGACATTAGCTGATGGTGCTGATCTCAACTTCCTTGGCGAATAATACAGAATACGGGTGAGGAAACAGGAATGGCATTAAAAAAGGCTAAACCTACATCAGCAGGTCGCAGATTTGTGGTGCAGGTCAGTACTCCAGATCTGTACAAAGGTGCACCTTATGCACCTTTGGTAGAGAAAAAGACTAAAAATGGTGGTCGTAACAACGCCGGTCGTATTACTGTCCGTCATCAAGGTGGTGGTCATAAACAACGTTACCGGGTAGTTGATTTTAAACGTAACAAAGACGGCATACCTGCTGTAGTTGAACGTGTTGAATATGATCCAAACCGCACCGCACATATAGCTTTACTTAGCTATGCTGATGGTGAGAAACGTTACATTATTGCCCCAAAGGGTATTACTGCAGGTGACCGCCTTGAATCAGGTGACAATGCAGCGATACGTACCGGTAATACTTTGAAATTTTCTGCCATTCCTTTAGGTAGTACGGTTCATTGTGTGGAATTGAAGCCAGGTAAAGGCGCTCAGTTAGCTCGTAGCGCTGGAAGCAGTGTTCAATATGTTGCACGTGAAAATGGTTATGCAACTATCCGTTTGCGTAGCGGTGAGACTCGTAAAGTACCACTGGAATGCAAGGCAACAATGGGCGAAGTTGGTAATGGTGAACATTCCTTACGTTCACTGGGTAAAGCGGGTGCTAAACGTTGGCGTGGTGTTCGTCCTACCGTTCGCGGTGTGGTGATGAACCCGGTTGACCATCCACATGGTGGTGGTGAAGGTCGTACCTCTGGTGGCCGTCATCCTGTTACACCATGGGGTGTGCCGACTAAAGGCTACAAGACTCGCAAGAATAAACGTACGGATAATATGATCGTACGTCGTCGTAACCGTAAATAAAAGGCTAGGAATTTCAGATGCCGCGTTCAATTAAAAAAGGTCCATTTATTGACCATCACCTTGAAAAGAAGGTCTTGGAAGCGAGAGATGCAAGTAACAAACGTCCAATTAAAACATGGTCGCGTCGTTCAATGATCTCCCCGGATATGATTGGTCTAACTCTGGCTGTTCACAATGGTAAACAGCATGTACCTGTGTTTGTCACAGAAGATATGGTAGGGCATAAGTTGGGTGAGTTTTCACCAACGCGTACCTTTAAAGGTCATGCCGCCGATAAGAAATCTAAGCGATAAGGTTAAGATATGGCTACAAAAGCTAAACTCAGCTATGCACGCATTTCAGCACAGAAAGTGCGTTTGGTAGCGGATCAAATCAGAGGTTTGCCCGTTGAACGCGCTATCAACATTCTAGCTTTCAGCCCTAAAAAAGCTGCTGATTTAATGAAAGGCGTTTTGGATTCAGCGATTGCAAATGCTGAACACAATGATGGTGCTGACATCGATGAATTATACGTCTCGGCTGTAATGGTTGATGACGGTCCGACTATGAAGCGTATGTCACCTCGTGCTAAAGGCCGTGGTAATCGCATTCTTAAACGTACAAGCCACATTACTGTGGTTGTAGACGAAAAGTAAGAGAGAATACTTATGGGACAAAAGGTTCACCCAACTGGTTTCAGACTTGGTATAATTAAAAATTGGAATTCAATCTGGTATGCAGATTCAGCCAATTTCTCAGAAATGCTGAATAATGATCTGAAGGTACGTAACTATCTTAAGCAGAAGCTTTCACATGCTTCTGTGAGCAAGATTCAAATCGACAGACCAGCTAAGAATGCAAAAATTACCATTCATACTGCCCGGCCAGGGATCGTGATTGGTAAAAAAGGTGAAGATATCGACAAGCTTCGCCAGGAAGCATCAGAAATCATGGGTATTCCTGTCAATGTCGGCGTTGAAGAAATTCGCAAGCCAGAGCTGGACGCAACCTTGGTTGCTGAAAGTGTTGCGCAGCAGCTAGAACGCCGCATTATGTTCCGTCGTGCTATGAAACGTGCAGTTACTAACACAATGCGTGTTGGTGCTGAGGGTATTCGTATCAATGTTGCTGGTCGCCTCAATGGTGCAGAGATTGCTCGTACCGAATGGTACCGTGAAGGTCGTGTACCTTTGCATACACTGCGCGCTGATATCGATTATGGTACTGCAGAAGCTAAAACAACCTACGGTATTATCGGTGTTAAGGTTTGGATTTTTAAAGGTGAAGTTTTTGATGCCGCGGCACCAAACTCACCTGCAGAAAAATAAGGTTATAACCAATGTTACAGCCAAAAAGAACGAAATTTAGAAAGCAGCAAAAGCTGCGTAACCGTGGCCTTGCTCACCGTGGCGCCAAAGTAAGTTTTGGTGAGTTCGGCTTGAAGTCATTAGACCGCGGACGTATCACTGCGCGTCAAATTGAAGCGGCTCGCCGCGCTATGACTCGTTATATTAAACGTGGTGGTAAAATCTGGATCCGTGTTTTTCCAGATAAACCAATTTCCAGCAAACCTCTGGAAGTACGTCAAGGTAAGGGTAAGGGTAATGTTGAGTACTGGGTAGCCAATGTGCAACCAGGCCGCATGCTCTATGAAATGGAAGGTGTTACTGAAGAGATCGCTCGTGAAGCGTTCCGTCTTGCAGCAGCAAAACTTCCTGTTAAAACGACATTTGTAACTCGGGCGATACTGTAATGAAAGCGAGCGAAATTAGACAAAAATCTGCTGAAGACCTGGCTAAAGAGTTGGGTGAGCTTCACAAGGAACAGTTTAATTTGCGTATGCAAAACGCTACCGGCCAGTTGACACGTAACTCTGAGCTGAAGCGTGTGCGCCGTGATATTGCACGCATTAAGACTGTACTGACTGAGAATAAATAGGGCACTGAAATGAGTGAACAAGAAAAAAATGCACGTTCGTTGATTGGTCGTGTTGTCAGTGACAAGATGGATAAAACCATTACTGTTCTAGTAGAACGTAGTGTTGCCCATCCGATCTACAAAAAATATGTTAAGCGTTCAACCAAGCTACATGTTCATGATGAAAAAAATGAATGTAATGTTGGTGACGTAGTAAGTGTTGCCTCATCGCGCCCACTGTCTAAGACGAAGTGCTGGAAGCTGGTCGACATTATTGATCGTGCGAAGTAAGCAACTATTCAGTTTGGAGTTTAGACCATGATTCAAATGCAAAGCAGTCTCGATGTGGCCGACAATAGCGGTGCTAAGCGAGTAGAATGCATCAAAGTTTTAGGTGGATCACACCGTCGTTATGCTGGTATTGGTGATGTTATTAAAGTCACCATTAAAGAGGCTGCGCCGCGTGGAAAAGTTAAGAAAGGTGACGTGCATAATGCTGTCATCGTTAGAACTCGTAAAGGTGTTCGCCGTCCAGATGGTTCGGTAATCCGTTTCGATACTAACGCTGCAGTATTATTAAATGCTGCACATCAACCAATCGGTACACGTATTTTCGGCCCGGTTACACGTGAGCTTCGTGGTGAAAAATTCATGAAGATCATTTCGTTGGCACCGGAAGTACTTTAAGTAGGAGCGCTGAAGGATGGAAAGATTAGTTAAAGGCGATCAAGTTGTTGTTACGGTTGGTAAAGACCGTGGCAAACAAGGCGAAATCCTGCGTCGAGTCGAAGGTGGTAAGTTTGTTGTGCAAGGCATCAATCTTGTTAAAAAGCACACTAAGCCAAACCCGGCGTTAGGTCGCACAGGTGGTATTGTTGAAAAAGAAATGCCAATTCATGGGTCGAATCTTGCTTTGTTGAATCCAGCTTCTGGAAAAGGCGATAAAGTAGGTTTCAAATTTCTCGAAGATGGCCGCAAAGTTCGCGTCTTCAAGTCGAACGGCGAAACCGTTGGCGCTTGAGCTTAGAGTTGGGATATTAAAGTGAGCAGATTAAAACAAGTTTATCGTGAAGAAGTAGTCAAGCAGCTTCAAGAACAGTTTGGCTATAAATCCGTAATGGAAGTGCCACGCATTACCAAAATCACCTTGAATATGGGTGTGGGTGAAGCGCTGACTGATAAGAAGGTTCTCGAAAATGCTGTTGCTGATATGGAAGCAATTTCCGGTCAGAAAGCAGTAATTACGAAAGCCCGCAAGTCGGTAGCAGGCTTTAAAGTGCGTGAAGGTTGGCCGATTGGTTGCAAAGTCACATTACGCAGTGAGCGTATGTATGATTTTCTAGATCGCTTGATTAGCATTTCTATTCCGAGAATTCGTGACTTTCGTGGGTTAAACCCGAAATCATTTGATGGTCAAGGAAACTACAGCATGGGGATTAAAGAGCAAATCATTTTCCCTGAAATTGAGTTTGACAAGATAGATAAAACACGAGGTATGGATATTACCATTACCACCACTGCTAAAACAGCAGAAGAGTCACGTGCTTTACTTTCTGCGTTCAAGTTTCCTTTTAGAAAATAAACCAAGTCCGGGTGGAATAAAGTTATGGCTAAACGTTGCATGATTAATCGTGAGATTAAAAGAGCAAAAATGGTAGAGAAGTACGCTACAAAACGTGCTGAATTGAAAAAACAAATGATCGATTCATCACTTAGCATGGAAGAACGTGAAATTGCTGCAAAGAAATTTCATGCCTTACCGCGTAATTCAAGTGCAGTGCGTATGAGAAACCGTTGTGAAATTACTGGTCGTCCACACGGTTACTACCGTAAGTTTGGTCTTTCAAGAAATAAACTGCGAGAACATGCAATGAATGGCGATATTCCTGGCCTAGTCATGGCGAGTTGGTAGTTGCCAAACTGTTTAGTGGAGCTAAATTAAATGAGTATGACTGACCCAATTGCTGATATGTTAACGCGTATTCGCAATGCCCAACAGGCAAACAAAGTTGATGTAACAATGCCTTCATCAAAGGTTAAATTGAGTATTGCTCAAGTCCTTAAAGACGAAGGTTATGTTGCTGACTACAGCGTTAATGAAAATGCAGGTAAACCCCTGTTAAGCATTAGCCTGAAGTATTTTGAAGGCAAACCGGTTATCGAACAAATCAACCGTATCAGCCGTCCAGGCCTCCGGGTTTACCGTTCAGCGGAAAAAATTCCGCAAGTTATTGGTGGTCTTGGTGTTGCTATCGTGTCTACCTCTAGAGGTGTGATGGCTGATCGAAAAGCACGTGCACTTGGTCAGGGCGGTGAAGTCCTGTGTGCCGTTAGCTAAGCCTTATTTCCAGGAGATAGAACATGTCACGTATTGCAAATGCGCCAGTTGAGATTCCTGCTGGTGTTGAGGTTGCTCTCAACGGTAGTGAAGTTACGGTTAAAGGTTCGAAAGGAACATTGTCACGTACTTTTCATGCCGATGTGGAAGTGTCGCAGGAAGGTTCTGCACTCAAGACCGTCGCAAAAAACAATTCAAAACAAGCTGTAGCGTTAACTGGTACAGCAAGAGCATTGATCAGTAACATGGTTGATGGTGTTTCAAAAGGTTTTGAAAAGAAATTAACATTGGTTGGTGTCGGTTATCGTGCTAAAGCACAAGGTAACAAACTCGACCTGACTTTGGGGTTTTCACATCCTGTTCAATATGATGTGCCAGCGGGTATTACCGTTGAGACCCCAAGCCAAACTGAAATTGTTGTTACGGGCGCTGATAAACAAGCGGTCGGGCAAGTGGCTGCAGATATTCGTGCTTATCGCTCACCTGAACCTTATAAAGGTAAAGGTGTTCGTTATTCTGATGAATATGTTGCTCGTAAAGAAGCTAAGAAAAAATAATTAGGCTGAATCATGGATAAAAAATCGTCAAGATTACGCAGAGCTGCAAGAGCGCGTGCCAAAATCAGAGAATTGGAAGTCTATAGACTGACTATTCACAGAACGCCGCGTCATATCTATGCACAAGTTCTTACTCACGATAGTTCTAAAGTAGTTGCATCCGCTTCAACATTGGATCCGGAAGTGAAAAAAGCACTTGAAGCTACTGGAAATGTAGCTGCAGCCGAATTGGTTGGAAAGACTGTTGCACAACGTGCAGCAAAAGAAGGTATTACACAAGTTGCCTTTGATCGTTCCGGTTTTAGTTATCACGGTCGCGTTAAGGCCCTGGCTGATGCAGCTCGTGAAAACGGCTTGCAGTTCTAGTTATATAAGGTAAGACTCATGGCACAGAATGAACAACGCCAAGCCGCATCAGATGGCTTGATTGAAAAGTTAGTAGGTATTCGCCGCGTCGCTAAAGTAGTGAAAGGTGGTCGTGTATTTGGTTTTTCTGCATTAACAATTGTTGGTGACGGTAATGGCCGTGTTGGCTTTGGACAAGGCAAGGCGCGTGAAGTGCCGGTTGCTATTCAAAAGGCAATGGATGAAGCACGAAAAAATATGAAGAAAGTCGTGCTTAATGGTGATACTCTGCACCACCCACTGACTGCACGTCATGGTGCAGCGAAAGTGTTTATGCAGCCTGCTTCGGAAGGTACAGGTGTTATTGCCGGTGGTGCAATGCGTGCTGTATTTGACGCTGTCGGTGTTCATAACGTTCTGGCCAAGTCGATTGGTTCAACCAATCCTTTGAACGTGGTTCGTGCCACAATTAATGGTCTGACTGACATGAATAACCCTGAATCTATCGCTGCCAAACGTGGTAAGTCGGTTAAAGAGATCATGGAATAATCAAATGAGTTCACAAGCAAAATTAAAAGTCACCTTGGTCAAAAGTACCATTGGCAGACTTGAAAAACATAAAGCCTGTGTTGCAGGTTTAGGTTTACGTAAAACGGGTAGTAGTGCTGTCGTGATCGACACGCCTGAAAACAGAGGCATGATTAATCGTGTTTCTTACCTGTTGAAGGTTGAGGAAGCATAAACATGAACTTAAATACAATTGCTCCAGCTGAAGGTGAAAAGCAATCAGCTAAACGCGTTGGTCGTGGCATTGGTTCCGGCTTGGGTAAAACTTGTGGCCGTGGTCACAAAGGTCAAAAAGCACGTTCAGGTGGTTTTCATAAACGTGGTTTTGAAGGCGGTCAGATGCCTTTGCAACGTCGTTTACCAAAGGTTGGTTTCAGTTCACGTGTGAGCAGAACCACAGCCCAGGTTAGATTGGATACTATCGCTGCTATTGAAGCAGATGTCATTGATTTACTTACACTTAAGTCTGTTGGTGCTGTTCCTGAAAACACTTTGCGTGTAAAAGTAATTAACTCTGGTGAGCTTACTAAATCTGTAACTCTTAAAGGTATGGCTCTGACTGCAGGTGCAAAAGCTGCTGTTGAAGCTGCTGGTGGTAAGGTCGAAGAGTAATATTTGTGGAAAAAAACAGACAACAAGCTGCAGCAATGATGAGCGGAGGGCGATATGGTGAACTTAAAAGTCGTCTTCTATTTGTTTTAGGTGCATTGCTAGTTTATCGCCTGGGTACATTTATACCAGTGCCTGGAATTGATCCTGCTGCATTGGCCATCATGTTTGAACAGCAACGTGGCACAATCCTGGACATGTTCAATATGTTTTCTGGTGGTGCACTGGAAAGGTTGTCTGTATTTGCTTTAGGCATAATGCCATACATATCTGCATCTATCATTATGCAGCTTTTGACAGTTGTGCATCCAAAGTTAGCCCAACTTAAAAAAGAAGGTGCTGCAGGTAAACGTAAGATTACTCAGTACACTCGCTATGGAACATTAGCTTTAGCAACATTTCAGGCAATTGGTATTTCGATTGCGCTGGAAAGTCAGCAAGCTGGTGGCATGGGCGTTGTAATTGATCCGGGTATGTTGTTTCGTTTTACTGCTGTTATCACATTAGTAACCGGAACCATGTTTTTGATGTGGTTGGGTGAACAAATAACTGAGCGTGGCATTGGTAATGGTATTTCAATTATCATTTTTGCCGGTATTGTCGCCGGCTTGCCATCTGCGATTGGTGGGACGCTTGAGTTAGCCCGTACTGGTCAGTTGGCACCGTTCCTGGTAATAGCTTTATTAGTTATGGCCCTTGCTGTTACAGCATTCGTAGTGTTCGTTGAGCGTGCTCAAAGACGTATTCCAATACATTACGCAAAACGACAGCAAGGCCGTAAAATGATGGCTGGTCAGGTTACACATCTGCCACTTAAGTTGAATATGGCTGGTGTAATACCACCAATCTTTGCTTCTAGTATTATATTGTTTCCAGCAACTATTGCTGGTTGGTTTGGCTCTTCGGATGGCATGAGTTGGTTAAGTGATATTTCGACTTTAATGTCGCCAGGTCAACCTATGTATGTAATGGCCTATGCTTTAGCAATTATCTTTTTCTGTTTCTTTTATACGGCATTAGTTTTTAATCCAAAAGAAACAGCTGAAAATTTGCAAAAGTCAGGCGCATTCATTCCTGGGATTCGGCCTGGTGAGCAAACTTCGCGGTATATCGACACCGTAATGGGTCGATTAACATTAGCTGGCGCTGTTTATATTACTGCTGTCTGTTTATTGCCGGAGTTTCTCATACTTTACTGGAGTGTACCTTTTTATTTCGGTGGTACCTCTTTGCTTATCATCGTTGTAGTGACAATGGATTTTGTTTCACAAGTCCAATCACACATGATGTCGCAGCAGTACGAAAGTTTGATGCGTAAATCAAACAAGAATAATAATGGAGTTGGCGGTTTTTTACGCTAACTTTACAAAATAGTTTGCTGGAGAAAATCTAATGAAAGTTCAGGCATCAGTAAAAAAGATTTGCCGTAATTGCAAGATTGTAAAAAGAAACGGGGTTCTGCGCGTTATATGCAAAGAAGCTCGCCATAAGCAACGTCAAGGTTAAACTTGACTGTTCTGTGATTGTTGTTGAACTGTAGTTTTGTATGTTACAATTCACTGTTCACTCCTGAGAAATTTAGGGTAATTGAATGGCTCGTATAGCTGGTATAAATGTTCCTGTGCAAAAGCACACGGTAATTGCACTCACATCGATTTACGGCATAGGTCGTACTCGTTCACAAAAGATTTGTGAAGCCGCAGGTATTGCACCTGACGTAAAGATTCGCGATCTGAATGAACAAGAAGTAGAAGCGCTTCGTACTGAAGTTGCCAAATACATTGTTGAAGGTGATTTGCGTCGTGAAGTCTCTATGGATATCAAACGTCTTAAAGACTTGGGCTGTTACCGTGGTGTCCGCCACCGCAGAGGTCTGCCAGTTCGTGGGCAGAGAACTAAAACTAACGCAAGGACTCGTAAAGGTCCTCGCCGTATGATTAAGTAAGTTAAGAGGCGCTTCGATGGCAAATTCATCAGCACGACAACGCAAACGCGTTAAAAAGAATGTGGTCGACGGTGTCGCTCACGTTCACGCATCATTTAATAATACGATTATAACGATTACTGATCGCCAAGGTAATGCGCTTTCTTGGGCAACTGCCGGTGGTTGTGGTTTTCGTGGTTCTCGGAAAAGTACCCCGTTTGCTGCACAGGTAGCTGCTGAAAAAGCTGGCGAAGTAGTAAAAGAATTTGGTATGAAAAACCTGGACGTTGAAATTAAAGGTCCAGGACCGGGTCGTGAATCTGCGGTCCGCGCCTTAAATAATTTAGGGTTTAAAATTACTAATATAACAGACGTGACGCCCATTCCACACAATGGTTGCCGTCCTCCTAAGCGTCGTCGCGTTTAACAGGTTTTTGGAGTAACACTAATGGGAAAATATCGTGGCCCAACTTGCAAATTAAGCCGCAGAGAAGGAACAGACCTTTTTCTGAAGAGCAGAGGAAATCCTCTGGAAAGCAAGTGCAAGATTGAACAAAAGCCAGGTCAGCATGGTGCGAGACGTGGTCGTGAGTCTGATTATGCTGTGCAGTTACGGGCAAAGCAACGCATTCGCCGTATGTATGGCGTGCTCGAAAAGCAGTTTCGTAATTACTACAAACTAGCTGATCAGAAGAAAGGCGCAACGGGTGTTAACTTGTTGAATTTGCTTGAGCAGCGTCTAGATAACGTTGTGTATCGTATGGGGTTTGGCTCTACGCGTGCCGAATCAAGACAGCTCGTATCACATAAAGCAATCATGGTTAATGGTCGGGTTACAAATATTGCTTCTTACCAAGTTAAAGAAGGCGATGTTGTCGAGATCCGTGAGAAGGCAAAAAAACAAGAACGTATTGTTAATGCTATGTCAGTAGCAGAACAATTAGGCTTTCCAGAATGGATCGAAGTAAATACGCAAGCTCTGTCAGGTGTGTTTAAACGTGCCCCTGAACGTGATGAATTGCCAGCCGAACTTTCAGAAAACCTGGTTGTAGAGCTTTACTCGAAATAGACATAACTAAATCCACTACGGATTTATTAGAGGAATTTGCATGACGACTTATACGAGTCAATTTCTTAAACCAAGGATTGTCGATATCCAGAAGTTTAGTGACACACGTACACGTCTGGTTCTGGAGCCGCTTGAACGTGGTTTTGGACATACGCTGGGTAATGCATTACGTAGAATTCTGCTTTCCTCAATGGAAGGCGCAGCTGTAGTTGAAGCGCAAATCGACGGTGTTGTACATGAATATTCAGCTATTACCGGTGTGCAAGAGGATGTTCTGGATATTCTCCTTAACATGAAAGGTATTGCTGTTCAGTTGCATGATGCAACTGAAGCCGTTCTAAGTTTGAATAAAGAAGGTGTTGGTCCTGTTACTGCTGCGGATATACAGTTACCACATAATGTTGTTGTAACAAACCCGGATCATGTGATTGCTAACCTGACTGGTGGCAGTTTATCTGTTACGTTTAAGGTGGTTAAAGGTCGCGGTTATTCAGCTGCAAACAGCCGAGATTTAGGTGAAGATGAAGACCGCGCTATTGGTCAATTGCATCTTGATGCTTCATTTAGTCCTGTACGTTTAGTTACGTATGCTGTTGAAAGTGCACGTGTTGAAAATCGCACTGACTTAGATAAATTGATTATAGATGTTGAAACGAATGGCACTTTAGATGCAGAAGATGCTATTAAATATGCTGCAACAATCTTAAGTGATCAGTTAACCTCTTTTGTAGATTTCACGGTTATTGAAGAAGCTGCATCAGAACCAAAGCAACCACCAATTGACCCTGCTTTATTGCAAGCAATTGATGATTTGGATCTGACAGTTCGTTCGGCAAATTGTTTGAAAGCCGAAAATATTTATTACGTAGGTGATTTGATTCAACGTACTGAAATGGAACTTTTGAAAACACCAAATCTTGGTAAAAAGTCCCTGACAGAAATCAAAGAAGTCCTGGCATCAAAAGGCTTGTCTTTAGGCATGCACCTTGATAACTGGCCACCTGCTTCTTTAGAGCAAAAATAATACTGAAGTAATTCAGCACAAAGAATAGGGTAAGAACCATGCGTCATCGTAATTCAGGTCGTAAATTAAACCGTAACAGTAGTCATAGAAAAGCTATGTTCAAAAATATGGCTTCATCATTACTTGAACATGAGGTTATTCGGACTACACTGCCAAAAGCTAAAGAGTTGCGTGGCGTTATCGAGCCACTTATCACTTTAGGTAAGACAGACAGTGTTGCAAATCGCCGTTTAGCATTTGCACGATTAGGCAGTAGAGATGCTGTAACCAAACTGTTTAATGAAGTTTCACCACGTTCTGCTAACCGCCCTGGTGGTTATGTCCGTGTATTAAAAACGGGTTTACGTGATGGTGATAAAGCACCGATGGCAATCGTTGAACTTGTTGACCGTCCTGTTGCTGAAACTGAAGCTTCTGCATAAATTTAATATTTAAATTTTTACTAACTAAGCCGGCTTACGCCGGTTTAGTTGTATATAGAGGATGGTTTTTTAAATTGATGATCTTCTAACTCGTTGATTTAAAATCGGCATCCAGTTACTTCAATCGATTTAATAAAAATAACTGGTTTTTAGTGTTGACAGCCCGGCGAGTGGCTGTATAATTCTCGCTTCTTTGCAGGGCACAATGGCTGCAAGCTCTTTAAAAAACTGGTATCAAGTAATTTGTGTGGGTACTTGCGTCGGACATTTCTGAAAAGAAACAAGACGTGAGCTATTCGCAAGAAAGCAAACGTCAATCAAGTTATTGTCTCTGACTTATAGAGACTAAAGT